>Ga0209754_1000147_pt1 | contig 112447 bp, 106 predicted proteins | sample MesohylBB_FD_187295 | JGI IMG/M metagenome (GOLD analysis project Ga0209754, IMG submission 187295) | Host-associated microbial community of the marine sponge Aplysina aerophoba from Gulf of Piran - sponge mesohyl, lysed by bead beating... | ecosystem: Host-associated > Porifera > Sponge >... | reverse complement strand
TACACCCATCTGGTGGACGACCGGCTGCAACGCCTGGTCGAGGCGCACCATCCGCTGGCAAATCGCGACTGAGCCGTGACCGAACGGGGCATGCCGAGCTTTCTCGATTTCGAGCGGCCGATCGCCGAGCTCGAAGGCAAGATCGAGGAGCTGCGCCATATCGGCGACGTCAACGAGATCGAGATCACCGACGAGGTGCAGCGGCTGCAGCAGCGCATCGAGCGCCTGCTGCGCCAGACCTACGGCAAGCTCACCCCGTGGCAGATCGTCCAGGTGGCGCGCCACCCGATGCGGCCGCACTGCGTGGACTATCTGCGCGCGCTGTTCGACGGGTTCCGGATTCTCGCCGGCGACCGGCTCTACGCCGAAGATGCGGCGATCATCGGCGGGATCGGCCGGTTCCGCGGCCGGTCGCTGGTCGTCATCGGCCAGGAGAAGGGCGCCGAGATCGAGTCGCGGATGAAGCACAATTTCGGCATGGCGCGGCCGGAAGGCTACCGCAAGGCGCAGCGGCTGATGCGCCTCGCCGACCGGTTCGGGCTCCCCGTCCTGACCCTGGTCGACACGCCCGGCGCCTATCCGGGGATCGGCGCGGAGGAGCGCGGCCAGGCCGAAGCGATCGCCCGGTCGATCGAAACCTGCCTCTCGCTTCGCGTGCCCCTGGTCAGCGTCGTCATCGGCGAGGGCGGCTCCGGCGGCGCCATCGCCATCGCCGCGGCCAACCGGGTGTTGATGCTCCAGCACTCGATCTATTCGGTCATATCGCCCGAGGGCTGCGCGTCGATCCTGTGGCGCGACGGCGACTTCGCGCGCGACGCGGCGGAAGCGCTCAGGCTGACGGCCGACGACCTGCGAAAGCTCGGCGTCGTCGACACCGTGATCGATGAGCCGCTCGGCGGCGCACACCGCGACCCGGAGGCCACGATCGCGCGGGTCGGCGATGCCATCGCCGCTTCCCTCGACGCGATGGCCGGGATGGACGCGGACGCCGTGCTCGATCACCGGCGCCGGAAGTTCCTGGAGATGGGCGAGGTTTCGCTCGCCTGAGACCGTCCCCGGCCTGCCGTCAGGCCACCCGCCCGTGGCAGTGCTTGAATTTCTTGCCCGCGCCGCAGGGGCAGGCGGCGTTGCGCGGCACCTTGCCCCAGGTTTCCGGGATCTCGGGATCCAGGTGGCGGCCGAGAGGCTCGTAGAAGGTCCAGCCCGGCGGCACCTCGTCGACCGCGCCGGCGAGCGCCGCGCCGCGGGGCGCCGGACCCCGCGCGAATGCCGCGGCCGGATGGAGGCCGTCCGGGTCCGCCCCGCCGAACGGGTCCGCCCCCGCCAAAGCCGGATCCGGCCGTCCCTCGACCACCCCTTCGCGTTCGTCGCGCGGGGCGAGCGCGTCCGGATCGCGGATCTCCAGGTCGAGATGGCACATCACCGAGGTCGTGGTCTCGCGAAGCTGTTCGAGCATCGCGTTGAACAGGTCGAACGCCTCGCGCTTGTACTCGTTGAGCGGGTCCTTCTGGCCGTAGGCGCGCAGCCCGATGCCCTGGCGCAGATGGTCGAGCCCGAGCAGATGCTCCTTCCAGGTCTGGTCGAGGAGCTGGAGCAGGATGCTCTTTTCCGCAAGCCGCATGATCGCGGGCGTGTAGTTGGCCACCTTCTCGGCCATCAGGCGGTCGCCGGCGGCGATCATGCGGTCGGCGATCTCCTCGTCGGCGATCCCTTCCTCCTCGGCCCACTCCGCGACCGGCAAGTCGAGGCCGAGAAGGCGCAGCCCTTCCTCGTGCAGCGTCTCGACGTCCCATTGCTCGGCATAGGCGCGCTCGGGAATGCAGCGCGCGACCGCGCCGCGGATCGCCTCGTGGCGCATGTCTCCGATCGTCTCGGAGACGTCCCTGGCGTTCATCAGGTCCTTGCGCTGGTCGTAGATCACCTTGCGCTGGTCGTTCATCACGTCGTCGAAGCGCAGCAGGTTCTTGCGGATTTCGAAGTTGCGTTCCTCGACCTTCTTCTGGGCCTTCTCCAGCGCCTTGTTGATCCACGGATGGACGATCGCCTCGCCCTCTTCGAGGCCGAGCCGGCGCAGCATGCCGTCGATCCGCTCGGAACCGAAGATCCGCATCAGATCGTCTTCCAGCGACAGGAAGAAGCGCGACCGGCCGGGGTCGCCCTGGCGTCCGGAACGGCCGCGGAGCTGGTTGTCGATGCGCCGCGCCTCATGCCGCTCGGTGGCGATCACGCAGAGCCCGCCGGCTTCGAGCACGATCTTGCGGTTGGCCTCGACCTCGGCCTGGATCCGGGCGCGGATCTCGGTTTCCTGCTGCTCCCGCGCGGCGTCCGATTTGAGCGCCGCGAGCTCCCGGTCGACCCGCATGTCGGCATTGCCGCCGAGCTGGATGTCGGTGCCGCGGCCGGCCATGTTGGTGGCGATGGTGATCGCGCCGGGCTGGCCCGCCTGGGCGATGATATAGGCCTCCTGCTCGTGGTAGCGGGCGTTGAGCACGCTGTGCTCGATCTTGCGCTGGTTGAGGAGCTCCGAGAGGTGTTCGGATTTCTCGATCGAGACGGTGCCCACGAGCACCGGCTGGCGGCGCGCGCGGCAATCCTCGATCATCGCCAGGATCGCCTTGTTCTTTTCCTCGGCCGTGCGATAGACCTCGTCGTCCTCGTCGTCGCGGATGCACAGCTCGTTGGTCGGCATCTCGGCGACCTCGAGGCCGTAGATCTCCGCCAGCTCCGCCGCCTCGGTCATCGCGGTGCCGGTCATTCCGGCGAGCTTGGGATAGAGGCGGAAATAGTTCTGGAAGGTGATCGAGGCGAGGGTCTGGTTCTCGGCCTGGACCTCGACGTCTTCCTTCGCCTCCAGCGCCTGGTGCAGGCCCTCCGAGAAGCGCCTGCCCTCCATCATGCGGCCGGTGAATTCGTCGATGATGACGATGCGGCCGTCCTTGACGATGTAGTCGGTGTCGCGCTCGAACAGCGCGTGCGCCCGCAGCGCCTGGTTGACGTGGTGCACCACCGAGATGTTGGAAATGTCGTAGAAACCCGCGCCCTTGAGGAAGTCGCCCTCGACGAGCAGCGCCTCGATCTTTTCCGAACCCGCCTCGGTCAGGGCGACGGTGCGCTGCTTCTCGTCCTTCTCGTAGTCGTCGGGCGCGAGCTGGGGGATCAGCTTGTCCACCTTGCGGTAGAGATCGGTCGTATCGTCGGTCGGCCCGGAGATGATCAGCGGGGTTCGCGCCTCGTCGATGAAGATGTTGTCGACCTCGTCGACGATCGCGTAGTGGAACGGCCGCTGGACCATCTCGTCGAGCTGGAACTTCATGTTGTCGCGGAGATAGTCGAAGCCGAACTCGTTGTTGGTGCCATAGGTCACGTCCGCGGCGTAGGCGGCGTGGCGCTCGGCGTCGGTCAGCCCGTGCACGATGCAGCCGACGGTGAGCCCGAGAAATTCGTAGATCTGGCCCATCCAGGCGGAATCGCGCTGGGCCAGGTAGTCGTTCACCGTCACCACGTGGACGCCCTCGCCCGAGAGCGCGTTGAGATAGACCGGCAGCGTCGCGACCAGCGTCTTGCCCTCGCCGGTCTTCATCTCGGCGATCATGCCCCGGTGGAGCACGATCCCGCCCATCAGCTGGACGTCGTAATGGCGCTGGCCCAGCGTGCGCTTCGCCGCCTCGCGAACCGTGGCGAAGGCGTCATGCAGCAGGTCGTCGGGCTCCTCGCCTCCTTCGAGGCGCTCGCGCAGCCAGCCGGTGCGCGCCTTGAGCGCCTCGTCGGACAGCGCCGCGACCTCCGGTTCGAGCGCGTTGATGGTCTCGGCCTCGTGCGCGAGGCGCTTCATCAGGCGCTCGTTGGCGCTGCCCATCAGGGTTTGTGCGATGCGGCCGAACATCGGGATTCCTCGAACTGTCCTGTCGGGTGTATCGGGGCGAGCGCGATCCCGGGGTTCTTCACAGATAAGAGCACCTCATTGCGCTGTCAACGAAGGGCTACGGACATGGACCGGGGGTGTGGCGATCGGTCCGCCGCCGCGCCGCGATGGACATCGCCGCGGCGGCGCGGCATAAGCCTTCGATCCGACAACCCTCCGCATCGGGAAACCCAAGCCGTGGCGAATATTTCCCCCCTCGCGCCGGACCGCTTTCCCGCGCTGGACCCGGTTCCGGGCGTCCGGCTCGCTTCCGGCGCCAGCGGCGAACGCTACGCCGGGCGCGACGATTTGCTGCTGGTCGAACTCGCCCCGGGCACCGCCGCGGCGGGCGTCACCACGCGCTCCCGGACGGCCGCGCCGCCGGTTCTGTGGACCCGCGCGATGCTGGCCGACGGCCGCGCCTCGGCGCTGGTGGTCAATGCCGGCAACGCCAACGCCTTCACCGGGCCGGCGGGCGCGGAGTGCGTCGCGGCCACCGCGGGCGCCGCCGCCGCGGCGCTGCGCTGCGCCGAACGCGCGGTCGCGGTGGCGTCCACCGGGGTGATCGGGGTGCGGCCGAACATCGAGCGCATCACCGGGACGATCCCGACGCTCGCCACGTCGCTCGCCGAGCACGGCTGGGAGGCGGCGGCGGGTGCGATCCGCACCACCGATACCTTCGCCAAGGGCGCCGGCGCCAGGACCCGGATCGGCGATATCCCGGTAACCGTCGCCGGGATCGCCAAGGGATCGGGCATGATCGCACCCGACATGGCGACCATGCTCGCTTTCGTGTTCACCGATGCCGCCCTCCCCGCGCCGGTTCTCGACCGCCTGCTGCGCCAGTCGGTGAACCGCTCGTTCAACGCGATCACCGTCGATGGCGACACCTCGACCAGCGACATGGCGCTCCTGTTCGCGACCGGGCGGGCGGGCAACCCGTCGATCGGCGACTGGCGCGATTCCCGCCTCGCCCCGTTCCGCGAGGCGCTCGGCGCGGTGTGCGGCGACCTCGCCCGGCAGATCGTCCGCGACGGCGAGGGGGCGACCAAGTTCGTCACCATCCACGTGACTGGCGCGACCTCGGAGCCCGCGGCGCGCCGCATCGGTCTTACCGTCGCCAACTCCCCGCTGGTCAAGACCGCGATCGCCGGCAGCGACGCCAACTGGGGCCGGATCGTCGCCGCGCTCGGCAAGACGAGCGAGCGCATCGACGTAAGCGCGCTCGCCATCTCCATGGGTGGCGTGCAGATCACCGACGGCGAGGCGCTGGTCGAAGGCTATGACGAGACGCCGGTGGCGGCGCATCTGGCCGGCTCGGAGGTGGAGATCGGCATCGATGTCGGGGTGGGGCGCGGCCGGGCCACGGTTTGGACCTGCGACCTCACCCACGGCTATATCGACATCAATGCCGACTACCGAAGCTGACCCTCCGGTCGTCCTGGTCGCCGCCGCCGCGCTGGTCGACGCCGACGGGCGGGTGCTGATCGCGCAGCGCCCCGAGGGCAAGGCCATGGCGGGGCTGTGGGAGTTCCCGGGCGGCAAGGTCGGTCCCGGCGAGACCCCGGAAGAAGCGCTGATCCGCGAGCTCGGCGAGGAGCTCGGCATCGACGTCGCCGCGCACTGCCTCGCGCCGTTCACCTTCGCGTCCCACCGCTACGAGGACTTCCACCTGCTGATGCCCCTCTTCGTCTGCCGGGTGTGGGACGGGTCGGTGCGCCGGCTCGAGCACCAGGCCCTCAAATGGGTCCGGCCGGTACGGCTCGGCGACTACCCGATGCCGCCCGCCGATCGCCCGCTGGTCGCGATGCTGCGGGACCTGCTGTGACCGGACCCTCGAGGCTCCGCGTCTGGGCGATCGTCGCGCTCTGCTTCTGGGCGCTCGGCCTCACCTTCGCGTCGCGGTCGTCGGTCGGCGTGCTGATGCCGATATGGGAGGTCGATCTCGGCTGGTCGCGCGGCCTCAGCTCCACGGGCAGCTCGCTGGTGCTGGTGATCATGGGGCTGATCTCGCCGATCGCCGGCGACATCATCGACCGCGTCGGGCCGCGCCACGTCTTCGCCGGTGGGCTCGTCTTCATGGGCGGAGCGATCGTGGCGAGCTCGCAGATCTCCCGCGAATGGGAATTCCTGCTCCTGTTCGGCGTGATCGGCGGCGTCGGCCACGGCGCGATCTCTCTGCCGCTGGTCACCGCCATGATGGCGCAGCTGCTGAGACGGCATAGCGGGCTGGCGACGGGGTTCGCGCTGTCGGGCTCCACCGCGGGCCAGCTCCCGGTGCTGACGCTGCTGGCGCTGCTGGTCGTCGGGCTGGGCTGGCGCGGCGCCTATCTGAGTTTCGGGCTCGGGCTGCTCGCCCTGATTCCGCTCGCCTGGCTGTTGCTCAAGGGGGTGGGGAGAGAGCCGCGCGAACGCGCAGACGGCGATGCGGATGCGGCGACGTTCGTCGCCCGGCTCGGCATCCTGATGCGCAACCGGACCTTCGTGTTGCTGTCCTGCTCCTTCGTGCTGTGCGGCTTTACCACGGCGGGGGTGTTCGACGTCCATTTCGTTCCCTATGCGGTGAGCTGCGGCTTCGCCCTGGTCGATTCGACGGCGGCGCATGGCGCGCACGGCGCCGGCAACATGATCGGGCTGATCCTGTTCGGCTGGCTGTCCGACCGGCTGCACCGGGCGCGGCTGCTGGCGGCGATGTACGCGGCGCGCGCGCTGCTCTTCGTGCTGCTGCTCAACACGACGGGCAGCCTGACGCTGCTGTTCGTCTTCACCGTCGCCTTCGGCATCCTCAACTTCGCGACCCTCGCCCCGATCGCCAGCCTGATCGCCTCCCATGTCGGGATCCGCATCATGGGGCTCTCGATGGGGCTGATCTTCGGCGCGCATTCGATCGGCGCCGCCCTGGGCGCGATTTTCGGCGGCTATTTCTACGACCTCACGGCGCGCTACGAGGGGGTGTGGCTGATCTCGCTCGGCCTCGCGCTCGTCGCCGCCGCGTTCGCCTTGATGGTCCGCGAGGAGCCCGACGAGAACCGTCCCCGGATGGGCGTCCCCCTCCCCGCCCCGGCCTAGCCCTCACCCGCCCGTTCGCCGGCGGACCGTTCCTCGGTGCCGAGCGCTTCGGCCAGCCGCGCGGCGGCGCTGCCCGGGCGGAGCGGGCGCTGCTGGTCGGCGGACGGCGCCCAGCCGGTCAGGAACAGGATTTCGAAGGTGGCGGGGATGCGTCCTTCCGCGTCGCCGAACAGCGACCGGTAGCGCGCCGCCGCCGCCGCGAAGACCGCCCGCCGGGTCGGACCCCGGCTGCGCGCCGCGAGCGCGTTCGCCTCGCCCATCGCGCGCAGGTCGCGCATCAGGGCGAGCGCGTCCGGCCAGGTGACCGAGATCGTGTCGTTGTCCGCGACCGGCAGGGCGAAGCCCGCGCGCTGGAGCAGCGCCCCGGCGTCGCGTGTGTCGGCGAACGGCGCGACGCGGGGGCTCGCGCCGCCGGCGATCTCGCTCTCCGCCTCCAGCAGGGCGCGGCGCAGCTCGCGCAGGGTCCCGCCACCGAAGAGGCCAGCGAGGAAGAGCCCGTCGGCGACCAGGATTCGTCGGATTTGCGCCAGCGCGCCGGGGAGATCGTTGACCGCGTGCAGGCTGAGCGCGGCGAGCACGAGGTCGAAGCTCCCGGGCGCGAAGGGGATGGCCTCTTCATCGGCGACCACGGCCATGCCGGTGCGGCCCTTCGCCAGCGCCTCGGCGGCGTCGGCGACCGCGACCAGCTCGACCCCCGCCCGCGCGGCGACGAGGCCGCACAGGCGATCGCTCAACGCGCCCAGGACGAGCACCCGGGGGAAAACCCGGTCGAAATCGTCCAGCCGGTCGGCGAGGCGTTCGGCGATCTCGTCGTGCAGGAATGTCGCCCGCTCGTCGAGCCGGGCGCTGCGTTCCCGCCGGCGGCGCACGGCAGAACGGTCGAAGACGGTGACGGGGCCGGCCATCGCTTCGTTATCGCACCCGGACGGCCGGCGCTCAATCGGGCGAGGTTTCTCCGCCCGCATGCAATGCCGGGCGCAAATCGGCTAAATTCCGCCCGGCAAGCCTTGGGAGGTGCGGACGATGGCGAAGACGGTCACCGCGCAGGATCTGCGCGCGACGCTGCTGGACGGGGACGAGCTGGCGCTGCTCGACGTTCGCGAGGAGGGGGTGTTTTCGGACTCCCACCTCCTGTTCGCGAGCTCGCTTCCCCTCAGCCGGCTCGAATTCGGCATCGACGCGCTGGTCCCCCGGCGCGGCGCACGCGTCGTGCTGTGCGACGACGGGGACGGGCTGGCGGAGCGCGCGGCGGACCGGCTCGCGGATCTGGGCTACACAGACGTCGCCGTGCTCGACGGCGGCACCGGTGCCTGGCAGCGCGCGGGATACGTGCTGTTCAGCGGCGTCTACGTGCCGAGCAAGGCGTTCGGAGAGTATGTCGAGGAGACCTGCCACACCCCCAACATCACGGCCGAGGAGCTCAAGGCGCGGCTCGATGCGGGGGACGACCTCGTGGTCCTCGACAGCCGCCCGATGGACGAGTTCCGCCGCATGAACATCCCGACCGCGATCGACGTCCCGGGCGCCGAGCTCGCCTACCGGGTCCATGACGTCGCGCCCTCGCCGGACACCACGGTGGTGGTCAACTGCGCCGGGCGGACGCGCAGCATCATCGGCGCGCAGTCGCTGATCAAGGCGGGCATTCCCAACCCGGTGATGGCGCTCCGCAACGGCACCATGGGCTGGGAGTTGGCGGGGTTCACGCTGGAACGGGGCAACGAACGCCCGCCGCCCGCGGTCAGCCCGGAGGGCCTTGCCCGCGCCCGGTCCTGTGCGTCGCGGGTCGCGGCCAGACGCGGCATCGAGACCATCGACCGCGACCGGCTGGCCGCGTGGCGCGCCGAAGCGGACCGGCGCTCTTTGTTCTTGCTCGACGTGCGCGGCGTCGACGAATACGAGGCCGGTCATCTCGCCGGCTCGCGCCCCATCCCGGGCGGCCAGCTGGTGCAGACCACGGACGCGGTCATCGGCACCCGCAACGCGCGGGTGGTGCTGATCGACGACACCGGGGTGCGCGCGACGATGACGGCTGCCTGGCTGGTCGAGATGGGCTGGCCCGAGGTCGCGCTCCACCGCCTCGACCCGGATACGGACGAGATCGAGACCGGGGCCTGGGAGCCCGTCGTGCTCGGTCTCGACCGGGCGGAGACCCGCTCGGTCGGGGTGGAGGCGCTCGCGGCGGGCCTCGCCGACGGGACCATGGCCGCGGTCGATCTCGGCGGCAGCCGCACCTATCTGGCGGGCCACATCCCGGGTGCGGGTTTCGCGCTCAGGTCCCGCCTCGACGGCGCGCTCGACAAGCTGCCCAGGGCGCGGACGGTGGTGTTGACCTCGCCCGACGGGCGGCTTGCCCGGCTGGCCGCTTCCGAGCGCGGCGGCGAAGTCGCCTGTCTCGAAGGCGGGACCGAGGCCTGGGCGGCGGCGGGCAAGCCGCTCACGGACGGCGAGGAGTCGATGCTGGACCGCCCCGACGATGTCTGGCTCAGGCCCTATGACCGGGGCGGCGACGTGGCCCAGGCGATGAACGCGTATCTCGAATGGGAGCTGCAACTGGTCGCCCAGCTCGAAGCCGACGGCACCGCGCGGTTCCGCCGGTTCGACGGGTGAGCGGCCTCTCCACCACCGCCGTCGCCGCCGGGCGGGCGCTGGTCGACCTCGTCCTGCCCGCGCGCTGCCTCGCCTGCGGAGCGGCGGTGAGCGACCCGGGCACGCTGTGCGGCGACTGCTGGCCGGCGCTCACCTTCATCGCCGCGCCGTTCTGTGCGGTCTGCGGCGAGCCGTTCGTCTACGCCGTGCCGGGCGAGACGGTTTGCGCCGGATGCCTCGGCCGCCGGCCGCGCTTCGACCGGGCGCGGGCGGTGCTGCGCTATGACGACGCCTCGCGCGACCTCGTACTCAAGTTCAAGCACGGCGATCGCACCGACGCGGCCCCGGTATTCGCGCGATGGCTGGCGAACGCGGCGGGCGAGCTGCTCGACGGCGCGCCGGTCCTGGTGCCGGTGCCCCTGCACCGCGCACGCCTGTTCGCCAGGCGCTACAACCAGTCCTCCCTGCTCGCCGCCGGCCTCGCCCGGATCGCCGGGCTCGAATGGTTGCCGGACGGGCTCGCGAGGCACCGCAAGACCCGGTCGCAGGGACGGTTGAGTCCCGCCGAACGCCGGCGCAATGTGGGCGGCGCGTTCGCCGTGACCGCGGCGGGCGAGGCGGCGGTCGCCGGACGCCGCGCGCTGCTGATCGACGACGTGCTGACGACCGGGGCCACGGCCGAGGCCTGCGCGGGTCCGTTGCGGCGCGCCGGCGCGGACGGGGTGGACGTTTTGACCCTTGCCCGCGTCACATCGCAGGACGGAACGGGAAACGGGTAGAAATTCCGCCGCGGAAAGGCATATTGGAAGCGGCAGATCACGGGGTCCGAACGGTGAGCAGAATCGAAGTCTATTCCAGCCTCTGGTGCCCGTTCTGCAGCCGGGCCAAGGCGTTGCTGAAGCGCAAGGGCGTCGCCTATGAGGAGATCGACGTCGACCGCGACCCCAATCTGCGCCAGCAGATGATGCGGCGCGCGGGCGGGCAGCGGACCGTGCCGCAGATCTTCATCGACGGCCGCCATGTCGGCGGCTCGGACGACCTCGCGGATCTGGAACGCGCGGGCGAGCTCGACGCCCTGCTCGGGATCGGCTAGTGGCGGCGCCGTTCACGGTCGCCTGCGTCCAGACCAATACCGGGAACGACGCGGCCGCGAATATGTCGGCCGCGCTCGCGCTGGCGCGCGACGCGCATGCCGCCGGGGCGGATCTGATCGCCTTTCCCGAGGTCGTCGGGCTTGTCGAACCGGACCCCGCGGCGCTGGCGGCCGAGGCCCGCGGCGAGAGCGACCACCGGGCGCTGGCCGCCTTCAAGGCGTTCGCCGCCGCCTCCGGTGCCTGGCTCCTGGTCGGATCTCTCACCGTGGGGACTGGCGGCGACAGGCTCGCCAACCGGTCCTTCCTGGTCGATCCGCGCGGCCGGATCGCGGCGCGCTACGACAAGATCCACCTGTTCGACGTCGACCTGCCGGATGGGCGGCGCTCCCGCGAGTCCGAGCGCTACCGGGCCGGGGCGGCGGCCGTGCTGGCGGCGCTGCCCTGGGGCGGGCTCGGGATGACGGTGTGCTACGACCTCCGCTTTCCGGCGCTCTACTGGGACCTCGCACAGGCGGGAGCCGACTTCCTGGCGGTGCCCTCGGCGTTCACCCGGATCACCGGTCGGGCGCATTGGCACGCGCTCCTGAGGGCGCGGGCGATCGAGACCGGCTGCTACGTCATCGCACCCGCGCAGTGCGGCGACCATGCGGGCGGGCGCGAGAGCTACGGTCACTCGCTGGTGGTCGAGCCGTGGGGCGGGATCGTCGCCGACGGCGGCGAGGAGGTGGGGTTCGTGCTGGCGGAGATCGACCCCGCCAGGGTGCGCGAAGCCCGGGCGGCGTTGCCGGCGCTCGCCAACGCGCGGCACTACGCGCCGCCGTCGAGCCTGCGCGCCGGCGAATAGCCCGACCCGCGGCAGGCGCAGATGCGCTGCACCAGGGCCGGCGCGGGGCGGGCGATCTCGCCGTGCTCGTAGGCGATGACCGCGAGCTCGCTTTCGACCGCCCGCAAGAGCTCGGCCGGGCGCAGCAGGAAGTCCGGGTTGCGCGGCCGCCCGAACCGCGCGTTGCCCTCGGCGAAAGTCTCGTAGATCAGCACGCCGCCCTCCGCCACGGCACCGACGATGTCCCGCAGGATGGGACGGAACAGATAGTTGGTCACCACCACGGCGGCGAACTTGCGCCCCCCGGTGGGCCATTCCCCGCCATCCTCGAGGTCGGCCTCGATCAGCGTGAAGTCCTCGCGCCCCAGCAGGTCCGCGACGCCCGCGCTGTAGCGATCGACCGCGGTCACCTCGTGGCCGCGCGACAGGAAGTATCGCGCGTGCCGCCCGGTTCCGCAGGCAAGGTCGAGCACCGCGCCATGTTCCGGCGCCAGGTGGGCGAACCGCGCCACCCAGGGCGAGGGCGATTCCAGCCGTCCACGCGGTGTCACGGACGGCTTGCCCAAAGCAGCGACATCGACCAAATTAACCGCAACGTTTCTGTCATCGGGTACAATGTGTAGGTCCTGGATGATCTTGTACAACCTGCGCTGCGCCGAGGATCACGAGTTCGAAGCCTGGTTCAAGGACAGCGGAACCTATGACCGTCAGGTCGAGGGCGGCGAGGTCGTCTGCCCGGTCTGCGGCGACATGCGCGTCGGCAAGGCGATCATGGCGCCGCGCCTGTCGCGCACCGCCAGGAAGGGCGCCGGCGAGACGCCGCACCCGGCGGAGGTGCGGACGAAATACGTGCAGGCGCTGCGCGAGATGCGCCGCAAGGTGGAAGAGAATTGCGACTATGTCGGCCCCGACTTCGCCGCCGAGGCGCTCAAGATCCACAACGGGGACTCGGACGAGCGCAGCATCTACGGCGAAGCGACCGAGGACGAGACCAAGACGCTGATCGAGGAAGACGTCCCGTTCGGCCGCATCCCCTGGATCCCGCGCGAAGACGCCTGATCGCCGACGCTACCCACGCGCGGGTTCGGCCATCGCCATGTAGTTCACCGAAACGTTCGGCGTCACCCGCCAGTCGTCGGTCAGCACGTCGTAGCGGACCCCGTCGAGCGCGCTGAGCGTGGCGCCGCCGGCCTCGAGCGCGCGCGCGAGCTCCGACGGCCGCACGAAGCGCCGCCAGTCATGGGTGCCGCGCGGCAGCCAGCCGAGGACGTATTCCGCGGCCACGATCCCCAGCAGAAAGGATTGCGGCGTCCGGTTCAGGGTCGCGAAGAACAGCCTGGCGTCCGGCCCGGCGGTGGACACGCAGGCGGCGACGAATCCCCGGAGGTCGGGCACGTGCTCGACCACTTCGAGCGCCAGCACCGCGTCGAAGCGCCGCCCCTCTGCAACAAGATCCTCGACCGTGCCCACCCGGTAAGCGATTTCGAGCCCGGCACGGGCGGCGTGATTGGCGGCGATTTCGACATTTCGGGCGCTCGGGTCGATTCCGGTCACCCGGGCACCCAGCCGCGCCAGCGGCTCGCACAACAGCCCGCCGCCGCAGCCGACATCGACGATGTCCATGCCGGAGAGCGGCACCGGCTCCCCGGCCGCACGACCGTTCGCCGCGCACAGCGCGTCGCGGATGTAGCGCATCCTGACCGGGTTCAGCTTGTGCAGCGGGCGGAACTCGCCCTCGGGGTCCCACCAGGCATCGGCCAGCGCGGAGAACCTCGCCACCTCGGCTTCGTCGACGCGGGCCTGCTTCGGTTGCTTGTCAGCCATCTTGTGTATATGTATGCGCGCCCCCGCGGAAGGGCCAGAGGGGTGCGGTGTCCAGCCTTGCGGCGCGCCGGACCGCATGGCTCCGCGGCGGCCGATTTCCCGGCGTATCCGGCCTGGGCGCGTTCGCGGCAGGGGAGCGCTGAGTGGTGCGTCTCGTCCAGAAATTCGGCGGAACATCGGTCGCCGATATCGACCGGATCCGGGCCTCCGCCGGCCGGGTCGCCGACGCGGTCGCGGCTGGGAACGAAGTCGCCGTCGTCGTCTCGGCCATGGCCGGCACCACCGACCGGCTGGTCGCGTGGACCCGCGAGATCGCCCCGGTGCATGACGCGCGCGAATACGACGTCGTGGTGTCGTCGGGCGAGCAGGCGACCGTGGGGCTGATGGCGCTCGCGCTTCAGGCCGCGGGCGTCGACGCGCGGTCCTGGCTGGGCTGGCAGATCCCGATCCTGACCGACGACGTGCACGGTCGCGCCCGCATCGACGAGATCGATCCGGACGAGCTGTTGAACCGCATGGCGCAGGGCCAGGTCCCGGTGGTCGCCGGCTTCCAGGGTCTCAGCGCGGCGCGGCGCATCACCACGCTGGGGCGCGGCGGATCGGACACCTCCGCGGTGGCGCTCGCCGCCGCGCTCGGCGCCGACCGCTGCGACATCTTTACCGACGTGGACGGGATCTATACCACCGACCCGCGAATCGTCGCCAAGGCGCGCAAGCTCGAGAAGGTCACCTTCGAGGAGATGCTCGAGATGGCCTCGCAGGGCGCCCGGGTGCTGCAAACCCGCTCGGTCGAACTGGCGATGAACCACGGGGTCGAGCTGCAGGTGCTGTCCAGCTTCGTGAACGGGCCCGGCACCTTCGTGGTCAACGAGGACGAGGACGTGGAACAGCAAGTCGTCAGCGGCATCGCCTATACGCGGGACGAGGCCAAGGTCACCATCGTCGGCGTGCCCGACCGCCCCGGGATCGCGGCCGGCATATTCGGCCCGCTGGCCGAGACCAGCATCAATGTCGACCTGATCGTCCAGAACGTGTCGGCGGACGGCCAGCAGACCGACATCACCTTCACCGTCGCCCAGGCGGATTACGATCGCGCGCTGGGCATGATCGAGGCGGCGCGCGACAAGATCGGCTTCAGCCGCGTCGAGGGCGACCCGGAAGTCGTGAAGATCTCGGTGATCGGAATCGGCATGCGCTCGCACGCCGGGGTCGCGCAGAAGATGTTCACCGCCCTGGCCGAGAAGGGCATCAACATCCAGGTAATATCGACATCCGAGATCAAGGTGAGCGTGCTGCTGGCCGAGGAATACACCGAACTCGCCCTGCGCGCGCTGCACACCGCCTACGGGCTCGACGACGGCGAGACCGCATGAGCGCAGCCGCGCCCCGCGAACCGCAGAGATCGTCGGCCGGCGGCCGCGCCGCGCGGGCGCGGCTCGACGCCCTGTGGCAGCGCGGCCGCGCTTTCCTCGGCGCCGAGTACGCCATCCTCGGCGGGGCGATGACCTGGGTGTCGGAACGCAACCTGGTCTCCGCGCTGTCGAACGCGGGCGGGTTCGGCGTGATCGCCTGCGGCGCAATGACTCCCGACCTGCTGAGCGCCGAGATCGAGGCGACGTACCGCCTCACGGAGCGGCCCTTCGGCGTCAACCTGATCACCGTGCATCCGGAGCTCGACGCGCTGATCGACGTCTGCCGCGACCACCGGGTATCGCATGTCATCCTCGCCGGCGGGCTGCCGCCGGGCCCCGCGATCGCGCGGATCAAGGAGAGCGGCGCGAAAGTGCTCTGCTTCGCCCCCACCCTGGCGGTCGCGCGCCGGCTGGTGCGGCTCGGCGCGGACGCGATCGTCATCGAGGGCGCGGAGGCGGGCGGCCATGTGGGGCCGGTCGCGACCAGCGTGCTCGCGCAGGAAATCCTGCCCAATCTCGACCAGGTTCCGGTGTTCATCGCCGGCGGTATCGGGCGCGGCGACGCGATCCTGGGATATCTGGAGCTGGGCGCATCGGGCTGTCAGCTCGGCACGCGGTTCGTCTGCGCGACCGAGTCGATCGCGCATGCCGATTTCAAGCGCGCCTTCATCCGGGCCTCGGCGCGCGACGCGGTGACCACGGTGCAGATCGACCCTGATTTTCCGGTGACCCCGGTGCGCGCGCTGCAGAACAAGGGGACGCAAGCCTTCGTCGAAGCCCAGAAGCGGGCGATCGCCAAGGTCCGCGCCGGCGAGCTGGCGCAGGACGAGGCGCAGCTCGAGATCGAGCATTTCTGGGCCGGCGCGCTGCGCCGCGCGGTGATCGACGGCGACATCGAATCGGGCTCGCTGATGGCCGGACAGAGCGTCGGCATGGTGGTCCGCGAGCAGCCCACCGCCGAGATCATCGGCGAGCTGGTCGACCAGGCGCTCGCCGCCATCGAGGCGAGGGCATCGAGCGGGGGATGACCTCGATGGCGCAGACCGGCATTGGCGGACATCGCCGGGCTCTCCGCCGCCTCCGGACGATCATGGCGGGGGACGGCTCGGCGCAGGAACGCCTCGACGAGATCGTCAAGGTGGTGGCGGCGGAAATGGTCGCCGAGGTCTGCTCGATCTACGTGATGCGCGCCGGCGAAACGCTCGAGCTGTTCGCGACCGAAGGCCTGAACCCGACGGCCGTTCACCTGACCCGGCTCCGGGTGGGCGAAGGGCTGGTCGGCGAGGTCGCGGCACGCGCGCGCCCCCTCAACCTTCCCGATGCCCAGAGCCACCCGCAATTCAGCTACCGGCCGGAGACCGGGGAAGAGGCCTTCCACTCCCTGCTCGGCGTGCCGGTCCTGCGCGGCGGGCGGGTGCGCGGCGTCCTGGTGGTGCAGAACCGGGCGCAACGGCATTACAGCGACGAGGAGGCCGAAACGCTCGAGGTGATCGCCGTCATCATCGCCGAGCTGATCGCCTCGGGCGGGCTGGTCAGCCCGGTGGAGACCGCGCCGGCGCAGGGTAACGCGGTTCTCGCCATCCGTCTCGAAGGTGTCCGGATCAACGGAGGCCTCGCCACCGGGGAGGCCGTGCACCACACCCCGCGGGTCAGCATCCCCCAGCTCGTCGCTGACGACCCGGCGGCCGAGCACCGACGGCTCGCGGAAGCCCTGTCTTCGATGCACAGCGAACTCGACGACATGCTGACGCTCGATGCGCTCGGCCGGCCTGGCGAGCACCGGGACGTGCTCCGGGCCTATCGCAAGTTCGCCGAGGACCGGGGCTGGCTGCGCCGGATCCGCGAGGCGATCGACGGCGGTCTGACCGCCGAGGCCGCCGTGCAAAAGGTGCTCGACGACACCCGCGCCCGGATGCGCCAGATCACCGACCCCTATCTCCGCGAGCGGATGGCGGACCTCGAGGACCTGGCATACCGGATGCTGCACCACCTGACCGGCGACGTCCGCACCGCGCATCTCGCGGAGCAGCCGGAGGCGCTGGTGCTGGTCGCCCATTCGATCGGCCCGGCGGAGCTCCTCGACTATGCGCCCAAGCGGCTCAAGGCCCTGATCCTGGAAGAGGGCTCGGCCAATTCGCATGTCGCCATCGTCGCCCGGGCGCTCGACATCCCGGTGGTGGGCCGGGTCAAGGGGGCGCTGTCGCAGGTCGACCCGATGGATCCGGTGATCGTGGACGGAGACCATTCCCAGGTCTATGTCCGGCCGGGGGAAGATATCCAGCAGACGGTGGCGGAGTATTTCTCCGTGCGCCAGCGCCGGCTCGCGGCTTACAGCGCCAAGCGGGACGAACCGGCCGTCACCAAGGACGGGGTGTGTGTCAGCCTCAACGTCAACGCCGGGCTGTTGATGGATCTGCAGTCGCTGGAGGCGAGCGGGGCGGACGGTGTCGGGCTCTACCGTACCGAGATCCCGTTCATGCTGGAGTCCGAGCTACCCGGCGTCGAGGCACAGACCGACCTCTATCGCCGGGTGCTCGAAGGCGCCGCGGGACGGCCGGTCAGGTTCCGCACGCTCGATATCGGCGGCGACAAGCAGCTCCCCTATTTCCGCGATTCCGCCGACCAGAACCCGGCGATGGGCTGGCGTTCGATCCGGGTCGCGCTCGACCGGCCGAGCATGCTGCGCCAGCAGCTCCGCGCCCTCATCGTGGCATGCGACGGACGCCCGCTGAGCGTCATGTTCCCGATGATCGCCGAGGTCGCGGAGTTCGAGGCGGCGCGCGCCATACTCGACCTCGAAATCGAGCGGGCGAAGAGCCGCGGCCGGCGCATGCCGGAACCGCTCGAGGTCGGCGCGATGCTGGAGGTGCCGAGCCTGATGTGGCAGCTGGATTCGCTCCTGCCCCAGGTCGACTTCCTGTCGGTCGGCAGCAACGACCTGTTCCAGTTTCTCTTTGCCGTCGACCGCGGCAATCCCCTCGTGGCGGACCGCTATGACGTGCTTTCTCCGGGCCTGCTCTCGGTGCTGGAGAACCTGGCGCGCCGATGCTCCGAGAACCGCGTGGCGGTTTCCCTGTGCGGCGAGATGGCCGGCCGCCCGATCGAGGCGATGGCGCTGATCGGCGTCGGGTTCCGCAGCCTGTCCGCGCCGGCGGGCACCCTCGGAGCGGTCAAGACGATGGTCAACGGCCTCGACGCCGGCGCGCTCGCCGGTTTCATGAAGACGCTCCTGAGCCTGCCCGATCACAGCATCCGGGAGCGCCTGCGGGACTACGCCATCGATCACGGCATCGAGCTCGCGGAGCTGTGAGATCCGGCCACCGGCGAGCCGAATCCATGTCTTTCAACGCGGCCTCGCATCGCTATACTGAGATGCCGTATCCGCATGGGATCGCATCGGGGTGAGCGCTGCGGCCCGGCGGGCGGCGTCGACGGCATGCGTGGAGGTGGACCCATCGCGAGAGCCGGCCGCGAAATGTTCGATGAGGAGATTTCGCTGGGTTTCGAGCCAGCCGAGGTCGGCGCGAGCCTGCGCGAAGCAAGGATCGTCCTCGGACGGGACGTGACCCATGTCGCGCGCGACCTGCGCATCCGGCAGGTCTATATCGAGGCGATCGAAGCCGGGCGATTCGAAGACCTTCCGGGCCTCGCCTACCAGACCGGGTTCCTGCGAACCTACGCCAACTATCTCGGTCTCGACGGGGCGGAGTTGGCGGAACGCCTCCGTACCGCGCGTGCCGGCACCGCGGATCGCAGCGAGCTGCAGGTGTTCTCCCCCGTCGACGAGGGGCATCTTCCCACCCGGTCGGTGCTGCTGCTGGCGGCTCTGCTCGCGATCGCGGTCTACGGCGTCTGGTACTTCATGGCGAATACCGAGGGCGATCCGATGGAACGGGTCGCGGCGCTGCCGGAGCGGTTCGCCAGCTTGCTCGACGAGGAGCCCGGTGCGGGAGGCGCCGACCCGCCGCCCGCCGGCCCGGCCAGGGAAGAGTCGCCGCCGACGCCCCAACCGAGCGCCCGCGCCGGCGATGACTCCAGCGGCATCGAGGCCGAAGCGACGGTCGTGGCGATACGAGAGCCCTCGCCGCCGCCCGAGCCGGATCTCCAGGCCGCGCCCCCGGCCGGCGCAACCGCGACGACAGAACCGGGCCCGCAACCGGTCTCCCCGTCCGAGCCTCCCGGATCCGGCGACCCGGCCGCACCGGAGACGGCGGACGCAGCCGAGGCAGGGGAGGCGGAGCCCGAATCCCCGGCACAGGCAGTGGCGGCCGCACTGCCCGGACCGCCCGCACCGCCCCCGGCGATCGACGAACAAGCGGGCGACGGCACGGGACCGGCGGATGCCGCAGCGGCCGTCCCCGGCGGCCTCGTACTGCGCGCGGTGACGGACAGCTGGATCGAGATCCGGTCGGGCACCGCGCCGCCGCTTTATTCGGGCCTGCTTCGGCAAGGTCAGAGCTACGCCGTACCGCAGCAGCAGGGCCTTACGCTGGTCACCGGAAATGCCGGCGGCCTGGAGGTGCTGGTCGACGGGCAGGCGATGCCGCCGCTCGGCCCCCCGGGCGCGGTAATGCGCGATATCGAACTCGACGGCCTGCGGCGCTAGGCGCGGCGGAGTCGGTTTTTGCGGTTCGTCGATCTGCGCTATAAGGCGCCAATCCGAGAGCGCGAGGCGCGGCAGATGACACAGCGAACCACCGCATTTTCCGGGCGCGGTCCGCGCCCGGCTGCGACCTGACCGCCGCAAGCCGCCATGGCCAGACTACAGCCGGTTCGCGGGACCCACGACCTCCTGCCCGAGCAGGCTCGCGCCTTCCGGCGCGTGGCGGATGCCGCGCGCGGGGTGGCGGAGCGCTACGGCTATCACGAGATGGCGACGCCGATCTTCGAGTTCTCCGAGGTGTTCAAGCGTACCCTCGGCGACACCTCCGACATCGTGACCAAGGAGATGTACACCTTCGCGGACCGCAGCGGCGCGGAAATCACGCTGCGCCCCGAAGGCACCGCCGGGGTCGCGCGCGCGGTCATTTCGGGCGGGCTCGCCCAGCACATGCCGCTCAAGTACTTCTATGCCGGCCCGATGTTCCGCTACGAGCGTCCGCAGAAGGGCCGGCTGCGCCAGTTTCACCAGATCGGCGTCGAATTGCTCGGGGTCGCGGAGCCGCTCGGCGACATCGAGGCGATTGCGCTGGGGGCGGCGACGCTGGACGCGCTCGGCGTCTCCGGACAGGTGACGCTCGAGCTCAACACGCTCGGCAACGCGGCGAGCCGGGCAGCATACCGCGAGCTGCTGGTCGACTACTTCGAGGCGCGGCGCGGCGAATTGTCGCGGGACAGCCTCGACCGCCTCGCGCGCAACCCGCTGCGTATCCTCGACTCCAAGAACCCGGGCGACCGCGCCGCCATCGCCGGAGCCCCGACGCTGGGCGACAGCCTGGACGCGGAATCCGCCGATTTCTTCGCATCCGTCCGGGACGGGCTCGACCGTCTCGGGATCGCCTACGCGGTCAATCCTCGCCTGGTTCGCGGGCTCGATTACTACTGCCATACGGCGTTCGAATTCACCACCGACGCGCTCGGCGCACAGGGCGCGGTCATCGCCGGCGGACGCTATGACGGGCTGGTCGGCCAGATGGGAGGGCCGGAAACCCCGGGAGTCGGCTGGGCCGGCGGAATCGAGCGGCTGTCGATGCTGGCCGGCGCGCCGGAGCCGCCGCCGCGGCCGATCGCGCTGATCCCCATCGGTCCGAGGGCGGAGGCGGAGACCCTGGTCCTCGCCGACCGGCTGCGTCGCGCCGGGTTCGCCATCGAGCTCGGCTATCGCGGCAATCTCAGCCGCCGGCTGAGCCGCGCGGATCGGGTCAACGCGCGCGCCGCGGTCATCCTCGGCGAGGACGAGCTCGCCCGGGACATGGCGACGGTGAGGGACCTCGACAGCGGAGCCCAGGACGAGGTTCCCCTCGCCGCCCTCGCCGACCGGCTGGCGGGACTCTCGTGAACCGGCGGGGCCGCCCGTGGAGATGAACGAGAAGCTCGACCAGCTCCTGCAGCGCCACGAGGAGCTGGCGGCGCAGATGAGCGTCCAGGACTACGAGGACACCCAGGCCTTCGTGCGGGCCTCCAAGGAATATTCCGACCTGGCCCCGGTGGTCGAGGCGATCCGGGCGCTGCGCGCGGCGGAGCGCGAAGCGGAGGGGCTGGAGGAGATCATGGCCGACGCGGGCGGAGACGCCGAAATGCGTGCTTTGGCGCAGGACGAGCTGCCGGCCCTCAGGGAGACCATCGCCGGGCACGAACACCGGCTGAAAGTCCTGCTGCTCCCTAGGGATGCGGCGGACGAGAAGAACGCGATCCTCGAAATCCGCGCCGGCACGGGCGGCGACGAGGCGGCGCTGTTCGCGGCCGATCTGTTCCGCATGTATCAGCGCTATGCCGAGCTGCGCGGCTGGCGTCTCGCGCTGATGCAGGCGACCGAGACCGGGATCGGCGGGTTCAAGGAGGCGATCGCCGAGATTTCCGGCGGCGGCGTTTTCGCCCGGTTGAAGTTCGAATCGGGGGTGCATCGTGTCCAGCGCGTCCCGGAGACCGAGTCGAGCGGGCGCATCCACACTTCGGCCGCCACCGTCGCCGTGCTGCCCGAGGCCGAGGAGGTCGACGTCGCGATCGACGAGCGCGACCTGCGGATCGACGTGTTCCGCGCCTCGGGTCCCGGCGGCCAGTCGGTCAATACCACCGACAGCGCCGTGCGGATCACCCATGTTCCGACCGGAATCGTGGTTTCGCAGCAGGACGAGAAATCGCAGCACAAGAACCGTGCCAAGGCCATGAAGGTGCTGCGCGCCAGGCTCTATCAGGCCGAACGCGCGGCGCGGGACGCCGAACGCGCGGCCGAGCGCAAGTCCCAGGTGGGCTCCGGCGACCGGTCGGAACGGATCCGGACCTACAACTTTCCGCAGGGCCGGGTCACCGACCACCGCATCGGCCTCACCCTGCACAAGCTCGACCGCATTCTCGCCGGCGAGGCGCTGGACGAGGTGATCGACGCGCTCACCACCCACGATCAGGCGGCGCGGCTCGCCGAGATCTCTTGAGCCGCACCGTCGAAACGCTGCTGCGCGAGGCCGGGCACAGGCTGGAAAGCGCCGGCATCGCAGCGCCGCGCGGCGAGGCGCGGCTTCTGCTCCAGGCGGCCCTCGGCCAACCCGCCGAAGCCCTGATCCGGGCGCCCGGCGCGCCGGTCGCAGCCGCGCGGGCGCAACGATTCGATGGCTTGATCGCGCGCCGCGCCGAACGCGAACCGGTGTCGCGCATCCTCGGCAAACGCGAGTTCTGGAGCCTGGAATTCGCGGTCGGCGAAGACACGCTCGACCCGCGGCCCGACAGCGAGACGGTGGTCGCGGCGGCGCTTCGCTGGTGCGCCGGCCGGTCGGGGCCGTTGCGGGTGCTCGACCTCGGGACCGGCACGGGATGCCTGCTTCTCGCGGTGCTCGGCGAACTGCCGGGCGCGGCGGGCGTCGGCACGGACATCTCGGCGGGGGCGGTCGCCACGGCGGCGCGCAATGCCGCGGCGCTCGGCCTTTCGCGGCGCGCGACTTTCCTCCCCACCGATTGGGACTCCGGGCTCGCGGGCGCCTTCGACCTGGTCCTCTGCAACCCGCCCTATATTCCGCGCGCCGCGATAGACCGGCTGGAACCCGAGGTCGCGCGCTGGGAGCCGAGAACGGCGCTCGACGGCGGCGCGGACGGGCTCGACGCCTATCGCCGGATGGCGCCGGCGATCGCCCGGCGGCTCGCGCCCCCCGGCGCCGCCTTTGTCGAAATCGGCGCCGGCCAGGAAAACGCCGTCGAGGCCATCATGGCGGGGGTGGGACTCGAGCGATTCGCCCTCGAGGCCGATCTCGGCGGTATCGTCCGCTGCCTTGGCTTCGCATGGCGGGGTTGATCGACATGGGGTCGACAAGATAATAGTTGGAATGACGGGGCTCGCGGTCTAGCCTGAACGACGGGCACAGCAGCAAGCCGAAGGCTCGAGACTGCAGGCCGCAACCAGGCGCACCCCCACAGCACGCCGCCCGGGTCGAAAGACGCCGCTCCCTTGAGGTGCGACCGGGCGAAAAGCTGAGGGAACGACATTCGCTCGAACAGAGAAGTGGGACCCATGAGACAAGGATCCAATCCGAAGCGTTTGCGCGGCCGTACAGGACGCAAGAATTCGCATCCCCGGTCACAGACCTTCGAGAGCAACGGTCCCGAGGTAAAGGTTCGGGGTAACGCCCAGCAGGTGGTGGAGAAATACCTGGCGCTGGCGCGGGACGCGCATTCCGTGGGCGACCGCATCACGGCGGAAAGCTATTTTCAGCACGCGGAGCACTATTACCGGGTGATGACGGCCAATGGCGGCGGCGAGGACCGCAACGCCCAGGGGCATCGCCAGAACGCCCAGCACGAAGCCAAGGCCGACAGCAACGGCGCCGAGCCGCGCCAGCCGGTCGCCGAGGCCTCCAACGGGAGCGCGGCGGACGCCGAACAGCCGCCCCAGAACGGGCTGTCGCCGCAGGCTGCGCCGGAAACCCCGCCCCAGGAGCCGCAGTCCCGGGAGTAGCGCGCGGCCGCACCTCCGCGGGATCGCGGGCCTTGCAGGGTCTGCGCGGCGTTTCCATATAGTCATTGTCGAGCGGATGCCCGAGGGGTCCGCTCACACGCCCGCCTGTCGCAGGGGGCGCAAGATGCAATGTCTGTAACCGGAGTTGCAGCAGATGGATTTCGACCGTTTCACCGAACGGGCGCGCGGGGTCGTGCAAGCGGCCCAGGCCCAGGCTGCCGCCCGCCTGCACCAGCGCCTCGCCGCCGAACATGTTCTCAAGGTCCTGCTGGAAGATCGCGAGGGTCTGTGCGCGGGGCTGATCCAGGCCGCCGGGGGCGATCCCGGGCAGGCGCTCGCGCGCACCGAGGCAGCGCTCGACAAGCTGCCCAGGGTCGAGGGCGGGGACGGCCAGCTCTACTTGACGACCGAGGCGTCGCGACTCATCTCGGCGGCGCAGGAGGCCGCGGACAAGGCCGGCGACAGCTATGTCACGGTCGAACGCCTGCTGCTCGGCGCGGCGCTCGCGAAGGGCACGAGCGCGGCCGACATCCTGCGGGCGAGCGGCGTGACGCCGCAATCGCTCAACGCCGCGATCGAGCGGTTGCGCAAGGGCCGCGCCGCCGACAGCGCCACCGCCGAACAGGCCTATGACGCGCTCAAGCGCTACGCGACCGACCTCACCGAACAGGCGGAGTCGGGCAGGCTCGACCCGGTGATCGGGCGCGACGAGGAGATCCGCCGTACCGTCCAGGTGCTGGCGCGGCGCACCAAGAACAACCCGGTGCTGATCGGCGAGCCCGGCGTCGGCAAGACGGCGATCGTCGAAGGCCTCGCCCAGCGGATCGTCAACGGGGACGTGCCGGAGCCGCTGCGCGACAAGCGCCTGATGGCGCTCGACCTCGGCGCCATGGTGGCCGGCGCCAAGTATCGCGGCGAGTTCGAGGAGCGCCTGAAGGCGGTGCTCGAGGAAATCAGGGCGGCGGAAGGCGCCATCATCGTCTTCATCGACGAACTCCACACTTTGGTCGGCGCGGGGGCGGCGGAAGGGGCGATGGACGCGTCCAACATGCTCAAGCCGATGCTGGCGCGCGGCGAACTGCACTGCATCGGCGCGACCACGCTGGACGAGCATCGCAAGCATGTCGAGAAGGACGCGGCGCTCGCCAGGCGCTTCCAGTCGGTCTTCGTCACCGAGCCCACGGTCGCCGACACGGTCTCGATCCTGCGCGGGCTCAAGGAGAAATACGAGCTTCACCACGGCATCCGGATCACCGACGGCGCCATCGTCGCCGCGGCGACGCTCGCCAACCGCTACATCACCGAACGGTTCCTCCCCGACAAGGCGATCGACCTGGTGGACGAGGCCTCGTCCCGCCTCAGGATGACGGTCGATTCCAAGCCCGAGGAGATCGACGAGCTCGACCGCCGCATCATCCAGCTCAAGATCGAGCGCGAGGCGCTGGGCAAGGAGAACGACGAGGCGGCGCGCGCGCGGCTGGCGGTTCTGGAGCGCGAGCTGGCCGAGCTCGAGGAGCAGGCGACCGGGTTGACCGCTCTGTGGACCCGCGAGAAGGACAAGATCGCGGAGAGCCAGAAGCTGAAGGAACGGCTCGACCAGGCGCGGTCGGAGCTCGAATCGGCGCAGCGGAGCGGCGACCTCGCGCGCGCCGGCGAACTCGCCTACGGGCTGATCCCCGAGCTGGAGCGCGGCCTCGCGGAGGCCGAGGCGGAGCCCGGGAACGGCGACAGGCGGATGCTCAAGGAAGAGGTCACCGACGGCGATATCGCCGCCGTGGTGTCGCGCTGGACGGGTATTCCCGTCGACAAGATGCTGGAGGGCGAGCGCGACCGGCTGATAGCGATGGAGGAGACGCTCGCCCGCCGGGTGGTCGGCCAGGAGGATGCCGTGGCCGCGATCGCCAATGCCGTCCGCCGCGCCCGCGCCGGGTTGCAGGACCCCAACCGCCCGCTCGGCTCGTTCCTGTTCCTCGGCCCCACCGGGGTCGGCAAGACCGAGCTCACCAAGGCGCTGGCGGCGTTCCTGTTCGACGACGAGGCGGCGATGGTCCGCATCGACATGTCGGAGTTCATGGAAAAGCACTCGGTCGCCCGGCTGATCGGCGCGCCGCCGGGCTATGTCGGGTACGAGGAAGGCGGGTCGCTGACCGAGGCGGTGCGCCGGCGGCCCTACCAGGTGGTGTTGTTCGACGAGGTCGAGAAAGCCCATTCCGACGTGTTCAACATCCTCCTCCAGGTGCTCGACGAGGGCCGCCTGACCGACGGCCACGGGCGGCGGGTGGATTTCCGCAACACGCTGATCGTGCTCACCTCCAACCTGGGCAGCGAGGTGCTGGCCGCGCGGGCGGAGGACGAGGACGCGGCGGACTCGCGCGACAGGGTGATGGAGATCGCGCGCGCCGCCTTCCGGCCCGAATTCCTCAACCGGCTGGACGAGATGCTGATATTCCACCGGCTCCGGCGCGACCACATGGAAGCGATCGTCGACATCCAGCTCGCCGGGCTCGCCGGGCTGCTGGAAGACCGCAATATCGGGCTCGACGTGGCCGAGGACGCGAAGGCCTGGCTCGCCGAGCAGGGTTACGATCCCGCCTATGGCGCGCGGCCGCTCAAGCGGGCGATCCAGCGCAGCCTGCAGAACCCGCTCGCCACCCTGATCCTCGAAGGCAAGGTCAAGGACGGGGAGACCGTGCGCGTCGCCCGGGGCGGAGACGGGCTCGCCTTCGACACGGGCCCGTCGGACAGGTCGATCGCCGCCTGAGGCCCGGACGTGGCGCGCGGGACCGCGCGCTGATAGGTTTTCCCCATGATTTCCGCATCGTCCGGCGATCCGTTGCACGCCCCGCCCTTGGTCGCGGCGCGCGGCGTGTCGCTCAACTTCGGACGGCGGACCGTCCTGGACCGCGTAGACCTTGTCGTCCATGCCGGCGAGATCGTCACCCTGGTCGGGCTCAACGGCGCCGGCAAGTCGACGCTGGTCCGCGCGATCCTCGGCATAATCCGGCCGGATTCGGGGGAGGTGGTCCGCGCGCCCGGGCTGCGCATCGGCTACACGCCGCAGCACATCCTGCGCGATCCGATCATGCCGATGACGGTGCGGCGGTTCCTCACCCTGGGTGCGCCGGCGTCCCGCCAAAAGCTCGATGCGATGCTCGATGAGGTGGGTGCGGGCGGGGTCATCGACGACCCGCTGGCCGACCTCTCGGGCGGGGAGTTGCAGCGCGTGCTGCTGGCCCGGGCGATGCTGCGCGAGCCGGGGCTGCTGGTGCTCGACGAGCCGCTGGCGGGCGTCGACCTGACCAGCCAGAGCGAGCTGTACCGGTTGATCGCGACGATCCGGGATCGCTATGGCTGCGGCGTGCTGCTGGTCTCGCACGACCTGCATCTGGTGATGGCCGCCACCGATACGGTGGTCTGCCTCAACGGGCATGTCTGCTGCACGGGCCGGCCCCAGGCGGTGCTGCGCGACCCCGGGTTCATCTCGCTCTACGGCCCGCATCTGTCGGACACGCTGGCGGTCTATCGCCACCTGCACGATCACCGCCACGACGCGCTCGGCGAGCCCCTGACCATGGAGCCGGGCGCGCCGGAGGAAGCGGCGCCTCCCGCCGACCGCCCCTGATGGAGGACTTCTTCCTGCGCGCGCTGGGCGGCGGGATCGGGGCTGCGCTGGCGGCGGGGCCGGTGGGCTGCTTCGTGGTGTGGCGGCGCATGGCCTATTTCGGCGCGGCGCTGGCGCATGCGGTGCTGCTGGGGATCGCGCTCGGGTTCCTGCTCGACATCGAGCCGATCCTGGCGGTCTTCGCGGTCTGTGCCCTGCTGGCCGGGTGCCTGACGCTGCTGGAGCGCCAGCGCTACCTGTCGGTCGACGCCCTGCTCGGGGTTCTCGCCCACGCGTTCTTCGCGGCGGGGCTGGCCGCGGTCGCGTTCATGGAACGTCTGCGGGTCGATCTGATCGGATACCTGTTCGGCGACATCCTCGCGGTGAGCGCGGCCGACCTCTGGCTGATCTTCCTGACCGCTGCCGTCGTCGTCGCCGTCATCGCCTGGCAGTGGCGCAACCTCCTCTCGCTCGCCGTCGACCCGGATCTCGCGGCGGTCGAAGGTGTGCCGGTGGAGCGGGTCCGCCTCCTGCTCCTGTTCCTGGTCGCCGCGGTGATCGCGGTGGGGATGAAGATCGTCGGCATGCTGCTGGTGGTGGCGCTGGTGATCGTCCCGGCGGCCGCCGCGCGCCGCCTTGCAGCGACGCCCGAGGGGATGGCGGTGGCCGCGACCGCGATCGGCATCGTCGCCGTGGTCGCCGGGCTGTTCGGCTCGCTGCAATGGGACGTTCCGGCGGGACCGGCCATCGTGCTGGTCGCTAGCGCGATATTCGCAGCCAGCCTGCTCGTCCCGGTGCGCGGGGGACGGTCCCGGGGCTAGCCCGGCGCGAGGCAGCCCTTGAACGCGGCGGCCATGTTGCGCAGCAGCGTGAAATACAGCTCGGGCCCGTCCTCGATGTCGGCGCCCAGGGGATCGACCACCCCGGATCTCATCCTGCTGCCCTCGAGGACGACATCGACGATCCGCATGTTGAACTGGGGTTCGGCGAACACGCAGGCGACGTCGAACTCGCGCATCTTCGCGCGCAGCCGTCGAAGCCGCTTGGCGCCCGGCGACCGCTCCGGGCTGACCACCACCGAACCGACGGACTTGAGGCCGAAGCGGTCCTCGAAATACCGGTACCCGTCATGGTAGACGACGAACGGCTTGCCGCGAACCGGGGCGAGTTCCGCGGAGATTTGCCCGGTCAACGCGTCGAGCCTGGGAACCAGCGCGCGCGCATTGGCGTCGTAGCTGGCGGCGTTGGCGGGATCGGCTTGCGACAGGGCGCGGGCGATCGCGCGCGCCATCGCCCGGCCGTTTACCGGGTCGAGCCAGACATGCATGTCGAACGTGCCGTGATCGTGGCCGTCGTCATGGTCGCGCTCGGAGTCGGCCTCGAAAGCGCCCCCCTCGCGGAGCGACCTGCGGACCAGCCCCTTCGCGTCGGCCAGGGCAACCACGCGCGCCTTGCCCGCAAGCGCCTCGACCGAGCGGGCGAGCGACGTCTCCATCAACTCGTCGATCAGGAAAACGACATCGGCCTCCGCGAGGGCGGCGGCGTCGGACGGGCGCAGGGTGAAGGTGTGCGGCGAGGCCCTCCCCCGCATCAGGAGGCGGGGCTCGCCCGTCCCGGCCATCACCGCGCTCACCAGGGAGTGAACCGGCTTGATCGAGGCCACCACCCGGATGTCGGCGGACGCGGCGGAAACGGTGGCGACCGCGCCGACCGCGATCGCGCCGGCGGCCAGTGCGGGCCGGATGGGTAGAGGGATGGAGGCAGTGACATTCATGGAAGCAGCTCCAATGATTGTCTTCTATGGGCTGGGCCGCCTTGCGCGTGGCTTCTTCGCTTGTACAGTCAGAGGTGCGTGAGCGTCCAGCGACGAGGATCGCGCGCGCGTTCGTAGTGGAAATTACCGCCCTTCGAGCGAACCGACGCGATGCCCACCGGCCGATGCCTGACTTTCCCCGCCTTCGCTTGTCCGATACCGGCGAGGCGGTGCGCATGACGGGCGCGGGGATCGGCGACGCCGCGACTCTCGTCGCGGCCCGGGGCATCGGCGTGCGCCGCGGCGAACGCTGGATCGTCCGGCATGTCGACCTCACGGTGAGCCGGGGCGAGCTGGTCTTTCTCATCGGCGCCAACGGCGCCGGCAAGTCGACATGCGCGCGAGCCGTGCTCGGGCTGATCGCGACCGACGAGGGGATCGTCGAGCGCTCGCCCTCGATCGAGGTGGGCTATGTGCCGCAACGGCTGGCGCTGACCGCGACCCTGCCCCTGACGCTGCGCCGCCTGATGACCCTGACCGGCCGGTTCGCCGCGCGCGACATCGACGCGGCGCTCCACGCCGTCGGCCTCGAACGGCTGGGCAATCCGCCGGTCACCACCCTGTCGGGCGGCGAGTTCCAGAGGCTGCTGCTGGCGCGGGCGCTGATCCACCGCCCCGACCTGCTGGTCCTCGACGAGCCGGCGCAGGGGGTCGATATCGCGGGCGCGGATGTGGTGCACGAACTGATCGAAGGCATCCGCGCCGACCTCGGCTGCGGGGTGTTGCTGATCTCGCACGATCTGGAGCGGGCGATGGCGACCGGCGACGACGTGGTGGTCCTCCTGCCGCATGAGCATGACGAGCGGGGCTGAGCCGTGCTGGACGACTTCCTGACCCGCGCCCTGATCGCCGGGATCGGCCTCGCTCTGGTCACCGGGCCGACGGGGTGTTTCATCGTCTGGCGCAGGCTCGCCTATTTCGGCGAGACGATGGCCCATTCGGCGCTGCTCGGTGTCGCCCTCGCCATCCTGATCGACCTCAACCTCGCGGTCGGCATCTTCGCCGTCGCCGCGACGGTCGTGCTGGCGATGTTCTATCTCGAACGGCGCGACACGCTGCCGACCGACACCCTGCTCGGCCTGCTCTCGCATGGCGGGCTCGCCCTCGGCCTGGTCATCCTGTCCTTCTTTCCCGGGATGCGCCTCAACCTGCATGCGCTGCTGTTCGGCGATCTGCTCGCGGTGTCGCGCGTCGACCTCGCCGTGATCTGGATTGGCGGCGTGCTCGCCCTGGCCGTCCTGCGCTGGATCTGGCGCCCGCTGCTCGCGACGACCGTCAGCGCCGACATGGCCTCGGTCGCCGGGCTGCGGCCGGACCGCGCGCGGCTGATATTCGGCATCCTGCTGGCGGCGGTGATCGCCGCTGCGATCAAGATCGTGGGCGTCCTGCTGATCGTCGCCCTGCTGATCATCCCGGCGGCGACGGTCCGCCGCTTCTCCTCAAGCCCGGAAGGCATGGCGGCGGGCGCCGCGGCCGCAGGCGTGCTCGCGGTGGCCGCCGGGCTGCTCGCCTCGGCGGGCCTCGACACGCCGTCCGGCCCCTCGATCGTGGTCGCGGCCCTGGCGCTCTTCATCGTCACCCGGTTCGGGCACCGGAGACCGCGCTGAACCGAAGGGCTTGCGGCGCGTTCAGCCGGGCGCCGGGACGGGTTCGTCGGTGCAGCCTTCGATCTCGATCTGCACGGTGACGTGTCGGATGTCGAAGCGCTCGGCGAGCCGGTCCTGGATCGCGGCGACCGCAGCATCGGGGCTGGCGCCGTCGGCGATCCTCGCGTGCAGGGTGAGCAGCGACCGTTCCTGCGACAGCGACCAGGCATGCACGTGATGCACGTCCTCGACGACCGCGAGATGCGAGACCAGATCGGGGCCGATTTCGCGCACGTCGAGCCGCTCGGGCGTGCCTTCGAGCAGCACATGGGCTGCGTCCCTCACCAGGAACCATGCGCTGCGCAGCACCAGCAGCCCGACCAGGATCGACAGCAGCGGATCGATGGGCGTCCAACCGGTGGTCAGGATCACCACCGCCGCGGCGACCGCCGCGGCTGAGCCGAGCATGTCGCCCAGTACGTGGAGGAGGGCGCCGCGGACATTGAGGTTGCTTCGATCGGCGCCGTGCAGGATCGCGAAGGCGGCAATGTTGACGGCGAGCCCGACGCCGGCGACGGCCAGCATCGGCCCGGCGAGAACCGCGCTGGGCGCGGCTAGCCGCCCGGCAGCCTCGACGTAAATCCAGGCGACGATGAAGAACAGTCCGACGCCGTTGGCGAAGGCGGCGAGAACCGGAAAGCGGTGATAGCCGTAGGTGCGCGCGCGATCGGCGGGGCGGCGGCTCACCCGGAAGGCGATCCAGGCGAACAGGAGAGCCACCGTATCGACCAGCATGTGGGCGGCGTCGGCAAGCAGCGCGAGCGATCCCGAGATCACGCCGCCGATGACCTCGACCACCATGAAGCCGCCGGTCAGCAGCAGCGCCCAGAAGATGCGCCGCGCGTTGCCGCCCTGCCCGGCGCCGACATGTGTATGGCTGTGCATGTCCTGATCGGAAATCATGGAACACCCCCGGCCCCGGGACAACCCGCCGCCGAGGAGGAAAACAGGGCCCGACCTACCGGCCTCTCCCACGCCTCCCCTCTTGAATTCGCGGCGCAAATCGCCATATTTGGAATCGTTCTAAAAGAAAGGCAGGCCCAACATGCCCCGGACACTGCACCGGACGAAGATCGACATCCCGGACGACCTGCGCGCGGCGACGATCGATCTCCTCAACGCCCGGCTGGCCGACGCCGTCGATCTGTCGAGTCAGATGAAGCAGGCCCACTGGAACGTCAAGGGCCCCGGCTTCATCGCGCTGCACGAGCTCTTCGACTCCGTCCACGACGCCGTGCGGGCCCATGTCGACGACATGGCGGAGCGGATCACGGCGCTGGGCGGCACCGCGCGCGGCACGGCCAGGGTGGCGGCGTCCGCCTCGGCGCTGCCCGAATATCCCCTGGAGATTCTGGCGGGCGCCGATCACGTGGAGGCGGCGAGCGCGGCGCTCGCCGCGTTCGGCAAGGGGGTCCGCCGGGCGATCGCCGAGGCCGCGGAGATCGGCGACGCCGATACCGAAGACCTGTTCGTCGGCGTCTCGCGCGACATCGACAAGAATTTGTGGCTGGTGGAAGCGCACGCCCAGGCCCAGGGCTGACGGGAGCGCGGACCCGGTGGATACCGCGAGACGGGGGATCGCCGGGCGATGCGGGTTCTGGCCGCTCGCCCTGCTCTGGCTGCCGGCCGGGTTCGTCGCCTCTGCCCTGCTGCGCTTCGGAGCGCCGACCGAGCCGGGCTCCTGGCTGACCGTGCTGGTGATGTCGGCGGCGAGCCTGGTCGTCGTCGCGCCGTGCGGCCTGCCGCTCGCGCTCGCCTGCCGTGCACTGTGGCGGCGGGGCTACCGGAAATCGGCGTGGTCGGCGGGTGTCGGGCTCGGCGCGCTCACGGTGGCGGCCGGGCTCTTCGCCGGCTTGCTCGGACCCGTCGCCATCGCCGTCGCCGCGGCCGTGCTGAGCCTGCCCGTCTGGGCCGCGTGGTGGCTCGCGCGGCGTGCCGGCTCGCGGGCGGGTGCGGGCTAGCTCCGGGACTCCGTCAACGCCTCGCTCGCCTCCCACAGGCGCCGCGCGAGCGCGGCATCGTATGAGGCGGGCGAGGACCGGACCTCCTCGCGCTTCTCGAAATACCGCCCCGTGACGCCGGCGACGTCGGCGGAGGCGGCGAGATGGACCGCCGTGTCGGCGCCGCGCGCGGGTGTCAGGAGGAACGGGCGGCCGAGCCAGATGGCGATCCGCTGCCACCATTTCATGTCGCGGAACAGGGCGGTCGAGACCACGCCCGGGTGCAGGCAATTGGCCGTCACCCCGGTCCCCTCGAGGCGGCGCGCGAGCTCGTAGGTGAAGTACACATTGGCCAGCTTGGACCGGGAATAGGCGTCGAAGGGAGAGTAGTCGCGCTCGTTCTGCAAGTCTTCGAAATCGAGCGCCTGCCTCCGGTGCGCGCCCGAAGCCACGGTCACGATGCGCGACGGCGCGCTCGCCCGGAGCCGGTCGAGCAGCAGGCCGGTGAGCAGGAACGGCGCCAGGTGGTTGACCGCGAAGGTGAGCTCCAGCCCGTCCTCGCCGAGCCGGCGCTCCCGCCAGGCGAGCACGGCCGCGTTGTTGACCAGCACGTCGAGACGCTCGAAACGCTCCAGGTACTCGGCCGCCACGCGGCGGATCTCGCGCTGCGAAGCGAGGTCGGCAACCAGCAGGTGGAGCGCGCGGTTGCCGCTGCGCCGTTCGATCTCCGCCAGCGCCGCGCCGCCGCGGGCCTCGCTGCGGCACAGCAGCACCACGGTCGCGCCCAGCCGGGCGAGGCCGAGCGCCGCCTCCTTGCCGATGCCCGCGTTGGCGCCGGTCACCAGGCAGGTCTTGCCCTGCATGCCATCCGTCATCCTGACTCCGTCTCTTCCGCCGGCGCGGACGCGGACGCGTCTTCGCGCTCGGTCTCGGCGATGACCGAATCGACCACCGCCCGCAGCGCCTCGGCGCTGTCCGCCCCGTCGAGCATCGCCTGGCGGTAGACGTCCTCCTGCCGGTCGGCGCTGTTGCCCAGGGCAACGATGTGTTCGACCCGCGCGAGCGCCGACTCGCAGCCGAGCGCCCTGGCATCGTCGCGGAGCGCCGCCACGAGCTCGCCCGCGAGTTCGGCCACGTCGATCCGGCCGTCCTTCCCGTCGGGGCGGGGCAGGAAGGCGAAGGTGCCGTAGCGCTGCGCGATCCAGCGCCCCTCGTCCACCGATTCCGTCGGCGCCTCCTGGAGACGTTCGCCGGCGTCGAGGCGCGCGTTCATGTTGCGGATCAGGCAGGCATAGAGCGCCGCGATGGCCACCGCGTCCTCGATCCTCGGGCAGATGTCGCAGATCCTGAGCTCGATGGTGGCGTAGCTCGCCGACGGGCGGATGTCCCAGCGGAGCTCGCTGCCGTCCTCGATCGCCCGGATCGCCTCGTAGCGCGCCACCACGGCGTCGTAGTCGGCGCGCGTGCGCATCGCCGGCGGCGTCCCGGTTCGCGGCAGCGCGCCGATCGCCATCTGGCGGTAGGATTTCAGCCCGGTCAGCCGGCCGCCGTGGAACGGGGACGAGCAGGAGAGCACGAGGAACAGCGCCAGATAGCCGCGCAGCGCGTGCATCACCGCGATCCTGCGGTCGTCGTCGCCGAACCCGGCATGGATGTGCATCCCGCCGATGAAGAACTGCCGCACGGTGTCCTGGAAGTCGATCTCGGCGCGCTGGTAGCGCTCCTTCTGCGTGACCTGCTGCTCCTGCCACCTGGCCCAGGGGTGGGTGGAGGACGCGATCACCCGCGCGCCGTGCTCGCGCGCGGCCTCGATGGCGCAGCGCCGCGTCTCCTTGAGGCTCTGCCGAACCTCCGCGACCGAGCCGCACACCCGCGAATTGGTTTCGATCTGCGAACGCATGAATTCGCTGACCACCTTGTGCTCGCCCGCCAGCTCGACGGCGCGGGCCATGATCCCCTCGTCGGGATCCGCAACCACGTCGCGCGAACGCGGATCGACGATCATCAACTCCTCTTCGATGCCGAGCGTGATTTCGCTCATGGGTCAATAGTCCCTTCCAAATGCGTTGCGGTTCGAAATCGCCGCGCCGTCCCTTCGGCTTCCCCTGCCTGCGTGTCCCTGCAAATCGCCGGCCCGTCTGCGGGCTAACCGCCGTCGCAGTCGCGCGGATAGAACTGCCTGCAATAGCGCCGATACCTGCCGATCTCGCCGTCGGAACGGGACAGACTCGGACGCGGACGGTATCTCTTGTTTCCCCATATCGTGACATCCTGGCGAACGTCCCTCTCCTGCGAGGAACTCAGGATCCGGCTCATCAGCCTGGTGCGCAGCTTCACCGGCAGGAAACCGAGACCGGAGATCGGCCGCTTGGGCTTGCGCAGCTCCCGCATCTGCGAGACCAGGACCAGGTCGATGACTTCGCCGTCGACCGGTGTGGCGAGCACCCAAAGGCGGGAATGCATGCCGATCGTGCGCTCGACGACTTCGACGAACGAATAGCCCAGCCCGTGGATATGGGCGGTCGCCGAGATGTCGTAGATCAGGTCGGTGAACCCGGCGATGCGCCGGCGGCGCTTGAAGTCGAAGCGGGTCAGGAGATACGCGCCGTCCACCGTGGTCTCTCCGACGGGCTTCACGGCGTCGTAGCCGTGCACGTAGCGCAGATGGGCGAGGTCCACGGAGTTCTCGGTGGTCTCCTGCGGGTGGCCGGGAAACCGGATCGTGCGGATATCCTGGCCGCCCCACCCGTCTCCCGCCGGCGGATCCTCGGGAAGGCGCCATTGCGGCGGGCGTCCGCCGATGCCCCACCAGGCGAAGACGAGGCCGAGGATTTCCCGGGTCTCGAAGACCGTCAGCTTCGCCGACGGGGGCGGCGGGCCGAAGGGGGTCGCGACGCAGGCGCCGCGGACGTCGTAGGTGAAGCCGTGAAACGGGCACACGAGGCGGCCGTCGCGCACCCGCCCGCCGGCCGCGGGACCGAGCGAGGCGCCGAGATGGGGGCACACCGCGCGGGCCGCGCAGACCGCCCCCGCGCCGTCGGACCAGACGACGATGTCTTGCCCGAGCCACTGCCTCTGAATCAGTCCTTCTTTCGCCAGGGATCGGCGGTCGGCGACGAAATACCATCCCTCGGGAAACGGAAAGAGGCGGGCGTCGCCATCGTCTGTGCGACGATCCCCGGTCGCGTCCCGCGGGGATGCGCGTCCCTGTCGAGGCAGCTCCATGGCAGGGTCGGTCAGCCCGGGTTGCGCGACGGCATGTGCTGACGGGGTATCGGACTGCCCTCCGCATCGTGACCGGGCACGGTGGGTGAGAAGCACGCGGCGACCGACGGCGCGCGTGTCTGCCGGCCGGCATCATAGCCCAACCCGGTTCGCATCGGCCAGCGGCCAGACGCCGCGGCACCGGCGCCGGGCGGGAGCCGTTTCATCGGCGCGAGCCCGCGCGCCGCGGGGGATTGCCGGTGGCGAATCGGCCGGGAAATGCTATGTTCGGAGCCTGCTCACGGGCTGGTTCATCCGCATGAAAATGGAATCCTTCATCGCGCTCGTCATGGGTCGGCGATGGCTGACCATGCTGCTCTCGCTCGTCTTCATGGCCGCCCTCGCCGCGGGCGCCGGGCGAATCGTCGCGGTCGACGTGGACGTGCGGAACCACTTCGGGAAGGACGACCCGAATATCGTCGCGCTGGAGCGGCTGGAAGACACCTACGCCCTGTCCGACGCGGCGCTGGTCGCGGTGGCGCCGAAAAGCGGCACCATCTTCACGCGCGAAACCCTGGTCGCCATCGAGGATCTGACCGAGCGGCTGTGGCAAACGCCCTATGTCACCCGCGTCGATTCGATCACCAACTACACCCACAGCGAAGGCCGCGAGGACGAGCTGATCGTCGAACCGCTGATCGACGAGGCGGGCGCGCTGACGGATCAGGACATCGAACGGATCGAGCGCGTCGCCCTCGCCACGGAGGAGGTCGCCGGACGCTTCGTTTCCCGCGACGGCCGCGTCGCCGGGCTGGTCGTCAGCGTCGCGCTGCCCGACAACCGGCAGCAGGGCAGGATCGAGGTCACCGATTTCCTCCATGACACCGCCGCCAAGGCGCGGGAGAAGTTCTCGAACGTCGACTACCACATGACCGGCGAACTCGTCCTCAATCGGGCGATGCGCGACGCGATCGACGGCGAGATGGCGATCCTCGCCCCCATCGCGCTCGCGACGATGCTGGTCGTCGCCGTGATCCTGCTGCGCTCGATCTGGGGGACAGTGGCGATCGTCGTGATGATGGTCGTCGTCATCCTTTCCGCGATGGGCTTCATCGGCTGGACGGGAATGAAGCTGTTCGGCGAGAGCGCCGCGGCGATGTTCGTGCTGATGGCGGTCACCGTCGCGCATTCCGTTCACATCATCGAGGGCATGTACGCGGGCCTGCGCCAGGGCATGGACCGCCGACAGGCGACCGCACACTCCCTGGAAGTCAATTCGTGGCCCGTCTTCCTGACGTCGCTGACCACCGCGATCGGTTTCCTCAGCCTGAATTTCGCCGAAATGCCGCCGTTCAAGGTGATGGGCAACATGGTTGCGTTCGGCGCGCTGTGCGCCTTCATCTATTCGGTGACCCTGCTGCCGGTTTTGCTGTCGATCCTGCCGATGCGTGCCCGGCCGCCGCGCGCCGGGAGATCCGATGTCTTCGATCTCCTGGGGCGGTTCGTGGTTTCCCGCCACACGACGCTGCTGGTCTGCTTCGGCTTCCTGGTGGTCGTGCTGGTTGCCGGTATCTCGCGGATCGAACTCAAGGAGAACTGGCTCGAGCTGCTCGACGAGAGCTACGAGTTCCGCCGGTCCACCGACTTCATAAGCGAGAACTTCACCGGCGTGGAAACCTACGAGTACTCGCTCGGCGCGGGGCGGGAGGGCGGCATCACGGATGTCGGCTATCTCGGCAAGGTCGATGCGTTGTCCGCATGGTTCCGGTCCCAGCCCGAAATCGCCCATGTGTCCGGCATCGCCGACATCCTGAAGCGGCTGAACAAGAACCTGCATGGCGACGATCCGGCGTTCTACAGGATTCCGGAGAGCTCCGATCTCGCCGCGCAGTATCTGCTGCTCTACGAGCTGTCCCTGCCGGTCGGCCGCGACCTCAACAACCTGATCGACGTGGACCGGTCGTCGACGCGGCTGACGGTGGTGCTCAAGAGCCTGTCGACCAGCGAGAAGATCGCGCTCGACGAGCGCGCGCAGGGCTGGTTCCGGCAAAACGCGCCCGAAATGGCGACCCAGGCCAGCGGCGTCGCGGTGGTCGGGGCGCGTTCGATCCAGCGCAACATCGAGGGCATGCTGATCGGCACCGTGACGGCGATGGCCATCGTCTCGCTGCTCCTGCTCTTCGTGTTCAGGAGCGTGCGTCTCGGCCTGATCACCCTGATCCCCAATTTCGTCCCGGCCGCCATGGCGATGGGCCTGTGGGGGTATGCGGTGGGCGAGGTCGGGGTCGCCGCCTCGGTGGTCACCGCGATCGCGTTCGGCATCATCGTCGACGACACGATCCACTTCATGACCAACTACGTCGAGGGCAGGAAGCGCGGGCTGCTGCCCTCGGAATCGGTTCAATCGGCGTTCCGCACGGTGGGCAAGGCGCTGTTCGCGACCACCGTCGTGTTCGCGCTGGGATTCCTGGTGTTCGGCGCCTCGGGGATGGCGACCAACCAGGCGCTCGGCCTGCTGGTGGGAGTCACGGTGATCGTCGCCCTGCTGGCGGATTTCCTGCTCCTGCCGCCGCTCCTGATGGCGCTCGACGGGGCGCGGGAGACCAGCGCGCAGATCAGGGAACGGCTGCGGCGCGAGGCCGAATAGACGGGCCGCATGGCGCAATGTCGCACGCCGGTCGGGCGGGAATCGTGCTACCATGCGCGAAGCACTTTGGGTGAAGGCGAAGCACAGGAGGAAACGGTGATTCGCGCCTCGCTCCCCCACCCGATGCCGCTGTGGTGCGGCATCCTGGCCGCCGTCTTTGCCTGGACGGCCGAGCCTTCGGCCGTCCGCGCGGACAGCGACGCCGAGGAAGCCGGGCGAAAGATCGCCACCGAATCCCGCCAGCGCCAGAAGGGTTTCGGCAATTTCACCGCCAACCTGACCATGGTGTTGCGCACCAAGCGGGGGCAGGAAAGCCGTCGGCAAGTCCGGCTCAAGACCATCGAGGTCGAGGGCGACGGCGACCGCACCATCTTCGTATTCGACCGCCCGCGCGATGTCAGGGGAACCGGGTTCTTGGTCCACGCCCACAAGGACGGACCGGACGAGCAGTGGCTCTATCTTCCCGCCCTGAAGCGGGTCAAGCGCATCAGCTCGTCGAAACAGTCCGGCTCCTTCATGGGCAGCGAATTCTCCTACGAGGACATGGGCGCCGTCGAGGTCGAGAAATTCAGGCACCGCTTCCTGCGCGACGAGGCCTGCGGCGACCTCCGGTGCAGCGTCCTGGAGCGTATCCCGCTGAGCAAGGATTCGGGGTATTCCAGGCAGCTGGTCTGGCTCGACAAGAAGGAGCTTCGCAGCATCAAGATCCAGTACTTCGACCGCCGGGGCGCGCATCTCAAGACCATGGCGGTGGAGGATTACGAGAAATACCTCGACCGGTTCTGGCGCGGCGGCAAGATCACGATGAACAATCATCTCACGGGCAAGAGCACCGTGCTGCACTGGTCGGACTACGAGTTCGGCACCGACCTCGACCTCGGCGATTTCACCCGGACGGCGCTGAAGCGGGTGCGCTAGAGCCGGGCCGGGCCCGGCGATGCCGAGACGGATCGCCATTGTCGGCGGGGGCATCTCGGGTCTCGGCGTGGCCTGGGCGCTCGCGCGGCACCCCGACCGCTTCGACTTCAGGCTGTTCGAAGCGGAGAGCCGGGTCGGCGGCAATGCGATCACCGCCGACATGCCGCAGGACGACGGCAGCTCGATACCCTTCGACATCTCCGTCACCGCCTGCATCCCCTCGGTCTACCACCACATCGTCCTGTTGATGCGCCGGCACGGTATCGAGCTGGTCGACACCCGGTTCAGCTACAGCGTGAGGTATCGCGGCGGCGTCTACGCGCACGATTTCGACTCCGACATCAGGCGGCGGCTGCAGCCGGAAATCGCGAAATTCCAGAAGCTCCTGAAACGTCTCAAGCGGCTCGGCCGGCTCAACCGGACGCGGTCCAGGGCGCTCAACGCCCTCAACCCGTTCAACTACGTCAGCATGGGCACGGTGCTCGATTTCGGCCGGTTCTCCGGCGATTTCCGCTACCAGGTCCTGAAGCCGATGTTCGTCAACTTCCTGATGGCCACCAACGTGTTCGACATGCCGGCGTCGCTGTTCGCGCGGTATCTGGAGTTCTTCGATATCGAGACCGCGACGCCGATGCAGACCTGGGAACGCGGCACGCGGCGGATTTACGACGAATTGTCCGCCGGCTTCCGCGACAGGATCGATCTCGACCGGCCGGTGCGAAAGGTCTACCGGCGTGCGTCCGGCGTGGTCGTGGAGGACGAGGACGGCAGGGCGGAGGCGTTCGACGACGTGGTCTTCGCCTGCAACGCGAACCAGACGCTGATGATCCTCGACAACCCGACCCTGTTGGAGGGCTGGCTGCTGTCGGCGATCCGTTACGAGAGCGAGCTGCACAACCATACCGTGGTTCATTCGGACGCCTCGGTGCTGCCGGACAACGACGTCAAGCCGCTGGCCAGCCGGAGCAATCACATCGAGCAATACGGCGCGCGGCCCGACAACTACGAAATCACCTACATCATGCACAACCAGCAGCCCTGGGCGAACCGGTCCGACAAGCCGTGCCTGGTGACCTACAACCCGGTCAGCCGCATCGACGAAGCAAAGATCGTCAAGCGCTGGTGGTTCCAGCACATCGTGCACGACGTGCGCCATGTGGCGCTTCTGATCCACCTGTTCCGCTTCGTCCAGGGCAGGCGGCGAAGCTGGCATTGCGGCGCCCACACGCTGGTCAACAGCCAGGAGACCTGTTTCGTCTCGGGCCTGGCGACGGCGCGGCAGATCGGCGCCGACTATCCGTTCGAGGACGCGGAAGCGCGCAAGTGGTTCAACTTCTACGGCCGGATGATGTACGGCTGGCGCTTCAGGAAGGCGTGAGGTCAGGCGGGCAGGTCGCGCCGCTGCTCGGCGACCCGGAAACTGAGCTTTTCGCTCGGCTTCATCGACGGGAGCGGGCTGAACTTGAGCTTCCAGTCCGCGGGAGACACTTCGAGGGTGAAGTGATGCGCGATCATCATCACGTTCACCGCCAGCTGCAGGTCCATCCAGCGCGAGCCCAGGCATCTGTGCGTGCCCAGCCCGTAGGGCGCGTAGCCGGGGCCGCGGTGCTCCTCGCGCGGGGGCAGATAGCGGTCGATGTCGAACGAGAAGGGGTCGGGGAAGATGTCTTCCATGTAGTGCGAGGCCGTCTGGGCGATAAAGAGCCTCGACCCCACCGGCAGCTCGTAGCCTTCGAACACGAAGGAATTCATCACGTCCCGCATCGACATCGGGACGATCGGATACATGCGGAGGCACTCCATCAGGAAGCGGTGCGTGACATCCATCGAGCCCTGGTTGAAGTCATCGCCGTCGGGGTCGCCGTTGTCGAACAGGGCGTCGGCTTCGGCCTGGATTCTCGCGCAGAGCGCGGGTTGGGACGCCAGTGCGTAAACCGAGAAGCTCAGCGCGTCGCCGAGATAGACGCTGGCGACCAGCGCCGCGGACAGGGCGAAGCGCAGATTGGCCTCCGGCACCAGCTGGGGATCGCTCGCGTGCAGGCTCAGCCAGTCGTCCGCGAGGTTCCGCGGACAACCCGCCCGCTGGGCCGGGGTATGGACGCTCTGGATCCGTTCCAGCAGCGTGTCGACGGCTTTCGCGCGGCGTTTCATCCCGGGGGTGTTCAGCATGAACCTGGGAAGGGCCTTGACGATGTGGGTGGTCAGCGCCCGCTCCTTGAAGCCCATCAGGTCGTCGATGATGTCCTGCGATTCGACGGCGAGGAAGAGCGGCGAGAGCTGCGCGTTGATCATCCGCCGGCAGGCGCGCACGGGGAAGGTCTCGCCGACCGTCCAGGTCGCCATGTATTGGCGGACAAGGCCGTACACCTCGTCCAGCCGGCCCGCCAGCCGGCCCCGCGAATTGGCCGGTCCCATCGCCTTGCGAAGGCGGAAGTGATCGGCGCCGTCGAGCGACGGCAGCACGCCATGCGCGCCGTAGACCTTCTCGAAATCCGCGAAATAGCCCCCGGCCTTCAGGTGCATCCGCCCGTGCCGGTGCACCCAGTGGTTGGTCTCCGGCCCGGCGAGGAACGTCATCGGCTTGGCGAACGGCGGACGGATCTCGAACACCGGGCCGTATTCTTTCGCCAGGTCGGCAAAGACCGCGGGAATGTTGCCGCTGCGCAAATGCGGGCTGAGCAGCAGCCGGCGCAGGGCGACGACGGGTATCTTCTTGTTGAGCGTGGAACGACGGAGCATCGGGGTCGAGATGTTCTGTGCGACCGCGGCGGCTATGGAACGGCCGATCAGGTCCATCCGGCAGATGGAGGCGATGCGCTCCTCGGTCTCCTCGTCGAGCTCGAACATGATGCGAAAGACGTCGCACGCATTGACGAGGCAGATGACGATGACCTCTCTCGGATCGGGGATCTCGTCGGTGAAGAGCGCCTTGACGACGCGCGTCTTGATGAACTGACCGACGGTCCCTTCCTGGGCGCCGCCGCGCAAATCCTCGTACCACCTCGCGGTCGCCAGCGTCCAGAAATCGCCGTCATGGTGTTCCAGGATCTTCAGCCCGACCAGGCGGTCCAGGGTCAGATCGATGATCGACTCCGCCTGGCCGGCGAACCGCTCGATCCAGTACTGGGCGTTCCGCTGGGCCGGTTCGTCCGCGATCTGCTTCAGAAACGGATCCAGGGCGGGATCGCCGGTGTCCGTCCGGTCCAGCAGATGCAGCGAATCCAGATCCGTGTCGATGCGCGACTGGAGCGAGAGCTCGGCGAGTACCGCGCCGACGACGGTGCAGTTCAGGTCCCAGCCGGGCACCTGATGGAAATACCCGTTCTGCTCGTTGAGCAGCATCAGGATGAGCTCTTCGGGCAGGCTCAGCGGTTGGGTCGTCACGGTCGTATCGGGCATGGCCTCCTCGCATCCCAAGCGGTCGCAAGATACGGGCGCCGGGTCTCCCGCGAAAGGCGATCACACGCGGAAGCGCGGGAAGTTTACCATGAAGTGCGTGGTTGCCGCTCTCATTCCGTATCTTGTCATCGTAAACTGTCACAATACCCAACGATATCGCACCTTGTCGACGAACATGAGGACAGGTCCAGCCTTGTCCAATGAGAAATGAGCCTGAAGGGAGGGGTTGAATCCAAGGACAGACGAGCCTGTAGCGGGAGCGATTCGGGGATCGTCGGAGGATGATCGTAACGCTACAGACACAACGGGTTCAGACCCTGGAGCACGTGCGGCGCGTCGCCGAGGCCAATGAGACGGTGGATTTCGCCATCGCCGACCGCGCATCGGCCTACGAGTTCATCCGGCGCACCCTGGTGCAGTTCGTTTACGCGGCGCTGGGCAAGGCGGACATAGGCGCGGTGAAGGCGTACCTCGCGAAGATGACGGGGCTGTCGCGGGCGCAGCTCACCCGGCTGATGGCCCGGCACCGCTGGACGGGACGCATCCGCGACCGCCGCAGCGCCGGGCGGGCACGTCCCTTCGCGAGGCGCTACACCGCGGCCGAAATCCGCCTGCTCGCCGAAGTCGACGCAGCGCTCGGTCAGCGCTGCGGACCGGCCACCTTCGAGCGCCTGGACGCCGTTGCCTACGTCCAGAGCGAAGTTGATGCGGCCCTCGCGGTCAACGCTGCGCGCGACGAGCTGTTCCGTACAATCACTGGGACGACAACACCACACAGCGCCAAAGGCTCTGCTTGACCTCAACCGGTCTCCCAACCCATCATGCCCCCTCCCACAACCGCCCCAACATCGGTCCTCCAAACTGCGGACTCTCACTCCTCGTTCAGGCTCATTTCAGGTTTGGAAAACGGTAGTCCTTCATGCACAGGAAACGCTGCGACCGTCGGCACCCGTACGTCGCCGGACGGATGAAGCCGCCGGGAAGCCTGCCCGTTCGGTCCACCGGCGCGGGATTCTCGGCGGGTGTGAAGACCGGGGGCCGCCCGCGATGAAGATGCGAAGCCTGTACCGCGGGCTAAAGACCTCGTACCGCGGGTCGAATGTCTCCCGTCGCGCGCAACGCTTCGAGAACTGGACTGCCAGGGCGTCTTCGGAGGGTGCCACGACGGATTACGACCACGCCGATACCGTCAGGGAATATTACGACCTTTGCAGCGAGTTCATGGTGTTCGGGTGGGGCGAATCCCTGCACTTCGCGCCGCTGTCGCGGCACGAGAGCCTGGAGGAATCGATCGCTAGGCACCAGCGATTGATAATCTCCAAGCTGGAGTTGCGCCCGGGCATGGTGGTGATCGACGTCGGTTGCGGCGTCGGCGGCCCGATGCGCCGCGTCGTCCGCGAGGCCGACGTCAGGGTGGTCGGGGTTAACAGCAGCGAAATCCAGCTCGACAAGGCGAAGGCGTTAAGCGCGGATGCCGGGCTCGACCATATGGTCGATTATGTGCACTGCAGCTTCATGGACATGAGCGCCATCGAGGACAACAGCTTCGACAGAGGCTATGCGATCGAATCGACATGCCATGCGCCGGACAAGGCGGGCGCGTTCACTGAGATATACCGCGTGTTGAAACCCGGCGCCCTGTTCTGGGGCCAGGAAATGTGCATGACGAGCAAATTCGATCCGGATAACGACCGCCACCGGTCCATCAAGCAGGACCTTATGCGGGGTATTGCGCTCAAGGATATCGAGACGATGGACGGGGTGGACCGGGCTCTGGAATCGGCGGGATTCCGGATCGTCGAGGGAGTGAATCTGGCGATTGCGGAGGACGGTCCGGCTACGCCGTGGTACCGGCCCATGGAGGTCTGGGGCGGGACCCGGGCCAGTGCCCTGCGGAGGACTTCGGCGGGTCGCAAGGCGGTCATCCGGGCATCAAGGCTGGCTGAGCTGCTGGGCGTGTTCCCGAAGGGCTCCTCAAAGGTCGTCGAACTGCTGGACCGGACCGCTGGCGCCTATGTAGCGGGCGGCGCGACCGGCATCTTCACGCCTCTGTACTGTTTCCTGGCGCGTAAGCCCCCCTGATCCTGCTCTTTCCATAACCTAAGGATGGACCAATCCAATGGGGAAGAATCGCGGAGACCCTGCAGAGCCGGCTCGATGAACTCCTCCCCTGGAACTGGGTTCCGGAGCAGATACTCGATTGAGCCGCGTAAGCCGGCTCCCGCCCCAAAACCAATCCGCCTCGCACGCACTGGCCGTTCAAAGGCGGCCTACCTACCCCTGCGGTCTTGGGAGGATGCATACCATGTATACGTGACTCGCTAGCATCCGATGGGAATATGCGCCACATCAGCCGTCGTCATCGTGTCCCGGACGAGGGCGCGATCCGTGATTAGATCGAGAAGATGTTGCTGATCCACGGCGTCATCCACCGCCTCGAACAAGCGCTCCTTGACTTCAGGCAGTTCCCCATACCGGATCGCCTCGGAATGGAGTTCCGAAAGCTGGATGCGCGCGCAGGTCCGGCGCGGGATCCCCAAGGCCTGGGAGCTGGCAGCCGGCGGCTGGCGCGACCTCGTGCCCCGCCAGGTGCCGGAGCCGTGGCAGGCCGCGCCGACCGTAGGACCCGTCTCGTAGCGGCCGCCCGGCCGTGCCGGAAACGGGAATCCGCATTGCGGCATCGACCGCCCGGCGCTACCGTCGCCGACGCATTATTGGAAACGTACCCGGAATCCGGGCGGTTGCGGTGAACATGCGGGGTCGGGAGTTGACTTGAATCAGCTTGCGGATTGAAGACCGACAGGAGGGGTTATTCTATAAGTTATTGTAAACATGACAAAAGTTTTGATATTAGTCAGAATAACACAAAACGTAGATTCACCGGCGGAATGGGACCGGATTCAGCGGCGGGAGCGGATGAGGATTTCGTCGACAGCCGTGATCGTGCCGCCGGGGCCGACATCAAGCAGCACGACCTGATGAAATGCCAAGCGCAGTCTGGAGTTTGAACGCAAACGGTTCCGGCACGATGACGGGCGTCCACGCCCGTTTTCGCGGGTGGAGCGAAGAATCAAGGAATTCTGCAGGGTTGAGCGGGCTCACGCGGCAACGAAACGCGGATCCTTACATGATTACCCTTGCACTTCGCAGCCCGGTACAACAGCGATCCGACGATCGTTGCGGAACTGCTGGAGGGCGGCGCAAAACCCGGCGCCAGAACCGGGAAGGGCGCGACCTCCCTGCACTTGGCGGCAATTTTCAACCGGGATCCGGCGGTCGCTTTGGCATTGTTGAAGGCCGGCGCCGATCCGAACGCGAAAGTCAAGATCGGCGCCACACCACTGCATCTGGCGGCTTGGCGGAGCAGCAACCCGGCCGTCCTCATGGTCCTGCTGAACAACGGGGCGGATCCGAAGGTTACCATTAACAGAGATACCGCGTTCGACCTGGCGAAGAAAAACAGGAAGCTTGCCGGCAGCGCAGCCTACGGGCGGCTCAGGGAAGCGCACGACGCGTCAAAACCGCCGCATGAAGCTGTCCGACCCCAGGGGCCCACTCCAATAGGGGGTCAAACTTCAAAGCCGATTGACAGCCAGCGCTCCTCCAGCCCCATGTCAGCCATCCGCCTTTCTTCCAGCTTGGCAAGCAGCAGGAGCTCGCGCACCGCGCGGCGCTGCACGACGGCCGGCAGCGGGTCCGGCCGGCTCGCCCGGTGCACGATGTAGCGCGAGAGCTCCATGCCCGCCTCCGCCGCGAGCTCCCGGATCCTGGCCCACTCGCTCGCCGTCGCCTCAACCGCGTGCCGGCGCGGCGCTCCACCGGACCCCGGCTCACGACGCGGCTCCAGGCGTCGCCGATGTTCGCCAAATTTCCGCTCGAAAAACATCTTGGTGCCCAGTAGCCCCTACGCTATTGCTGATATTATCGATAGAGCGGAATGGCACCGATGGATCACCCTGTCGGATGCTCGCAATTGCCTAGATCCAAGGGTTTTCCACCCTAACCCATAGTAAAATGACAGAGGAATGAGCGCAGAACGACCTACTTCATATAGTGACCCACCGCCTACGCAGGATTTGATCTTCTACACCAACCCGATGTCGCGCGGTCGGATCGTGCGGTGGATGCTGGAGGAGGTGGGGGTCTCCTACCGTACCGAGATCCTCGAATACGGGCCGGCGATGAAGTCGGAATCGTATCTGGCGATCAACCCGATGGGCAAGGTGCCGGCGATCCGCCATGGCGAGACCGTGGTCACCGAGGCTCCGGCGATCTGCGCCTATCTCGCCGACGCCTTCCCGGATGCCGGGCTGGCGCCGCCGGCCGGGGATCGCGGCGCCTATTACCGCTGGCTGTTCTTCGCCGCCGGCCCGCTGGAGGCGGCGATCACCAACCGCGCCTTCGGCCTGGCCCCGCCCGAGGACAAGGAGGCGATGGTGGGGTACGGCAATTTCCCGACCGTGATGGCGGCGCTGGAACGGGCGGTGGAGGGCGGGGGCCATGTCGCCGGAAAGGACTTCTCCGCCGCCGATGTCTATGTCGGATCGCATGTCTTCTGGGGCCTGCAATTCGAACTGATCGAGAAGCGCCCGGCATTCGAGGCCTACTGGTCGCGGCTGGAGACGCGCGATGCCTGTCGCCGCGCGACCGCGCTGGACGACGCGGCGGCGGGCGAGGCCGGGGGCGGGTAACGCCGGCGGACGCGGCTATTCGGGGCGAAAGACGATGTCGCCGTACCAAGCGCGCGCGCGGCGCCCGCTATTGTCAGAATCGGTCATCACCGCGACCCCTTCCAGCCGGTCCACGTCGCGGCCGAACAGGCGCTTGAAGTCGGCGCGGACATTGCGTCTGTGGGTCCGCCAGGCCCCCGCGTGCCGGTCGCCGGAATCGAGGGCGAACATCGTCACCTTGGCGGTGAAGGGGTTGGGCCAGGCATCGCCGACGCGCGCCCCGCGGGCCCAGACATAGCTGATCGCGATCGGCAGCGAGAACCACCCCTCGCCGGGCGCGACGACATAGACCCGGGCGGCGAAATCGTCGCCCTGCTTGACCCGCTCGTCGCTCACCCCGAGGGTCCTGTCGATCCGCCAGCGCCATTCCAGCACCGGGGTCGCCGCGAGGTCGATCTCGCGCTCGAAATAGAGGCTCGATGCCGAGGACACGCTGTCCGCCTCGAGCACGCGCTGCCCGTCGAGCTCGACGATCCGGTAGCGGGTCTCGCCCTCGAACTCGCGCATTTGCCATCCCGCCAGGTCGCCGGCGGAGAACCGTCCCACGACGAGCGGTTCGGAGCGCGCGGTCAGCGCGGCCAGCGACACCGCCAGCAGGACCGGCGCCCAGTATTTCACGGCCGGCCTAGCTCTCCCGCTCGGGGTGGGCGAAGGGCCAGGGCGACGCCTCGCTGCCGGTCTCGATGGGAACCTCGATCAGCACCGGCCCGTCCTCCCGGAACCCCTCCTCCAGCGCCGTCCGCAGCGCCGCCGGGGTCGAGGCCCGCACCCCCTTCGCGCCGAACCCCTCGGCGACCCTGACGAAATCGGGGTTGACCAGCTCGGCGCCGATCAGCCGGCCGTCGAACACCGTCGTCTGGTCGCGGTGGACGTTGCCGAACGCGTTGTTGTTGAACACCACCGTCACCAGGTTGACCCGGTGCTGCACCGCGGTTGCGAGCTCCTGGATGCCGAACATGAAGCCGCCATCCCCGGTGATCGAGACCACGCATTTGTCGGGATTGGCGATCTTGACGCCGACCGCGGTCTGGAACCCGAAGCCCAGGCTCTCCTGGTAGCCGCAGGTCACGTATTGCCGGGGGCGGTAGACCGGGAAGGCGAAGCGCGCGGTGAACCCGGCCTGGGTGATCTCCTCGACCAGCAGCCCGTCGGGGGGCAGCGCGGCGCGGATCGCCCCGAGGAAGCCGACCTGCGGCTGGACCGCCTCGATCGCCGCCTCCGCCGCCGCCGTGTAGCCGAGGAACTCTGCGGCGCGCGACGCCCGCCGGTCGATCGAGGTCTCCAGCGCCGCGATCAGCGCGGCGGTGCCGAGCCTGGCGTCGGTGACCATCCCGACATCGGGGCGGACGCGGACGAACTCGGTCGGATCGATGTCGATGCGGATCGTCCTGATGCCGTCCGGCATCCAGCGCCAGCGGAAATGGACCAGCTCCAGCCGGCTGCCGATGCCGATCAGCAGGTCGCATTCGGGCCAGTACTCCCAGGCCGCGGTAGACAGCAGGCCGTAGGGGCTGTCATTGCCGACCACCCCCTTGCCGCTGCGGAAGGCGGTGACCGGCGCCTGGATCAGCCGGGCCAGCGCCGCGACCTCCTCCGGGGCGTGCTGGGCGCCCGCGCCGACCACGATCAGCGGGTTGCGGGCCTCCCGGATCAGCTTCGCCGCCGCCGTGACCGCGTCCGGGTCGGGCGCCGGCGGGGCGGGCAGGGAGCGGTCGATGTCGAGCTCGACTTCGGCGGCCTGGCCGAACACGTCCCACGGCGCCTCGACGGCCGCCGGGCGGACCCGGCCGGCGAGCATTTCCCGGAACGCGCGGGCGACGATGCGGGGCGCCTGGGTCGGGTGGTCGATGCGCTCGGCATAGCCGGTGAAGCCGCGCAGCGTCGCAAGCTGGTCGGGCAGCTCGTGCAGCTGCCCGCGCCCCCTTCCGATCAAATGCGACATCACGTTCCCGGTGACGCACAGCACCGGCGCGCTGGCGCCATAGGCGACGCTGAGGGCGGACGCCGAATTGAGCACGCCGGGGCCGGGCACGACCGTGTAGACCCCGACGTTTCCGGTCGACTTGGCGTAGCCGAACGCCATATGACCCGCCCCCTGCTCGTGGCGGGTGGTGACGAAGCGGATGCGGTTGCTCTCCCGCGCCAGCGCGTCGGTGAAGTGGTACATGTGGGCGCCGGGTATCCCGAACACCGTGTCGACGCCGTGCAGGACGAGGGACTTGGCGATCGCCTCGCCGGTGGTCAGTCTCGGCAAGCTGGTTCCTTTCAGACTCCGGCCAGCGCGGCGTGGATGTCGAGCAGCGGCCCGACGGTCTCCGCCGGCCGCCGGCCGAAGCCGCATTCGGTGGCGATGCCGTAGCCGGCGACGAATCTGTCGGCCGTCGCCATCCGCCGCCGCGTCCCGTCGACGCCGTCGGTGTCGTGGATCAGGCCGAGGAACAGCGTCGTCTCCGGCTTCAGCGCGAGGTCCCGCAGGGGCTCGAAATAGGCCTCGTCGTCGCGTTCGACCGGCACCGGCATGTGGATCCAGTCGATCGACCGCTCGACGCCCGAAGCGAGCCGGTTGGCGAGGTCGACCATTGCGCCCATGTCGCGCGGCTCGACGAAATGCCTGCCGCCGAACGAGCCGTAGCAGAGATGGTAGCCCATCTCGATGCCGGCCGGGATCGCTTCGCCGCACGCGACCAGGCGTTCGGCTATGCCGTCCCTGTGGAAGGGGAAGTAGCTCTGCCGCGCGCCGTCGAAGGCCTGCATGTCGTGCGCGTTGTCCCACTGCCAGGCGATGCGCTCATGCGGCAGGGCCTGGGCGACCTCGTCGATCTCCCGCAACATGCGCGCCACGTAGGACGGCTCGACGCGGATCCGGTCGGCGGGCGCGATCGCCGAGTTGAGCACGTTGAACGGGCTCGGCACGGCGATCAGGAACCTTGTGTCGCGGGCAATCTTGCCCGCCCCCTGCAACGCCTCGAAGGTCGCGAAGCTCTCGATGGCGCAGGCGGCGTAGCCGAGCGGACGCATCTCCAGCGCGTCGGGGGAGACGCCGTCCCCGATCCGCCACCATGTGGTATGGGCGATGCTGCCGCCGCCGACGAACGCGGTGGGGTTGCGGTAATCCCCCTCCGATTCGACGGGCTCGAGCTGGGGGTGGTCCCTGAACACGCGGTCCTGCCAGCGGATCCAGGCGAGCCGTTCGCCGGTCTCGCCGTCGGGGATGCGCTTCACCGCGCCGCCCAGCCGGTCGGAGACGGTGGCGAAGACCTCCCCGGCATCCGCCAGGGGGATGCTGCCGCAGAGGTGGATTTCGTGCTTGCTCAAGACCGGGGTCCTCGCTCGTCCGACGGGGCGCGATATTGCGGAAAACGCCATGGCCCGGCAAGGAGCCCCCGGGTAGGTTGCGGCAGTCTGGTTGCAGCGACAACTAAATTGCGGCAGCCTGCGCCGGTCCATCGGGGAGCCCCTGCGTGCCGCGACCGCCCAACATCCTGCTCATCACCTCGGACCAGCACCGCTGGGACTGCTTCGGCTTCGAGGGGCGGCGGATCCGGACGCCCTGGCTCGACAGGATGGCGGCGGCGGGAACCCGGTTTTCGGCGGCGATCACGCCCAACCTGGTATGCCAGCCGGCGCGCGCCTCGATCCTGACCGGCATGCTGCCGCTGACCCACGGCGCGTACGACAATTTCGTGGACCTCGACGCGCGCACAGCCGAGCGCGGCTGGGCGCGGCGTCTGGCGGATGCGGGCTATGCCGGCAAGTTCATCGGCAAGGGCCATTTCGGCGAGGACCCGGCGGCGACCCCCCACGGCGCGCCGGAGAGCCGCGAGCAATCGGCCGGCTTTCCCGACGGGTGGTCGGGCCCCTATATGGGCTTCGACGAGGTCGAGCTGATGATCCTCGGCCACTGGCACGACCTGCTGCCCTGCGAGCAGCCGCCGCGCGGCCAGCATTTCGAGCGCTGGTTCTGGAGCCGGGGCGGCGACGGCGAGGCGTGGGCGCTGTGGGCCGAGGATGCCGGGCCGCCGCCCGAGGCGGCGCAGACCTGGTTCTCGCGGCTGCCCGAGCTGTGGCATTCCACGACCTGGGTCACCGAGCGCAGCCTCGCCTTCCTGGACGGGCGCGACCCCGACAGGCCGTTCTGCCTCTGGGTCTCCTACCCGGACCCGCACCACCCGTTCGACTGCCCCGAGCCCTGGAGCCGGCTGCACGGCGCCGACGCGGTGGACATTTCCGCGACCCACGCGCGCGACCTCGACCGCCGGCCGTGGTGGCACCGCGCGGCGTTGGAGAACGAGCCGCGGGCGCGCACCGGGCGATCGCGCATCCTGCGCCGGGAGTACAGCCGGATCCCGCCGCAGACCGACCGCCAGCTGGCCGAGATGACGGCCAATTATTTTGGCGAGATCGCCTTCATCGACCACGGCGTCGGCCGCATCCTGGACCGGCTCGACGCGCTCGGACTCGCGGACGACACGCTCGCGGTGTTCACCGCGGACCATGGCGAATTGCTGGGCGACCACGGCCTCTACCTCAAGGGGCCGACGCCGTATGAGGGGCTGCTCAGGGTCGGGCTGATCGCGCGCGGGCCCGGCATCCCCGCCGGGCGCGTCGTCGCCGACCCGGTCTCGACCGTGGACCTCGCGGCGACGTTCTACGACTACGCCGGGATCGAATGCCCGGACGACATCCAGAGCCGGTCGCTCAAGCCGCTGATCGAGGGCGGGGAGAGCCGCGACGTCGCCTACAGCGAATGGAACCTGCATCCGAGCCGGGCCGGGGTGGAGCTGCAGCTCCGCACCGTCCGCACGGGCGACGCCAAGCTCACCGTCGACCTCAAATCCGGCGCCGGCGAGATGTACGACCTCGCCAACGACCCGGACGAGATGGACAACCTGTTCGACGATTCGGGGCGGCGCGGGCTGCGCCGCGCGCTGACGGACATGGTGCGCGCCCGGCCCGGGCCGTTGCTCGACGCGTTTCCCGAACATCGCGAATAGGACGATGGCGACCCGCAACGAGCCGCGCGACGATACCGGCTACGACCTCGCCCGGGTGACCGCCTACAGGCTGGCGGTTCTGTCCAACCGCCTGACCCTGTGGTCCGCCCGGGTCTACCGGCGGGAGTTCGGCGCCAGCGTGCTGGAATGGCGGGTGCTGTCGATCCTGGCCCAGCTTGGCCCGGCGATGGCGCGCGATGTCGCCGAGTTCTCGGTGCTGGACAAGAGCAATGTCAGCCGGGCGGTCCGCCGCCTGGCCGCGCGCGGGCTGGTCGCGCAATCCAGCCATCCGGCGGACGGGCGGAGCCGGATCCTGACCCTTACCGAGGAAGGCAGGGCGCTGCACAGCAGGATCGCGGCGCGCTCGCGCGATCGCGAAGAGGCCCTGTTCGAGGATTTCAGCGCGGACGAACGGAGGACGCTGTCTGCGCTGCTCGACAGGCTGGACACGCGCGCCCGGGCGCTGCTGGCGGCAACGGAGGAATAGTCGCGATGGAGATCGTCCTTCTCGGCACGGGGACGCCCGCGCCGTCGCTGAAGCGTGCAAGCTCCAGCTACCTGGTGGATCTCGGCGGCAGCGTGATCCTGTTCGATTGCGGCCCGGGCGCCTATCACCGGATGATGGAGGCGGGATACCGGGCGACCGACATCACCCATCTCGCGTTTTCCCACCTGCACTACGATCACTGCCTCGACTATGCGCGGCTGGTGATGACGCGCTGGGACCAGGGCGCCGGGCAGATCCCCGAGCTCGCGGTCTACGGCCCGGCGCATACCGCGCGGATGACCCGGCTGCTGTTCGCCGCCGACGGCGTGTTCGGGCCCGATATCGCGGCGCGCACCACGCTCGAGCCCAGCGTGCAGGTCTACGAATCGCGCGGCGGCACCCGCCCGCGAAAGGGTCCCGAACCCGTGCTGCGCGAGATCGCGAGCGGCGACGTCGTCGAGGGCGACGGCTGGACGCTGTCCGCCGTCTCGGTGCCGCACGCCCAGCCGGTGCTCGAATGCCTCGGCTTCCGGCTCGATGCGCCGCGCGGCGCCTTCGCCTATTCGGGCGACGCCGGCCCCTCCAGCGCCTTCGCCAGGCTCGCCGCGGGATCGGACGTGCTGGTCCACATGACCTACCAGATCTCGGGCACCGCGCCCGGCCCGGAATGGACCCGCGGCGCGGCCGGCCACATGGAATCCGCGCGGATCGCGGCGGAAGCCGGGGCACGGACGCTGGTGGTGAGCCACGTCTCCAACCAGATGGACGTGCCGGGCGTGCGCGAGCGCCTGATCGCCGAGATGGCGGAAGTCTTCGCCGGCAACATCGTCTGGGGCGAGGACCTGATGCGCGTCCCCCTCGCCGATCCCGAGGCCGAGCGCCACACCGGCTAGGCGCGGCGGAGCGGACACGCGCATTGCCGCGGACCGGTTGCAGATGATAAGGTTGTCATAACAACTAAATGGACACATTCGAGCGGGAGACCCGAGATGACCTTCAAGTCCTTCGGAGCGGCCGTGTCGACGGCCGGCGCCCTGGCCCTCGCCGCCGGACCGGCGGCCGCTGCCTGGAAGCCCGCCGGTCCCATCAACCTGATGATCGCCTTTGCCGCGGGCGGCGGCGCCGACACCCAGGCACGGCTGATCTCGACCGAGCTGGAGAAGACCAAGGGCTGGAAGATCATCCCGCAAAACGTCACCGGCAAGGGCGGCGGGGTGATGGCGCGCAAGCTGAAGGGCCAGCCGAATGACGGTCTCACCTTCGGCATCGCGGTCACCCAGACCTTCACCTACAATGTTCTCGCGGTGAAGAATGTCGGCTATGCGGCGGACGATTTCACCTACGTCACGACGACGGCGGGCACCCAGCTCGGGCTCGTCGCCAAGTCGGAGCGCGGCTGGAAGTCGATCGAGGACGTGATCGCGGCGGCCGGGGCGGGGACCACCTTCAAGCTCGGCGCCATGGGTCCGAAGCTTGCCGACCTTGCCTACGTGACCGAACAGAAGTTCGGCATCAAGTTCAACACGGTCATGCTTCGCGGCGGCCGCGCGGTCCTCAATGCGATCACCGCGGGCGACGTGGATCTCGGCTGGGTGGCCGGCATCCAGAACAAGGGCGTCAAGGCGGGCGACCTGGTCAATCTGGTGTCGGGAGAGACCGCGCGCCTCAAGATCTCGCCCGACATCCCCACGCTGCACGAGATCGGCATTCCCTACGACGCGGGCGTCAAGTTCCTGATCGTCGCCCCCAAGGGGATCCCGGCCGACGCGCGCAAGGGGATGGCGGACGCCGTCGCCTCGGTGCTGACCGACAAGTCCACCAAGGCGGCGCAGTTCGTCCAGCGCGCCTTCGGCGGGCCCAGCCTGATTTCGGGCGCTGCGCTCGAAAAGCTGGTCGCCGACAGCATCGAGAACAACAGGAAGCTGATAGCGGCCACGCAATAGCCGGATTGTCCGGGGACCGACCACGGCTGCGTGGCGAACTGCGGATCGATCTCCCGGCCACGGGGCGGCGCGCGTTGTCGCCGACCGGTGGCAGGTGACACCGTTGTAACTGCAACTGATATGAGAATTCTAGCAGGAGAGCCGAGATGACCTTCAAGTCCTTCGGGGCGGCCGTCGCGACGGCCGGCGCCCTGGCCCTTGCCGCCGGACCGGCGACCGCCGCCTGGAAGCCGAGCGGTCCCGTCAACTTCATGATCGCATTCGCCGCGGGCGGCGGTGCGGATACCCAGGCGCGGCTGATCGCGACCGAGCTGGAAAGGACCAAAGGCTGGAAGATCATCCCGCAGAACGTCACCGGCAAGGGCGGCGCGGTGATGGCGCGCAAGCTGAAGACGCAGCCGAATGACGGGCTCACCATCGGCATCGCGGTCACCGAGACCTTCGGCTACAACATGCTGGCGGTGAAGAAGGCGGGCTATTCGGCCGACGATTTCACCTTTGTCACGACGACGGCCGGCTCGCAGATGGGCATCGTCGCGAAGACGGGCCGCGGCTGGAAGACGATCGAGGACGTGATCGCGGCGGCGAAGGGGGGCGCGACGGTAAAGCTCGGCGCCATGAGCGCGAAGCTCGCCGACATCGCCTACGTCATCCAGCAGAAATACGGCGTCGAGTTCAACACCGTCGTGATGCGGGGCGGCCGCAAGGTGCTGAACGCGATCACCGCCGGCGATGTCGATGTCGGCTGGGTCGCCGGCATCCAGGCGAAGGGCGTCCGGGCGGGCGACCTGGTCAACCTGATGTCGGGCGAGGCCGCCCGGCTCAAGATCTCCCCGGACGCGCCGACCCTCGGCGAGCTCGGCATCCCCTATGTCGGGGGCGCCAAGTTCCTCATCGTGGCGCCCAAGGGCATTCCGGCCGACGCCCGCAAGGGCATCGCCGACGCCGTCGCCTCGGTGCTGACCGACAAGTCCACCAAGGCGGCGCAGTTCGTCCAGCGCGCGTTCGGCGGGCCGCAGCTGATCTCCGGCGCGGCGCTCGAAAAACTGATCGTGGACGGCATCGCGGGCTCGAAGAAGCTGATGGCGGCCACCCAGTAGTCGGCCCCCGGGGGCCTGCGCCGGCCGCCGGGACCGACATGCGTATCGATCCCTGGTCGCTCGGCATCGCGGCGGTCGTCGCCGCGTTCGCCCTTCTGACCCTGGGGGTCTGGATCCCCGCCGACGTGGAGAGCGGCGTCATCGAGACGTTCCGGCGCCGCACCGTCATCGGCGACGCCATGGCGCCCTCCGCCGCCGTCATCGGCATGGCTGCGGCGGCGGTGCTGCTCGCCGTTTCCGGGTTTCTGAAACCGCGCCGCAAGGAGGCGGCGTTCGACGGGCAAAGCGCCCTGTTCGTCGTCCAGCTGGCCGGCGTGATCGTCGCCGGCCTCGCCGCGATGACCTACACGGGGCCTCTGGCGGTCGATGCGGTCAACGCCCTTGGCGGCGCCATCGGCAGCTACCGCGAGCTGCGCGACACGGCGCCCTACAAGTATCTCGGCTACCTGGTCGGCGGCGCGGTGATCGTGGGCGGGGCGATCGCCGTCGTCGAGCAGCGCCTGACGCGAGGCGCCGCGGTCGCCGCCGTGATCGCGACGGTCGCGCTAATCGTCCTCTACGACGTGCCGTTCGACGACCTCCTGCTGCCGCCCAACGGCGACCAGTGATGGGGATCCTCGACCATGTCTGGCTGGGGATCGTCGCGGTGTTCACCGAGGCTCCGGTCGCGACCGTGCTCGGGCTGCCGATCTCGATCACCGTCGTCATGGTGGCGCTCGGCTTTCTCGGCGGAATCGTGGTCGGGGCTACGCCCGGTCTCGGCGGGCCGTTCGCCATGGCGATCTCGCTGCCCATCCTGATCACCATCTTCGGCTTCAACCCGGACGCGCTGCTTCCCGTGCTCGGCTTCCTGATTGGCATCATGAAGGGGGCGACGGTGGGCGGCGCGGTGCCGGCGATCCTGTTCAACACGCCCGGCACGCCGGATTCGCTGATGACCACGCTCGACGGATTTCCGATGACCCGGAAGGGCGAGGCCGGCAAGGCGCTGAGGATCGCCCATTTCTCGTCCGCCTCGGGCGACACGTTCTCGGACATCGTGCTGTTCACCTGCGCGCCGTTCCTGGCGATCACGGTCGAGGCCTATCTCGACTTCCCGGAAAAGGCGGCGCTGATCATCCTGTCGCTCGCCTTCATCTCGGCCGTGGTGGGCGATTCGGTGTGGAAGGGCATCCTCGCCGCCCTGTTCGGCATGTTCGCCGCCTTCATCGGCACCGGGGAGGACCACCATCCGCGGCTCTCGCTCGGCAGCGACGCGCTGGCCGGCGGGCTGCCGCTGATCAGCGTGGTGCTCGGCGTGCTGATCCTCGGCGAGGTGTTCGCGGCGCTCGAGGACATGTGGCGCGAGAAGCGTGCGACCGACGCGATCGCCGCGCAGGCGGCCGGCGGCGACGACCGGCTCAAGCTCCGCGACATTCGCCGCATCCTGCCCTTCGTCGGGATGTCCGCGGGCATCGGCACCATGGTGGGCGCGCTGCCCGGCATCGGCTCGACGCTCGCGGCGACGCTCGGCTACGCAACCGGGCGCAGGCTGCACCGGGGCGAGGTGCGGTTCGGAGACGGCGCGCCCGAAGGGGTCGCGGCGACCGAGGCGGCCAACAGCGCGGTCTCCGGCGCCAATCTGATCCCCGTCCTTTCGCTCGGCATCCCGGGCAATGTCGCCGCCGTGTTCATCATCCTCGCGACCGAGACCATCAGCGGCTTCAACCCCGGCCCGGCGGTGTTCCGCCTGACCCCGGACCAGGTGAACGCCGAGATGGTCGTCGCTTTCGGCCTGTTCACCGCCATGGTGCTCGCCAACCTGCTCAACTGGACCATCGGCGGCGTCTTCATGCGCTCGATGGGGATCATGGTGCGGATTCCCAAGCAGCGCCTGCTGCCCATCGTGCTGCTGCTGACGCTGACCGCGATCTATGCGCAGCGCCCGGAGATGCTGTCGATCTACGTGACGCTGTTCTTCGGCCTGGTGGGCTATGTGATGCGCAGGCTCCGGTTCTCGGTCCTGCCCTTCGTGATCGCCTTCATCCTCGCCAACAACCTGGAGGAGGCCGTGCGCCAGGCCTTCTCGGCGACCGGCGCCGATCCGTGGTTCCTGTTCTCGAGCCCGATCTCGATCGCCTTCATGGCGCTCGCCGCGCTCGTGGTGGTGTTCTTCGCCCGCGGGCGGGAAAGGAAAGCAATCTAGATGCCGGACGGCCAGAACCTCCTCTTCATCATGTCGGACGAGCACAACCCGAAGATGCTCGGCTGCTACGGCCACGCCATGGTGCGGACGCCCAATCTCGACCGGCTGGCCGAGCGCGGCACGCGCTTTACAGCCGCCTACACCAACTCGCCGATCTGCATCCCGGCGCGCGCCGCCTTCGCCACCGGGCGCCATGTCCACGAGACGCGCTACTGGGACAACGCCCACCCCTATGACGGGGCCATCCCGAGCTGGGGCCACCGGCTGCGGCGCGAGGGACACCGGGTCGAGGCGATCGGCAAGCTGCACTATCGCGGCGCCGACATGGACTCGGGGTTCGACCGCGAGATCGAGCCGATGCACGTGATGGACGGCATCGGCCAGGTCTGGGGCTCGGTGCGCGACCCGCTGCCGCCGGCCCGCCCGGCAAAGATGCTGAACCGGATCGGGCCGGGGGAATCGAGCTACAACCGCTACGACCGGCTGATCGCCGAGCGCGCCAGGGCGTGGCTCGCCGACGCGGCGAAGCGGGACGAAGAGCCCTGGGTGCTCTATGTCGGCTTCGTCGCGCCGCACTTCCCGCTGGTGGTGCCGGACGCGTTCTACGACCTCTACCCGCTGGACCGCCTGCCCGCGCGCAAGCTCGACCCGGCGGCCGGCTATCGACGCCACCCCTGGCTGCAGCGCATGGACGACTTCCAGCAGGTCGACCGCAACCTGGCGCCGGAGGACAGGCTGAAGGCGGTGGCGGCCTATTTCGGGCTCTGCACCTATGTCGATTCGCTGATCGGCGAGGTGCTGGAAACCCTGGAGGCGGTCGGGCTCGGCGAGACCACCCGCGTCGTCTACACCAGCGACCACGGCGACAATGTGGGCGCGCGCGGCCTCTGGGGCAAATCCAACATGTACGAGGAATCGGCCGGAATTCCGCTGATCCTCGCCGGGCCGGACATCCCCGCCGGCGCGGTCTGCGACACCCCGGTCTCGCTGCTCGACGCCTATCCGAGCGTGCTCGCCGCCGCCGGGCTCGCCCCGACCGGCGAGGAGGCGGCGCTGCCCGGGCAGTCCTGGTTCGACACCGCCGCCGCGCCCTGCGATCCCGAGCGCGTCGCGTTCAGCGAATACCACGCCGCCGCCTCGCCGAGCGCCGCCTTCATGGTGCGGCGGGGGACGAGGAAGCTGATCCACTATGTCGGCTACGAGCCGGAGCTCTTCGACCTCGCGGCCGACCCCGAAGAGACGACGGACCTCGCCGCCTCGGACCCCGCGGCGGTGGCGGAATACGAGGCGATCCTGCGCCGGATCTGCGATCCCGAGCGCGTCGACCGCCGCGCCAAGGACGACCAGAACGCGCTCACCGCCCGCTTCGGCGGCCCGCAGGCCGCCTTCGAGACCGGCACCCCGGGGGCGACGCCGGTCCCCGGCGGGAAACCGGAGTGACGCGGAGACCGCCCGGCCGCATGCGCGCGACCCGGGCCGGACGGCGACGTTGACTCGCGCCTTGCGCCGCCCGACGCTGTGCCCGGCCCGGCAGGGAGGCGGGCGGGCATGGCGGCGAACAGGACCCTCTATCTCGCGAACCCCTACGGCTTCTCGGCGCAGCAGAACCGGGGGCCGCTGCCGGAACTGAAGGCGGCGCTGGAGGCGCTGGGCGCCGAGATCTGGGAGCCGTTCGAGCGCAACAACCAGATCGACCGGGCGGGCGCCGGCTGGGCCTACCGGATCGGCCAGGCCGATCTGCGCGACGTGCGCGAGGCGGACGGGCTGTTCGCCGTGGTCAATGGCTGCCCGCCGGACGAGGGCGTGATGGTCGAGCTCGGCATGGCGATCGCTTGGGACAAGCCGGTGTTCCTGTTCCGCGACGATTTCCGGCGCTGCACCGACAGCGAAACCTACCCGCTCAACCTGATGCTGTTCACCGGCCTGCCGGAGACCGGCTGGGAGGCCTGGTGGTACGCCTCGGTGGAGGAGATCGCCGATCCCGGCAAGGCGCTTGCGCGCTGGCTGGCGGACTCCCCTCCCCCGTCGCCATGACGGATCTGCCGCCGGATTTCGAAGGCGCCGTCCGGGCGCTGATCGACGGCAAGACCAAGCCGCTCGGCGCGCTGGGGCAAGTCGAAGCGCTCGCCCTCCAGCTCGCGCGCGCCACCGGCGAGACGGCGCCCCGGCTGGACTCCTGCGAACTCACCATCTTCGCCGCCGACCACGGCATCGCCGCCGACGGCGTCTCGGCCTATCCGCAGGACGTGACCCGGCAGATGGTGCTCAATTTCCTGCATGGCGGGGCGGCCGCCAATGTCTTCGCGAGGATTGTCGGCGCATCGGTCCGGGTGGTCGATGCCGGGGTGGCGGGGGAGCCGATCGACCATCCGGAGCTGGTTCCGCGCCGCATCGCGCCGGGCACCCGCAACAGCCGGCTGGAACCGGCGATGACCGGGGCCGAGCGCGACGAGGCGATGCAAGCGGGGGCCGCGCTCGCGCAGGGGTGCGGGGCGGACGTGCTCTGCTTCGGCGAGATGGGGATCGCCAACACCTCGGCCGCGTCCCTGGTCGCGCACAAGCTGCTGGGCGTCCCCCTGGCCGAGCTGGTGGGGCGCGGCACCGGGCTCGACGATTCCGGGCTCGCGCGCAAGCGGGCGGTGCTGGAAGCCGCCGCCGCGCGCACCGCGCCGAGGCTCGACGCCGGGACCGCGCTCGCCGAATATGGCGGTTTCGAGATCGCCATGATGGCCGGCGCGATGCTGGCCGGGGCGCGGTCGAACCGCCCGGTTCTGGTCGACGGGTTCATCGCCACCGCCGCCGCGCTCGCCGCGCTCCGCATCGAGCCGGCGGCGGAGCGCGCGCTGGTCTACGCCCACCGCTCGGCCGAGCCCGGCCACGCGCAGCTGCTCGCGGCCCTCGACGCATGGCCGGTTCTCGATCTCGGGATGCGCCTCGGCGAAGGCACCGGCGCGCTGCTCGCCTGGCCGGTGGTGCGCGCCGCATCGGCGATGCTGACCGACATGGCGAGCTTCGAGAGCGCCGGCGTCAGCGGGCCGGGCTGACGTCGCGGTCTCGGCGATGCTCGCCCGGGAATGGAGGCTGCTGCTTCTCGCCTGCCGGATGCTGACCCGCATCCCGGTGGCGCGGGGAGTCGGCCGTGGATCCGGACCGGAAGCCGCCTCGGTCCGCTACTACCCGTTGGTCGGGGTCGTCGTGGGCCTCGCGGGCGCGGCCGTGTTGGCCGCCGCGCACGCCCCGCTGGGCGCGCCCGTCGCGGCGGTGCTTGCGGTCGCCACCACCGTGATCGTCACCGGCGCGCTGCACGAGGACGGGCTCGCCGACACGGCGGACGGGATCGGCGGCGGACGCACGGCGGAGCGCGCGCTCGAAATCATGCGCGACAGCCGGATCGGCAGCTACGGCGTGCTCGCCCTGATCCTCGCCGTCGCCGCCAGGGTCCTGGTGCTGGCCGCCCTCCCCATGTGGATTGGCGCCGCCATGCTGGTCGCCGCGCACGGGCTCAGCAGGTGGAGCGTCGTCCTGATGATCGCGACCGCGCGCTATGTCCGCGATTCGGGGATTGCGAGCCCGGTCGCCGGCCCGGTCTCGCCCGCTTCGCACGCTCTCGCCGGGGCGACCGCGATCGCCTGCCTCGCCGTGCTGGCGACCGTCGCGACGCCGGCGGCGACGCTCGCTGTCGTTGCCGGGCTCGCGCTCGGGCATGTCGCGGCGCGGGCGGCGTTCCAGAGAAAGCTCGGCGGCTATACCGGCGATTGCCTGGGCGCGACCCAGCAGGCGAGCGAGATCGGCGCCTGCCTCGGCCTGCTGGCCGGCATTTAGCCCGGGTATCCCCTTCCGGGCGGCGCTACACTGCGTTCCAGCGAGGGAGGCGGCGGCCGGGCCGCCGCACGGCGCCGGAGGTAAGCATGGAAAAGGTCAGGCTCGTCCAACCCGATTCCGCCGATGACGAGGTCGCGGCGATCTTCGACGACATCCGCGCGACCAAGGGCGCGAATTTCCTGACCCCCACCTGGGGGTTCTTCGCCCTCGACATCGAGCTCCTCAGGGGATGGTGGACGCTGACCAAGCGTCTCCAGTCGGCCCCGGGCTCGCTCCCCAAGCCGCTTCTCAACGCGATCTCGCTGGTCTGCGCTGCCGAGGTGGACTGCCCGCGCTGCATCAACAATCACCAGACCCATCTGATCCAGCATTTCGGGATGAGCGTCGACGACGTGACGGAGTGTATGGATTTCGAGAACGCGTCGACGCTCGATCCGATGTGGAAGGACGTGCTCCGCTTCGCCCGCAAGGTCGCGTTCGACGAGGGGACGGAAGACCGGGATTTCCAGGCGTTGCGCGACCATGGCATTGACGATCTGGGCATCGCCGAGATCGTGTCCATGGCGATGCTGGAATCGGGCATGGCGCGCCACGCGGCGGGGGTGGCGCCGTTCGAGAACGGCGAGCACTGGCCGAAGGAAAACCTGCCGTCGGCGAATTACGCCGAAAGCGTCAGTCGCTGACCGCGGCGAATTCGCGCGCGTCCGTCACCACCCCGGTGACCGCGCTGGCCGCGGCGGTGGCGGGGCTGCAGAGCGCGATCTCCGCCTTCCTGTTGCCCATGCGGCCCGGCGCGTTCCGGTTGCTGGTCGAGAGGCACAGCTCGCCATCGGCGAGCACGCCCTGATGCACGCCCGCGCAGACCGCGCAGCCGCTCGGCATGAAGGTCGCGCCCGCCTCGAGCAGGGCTTCCAGGTCGCCCGTCCTGGCCGCTTCGGCCATCACCGCGCGCGAGGCCGGGACCACGATCAGGCGCACGTCTTCATGGACGCGCCGCCCGCGCAGGATTCCGGCGGCGATCGCCAGGTCGTCGGCCCGCGCGTTGGTGCAGGATCCGATGAACACCTGGTGCACCGTCCGGCCCGCCGCCTCGCCCACCGGCACGCCGCGATCCTCGCGCCCGGGCAGGGCGACCATCGGCCCCAGCGCGGCCAGGTCGACCGTCAATTCCCGCGCATACGCCGCGTCCGCGTCGGATTGGACGGGCTCGAAATCGAACTGCGCCTGCCCGCGCAGGAATTCGGCGGTCGTCGCATCGAAGGGGAAAACGCCGCTCTTGGCACCGAGCTCGGCGCTCATGTTGCATAGCGTGAAGCGTTCCGACGGCGACAGGGACGGGGCGGCGGGACCGGCATATTCCAGCACCTCGTACACCGCGCCCAGGACGCCGAGCCTTGCCACCATGTGGAGCATCAGGTCCTTGGCATGAACCCCGGGCGGCAGCGCGCCGTCCAGCGAGATGCGAACGGTGTCGGGGACCTTCACCCACAGCCGTCCCGTCGCCCAGGCGAAGCCCAGCTCGGTCTCGCCGACACCCAGCGCCAGCGCCCCGAGCGCGCCGCCCGACGGCGCATGGGAATCGCTCGCCACCACGAGGCTGCCCGGGACAACGAGCCCCCGCTCGAACATGACCTGATGGGAGATCCCGGTGCCACCATCGAAGAAATGGCGCAGCCGCTGAGCCTTCGCGAAGGCGCGGATGAGGGCGTGGTTGTTCGCATCGCGGACATTGTCGGCCGGCACGATGTGGTCGAGGCATATCGCCACCCTGTCCGGACGCAGCACGCGGGTCGCTCCCATGCGTTCGAACGCGTCGATCGCGTAGACCGCGAAGTCGTGCGAGTAGGAGAAGTCCGGCATCGCTTCCACGATTTGGCCGGGGCGGGGATGGGCGACGCCCGACGTGCGGGCCAGGATCTTCTGCGCGAGCGTCAGGCCGGGTTCAGGCATTTGGACCGCCTCGCGCGCGCTCGCGCAGCCAGCTTCGGCCGTATGCCACGAGGTCGCCCGCGGCCACGATGCGGTTGACCAGATCGGGCACCGGCGGCACGGCGTAGACCCGGCCGGCGCAGCGGATTTTCCCCGCCACGGTGTCGATCTCCATCTCGCAACCGTCCTCGACGCCGTCGCCGACGAGCGCCGGGCAATCCAGCACCAGGAGCCCGTTGTTGATGGCGTTACGATAGAACATCCGCGCGAACGGCCCCCCGATCGCCACCTTCACCCCGGCGGCGCGGAGCGCGCGCGCCGAGGACTCGCGTCCGGTGCCGTAACCGAAAGCGGTGCCGGCAACCAGGATGTCGGCCCGGCGCACACGTTCGTTGGCGGCCGGATCGAGCTCTTCCAGCACATGGGCCGTCATCGCTTCGGGATCGAGAAAGGCGTAGCGGGCGGGAAGAATCACGTCTCCCGACACGTAGTCGCCGAACACCGCGACGGTTCCGCGCAGATTCATCCCCCAACATCCCTGACGTCGCGACGGTCGCAGACGACACTAGCCCGGATTTCTCGCCACTGTCACGGTCTCGGGCCCGTCGCCAGCGCGGCTTCGAGCCGGGACCAGGCATCCTCGTCGGGCGGCAGGGCGAAGCGCAGCCAGTCGGGGCGTTCGTCGAAGCCGCGCACCAGGATACCGGCGCGGCCGAGGGAATTGGCCAGCGCCGGCGCGTTGCCGTGGCGGACCAGGCGGAACAGCGAGGTTCCGCCCACCGCATCCAGCCCGTAATCCGCAATGAGGGCGTCCAGCCGGGCGCCGGCCCGGGCCAGACGCAAGGCGGTGTCCCGCCGCCAGCCCGAATCGGCGAGCGCCCGGCAGGCGACATGGATGGCGACGCCGGAGACCGGCCACGGCCCGAGCGCCCGCGCCACCCGGTCGACGACATCCTCGTCCGCGACCAGGAAGCCGAGCCTGAGCCCGGCCAGCCCGTAGGCCTTGCCGAAGGACCGCAGGACCATCAGCCCGGGCCGGGGCAGCAGCGGCGCGGCGCTCAGCCCCGCCTCGGCGAATTCGGCAAAGGCCTCGTCGACGATCAGCCGCCCGCCATGCCGCGCCTTCCGGGCCGCGAGTTCGCCGATCGCGGCGGCATCGAAGGCGCGGCCGTCGGGGTTGTTGGGGTTGCACAGGACCGCGACATCGCCGTCCTCCAGCGCCTGGAGTGTGGACACCTCCGCCACCCCGGCCCCGGCGGCGGCCCAGACCGCCGCATGTTCGCCATAGGTCGGCGACAGCACCGAGACGCGCGCGGCGGGAAACATGCGGGGCAGCGACGAGATCAGCAGCTGGGTGCCCGAAGCGACGGCGACGAATTCCGGGCCCCGCGCGCCATAGGCCGAAGCCGCCGCTTCCCTGAGCCGGCCCGTATGTGCCTCCTCCGGCAGGCGCGTATAGGCTGTCTCGGGGATCGGCGGCAGCTTGTAGGAAAAGGGGTTGATGCCCGTCGACAGGTCGATCAGCGGCTCGGGCGCCTCCGGGTACCGGTCGCGCAGCAGCGACAATTGCCCGCCATGGCGGATCACGTGACGCCCGCCATGTGGTTCGAAACCAACCTGCTTCTCCTCCTCGCCGCCCTCTCGCTCGAGGCGGTGTTCGGCTATCCGCAGCCGCTGTATGCGCGCATCGCCCATCCCGTGGTCTGGGTCGGCGCCATGCTGGAGCGCGCGGAGCGCCGCTGGAACCGGCCGACCTTGCCCGATCGGCGGCGGCGCCTCAACGGCGCGTGCTGCGTGCTGCTGGTCGTGGTCCCGGCGCTTGCCGTCGCGGCGTCCCTGCAAGGCGCCGCGATGCTGTGGGCACCCTGGTGGGCCGGCGCGCTCGGTCTCGCCGTCCTTGCTGCGTCGCTGCCGGCGCAGCGCAGCCTTTACCGGCACGTCGCGGCGGTGCGGGACGGGCTGGACTCGGGCGGCCTCGCGGCGGGCCGCGACCGGGTGCGCCACGTCGTCGGCCGCGACCCCGCCTCGCTCGACGAGGCGGGCGTGGCGCGCGCCGCGATCGAGAGCCTGGCCGAGAACTTCTCCGACGGCGTGGTGGCGCCTTCGCTGTGGTGCGCCGTGCTCGGCCTGCCGGGGGCGGTCGCCTACAAGGCGGTCAACACCGCCGACAGCATGATCGGACACCGGGATTCGCGCTACCGCGACTTCGGCCGCTTCGCCGCCAGGCTCGACGACCTGGTCAACCTGCCGGCCTCGCGCCTCGCCGCGTGGTGGATCGTTCTCGCGGCGGCGACCGTGCCGGGCGCTTCGCCGGGCGGCGCGCTGCGGGCGGTGCGACGCGACGCGACGCGCCACCGCTCGCCCAACGCCGGCTGGCCGGAAGCGGCGCTGGCGGGCGCGCTCGGACTCAGGCTCGGCGGGCCCAGGCAATACGCGGGCCGCAGGGTCGAGGATCGGTGGATGGGCGACGGTCGCGCCGAGGCGACGCCGGGCGACATCGGCCGGGCGCTCGCCCTCTACCGCCGCGCCTGCGCGATCCAGCTCGCCGCCGTCGCCCTCGCTTTGCTCGCTATCGCGCCATGGCGATGAGCCGGTCGATGTCGAGATACGCCTCCAGATGGGCGGCGAGGCCGTCCAGCGTCTTCTCGACCAGCGCGCCGTGATCGTCGATGGTGCTCTCCGTACCCAGCCCCCGCAGCCATGCCGACCGGTAGCGATCGCCGCCGAACAGCCCGTGCACATAAGTCCCCGCCACCCGCCCGTCCGGCGAGCGTGCGCCGTCCGGCCGGCCGTCGGCGAGGCGATGCAGGGGTCTTGCGGTATCGGGGCCCTCGGTCCGGCCCATGTGGATCTCGTAGCCCGACAGAGCGATGCCGTCCGGGGTCTCCCCGGCGGCCTCGGCGACCGTCTTGGGGTCGGCCAGCACGGTCTCGACATCGAGCAGGCCGAGCCCGGCGACCGAGCCGGGCGCGCCCTCCAGCCCGTCGGGATCGGACACGAGCCGGCCCAGCATCTGGTAGCCGCCGCACAGCCCGAGCACCCGCCCGCCGCGGCGGCGATGCGCGATGATGTCGATGTCCCACCCCTCCGCGCGCAGCGCCGCGAGGTCGGAGATCGTGGCCTTGCTGCCCGGCAGGACGACCAGGTCGGCATCCGCCGGCAGCGGCGCGCCGCGTTCGACCAGCATCACCGCCACCCCCGGCTCGGCGTCGAGCGGGTCGAGATCGTCGAAATTGGCGATGCGCGGGAGATGCGGCACGGCGATGCGCAGCCGGCGGTCCCCGGCATCCCCGGCGGGACGGCTTCGCTCGGCGAGGTCGTAGGAGTCCTCGGCGGGCAGCAGCCGGGCGGGCTCGAAGAACGGCACCAGCCCGAGCGCCGGCCACCCGGTGCGCCGCGCGATTTCCGCCATGCCGTCCACGAACAGCGAGGGGTCGCCGCGCATCTTGTTGACGACGAAGCCCGCGACCAGCGCCTCGTCCGACGGCGCGATCACCGCCCTGGTCCCGACCAGGGCGGCGATGACGCCGCCGCGGTCGATGTCGCCGACCAGCACGACCGGGATATCGGCGGCGGCGGCGAACCCCATATTGGCGATGTCGGCGTCGCGCAAATTGGTCTCCGACGCGCTGCCGGCGCCCTCGACGACGATCAGCTCGGCCTCCCGGCGCAGCCGCGCGAAGCTCTCCATCACCCGCGGAAGCAGCCGGCGCTTCGCCTCCTGGAATTCCCGCGCGCGCGCGGTGCCTTCGACCCGCCCCTGGACCACGACCTGCGCGCCGGTCTCCGAGCTCGGCTTGAGCAGTACCGGGTTCATGTGGACGCTGGGCGGCACCCTGGCGGCGCGCGCCTGGAGCGCCTGGGCGCGGCCGATCTCGCCGCCGTCGGCGGCGACCGCGGCGTTGTTCGACATGTTCTGCGGCTTGAACGGGCGGACCGCGTATCCCCGGTCGGCGAGCGCCCGCAGGAGGCCGGCGGCAAGCACCGACTTGCCGACATTCGAGCCGGTCCCCTGCAGCATGACCGCCCGCGCGGGCATCAGTACTCGATGCCCTCCTGGGTCTTCACCCCGGCCTTGAAGTGGTGCTTGACCAGCGTCATCTCGGTCACCAGGTCGGCGGCCTCGATCAGCGGCGCCTTGGCGTTCCTGCCGGTCACCACGACGTGCAGGTCCCCGGGCCGGGCGGCGAGGCCGGCGAGCACGTCTGCGAGCGGCAGGTAGTCGTAGCGCAGCGCGATATTGAGCTCGTCGAGCACGACCAGGCCGAATTCCGGGTTCGCCATCATCGCGACCGCGGTCTCCCAGGCCCGCTCGCAGGCGGCGATGTCGCGCGCCTTGTCCTGGGTCTCCCAGGTGAACCCCTCGCCGAGCGCGTGCCACTCGACCATGTCGGGTGCCATCTCTTCGAGCGCCAGCTTCTCGCCGGTCGACCAGGCGCCCTTGATGAACTGCACCACGCCCACCTTGCGGCCGCGGCCGATCATGCGGAGCGCCAGCCCGAAGGCGGCCGTCGACTTGCCCTTGCCGGTGCCGGTATGGACCATCAACAGCCCCTTCTCGAATGTCTTGGAGGCGACCTCGGCGTCCTGCACGGCCTTGCGGTGGGCCATCTTCGCCTTGTGGCGGGAGTCGTCTTCGCTTCGGGTCATGGCTTGCCTTTGACGATCATGGGGATCCCGGCGACCATGAAATGCACATGTTCCGCGTGCGCGGCAAGCGCGCGGTGCAGCGCGCCGGCGGCGTCGCGGAAGTCGCGCGCGAGGCGGTTGTCGGGGACGATCCCGAGGCCCACCTCGTTGGAGACCAGCACGGTCTTGCCGCGGCGGCGCTCCAGCGCCGCGACCAATCGGTCGCTCTCAGGCCCGGCCGGGCGGTCCGCCGCCATCAGATTGCTCAGCCAGAGCGTCAGGCAGTCGACCAGCACCGGCACCTCCGCGGGACAGCTTTCCAGGGCGGCGGCGAGCTCCATCGGCTCTTCCACAATCCGCCAGCCCTTGCCCCGGCGCTCCCGGTGCTCGCGGATGCGCGCACCCATCTCCGCGTCGCCGGCCTCGGCCGTCGCGACGTAGAGCCAGGGCGGCGGGCCGGCCTCGACGAGGGATTCGGCGTGGCGGCTTTTCCCCGAACGGGCGCCGCCCAGAACCAGGTAGAGCCCGGCGACTGGCATGTCCTCCCCCGGCGATGGGCGCCCGCCTTGTAGCACGCGCGCAAGGGGAATGCAGTCGGGGCCTCCGGTCGGGTAAACTCGCGGCGCCTTCGTTTGCGGCGGGAGATTTAGCGCTGACCGACAGCCGACCGGTCCTCCATATCTGCCTGACCTGCCGGCCGGCCGGGCTGGCTCCGGACGCGCCGAACGACCCGGCCGCGGGATCGCGGCTGCACGAGGCGGTGCTCGGCCGCCTGCGCAGCCGCGGGCTGGGCCGCGCCGTCCGGGTCAACCCGGTCAGCTGCATGGCGAATTGCGAGCAGGGCTGCAGCGCGGCGCTCTCGCAGCCCGGCAAGTGGTCCTACGTGGCGGGATATCTCGGTGCCGAGCTCGCCGACGATTTGATCGATTACGCGCTCACCTATGCCACGTCCCGCACCGGGGCGGTCATGCCGTCGAAGCGCGCGCCATCGCTGCGCGACGCGATCGTCGCGCGAATCCCCGCCTTCCCCGACGACGTTCCCGAACCGCGAGAGACCGCATGAGCTTTTCCGCCGCCAAGATCCCGGCCACCATCGTCACCGGCTTCCTCGGCGCCGGCAAGACCACAATGGTGCGCCACCTGCTGGGCAACGCCAATGGCAGGCGGCTCGCCGTCATCGTCAACGAGTTCGGCGCCGAAGGGGTGGACGGCGAGACGCTGAGGAGCTGCGGCATCGAGGACTGCCCGGAGGAGAACATCGTCGAGCTCGCCAACGGCTGCCTGTGCTGCACCGTGGCGGACGACTTCGTGCCCACCATGCGCGCCCTGATCGACCGCGACGCGCCGCCCGACCACATCGTGATCGAGACCTCCGGCCTCGCGCTGCCCAAGCCGTTGATCAAGGCCTTCGACTGGCCGGAAATCCGCTCCCGCATGACGGTGGACGGGGTGGTCGCGGTGATCGACGGGCCGGCGGTCGCGGAAGGCCGCTTCGCCGACGATCTCGACGCGGTCGAGGCGATGCGCGCCGAGGACCCGTCGATCGACCACGACAACCCGTTGCAGGAGCTCTACGAAGACCAGCTGATGGCGGCCGACATCGTGGTGCTCAACAAGACCGATTTGCTCGAAGCGGCGCGGCTGCCGGGGCTGCGCGACGAGATCGCCGCGGCGGCGGGCCGCCCGGTCAGGATGATCGCCACCACAGAGGGCGCGGTCGACCCGGTCGTCGTGCTCGGGCTCGACGCCGCGGCGGAGGACGACCTCGCCGCCCGCCCGTCGCACCATGACGGCGAAGACGACCACGAGCACGACGACTTCGAGTCCTTCGACGTGGCGATGGGCGAAATCGAGTCCCCGCCCGCCTTCGCCGCGCGCCTCGCCCGCGTCGCCGCCGCGCACGACATTCTGCGCATCAAGGGCTTCGCGGCGGTCGCGGGAAAGCCGATGCGCCTCGCCGTCCAGGGCGTCGGAAGGCGGGTCAACCACCATTTCGACCGCCTCTGGGCGGCGGACGAGCGGCGCGAGACCCGCTTGGTGGTGATCGGCCAGGCCGGCCTCGACCGCGCCGCCATCGCGGAGGCGCTGCGGAGCTGAGCCATGCATCTCCTGTTCCGCGAAGCGCACAGCCTGGACGAGAACGACGTTGCGGTCGATCTCGGCCAGAGCCCGGCGGACATGGTGTTCCTGTCCTTCGCGGATACCGATCTCGCGGCCGCCACGGTGGCGTGCGGCGAGCTCGGCGACGCCCTCCCCTCGCTGCGCCTCGCCAATATCGGCCGGCTGCGCCACCCGCTGTCGGTCGACGTCTATGTCGAGGAGGTGATCGCCAAATCGCGCATCGTCGCGGCGCGGCTGCTGGGTGGGCTCGAATACTGGCGCTACGGCATCGAGGAGATCGCCCGGCTGTGCGTCGAGCGCGGCATCCTGCTGGCGCTCGTGCCGGGGGACGGGCGGCCGGATGCGCGGCTCGCGGAGCTCTCCACCGTGGCGCCCGGGGATCTCGAACGGCTGGAGCGCTGCTTCGCCGAGGGCGGGCCGCACAATGTCGGGCTGGCGCTGGCCGGGATGGCGCATCTCGCCGGCCTGCGCCCGGCGCCCGCGGCCCGGCTCAGCCCGGTGCCGCCCTTCGGGGAGCACGCGCTTGGCGCCGACCCCGAGGCGCCCCAGGCGACCGCCGTGCTCCTGTTCTACCGGGCCTATCTGCTGGCCGGCGACATCGCCCCGCTCCAGGATCTCGCCGCGCGGCTCGCGGAGCGCGGCATCCGCACCGTCGGGCTCTATGTCGGCAGCCTCAAGGACCCCGAGACCGCGCCCTGGGTCGCGCGCCGGCTGCGCGAGATCGGACCCGACATCGTGCTCAACGCGACCGCGTTCTCCGCCCGCCGCGACGAGGCGGGATCGCCGCTGGATGCGGCCGGCGTCCCGGTGCTCCAGCTCATGCTGGCCGGGTCGTCGCGCGACGCCTGGGCGTCCTCCGCGCGCGGCCTCTCGCAGTCCGATCTCGCCATGCAGGTGGTGCTGCCGGAGCTCGACGGCAGGCTGTCCGCGACGGTGATCTCGTTCAAGTCGGAGGACGCGCTCGAAGACCGGCTGGAATATGCCCGCACCGGCCACGCCCCGGACGCGGTCGGAATCGCGCTCGCGGCGGAGCAGGCCGCGCGGTGGATCCGGCTCGCCCGCCGTCCGCGCGGCACCCGCCGGGTGGCGATGGTGCTCTCCGACTACCCCGCCGCCGGGCAGCTCGCCCACGCCATCGGGCTCGACACCGTCGAGAGCGGCGTCGAGATCGCCGCCCTCATGGCCGAGGCCGGCTACGGCGTGACGGCGGAGGTGACGGCGCTCGACCTGGTGGAGACCCTCTGCGAGGGCGAGCCGCGGCCGATCCTCGACCTCGCGGACTATCGCCGCCTGTTCCGCACCCTGCCGGAAGAGGCGCGTTCGCGCGTCGTCGAGACCTGGGGCCGGCCGGAGGACGACCCCGCGGTGGAGAACGGCAAGTTCGTCTTCCGCTACGGGCGCTTCGGCCGCCTGGTCGCCGCCATCCAGCCCGACCGGGGCCAGATCCTCGACCGCAAGACCCTCTACCACGACCCGGACGTCCCGCCGCGCCACGCCTATGTCGCGTTCTATCTCTGGCTGCGCTGCGTGGAGGACATCGACGCGATGATCCATCTCGGCGCGCACGGCACGCTGGAATGGCTGCCCGGCAAGGCGGTCGCGGTCTCGGAGTCCTGCTTCCCGGCGGCGCTCGCCGGCGGCATCCCGGTCGCCTACCCGTTCATCGTCAACAACCCGGGCGAGGCGGCGGCGGCCAAGCGCCGGCTGGGCGCGGTCACCATCGGCCACCTGACCCCGCCGCTGAAACCCGCCGGATCGCATGGCGCGGCCATGGAGCTCGAGCGGCTGATCGACGAGTACGCCGGCGCCGACGGTCTCGACGCGCGCCGCACGGCGCTGCTGCGCGGCGAAATCCTCGAACGCGCGGAAACGCTCGGCCTGCTCGACGAGTGCGGCGCCGGGGCGGCGCTCTCCGAGGACGACCGGCTGGCGCGGCTCGACACCTATCTCTGCGACGTGAAGGATCTGCAGATCAGGGACGGGCTGCACGTCTTCGGCCGCATCCCGGCGGCGGAAGGCCGCGCCGCCCTGCTATCCGCCCTGCAAAGGAACGCGCCGCAGAACATAGAGGCGCGGCTCGACGCCTGCGCCGCCTCGGAGCGCCGGGCGCTGCTCGATGCGCTCGACGGCAAATTCGTCGCGCCGGGCCCGTCCGGCGCGCCGACCCGCGGACGGGCCGACGTGCTGCCGACCGGGCGCAACATGTACACCATCGATCCGCGCGCCGTGCCCAACCGCTCCGCCATGACGCTCGCCGGCCGCACGGCGGACGAGCTCGTCCGCCGCCACCTCCAGGAGACCGGCGACTGGCCGCGCGCGCTGATGATCGACCTGTGGGGCAGCGCGACCATGCGCACCGGCGGCGAGGACCTCGCGCTGGCGCTGGTGCTGGTCGGCGCGGAGCCGGTCTGGAGCGAGGGCTCCGGCCGGGTGACCGGGTTCGAGATCGTGCCGCTCGACCTGCTCGGACGGCCGCGCATCGACGTGACGCTGCGCGTCTCCGGGCTGTTCCGCGACGCCTTCGAGGCACAGATCGCGATGTTCGACGCGGTGGTGCGGGCGATCGCCAGGCGCCAGGAGCCGGGCGATGCGAACCCGCTCGCCGGCATCGCCGGCGATCTCGACGCCGACGCCTTCCGCGCGGCGACGGCGCGCATCTACGGCGCCGCGCCGGGCGCCTATGGCGCGGGCGTCTCCGCCCTGATCGAGGCCGGCGCGTGGTCGGCGCGCGATCAGCTCGGCGCGAGCTACCTCGCCGCCTCGGCCAGCGCCTACGGAAAGGGGCTCGACGGCCGGCTGGACCGGGAGGGGTTCGAGCGCCGGGTGCGGGACGCGGACGCGCTGATCCACGCGCAGGACCACCGCGAGGTGGATCTGCTCGATTCGACCGATTTCGCGGCGCATGAGGGCGGGTTCGTCGCCGCCGCCGACCGCCTCGGCGCGGCGCCGCAGGTCTGGCACCTGGATACCGCCGACCCGGAGACGCCGCGCGCCCGGGCGCTGACCGAGGAGATCGCCCGCATCGTCCGCGGCCGCGCGGCCAACCCGGCCTGGATCGCCGGCATGATGCGCCACTCCTATCGCGGCGGGGCGGAGATCGCGCGCTCGCTGGAAGGCGTGTTCGCCTTTGCCGCCACCCTGCCCGACCGGCTCGACCGCCAGTTCGACGGCATCTTCGACGCGACGCTGGGCACGGGCGAGGTCGACGCCTTCCTCGCGCAACACAACCCGGCGGCGCGCGGCGCGATGATCGCCCGCTTCAACGAGGCGCTCGACCGCGGGCTGTGGCGCCCGCGCCGCAACTCGACCGCCGAGTTCCTGCGCGGGACCGCCCGATGAGCGCGCCGAGGGGGGACTGCCCGTCGCTGCTCGCGCCGATGGCGTCGGGCGACGGGCTGCTTCTGCGGGTCAAGCCGCGGGCGGCGACGCTGACCGCCGGGCAGGCGGAGCGCGTGGCCGCGGGGGCGCGACGGTACGGCAACGGCCTCGTCGAGCTCACCAATCGGGGCCATCTCCAGCTGCGCGGGTTCGCGGGGCCGGGTGTCGATGGTTTTGCCGGAGAGATGGCGCGGATCGGGCTCGCCGCCGCAGAGCCCCGCGCGGAAGCGGTGCGCAACGTCCTCGCCGACCCGCTGGGGCCGGACGATCCAGCGGCGCCGTTCGATTCGCACCGTCTCGCGCATCGCCTGAGCGCGGCGCTCGAAGGCGATCCCGCGCTGCACGGCCTGCCCCACAAGTTCGGTCTCATGGTCGACGCCGGGACGGCCCTGCCGCTCGCGGGCTGGACGGCCGACATCATGGTCCGGCGGGCCGGGGCCGGGATCGCCATCGCGCTGGACGGCGGCGACCGCGCGCTGTGCCTGCCGCTGGAGGCGGCCGAAGACGCGGTACGCCGGCTGCTCGCGGCGTTCCGGTCCTGGATGGGGGAACAGGACATGCCGGCGCCGCGCATGCGGGCGATGGTGGCCGAGCGCGGCTCGGGCGCGGTGTTCGACGCCGCCGGGTTGCGCGGCGAGCCGGGACCGCAGCGCGGGACCGCACCGACCCGCCCGCCGGCGGGATACACGCCGCTCGCCGGAGGCGGGTTCTTCCAGGCAGGCGCGCCGTTCGGCGTCCTCGATGCGGCGGCGCTTGCCGCGCTTGCCGGCATCGCGCGGCGCTTCGCCGACGGCAGGATCCGAATCGCCCCCTGGAAGGCGGCGGTGCTGTGCGGGGTCGCGCGGGTACATGCCGAAGCGCTGCGCGATGCGGCCGGGGGCGCGGGCTTCGCGGTCGAACCGGACGATCCCAGGCAGCGCATCGTCGCCTGCGCGGGGCGGCCGCGCTGTGCCTCGGCGCGTGCCGACACGCGCGCCGATGCCGCCCGCCTGGTTGCGATGGATGCCGTCCCGGCCGGGTTGCTGCACGTCTCCGGCTGCGCCAAGGGCTGCGCCCATCCCGGCCCCTCTCCGCTGACGCTGGTTGCCACGGAGGCGGGATACGATCTGGTCCACAGCGGCCGGGCGGGGGATGCGCCGGCGCGAGGCGGGCTGACCCTGGCGCGCGCCGCCGCCCTGTGCGGGCCGCGGCCATGAGCGCGCGGCACGACTACCTGCGCGACGGCGCGGCGATCTACCGGCAATCCTTCGCCACCATCCGTTCGGAGGCCGATCTCTCCGGCTTCCCGGACCTCGAGGCGCGGGTGGCGGTGCGCATGATCCACGCCTGCGGCATGACCGACCTCGCGGCCGATATCGGCTTCTCGCCGGGTTTCGCCGAGGCCGCGCGCGCCGCGCTCCGCGCCGGGGCGCCGGTGCTGTGCGACGCGAAGATGGTGGCAAGCGGGATCACCCGGTCCCGCCTGCCGGCGGGGAACGCGGTGATCTGCACGCTCGGCGACGACGCGGTGCCGGAGCTCGCCCGCCGCCTCGGCACCACGCGCTCGGCGGCGGCGCTCGAGCTGTGGCGCGACCGGCTCGACGGCGCGCTGGTCGCGGTGGGAAACGCGCCGACCGCCTTGTTCCGGCTGATGGAGATGCTGGACGACGGCGCGCCCCCGCCGGCCGCGGTGATCGGCGTGCCCGTAGGGTTCGTCGGCGCGGCGGAATCGAAGGCGGCGCTCGCGGCTCGGTCCTGCCCGCCGCATCTCGTGGTGCGCGGCAGGCGCGGCGGCAGCGCGATCGCCACCGCCGCGGTCAACGCGCTGGCGAGCGACCGCGAATGACCGGCCAGGGCACGCTGTACGGCATCGGCGTCGGCCCCGGCGATCCGGAGCTGCTGACGCTCAAGGCGGCGCGGCTGTTGCGGGACGCGCCGGTGGTCGCCCATTTCGCCAGGTCGGGCGGGGAAGGCCAGGCGCGGCGCATCGCGGACGGCCATATCGGCAAGGAGGCTGAGGAACTCCGGTTCGCCTTCCCCTACACCACCGAGATTCCACGCCGATCGGCCGCCTACCGCGAGGCGATGGCGGCGTTCTACGACAAGGCCGCGGCGGACATCGCCGTCATCCTGGACGGCGGGCGCGACGTCGCGCTTCTGTGCGAGGGCGACCCGCTGTTCTACGGCTCGTTCATGTATGTGAACGACCGGCTGGCGGCGCGCTACAGGGTCGAGATCGTGCCCGGCGTGACCGCGATGGCGGGCTGCTGGGGCCGGGTCGGCGCGCCGATGACACGCGCGGACGACAGCCTCGCGGTGCTGGCCGGCACGGCGGAGGAAGACGCGCTGACCGAGCGCCTGCTTGCGGCCGACGCCGCGGTGGTGATGAAGGCCGGTCGGAACCTGCCGAAAATCCGCCGGGCGCTGGAGAGGGCGGGGCTGCTGGGGCGCGCGATCCTGGTCGAGCGCGGCACCATGCCGGGGGAGCGAATCGTCGCGCTGGCCGACGCGCCGGCGGGCGTCGCCGCCTATTTCTCGCTGGTGCTGGTGCCGACCGCGCGGGCGGGAACGTGAGCGGGCGCATCCACGTGGTCGGGCTGGGGCCGGGCGATGCGCGCCATCTGACGCCGGCGGCGGCGGACGCGCTGGCTGCCTCCCGCCACCTGGTGGGCTACGGCCCCTATCTCGCCCGGGTGGCGGCGCGGCCGGACCAGACCATCCACCCCTCGGACAATTGCGAGGAGCTGGACCGCGCGCGGCATGCGCTGAGCCTCGCCGCCGGGGGCGAGACCGTCGCCCTGGTCTCCTCGGGCGATGCCGGGGTGTTCGCGATGGCGGCGACCCTGTTCGAGGCGCTGGAAGAGGCGGGCGGCGCGGATGTCGAGATCGCGGTGGTCCCCGGCGTGACCGCGATGACCGCCGCCGCCGCGCGGGTGGGCGCGCCGCTGGGCCACGATTTCTGCGCCATCTCGCTGTCCGACAACCTCAAGCCCTGGGAGACCGTGCTCAGGCGACTGCGCGCGGCGGCGGAGGCCGATTTCGTGATCGCGCTGTACAACCCGGCCTCGCGGGCGCGGCCCTGGCAGCTGGGCGAGGCGCTGGCGCTGCTGCGCACACTCCGCGCGGCGGACACGCCGGTGGTGTTCGCGACCGCGGTCAGCCGGCCGGACGAGGCGATCGTCGTCACGCCGCTCGCCGAAGCCCGGGCGGAGATGGCCGACATGCGCACACTGGTCATCGTGGGATCGAGCGCGACGCGCACTGTTGCCTGCGCCGGCGGCGGCGCCTGGGTCTACACGCCGCGCAAGGCGGCGGTCCCGGCATGACGCTGCGTGAGCCAGTCCCAGGCCTCGTCGACCGTTTGCACCGCCGGCCCCGGCGCGGCCGGGCGGTCCACCATGACGACCGGAATCCCGCGCCCGCGCGCGGCGGCGAGCTTGGCCGCGGTCGCCGTCCCGCCGGAGTTCTTGGTGACCAGCGCATCGATCCGGTGCTCTTCCAGCAGGCGCGCCTCGTCCTCGACTTCGAAGGGGCCGCGCGCGGCGATCACCGCAGCCCCGCCCGGCAGGTCCCCGGGCGGCGGCGGATCGACGCTGCGAACCACGTAACAATGCGGGGTCGCGCGGAACGGCGCGAGGTCCTTGCGGCCGATGGTGAGGAACACGCGGCGCGGCGCCGCCCCCAGCGCCCGCGCCGCCGCCCGCATGTCCGGCACGCGGATCCAGCGATCGCCCGCCGCCTCCCGCCAGGGCGGGCGCAGGATGGCGAGACAGGGCACCCCGGCGGCGGACGCGGCGGATGCGGCGTTGGCGGAAATGACGGTGGCGAAGGGGTGGGTGGCGTCGAGCAGCGCGTCGATGCGGTCGGCGCGCAGGTAATCCGCGAGCCCGTCCGCCCCGCCGAACCCGCCGATCCGGGTCGCCAGCGGCGATGCCGCGGGGGTGCGCGTCGCACCGGCGAGCGACAGGGTCCCGGCGAACCGGTCGTCGCCCGCGATCCGCCGGGCAAGCGCGCCGGCCTCGGCGGTCCCGCCGAGCAGAAGGATTCTTAGCCGTGACAGCCCCGGGCTCTCCCGAATCGCTCGATATCGCCGCCGCCGGCGGGCGCTGGCTGTCGATTATCGGGGTGGGCGAGGACGGCGTCGAGGGATTGTCCCGGGCGGCCTTGCGGGCGGTCGCCGAGGCCGGGACGGTGTTCGGCGGGCGCCGCCATCTGCGTTTGCTCGACGGGGTAATCGGGGGCGAAGCCGTCCCCTGGCCGCGCCCGATCCGCGATGCGATCCCGCGCATCGAAGCGCTGCGCGGCACGCCGGTCGCCGTGCTCGCCTCGGGCGATCCGTTCCACCACGGCATCGGCTCGGTGCTGGCCGAGGCGATCCCGGCGGTCGAGATGGCGGTCCACCCCGCCCCCTCGGCCTTCGCGCTCGCCGCGGGCAGGCTGGGCTGGGCGGTGCAGGATGTGGCGTCGGTCTCGCTCTGCGGCCATCCGGTGGAGACGCTGGTCCCCCATTTCCAGCCGGCCCGCCGGCTGCTGGTGCTGTCCGCCGACGAGACGACGCCGCGCGCGGTCGCCCGGCTGCTCTGCGCGAACGGATTCGGCGAAAGCCGCGTGACGATCCTAGAATCGCTCGGCGGGCCGGCGGAACGGGTGCGCGAATGCCGGGCCGCGGATTTCGACATCGCCGATGTCACGCGGCTCAACACGCTGGCGATCGCCGTCGCGGCGGGGACGGGGGCGCGCGTGGTGCCGCTCGGCACCGGGCTGCCGGACGCGCTGTTCGAGACCGACGGCATGCTGACCAAGCGCGAGATCCGGGCGGTGACGCTCTCCAGCCTCGCGCCGCGCGCGGGCGAACGGTTGTGGGATATCGGCGCCGGCTCGGGCTCGGTCGCCATCGAGTGGCTGCTCGCCCACAAGGCCAACCGGGCCGTGGCCATCGAGCGGCGCGAAGACCGGGCAATGCGGGCGCGGCAGAACGCCGCCGCCCTCGGCGTGCCGCGTCTCGAAATCGTCGCGGGCGAGGCGCCGGCGGCGCTCGCCGGCCTGCCGCCGCCGGATGCGGCGTTCGTCGGCGGCGGGATCGCCGGGAGCGTGCTGGAGGCGGCATGGCGGGCGCTGCCGCTGGGCGGGCGGCTGGTGGCCAACGGCGTGACGCTGGAGGCAGAGCTCGCGCTCGGCGGCTTCGCGCGCGAGACCGGCGGCACGCTGACCCGGCTCTCGGTCGAGCGTCTCGACCGGATCGGCACCATGCAGGGGTTCCGCCCGGCGATGACGGTGACCCAGCTGCGGGCGACGAAGCCATGATCGCGGTCGGCATCGGCTGCCGCCGCGGCTCGCCGGCGGAGCGCATCGCCGCCGCCATCGGCGAGGCGCTGGCGCGGGCGGGGCTCCCCTCTTCGCGCGTCGACGCGCTGGCCGCGCCGGACTTCAAGGCGCGCGAGGCGGGGATCGCCGCGGCGGCTGCGAATCTCGGCCTGCCGTTGCGCCTCGTCGAGCGGTCCCGCCTCGACGCGGTCCAGGCGCTCTGCGCCACAAGCTCGGCGGCCGCGGAACGCGCGACCGGGCTCGGGGCGGTGGCGGAGGCCGCCGCGCTCGCGGCCTGCGGGCGCAACCCGGTGCTGGTGCAGGCACGGATCGCACGGGACGGCGTGACCTGCGCGGTGGCCCGGGGGGACGGCGCATGACGGTCCATTTCATCGGCGCCGGGCCGGGCGCGCCGGATCTGATCACGCTGCGCGGCCGCGACCTGCTGGCGCGCTGCCCGGTCTGCCTCCATGCGGGCTCGCTGGTCCATCCCGGCATCCTCGCTCACTGCCCGGCGGATGCCGAGATCGTCGACACCGCGCCGATGAGCCTGGATGAGATCGTCGCGCGCATCCGCGCCGCGCACGACGCCGGACAGGACGTGGCCCGGCTGCATTCCGGCGACCTCTCGGTGTGGAGCGCGGCGGGCGAGCAGTTCCGCCGGCTCGACCGGCTCGGCATTCCCTACACCATGACGCCTGGGGTTCCCGCCTTCGCCGCCTCGGCGGCGGCGCTCGGCCGCGAGCTCACCTTGCCCGGGGTGGCGCAGTCCCTGGTGCTGACCCGGACGCCCGGCCGCGCCTCGAAAATGCCGGAGCGCGAGGCGCTGGCGAATTTCGCGGCGTCGGGCGCGACGCTCGCGATCCATCTGTCGATCCAGGCGCTGGACCGCGTGGTGGCGGAGCTTGCGCCCCATTACGGCGCGGACTGCCCGGTCGCCATCGTCTGCCGCGCGAGCTGGCCGGAGGAACGGGTGATCGAGGGGACGCTCGCCACCATCGAGGCGCTGGCCGCCGCATCGCCGATGGAACGCACGGCGACGATCCTGGTCGGCCGGGTTCTCGCGGCCAAGGATTTCCGCGAAAGCGCGCTCTACGACCCCGACTACCGCCGCCGCTTCCGCGAGGGGTCGGCGGGATGAGGCTATCCCTTCCCCACCAGCCTCGCGTCGCGGTCGAACAGCAGCACGTCGATCTCGATGCCCGCCCCGGCGACCACGGCGGCGGCCCGGCTTCGGGCGGCGCGGGCGATCGAGTCGCCGAGCGCGAGCCCCTCCCCTTCGGCGATGCGGAAGGCGAGCGCCGCGGTGTTGGCCTCTGCGATGGCATCGGCCGCGGCCTCGCCCGCCCCCATTTCCCGCGCCAGGGCGGCGAGCGCGGCGAGGTCGACGGCGCCCTTGCGCGAATGCAGGTCGAGCCGGCCCTGGGCGAGCTTGGTCATCTTGGCCACCCCGCCGGCGATGGTGACACGCGGCACCGGGTGCCTGCGCAAATATTTGAGCATCCCGCCGACGAAATCGCCCATGTCGATCAGCGCCGATTCGGTGAGGCCGTAATAGCGCTGGACCGCCGCCTCGGAGGTCGCGCCGGTGGCGCCCGCGACGTGGTCGAGCCCGGTTGCCCGCGCCACGTCGATTCCGCTGTAGATCGAGTGGATCCAGGCGGCGCAGGAATAGGGGACGACGATCCCCGTGGTGCCGAGGATGGAGAGCCCGCCGACGATCCCGAGCCTTGGGTTCATCGTCTTCTGCGCCAGCGCCTCGCCGCCGGGGATGGAGATTTCGACCTCGACGTCACCCGGAACGCCATGGGCCGCCGCGATTTCGGCGATGGCCCCGGCGATCATCCGGCGGGGCACCGGGTTGATCGCGGGCTCGCCGGGCTCGACCGGCAGGCCGGGCTTGGTCACGATGCCGACGCCGGGCCCGGCGCGGAAGCGGAGCCCGCCCTCGGACTTGCGGACAGTTACCTCGACCAGTGCGCCATGGGTCACGTCCGGGTCGTCGCCGGCATCCTTCACCACCGAAGCGGTGGCCGCATCGTTCGCCAGGCTGTGCCCGGCGAGCGCGAAGGCGGCGCTCTGGCCGCGCGGCAGGGCGATGGCGACGGGGTCCTCGAACGTCCCGGTCAGGAGGGCGCCGAAGGCCGACTTGGCGGCCGCCGTGGCGCAGGCGCCGGTGGTCCAGCCGCGCCGCAGCCCGGAATCGCGTACCATGGCGCTGGAGATAGGGTATCGACGCCGGGCTGTCACCCCGGGCGGGGGGACCGATGATCGGCGAGCGGCTCGAAACCATGCTGGACAACTGCCCGGTCTTCGAGCCCGGCACGGTCTGGCTGGTCGGCGCCGGGCCGGGCGATCCGGGCTACCTCACGGTCAACGCGCTGCGCGCCCTGCAACAGGCCGATGCGGTGCTGCACGATGCGCTGATCGACGGCCGCATCCTCGACCTCGCGCGCCCCGGGGCCGAGCGGATCTATTCCGGCAAGCGGGCCGGCGAGCACGCCATCGACCGGGACGCGGTCTCGGCCCGCATGATCGCGCTCGCGCGACAAGGCCGCCGCGTGCTGCGCCTCAAGGGGGGCGACCCGATGGTCTTCGGCCGCGGCGGCGAGGAGATGCTGAACCTCGCCGAGGCCGGAATTCCGTTCAGGATCGTGCCCGGGGTCACGGCGGGGCTGGCGGCGATGGCGGTGGCGACCATCCCGGCTACGATCAGGGACGTGAACCGCGCGGTGGTGCTGGCCACCGGCCACGCGGCCTCGGAGGCCGAGGAGACCGACTGGGCGGCGCTCGCCCGGCTCGGGCAGCCGCTGGTGCTCTACATGGCGCTGCGCCGGATCGACCGGATCGCCGGGGCGCTGATCGCGGGCGGCATGGCGGCGGAGACCCCGCTCGCGGTGATCTCTTCTGCCACCCGGTCGGACGAGGACATCCTGGTCTCCACCCTGGGCACGGTTTCCCGCGACCGGAAACGCCATCCGATCGAACCGCCGGCGGTCGTGGTCGTCGGCGAGATCGTCAATCTGCGCCAGCGCCTGCTCAGCCTTGCCCCGGCCTTCGCGGGGGCGCTCGCTTGACCGCGCGGGCGCTGATGGTCGCGGCACCCCGGTCGGGGGCGGGCAAGACCACGCTGGCGGTCGGGCTGATCGCGGCGCTCGGGCGGCGCGGACGGCGGGTGCGGGCGCTCAAATGCGGCCCCGACTACATCGACCCCGCCTTCCACGCCGCCGCCAGCGGCGCCGATTGCGCCAATATCGACAGCTGGGCGATGTCCCCCGGCCACATGGCGGAGGTCCTGCGATCCGCCGGCGGGCCGGACGCCATGCTGGTGATCGAGTCGGCGATGGGGCTGTTCGACGGCGTCGCCGGAGCCGACGGACGGTCGGGCGCAGCGTCCGATCTTGCGATCCGCTTCTCCATCCCGGTCGTGCTCGTGGTCGATATCGCCGGGCAGGGGCGATCGGCCGGGGCCGTGGCGGCGGGGTTCGCGGCTTTCGATCCACGTCTCGATCTCGCCGGCGCGATCCTCAACGGGGTGGCCAGCGAGCGCCACCTGCGCACCGCCTCGGAAGGGCTCGCCGCCGCCGGGATCGCGCGTCTGGGCTGGCTGCCGAGGCGCCCGGAGTTCGCCTTCCCGAACCGCCATCTCGGGCTGGTCCAGGCGCGCGAGCGGGAGGATCTGGCACGGCAGGTCGACGCCCTCGCCTGCCGGATCGCCGGGACCGTCGACCTCGACCGTCTGGAAGCGCTCGCCCGCGCGCCGCTGGCCGGCGCGGATGCCGACGAAGGGTTTTGCACAATCCCGCTCGACCCGCCGGGCCAGCACATCGCGCTCGCCGACGACGCGGCGTTCTCCTTCTTCTACCCCGAGATGGCGGCGGCATGGCGCCGGCGCGGCGCCGAGATCGTCCGCTTCTCGCCGCTGGCCGACGAGCCCCCGCCGCCGGGCTGCGACTGCTGCTGGCTGCCCGGCGGCTATCCCGAGCTGCATGCCGGCCGGATCGCCGCGGCGGGTAGATTCCTGGGCGGGCTCAGGGAATTCGCCCGGACCCGGCCGGTGCATGGCGAGTGCGGCGGCTACATGGTGCTGGGGCAGACGCTGGAGGACGCGGACGGCAACGCCCACCGCATGGCCGGGCTGATGGCGCACAACACGAGCTTCCGCGAGCGCAGGCTGCATCTCGGCTACCGCCGCGCGGTGACGGCCGGGGACTGCGTCCTGGGTCCCGCCGGCACGGCGGTGCGCGGCCACGAATTCCACTACGCGACGGTGCGCGACGGGACGGACGAGGCATTCCTCGACCTGTCCGACGGCGAGGGGCGCGCGCTCGGACCCGGCGGCGGGCGGCGCGGCAACGTCACGGGGACGTTCTTCCACGCCATCGCCCGCGAATGCTGAGGGGATGCGCGGCCCGCGCTTGACCGGGTTCGGAGCAAGAGGCTATTGCTAACGGGCGCGGCGACGGGAGCCGGGCCACAGGATGGAGATGCGCATGACCGCTCTGACGCAAAGTCGGGCACCGGCCGCGACGAATCTCGTCGCCATCGCCCTCTGCGCCTTCATCGGGCTCGCCATCGTGACGCTCGCCGGCCACGCGCAGACCTCCGCGCTGCACGACGCCGCGCACGACACGCGCCACGCCGCCGGCTTCCCCTGCCATTAGGGCGCGTCCGTTCTCTTTGGAGCCGGCGGGGCTGCCGTCGTCGGTGAGAAATGCGGGCTGGCCGGCTCAGGCGACGTGGAGGCGGGCGCGGTCGCCGGGCCAGCCCATGGTGACCTCGCTCCCGGGCTCGAATTCCTCCTCGCTCCGCTCGCCCGATATCACGCGCGCGACGATTTCGGTTCCGTCGGGCAGGCGGACCAGGTGGGAGATGGTCAGGCCGAGATAGATAGCCTCGACATAAGTCGCCGGGATGAGCTGCCATGACGCTTCGGGGTCCTGCCCGGACCCGACGATGCGCAGCAGCTCCGAGCGGACCGAGAGAGCCACCGCGTCGCCCCTGGCGGCGGGGAGGCCGTGGGCGGCGACGTCGACCCTGGCAAAACCGAGATCGACCGTCGCGCGCCCGTCCGAGATGTCCGCGACCACCCCGTCCAGCACGTTGTTGTCGCCGATGAACTCGGCGGTGAACCGCATGCGCGGCGTCTCGTAGATATCGCGCGCCGTCCCTTCCTCGACCAGCTCGCCATCGGCGATGATGGCGATGCGGTCGGCCACCGTCAGCGCCTCCTCCTGGTTGTGGGTGACGTGGATGAAGGTGATGCCGACCTTTTCCTGGATGCGCTTGAGCTCCAGGCACATGTCCTTGCGCAGCTTGGCGTCGAGCGAGGCGAGCGGTTCGTCGAGCAACAGGATGTCGCGTTCCAGAACCAGGGACCGGGCGAGCTGCACGCGCTGCTGCTGGCCGCCCGACAGCTCGTGCGGCATCCGCCGGTTGTAGCCCTCCAGCCCGACCATTCCGAGCATCCGTTCGACCTTGTCGCGGATTTCGCCGGGCGGCGCCTTGAGCAGTTTCAGCCCGTAGGCGACGTTGCGCTCCACGGTCATGTGCGGGAACAGCGCGTAGTTCTGGAAGACCATCGAGGTCGGGCGGCGGTCGGGCGGCAGGTGGCTGACGTCCTGGCCGTGCAGGTACACGCTGCCCGCGCTCGGCCGCAGGAACCCGCCGATGAGGCGCAGCAGCGTCGTCTTGCCGCCGCCGCTCGGCCCCAGCAGCGCGTAGTACCGGCCGCCCTCGATCGAGAAGCTGACCGAATTCAGGGCCCGGACGGGGCCGTAATTCTTGGCCAGGTCCACGACCTCGACGGCGATGTCGGAAGATTGGGTCATGCTGCTCCTCAGCTCGACATCACCGGCTCGGCCATGGCGCGCGCCCTGCGCTCCAGCCGTTCGGTGCGCAGCAGGGTGAAGACGATCACCGATCCGATCACCAGCATCGAGACGATGCTCATGATCCCCGCCATGGCATAGGACTCGCCGGACATGCCGATATTGAGCATCTGCGCGACCAGGACGTTGGAGAACGTGTCGAACCCGCCCTTGAGCAGCGCCGTGCGCACCGCCTCGTTGAACGACAGGATGGTGACGAAGGCGCAGGAGCTGAACACGCCCACCCGGATCTGGGGGAACTCGACCTGCCAGAAGGCCTGCCAGGCGGTGGCGCCGCAGCCACGCGCGGCCTCGGTCTGCTGCACGCGGTAGCGCGACATGGTGATCAGGATGACGATGAAGGCGTAAGGGTGGACATAGATGACCTGGCCGATCAGCGCGGTCAGGAAGCCGAGGTCGAACCAGCCGTCGAACCAGTAGACGCCAAGCGCCTCGTCGAGCCAGACGAAGCCGATGGCGAGGTTCTTGAAGAAGACCAGCAGGGCCGACCCCATGATGTCGGCCGGCACGAAGAGCGGCGACAGCATCAGCGCCACGAAGGCGACCTTGCGGCGGGTGCGCTTGTAGAACTTGGCCGAGAGCAGTGCCATCGGGATGGTCGCGGCGATCGCCGCCAGGGCGAGATAGACGGTCCATTTGAGCGACACCACCAGCAGCGTGTCGCCGAGCACCACCCGGTACCAGTCGAAGGTGAAATCGTAGATGCGGGCGCCGAAGCCGTGCTGATTGAACGAGATGTAGATGGTGTAGAAGACCGGCATCAGCAGCGCGAAGACCACCCCCAGCAGATAGAGCCACTTGAGGCGGATGTTCCAGGGGTTGGCGAAGTCGTCGTACACAACCGGCTCAGCTGATCGGCTCGAGGACCTTGGTCAGGTCGAACAGCCTATGGCCGATATAGAGCAGGGCCACCAGGGTGACGATCATGATCGTGCTGATCGCCATGGCGAGCGGGAAATCGAGCGCGACGATGGCCTGGTTGGCGATCAGCCCCGCGTTGACCGCGCCCGGCCCGCCCAGAAGGGTGGGCACCAGCGCCACGCCCAGCGAGTTGACGAAGATGAATACCGAGCCCGCGAATATGCCGGGCGCGGCCAGCGGCAGGATGATGTGGGTGAACAGCCGCACCCGGCCGGTGCCCAGATCGTCGCAGACCTCGAAGATGTAGTTCTGCACCGCCTCCAAGGCGAGGAAGCCGGCGAAGATCATGAACGGCAGGAAGGACATCACGTCGCCGATGATCACCCCCAGCGGCGAATAGAGGATCACGGTGATCGGTTCCGAGATGACGCCGAGCTCCATCAGCAGCGAATTGACGATCCCGTGGCGCCCGAGCACCGGGCGCATGGCGAACACCCGAACGAGCTCGGAAATCATGAACGGCAGGATGAAGAGCAGGATCACCCGGTGCTGCGCCACCCTGGTGACGCGCCGGCGGATGAACACGGCGATGGGAAACCCGATGGCGAACGCGATCACCACCGAGGCGGCGCCATGCAGCATGGAGAACAGGTAGTTCTCGGCCCGGGCCGACGAGAAGAAATTGTCGTAGGCGAACAGGGTGAAACCCGGCTCCATCCAGAACTGGGTGCGCTCGAAGACGCTCCACACCACGGTCAGCGCCATCGGCGCGGCGAAGAACAGCAGGAAGAAAACGACCGGGATGTAGAACACCCATTTCTGCACGCCGTTCTCGCCGAGATAGTCCCGCCAGCGGGCCGCAGGGGCCGGGATGTCCCGGCCCCCGCCTGCCCGCGCCGGCCCCGAAATCGCCCCGGAACTCACGACCGGTCAGGCGGCCTGCAGGCGCGCCCACCAGTCCTGATAGGCTCGGATGTGCTTCGGGAACACGTTCTGCCACGCATTCCCCTTATTGGCGAAACGCGCGGTCTTGCGGGTGAGGATGTCGAGGATGTCGGCCTGCACGCTGGTCGGGAAGTCCTCGGGGTTCGCCTTGATGTATTCGTCGACCCCGACCATCTGCGGCTGGTAGCCCAGCGTCGCCAGGGTGCGCGCGCCGAACCAGGTCGACAGGTAGACATTGGCGAGCTTGTAATACAGCTCCTCCGCGCCGCGCTGCCTGCCGCCCTTGGTCAACATGATCATGTTGTTCCAGGTCTGGTGGCCTTCCTTCATGGTGCCGTAGTGGAGGTCGGCCTTGTCGCCGGTCTTGCGGTTGGCGATGATCTGGATCGGCTCCCAGCACGACATCACCAGGACCTCGCCGCTCGCCAGCAGGCCGACGCCGTTCTGGAACCCGTCCCAGAAGGTGCGGAACTGGCCCTTCTTCTTCCAGTCGATCAGGAACTCGCAGACCGCCTGGACCTCCTTGGGGGTCATGTCGGAGGCGTTGCCGATCTCGATCTTGCCGCTCTCCTTCAGGTAGATGGCCATGTTGGTGAGCGTCGGCCCGAAATCGTTCTGCAGCGCGACCCTTCCCTTGAACTGGGAATCGAACATCACGCCCCAGCTGTCCGGGTGGGCGCCGATCTGCTTGAAATCGTAGGCTAGGGAATCGGCGTTCGAGATGATCGGCGTCGAATACACCTTGCCCTCGTAGCGTAGCGTGTTCGCGGCGATCCCGCCCTCCCGGTAATGCGGCACGATGTTCTTCCAGTTGGGGATCCTGGCGGTATCCAGCGGCACGATGGCGCGCTGGGACGCGAGCGCGTCTTCCATGCCGCCGCCGTTGTCGGTGACCGCGTCGAACAGCTTGTTGCCGTCGCCGACCACCATCTTCTGGATCGCCTCGTCGGCGCGCGCGCTCTTCGCCGTCGCCGCGATCTTGATCCCGGCCTGGGCCTCCATCGCGCTCCAGTCCTTGGCGCCGACCTTGTGCACGCCCGGGTTGGCCCAGATCTTGAGCGCCTGGCCTTCCGCGGCCGTGGCGCCCGGTATTTGGCCCATGACCGCCGCCGTGCCGAGCGCCGAAGACGCATACATGAATGCTCGGCGGGTCCACTGCATCTGGTTCATCTTGGTTCCTCCCGTTGGATTGGGCCACGCCCATCGGCGGTGTATGCAGCCGCCCCGACCCTCCGCGGCGAAACGCGGCGGGCCGAACCGCGAACGGCACACTTGCCCCGCGCAGACGATAGCGGAGAACGAGCCGGGAGGGTAGGCGGTGGCGGAGCCATGCGCTGTCTGGCCCGGCGCGGGTCCTGGATGTCCCGCTGCCCGGTGAGGACAAGAGGGCGGAAGCGAGAGCATACTCCGTTCGAAGCAAGACCGCCCGACGGCTTCGCGGACCCTGGGAGGCAAGGCCATGACCCATTGGACAGAGTTCGGACTCGGCAGTCTTCCACCCCTGTCGGCGCGGGAGCGCCTCGCCGCGCTGCCGCCGCCCGTTCAGGCGCTGGTCGATTCGTGGGAAGAGCTGCTCGCCAGACCGCTGGAGGGCATCAGATCCGGCCCCGACCTCCGGTCCGGACTGTTCCCGCTGCGCGCGACGGGAGTCAGCACCCGGCCCATCCTGGACGCGGCGCTCGCGTTCCTCGATGCGCTGACCGCCGGGCAGCGCCGAAGGGCGAGCTTTCCGATCGCGGCGCCCGAGTGGCGGACCTGGCTCAACATGCATTTCAACCTGTCCCGGCATGGCGTGATGCTGGAGGATCTGCCGCCGGCGACGCGCGAGCTCGCGCTCGGGCTTCTCCGCGCCAGCCTGTCCGGGCGGGGCTTCCGGCAGGCGCGGGACATCATGCGCATCAACGGGTTTCTGGTGGATCTGACCGAGCGCGCCGGGGATTACGGCGAATGGCCGTACTTCCTGTCGATATTCGGGCGTCCGTCGGCCGACGAACCCTGGGGCTGGCAAATCGACGGTCACCACCTGATCGTCAACTGCGTGATCGCCGGCGACCAGATGGTCATGACGCCGACATTCATGGGCTCGGAGCCGTGCGCGATCGACCACGGGCCGCTCGCCGGGGTTCGCGTCTTCGCGACCGAGCAGCGGGCGGGGCTGGACCTGGTGCGGAGCCTGCACGGAGAACAGGCATCCAAGGCGATCCTCCACCCCTCGCTCCACCCCGACGACCTGCCCGACGGGCTGGCCCACCCGATCGAGGGCCGCATCGTTTCCGGCCCCTGCCAGGACAACGCCCGCATCGACCATGCGGGGGTGCGCGCCACCGAGCTGAGCGACGCGCAGCGCCGGCTTCTCGAGTCGCTCATCGGCGCCTATGTCGGGTGGTCGCGCGACGGCCATGCCGGGGTGAAGATGGCGGAGGTGAAGACGCATCTCGACGAGACCTGGTTCGCCTGGATGGGCGCCACCGGCGATGACGGCCCGTTCTACTACCGGGTGCAGAGCCCGGTCGTCCTGATCGAGTTCGACCACCTTCCCGGCATCGTGTTCGACAACCGCGTGCCGTCTCACCATCACGTCCACACGGTGGTTCGAACGCCCAACGGCGGCGACTACGGCGCCGACCTCCTGCGCCAGCATCACGAGCGCTACGACCATTCCGGCGGCGATCACCGGCCGCGCCGGGATTGAGACGAACTCGCCAGCGGCTTGGTCCGGAAACCGCCGATGCTCTAACATTCGGGATCGGGCAGTCGCCCGAGGCGGATCAGGAGGGTCGCGTGCTGCCGGGACACGCACGATACGAGCCGTCCGCCATTCCCGCGCGGCCGGTCTACGACTGGCCGGACGGGAAGCGGCTTGCTTTCTATATCGGCATGAACATCGAGGTCTTCGGCTTTCTCGCCGGGCTGGGCCCCGATCCGATCGCCGGCTCGGGACCGCAGACCCACCGGAACTACGCATGGCGGGATTACGGCAACCGGGTCGGCATCTGGAACCTGTTCGACCTGTTCGACGAGTTCGCGCTGCCGGCCTCGTGCATCGTCAACGCGTGGCTCTATGACCACTATCCCGAGATCTTCGAGCGCATCCGCAGACGGGGCGATGCGATCGTGGGTCATGGCCGCACCAACGCCGAATGGCAGACCGGGCTGTGGGAAGAGGACGAGCGGCGCTTGATCGCCGAAGCAACGGACACGATCGAGCGCAACGAGGGGAGACGGCCCACCGGCTGGCTCGGGCCCGGCTCGGTCGAGACCGCCGTTACCCCGGACCTGCTGAAGGAGGCGGGTTACCGCTACTGCCTGGACTGGCCGTGCGACGATCAACCGATCTGGTTGAACACGCGGGGCGGGCGGCTGCTATCGGTGCCCTATCCCTTCGAGCTCAACGATATCGGACAGCTCGTCTTCCGCCATCACACCGGCCGCGAGTTCGCCGACATGATCGTCGATCAGTTCGAAGCCATGGTCCGCCAGTGCGTCGACCGGCCGCTGGTGTTCTCGGTCTCGCTGCACAGCTTTATCGCCGGCCAGCCGTTCCGGGTGACGGCGCTGCGGCGGGCCTTCGAACACATCCGGAAGCACGCGCTGAAGGATCGGGTCTGGTTCACCCATTCGGATGCGATCGCCGATTACTGCTACGGGCTGGAGCCGGCCAAATTGCCCGGAGGCTGAGCCGGCGAGCGCCGCGGCCGCCCTGCGCTGGGTCGCCGATGTCGGCCGGCAGCACGACTCGGGCGGGACGCTAGCCTGCGGCGACCGCCCGGTCGCGGTAGAAATTGCCGGCTCCGATCCGGCGGGGCGGCGCCCCCGGATCGAAGTGGACGCCGATCGGATCGCCGCCGTCTTGCACCAGCCGGATCTGCTCGCGGAGCCGCCGGCGCAGCATCGCCACCCCGGTGTCGGATGCGGCCAGCCGCTCCTCGCCGTGCAGGGTGATCGGGCCCTGACCCTTCTGGATCTCCCAGTCCCCCGGGGTGAGCCAATGCTCCTCCTCGGTCATCTCGGACCATTTCTTCTCCCACACCGGAGCGGTGACCAGGGGCACGCCCTCGAAGTCGAGCGGCATGCGGGTGATGTGGAAGGTCCGGTGGCTGGTGTCGTCGACAGGGACCAGCCAGCCCATGCTTTCGGCCGTGCCGTGGCTCAGCTGGACGTTGGGGACGCTGCGCAGGCCAGGGAACATGACATGGGTGATCCGGTCCATCTCCTGCCCGTCGGCGAACCGCCGATGGGCCGAGTACTGCATCCCGAGCGGCGTGTACGCCCATTCGACATTCGGCATCACCGCCATGTCGGGATTGAACTGCGGGCCGGAGAACGCGGTGTGCAGGATCACGACATGGAACGGGTCCATCGTGTTCTCCCAATCCTGCAGCCAGTTCCACGGGATCAGCTCCTCGGTCTCGTCGCCGCCGACGCTGAAGCTCGCCGCATCGGGCACGATCTTCCGATCCGCGGGCAGGTCCTCGAACGGCGCCCAGCGGGGCAGGACCGGTTTCTTCTCCGGCGGGCCGAGATAGGCGAATACCAGCCCGTAGCGCTCCTCCACGGGGTACCAGGGCTGGCGGCAGCGCGCCCGGAAGGCCGGCCTGTCGGCTTCGCAGGGCTGGTCGAGGCAGCGGCCCTCGGTGTCGAACAGCCAGCCGTGATAGGGGCATCGGATGCCGGCCTCCTCGACCCTGGCGAACGACATCGGCGCCCCGCGATGGATGCAGCGGGGCGTGATCAGCCCCGGGCGGAGGCGGAGGTCGCGAAACAGGACCAGGTCTTCGCCGAGAACGCGGATTTCGCGCGGCCGGCTGCCCAGGCGGTGCGACAACTCGACCGGGTGCCAGTAGCGGCGCATCAGCTCGCCGCAGGGGGTGCCGGGACCGACTTCGGTGATTTCGGGATCGTGCGTCTGCGGCTCGCGGCCATAGGCGGTCCCGCTGTCCTGCGTCGCCGTCGATCCGCTCATGGGTCGTGCCTTTCTTCGGGCCTTGCGGCCTGGCAGTGTCGGTACTCGGGCGCGCCGGTTCAACCCGGTTCCGGGTCAGCCCCTCGCCGGGCGGCGAACGGATGACAGCCCGGCCATTCCGCCAGGCGGGAGAAGGTCCTCCACCCGCGTGCCGTGCCAGCCGTCCTCGCGCTTGCTCCAGTAGCGGGACTGGAGGTGGCCGGTGAGGAGGCCGGCGTGGCCGTTACCGATCGGCCTGTCTCCCAGGCGTATCACCGGCATGACGCCGCCGGCCGTGGTGCTCGCGAAGACCTCGTCGGCCGAGCGCAGCTCCCCCGGCTCCACCCTGCGGCATGCGAAGGGAATGCCGTCCTCGCGGCAGATCTCGGCCACCGCGCGCCGCGTGATGCCCTCCAGCACGTTGGCATCGGGGGTCGCGACCGCGCCGTCCTTCACCACGAAGACGTTGTAGCCCGGCCCCTCGGTCAGCGCCCCGTCGGCCCCCACCAGCAGCGCGTCGTCGCAGCCGTGGTCGTAGGCCTCGAAACGGGCCTGCACGAAATCCGCCCGGTTGTAGTTCTTGCAGCGGGCGTCGATCGCCTTCGATGAGACGCGCTCGACGGCACTCACATGGAGCGCGGCGCCGTTGTGGCACTTGTCCTCGCCCCAGATCCAGACATAGGGGGTGGCGTAGGCCACGAAGGCGGGCGTACCGAGCCGGGGGTCGCGGACCTGGCCCGGGATCACGCCGCGGGTGAGCTGGAGCTTCACGTAGCAGTTGTCGTGCCCCGTCCGCGCCACGCATTCGGCCAGGATGCGGCGCATGTCGTCGGCGCAGTAGGGGTTCTCCAGCCGGAAGCCGGCGCAGGATCGGGCAAAGCGATCGAGATGCTCGTCCAGCATGAAGAACCAGCCCGCCCAGCTGGACGTCACGTCGTAGACGGTGTCGCCCCAGACGAAGCCGGCATCGAAGATCGACATCCTCGCGTCCTCGGGCGAGACGAACTCGCCGCCGATGAATACGCATCCCTCGTCCATCGTCCCCTCCCTCGAATGTCGATCCGCGCGGCGACGCTTCGATCTTACGCGAGCCGGCGGGGTCGAGGTGGGACGCCGAACGAATGGCGGCTCGGCCGTTCCGCTTTCGCGACCGGGGGGGATTTACCGCACGCCCGGTTCCGAAACACGCGTCAGTTCGCCTCCAGGACCGCGTTCAGGAACTGTCGCGTTCGCTCCCGCCCGGGAGCCTCGAACAATTCGGCCGGCGGTCCCTGCTCTTCGATCGAGCCGTTGAAGAAAAAGCAGACGCGGTCGGAAATTTCCCTCGCGAACCCCATCTGGTGGGTCACCATGAGCATGGTGAGGTTGTGCGTGCTCACCAGTCGTCTGATCACGCTCGTGACTTCGCTGATGACCTCGGGGTCGAGAGCCGACGTCACCTCGTCGAACAGCATGATCCTGGGCCGCATCGCCAGCGCCCGGGCGATCGCGACCCGCTGTTGCTGGCCGCCGGACAGGCGCGAGGGATGCTCGTCGCGCTTGTCCGCCATCCCGACCATTTCGAGGAGTTCCATCGAACGCTCCTCCGCCTCCTTGCGCGAAAGCTTCAGGACCTGAACCGGACCCTCCATGCAGTTCCCCAGCGCGGTCATGTGGGGAAACAGGTTGAAGTGCTGGAAACACATGCCGATCTTGCTTCGCATGCGCCGGGTATGGGCGGAATTCGCCGGGACCAGCCCTTGGTTCCGTACCATATGCGTCAGCGGTTCTCCGTCGACATAGATCACGCCGCCGTCGATCGTCTCCAGGGTCATCAGCATGCGGAGCACGGTCGTCTTGCCCGAGCCCGACGGGCCGATGATCGTCACCATTTCTCCGGGCGCGACGTCGAGGTCCAGCTCGTCGAGAACGACGAGCGGCCCGTACCTCTTGGTCACCTTCTGGAACCTCACCATGGGAACGCCGTCGCCTTCGAGGCGCAGCGGGTAACGGCCGGTCTCCTCGGTCATTTCGCCATGCCCAGCTTCCTGCGGACCCATTTCTCGAACGCGTTGACGCAAAACGCGGCCGGCAGCGAGATGGCAAGGAATATCGCACCCACCATGGTGTAGGGCTCCAGATAGCGGTAGCTCTCCGCGCCGATCGTCGTCGCGGTGTGCATGAGTTCGGCGACGCCGATCACCGACAGCATGGGCGTGTCCTTGAATATCCCGACCAGGTAGTTGCCCATCCCGGCGATCGCCGGGGGCAGCGCCTGCGGCAGTACGATGCGGCGATAGGCTGTGACGGTGGGCAGGTTTATCGCCCTGGCGGCTTCCCACTGGCCCTTCGGGACGCTCTCGATGCCGCCGCGGTAGACCTCCGACAGATAGGCCCCGTAATGCACCCCGATGGCGATCAGCCCGGCGGTCCAGGGGGACAGGATCAGCCCGAATTGCGGTCCCACGTAGTAGACGAAGAAAATCTGCAGGAGCAGGGGCGTGGAGCGGATGAGTTCGACGAACTCGCGCGTCGCCACCCTCACCGCGGGAAGCGGCACGCGCTGCATCGCGAGGAATACCAGGCCCAGCACCACCGCGATCCCGTAACCGCCGCCGGCCGCGAACAGGGTTTTCCCGGTGGCGTCGACGAATCTCGGCGCCAGCTCCCAGACCAGCCCCCATTGCCACTCGATCATGCCCTAAGCCTTGCCGGTCTTTCGCGCCATCGCCCGCTCCAGGGCGCGCATGCACGGCGTCACGAAGAGACGGGCCATCGCGTAGTAGACCAGGATCGCGGTGCCGAAGGCCTCGACCGCCTTGAACGTGGCGATGTTGATCTGCCTGACTTCGAACATCAGGTCGGTGACCGAGATCAGCGCGACCAGGGCGGTCCCCTTGAGGATTTCGATCACCAGGTTTCCCCAGGGCGGCAACATGATCAGGAAGGCCTGGGGCAGGACGATTCGCCACATACGCCTGGAGCGCGGCATGTTCAGCGCGACCGCAGCCTCCCACTGGCCCCGCGGAACGGCCAGGATCGCGCCCCGCACCAGCTCCGCCCCGTAGGCGCCCATGTTCAGTCCGACGGCGAGGAAGCCGGCGAGGAACTTGTCCAGGTTGATGCCGAACAGCGGGAGGACGAAGAAAATCCAGAACAGCTGCACCAGCAGGGAGGTGCCGCGAAAGATCTCGATATAGCCGACGGCGACGCTGCGTATGGCGAGGTTCTGCGACAGGCGCATCAGCCCGAACAGGAGGGCCACGCTTACGGCAACGGCGGTCGCGAGGAAAAACTGGAACACGGTGACGACGGTACCGTCGATCAGCCGGTCGCCGTGGGTTTGCAGGAAATCGAGATATGCCATTACCGATGCGGGTCCTTCCCGGACCCCGGTCTACGAGGCGGGCCGGGACCGCCGCGCGCGCGACCGCGCGACGGTCCCAGCGAGACTGCCATCGGGCGCCGGTCTCAGCGGTTGGCGCAAATCCAGTCGGTGGCGACATCGCCCGGGACGTTCGCCGGGACGTAGTCGTATTGCGCGACCGCGTCGAGCATCGTCCCGGACCCGATATAGCCCTTCATCGCCGCGTTGAAGGCGCCGCGGAACTTGTCGTCGTCGCGATGGAATCCGATGCCGACCCAGTTGAACGTCCATTTCGGCAGCGCGTTGGTGTCGGTGGCGTCGACGTCGCCGGCGTCCGCGGCGATCTTGTTCGCCTCGACCGCGGTCATCGCCCCGATATCCGCGCGTCCCGACCGCACCGCGGCCAGGACCTCGGTCGTGCCCGGCACCTTCATGATCCTGGCTTCCGCGATCCCCACCTTGCGGGCTTCCTCGACCATCACATATCCGGTCGGCGCCACCATGACGGCGCCGGCTTTCTTGATGTCCTCGTAGGTCTGCAGCTTCTTCGGGTTGCCCTTCGGGACGATGAAGGCGTTGCCGAACTGCCCGATCGGCTCGGAAAAGTCGATGTTGTTGCAGCGCGCCTTCAGGATGTACATGCCGCCGGTAATGATATCGACGCGGCCGGCGACCAGGCTCGGGATCAACCCGCTCCAGTCGGTGAGCACCGGTTCGACTTTCCCGTGCCCCATCTTGTCGAGCACCGCGATCGTGATCACGTTCACGAACCCCAGCGGTTCGCCGTCCTTGCCGGGATGCGCCCATGGCGCGGCGTTGGCGAAGCCGAGGCGAACGGGCTTGCCCGCCGCGACCCTGTCCTCCAGCGGGCCGGCCTGTGCCGCGCCGCCGATCAGGACCAGCGCGGACGCGACCGCGCTTCCGATCAGTTTCCATATCATCGGTGGTCTCCCTCCTCTTTTGTGGCCGGCCCGGGCTGCCGGTTTGGCGAATGCCGGACCGGCCGGTTCTTGCCCACAGCGCTTTCCGCGTCTTGTTTCCCGAGAAAACGGGCGATCGTCCGTTACCGTCCTGCGCGTTGCCGCCCGGCTTTCATTTCAGGCTGTTCACCACGATCTCCTGGAAGCTGCGCACCGAGTCCTCCCACACCGGAGACGCGCACCGGCGGTGCTACACATTGAAAAATAACAGTTTTTTTGTCTCGAATTTTTCTCCCGGGGAAGAAAATGCAACACTTTCTTCCCCGGCTGCAACCGCAACCGGGAGAAAGCCGATGCCCAATGTCACCCTCACCGACGCCCGCGTCGCGGCCCTGACGCCCCGCAAGAAAGCCCGTGACATCCGCGACGGAAAACTCAAGGGCTTCGGGGTTCGCGTGTCGCCGTCAGGCACCAAGTACTTCTTCATCCACTGCCAGCATCGCGGGGAACGGATCTGGAAGATCGTCGGCGACGCCGAGGCCATGAGCATCGCCGATGCGCGGCGCCACGCGGCCGAGATGATTGCCGCCATCCGGCGGGGCGAGGACCCCACCCCCCGTCCGGAATGCCTCTTCGAGGACGTCGCGGGGGCCGTGTTCCAACGCTACGAGCGGGTCTGGAAGACCAGAACGGTCCAAGTCAACCGGGACTATCTGCGAAACCAGATCCTGCCCCGATTCGCGGGACGCCGGATCGCGGACATCGACCGGCGGGACGTCCACAACTGGTTCGCCTCGCTGGCCGCAACCCCGGCCGCGGCGGACAGGTCCATGCCGGTGCTATCCGTCATCATGAAGGAAGCCGAGGCGATGGGCCTGCGGCCCGAAGGCTCCAACCCCTGCCGGGGCATCCGGCGATACAGCCGCAAGGGGCGCGAGCGTTTCCTGACGGACGGGGAGATGCGCCGGCTCGGGGCGGCATTGTCGCATCATGCGGCGCGGCGGCCGCTGCACGTGGCCGCCATTCGCCTTCTCCTGCTGACCGGTTGCCGCAAGAACGAGATCCTGACCCTGCGCTGGTCGGACTACCGCGACGGACACTTGTTCCTCCGCGACAGCAAGACCGGCCCCCGCACGGTCTGGCTGTCCGGGCCGGCGCGAAAGATTCTCGACGGGCTGGAGCGACGGAAACGTTGGATTTTCCCGGCGCGCCGGGCGAACCGGCCGCAGGACGGCTACTGGCTGGACTACTTCTGGTGGAAGCTCCGGGCCGAGGCGGACTTGGACGATGTCCGCCTTCACGATCTCCGCCATACCCATGCCAGCTTCGCGTTGCAGCAGGGCGAGACCGTGCTCGCGATCGGCCGCCTCCTGGGGCACCGCAGCGCCGAGACGACGCTCAAATACGCCCATCCCGCAGACGCGATGGTGTTGGACGCAGCCGAGACCGTCGGCGCCGCGCTCGAAAGCTGAGCGATGCCAGAAAACATACGCATCCGGCTTACAGACGCCAAGATCGCCCGCCTGCGGCCGCGCGATCGGGAATACACGGTCTGGGACAGGGCGGTCCCGGGCCTCGGGGTCCGGGTTCGGCCGTCCGGCGGGCGGAGCTACATCCTGTTGCTGGACCGTGGTGGACGACCGGCGAGGGTTGCCCTCGGCGCGGTGTCGACGAAGAAGGTCGACGAAGTCCGCCGGGAATGCCATGCGCGGAAGGCCGACCCGGAACCGGAGGCGCCAGCCCTTCCGGCGCGCTCCGTTCCGTCTCTGGAGGAATTCGTCTCCGGGGAGTGGAGAAAGGCGCATTACGAGCGTTACAGGACCTCCACGAAAAGGAGCATCCGGTCTCTGATCAAGAGCCGCATATTGCCGGCATTCGGAGCGAAGCCGCTCGACCGCATCGCGCCGGCTCAGGTCAGGCGCTGGTTCGACGCGTTCAGCCGGACCGCCCCGGGCAACGCCAACTGTGCGCTCAAGTTGCTCCGACAAATCATGAACTTTGCGATCGCCTGCGGCCACATCGAAAAGAACCCGACGCGCGGCATTAGGAGCAACCGACGTACACCGCTCTCCCGCTTCCTGTCCCGGGAAGAGATCGACCGGCTTCATCGGGTGCTGGACGGGCAGATGGGCAAGGGCGCCAGGCAGCAGGCGGACATCATCCGACTCCTTTTGCTGACCGGATGCCGCAGAAGCGAGATCGTCCGGCTGCGCTGGGCCGAAGTCCAGGGCAACATGCTCATGTTAGCCGACAGCAAGACCGGGCCGAAAAGGGTTCCGCTCAACAGCCAGGCCAGACGCGTCCTGGAAAAACAGCCCCGGACCGGAAGCCCGTTCGTGTTCCCGTCGCCTTACGATCCGTCGCGGCCGCGTGGCCATGATATTGCGCTCTGGTATCGGGTGCGTCGCGAAGCCGGCATCGAGGACTGCCGGCTTCACGATCTTCGCCATACGCACGCGAGCCACGCGGTGATGAACGGGGTGCCGGTGCCGGTGGTCTCCCGCCTGCTCGGACATTCCAACGTCAGCATGACGCTCCGCTACGCCCATCTGGGTGACCGGGAGATCGAGGCCTCCGCAGAGAGGGTCGGACAGGCCATCGCAGCCGTCATCGGGCTGGAGAACGATTGATCCGCCGCCTCCATGTACGGGATGCCGACATCCCGAGTGCCCACTCCGCTACTTCCGTCCGAGGTGGGGTGCAGGGTAGCCCGCTTCGCCAGCGGCTTCATTCGTGGTCAAGTCCGCCAGGAAATTGCAGATTGAATCCGGCAGGGACATCGAGCCCGTTTCAGACTTCCGAATCTCCGCGTTATCGTTGCGACGGGTGCTGAAACAAATATTGAAACATACCTGTTGTTTGAGTATTGAATTAATATGGTCGATATTGACACTAGGCTATTTCGGTCTTTCCTTTCGGTCGCGTCCGAGAAAAGCTTTTCCACCTCCGCCGACCGCTTGGGGTGCTCCCAGAGTACCATGTCGGAGCGCATCCAGGCGTTGGAGGACCTGCTCGGGCACCGGTTGTTCGAGAGGGCGCGCCACAATCTGAAACTGACAGATGCGGGGCGTGATCTGCTTCCCAACGCTCAAGCGCTCGTGCACCTGCATGACGGTCTGATCGATCGCGCCACTGCAAGACAAGTTTCTGGACGTGTACGGTTGGGAGTGGGTGAAGGTAACGACGTCGCTCTGGTATCCCGGCTCCAGCGGCACATCCGGGATCATTACGCAAGTGTCGAGCTCGATGTGGTCTGTCGGCCCGGTCGAATTCTCCTGGAGATGATCTCGGCGGCAGAACTGGATATAGCGATCGTGGCTCTGGTAGAGGCAGCGAATACGGCGACCGTGCTGTCCCGCCCCAGATTGCAGTGGGTAGCCGCCTCGGAGTTTGAGTTTCAGGCGGGCGCGCCGATTCCTGTCGCCTTTCATCCAGAAGCCTGCCTCTTGCGAGAGATCGGGACTACAGCGCTCGAAGCTCGGAATATTGCATGGCGCGAAGCACTTTGTACCGCGAGCGACGAGCTCATCCTGGACACCGTGCGTGCCGGTATGGCGATCACCGCCTTGACGGAAGCAACAATTCCTGCCGATTTGAGAGCCATCGTTCGGCCGAAGGTGTTGCCGTCGCTTGGAAAGGTCCGAATCCAACTGCTGGAGAAGCCGGGTCCGCAATCCGAGGCCGTGCTCGCGGTAAAAAGAGAGGTTGCCAGCGTCTACTCCGCCCGGTGATTGCGAAGGCGCGTGTGACGCCCGAACCGACAGGCTGTGGCGGTCGCTTGGCCTCGTCTTGCAGCGATCGCTTATCAGACGTAACCCTCCGCTGAGGATCGCCTGTCCGGCTTGGCGGGATTCGGGGAGAGTGATTGATCGTGGATGGCCACCGCGGAATCTTGCGGACTTGACGGCGGAGGCAGATCCGGCCGCCGTCCGGGCGGGCCTCTCGGCGGCGCGCAAGCTGAACGCGCAGGGAAACTTCGAAGAGGCTCTCGCCATCCTGCGCCCGCTGGTGGGCGGCCGGACGGTTCACGCGGACGCGCTGTTCCTGTTCGGCCTGGCGGCGCTCGGCGCGTTGCAGGCGCCGGGCATCGACGAGGACGGGCGCGAGGCTCTTCTTGACGAGGCGATCGCCGCGTTCCACTCGATGCTGGTGACGCGCCCGGAGCTTATCCGGGTGAGGCTCGAGCTGGGCCGGGCGTTCTTCCTGAAGCGCGAGGACAGCCTGGCGAGACGGCATTTCGAGCAGGTGCTGGCGGGCAAGCCGCCGGCGCCGGTGGCGCTCAACGTCAGCCGGTTCCTGTCGATCATGCGGGCGCGCAAGCGCTGGAGCATTCGCGTCGGCATGGCGCTGGCACCGGACAGTAACATCGGCGCGGCCTCGGACGAACGGACGGTCTACATCCTGGGACTTCGGTTCCGGCAGCCGAGGTATACTAACGTCTTGTATTCGCTCAGGATTGCCACGACGACGGGCGACGACATCCCGCGCGCCTGTCCGAACCGCCTCGCTGTCGAGCGCCTCGACCGGGATCTGCCACGGAGCCCACGGCATGAGCTGTGTTGCCGGAAACGTGCCCTCTCGGATCAGCCGATGGACCGAGGTGATGTAGATCCCGAGCCGGTGCGCCGCCTCTTGCGCGCTGATTGTCTCGGGACCCGCCGTGGCCGGATCGAACTCGGCGATGCAGAGCCGTTCCCGGAGCTCGCGGACCCGCAGCGTCGTCCAGGTGCCGCCGTCCTCGGACCTGCATCGCATCCTGTTCATCGTGACCGCAAGCTCGCGGTCCGGCAGGCGACCGCCGAGCTTGCGCATGACCTCGACCGGATCGGGCTTGCGGTCGGGCGAGTAGCGGGCGGCCCTCCTCCGCGGAACCCGCGTCTCGCTGTGGCGACCGCCCACCCAGTGGATCGTCAGGATCGCTTCGTTGGCCTCCTCGTCGAGGTCGATCACGACTTCCTCGATCAGGGTGCGGGTCAGGCGCTGCTTTGTCCCCGCGCTGGTCGTCGGCGCGTTCCACACCGCGGCAAGATCGCGCGCCAGATCCATCAGCGCCACCTGATCGATCGCGGGACGCGACGCCCGCTCGGCGTCGAGCCCGACCAGACGTTGCTCGATCTGCTCGACACGATCGAGCGCGGTGCTCCACCGCGCCTCCAACTCCCGCGCGACATGCCGCTTGGCGGGATCGACCAACTCGTAGCGACGGGCCGCGAGCGAGGCTTCGTATTCGGCCTCCTCAAGCTCGCGCTCGATGGCGCGCCGGCGCTCGACCGCCGCCCGGTCGACCTGCTCGGCCGCCTGCAGCGCCGCTTCGACCGCGTGCGGCGAGACCGCGTCCAGGATCCGCGCGGCGACCGATCGGTCGATGCGCAGCCGCCGATCCCAATGCAAAGACCGGGATCGCTCGAGCCTCCCCGGCACTGGTAGCGGTAGGGATGATCGACCGGCTCTTGTAAAACACCCGCATCATGCGGCCGCAGCGCCCGCAGCGCGCCAGACCGGTCAACAGGGCCCGGCCGCCCCGGCCCGACTTGCGCGAGGCGCGCTTCTTCATGTGGGCGTTCTCCAGCAGCGTCCTCTGGTTCTCCTCGAAACACTCCCAGGTGATGTAGCCTTCGTGATTGTCGCGCAGCAGCACCCCCCAGTCGGCCATCGGGCGCTTGTGACCGCCGGTCTTGCGAGCCCGCCCGTCGACGATCCGGGTTCGCCCGGCGGTCCGCCCGAAGCTGTAGGCCCCGGCATAGATCGGGCTCTTCAGGATCTGGTGCACCGTGTGGTAGGCGGCCGGCCGCTACTCGATATGACGCGCGGCGGCGTTGCGCCGGACCACCGGCAGGCTCAACCCCGCGGCCAGGAACCACAGATACACCTGGCGCGAGCTGCCGAGTTCGCGGAACTTCTCGAACACCAGACGAATCGCGCCCGCCACGCGCTGGTCCGGATCGAACTCGATACGCCCGCTCTCGCCCCAGCAATAGCCCGGCGGCAGGGTGAACCGCAGTTCGCCGCACTGAGCCTTGGAGTCCCGGGTGGCCAGACCGCGCTGGCGCAGCAAGTCCAGCTCGTATTCCGACATCGTTCCTTTCAGCCCATATGTAGGACAGCCCGCTATGTCGGGCAGCACCCGTAACCTATTGTCAATACACGTTCTTTCTCCAAGCTGCCCTACATTAGATTGCCCTTCAGATTGCCTTCAGATGTTCAAGCAGGGCGCCCCGTGCCTTCCATCGCGGTTCGTCTCCGGCGTCGCCGGGGCAGGTTGTTGGTGACGGTCCAAACCCGCGCGTATTCGCTGATTTAGGCGCCTGACCCTGGTTCCGACATGGCAGCCTGATTGCCGGTTGGAGGCTTTTCTCGGCGGAGCTGTGGTCAAGTAGCCCGCCGCAGCGACCGCCAAGAGTCTGGCGGCGGCGGGCTACTTGTCCACAGCGGGCGGGCGGCGCTTGGCGGGCTGTTTTCCGGACCTGACAGTGGGATCGGCGAGGGTAGACTCGGGCCGCTGAGAACGATGCGGCGTCGGCCCCGTTTGCCTGATCGCAAACAGCTGACGCCGCACCCCCCGGGCCATGCGGGGCATGGCCCAGATGCACAGTATCGTGCGGGATTTTGCGGAGATCGAGCCCGTTATTATCGACCGCCGCGATGAAGAACTTCGGCCGTCTTTTCAATTGCCCGCGGTGCCATCGTATGACATTGTGCGTCCCTTTTGTCAGATTCCCGGCAGGCGGAGGGTGCTATCGTCTTGTAATCGCCTGATATTTCCGGGACGCCGCGCCACGATTTCGCGCACGCCTATCAGGACTGCCTCGCTTTCGAGCGCTTCGACCGGGATCTCCCACGGAGCCGATGGCATGAGCTGTGTTGCCGGTAGCTTTCTCTCACGGATAAGCCGATGGACTGACTCGATCGAGATCCCGAGGCGGCGAGCGGTCTCGTCCGCGCTGATGGTTTCGGGCCCGGCTGTCGCGGGATCGAAGGCGGCTATACCCAGCCGCTCGCGAAGGCCTCGAACCCGCACCGTCGTCCAGCTCCCTCCGTCCTCGTGGGGACAACGCATTCGGTTCATCGTGATCGCCAGCTCGCGGTCCGGCCAGTGGCCGCCGAGCTTGCGCATCACCTCGACTGCGGCGGGCCGGCGATCGGCGGGATAGCGACCGGTTCTGGCCCGCGGAACCCGCGTCTCGCTATGGCGTCCGCCCACCCAGTGGATCGCCACCACCGCTTCATTGGCCTCGTCGTCCAGATCGATGATGACTTCCTCGATCACCGTGCGAATCAAGCGCTGCTTCGTCCCCGTGCTCGTCGTCGGCGCGTTCCACACCGCAGGAAGATTCTGCGCAAGGTCCAACAGCGCTGCCCGATCGATCCGTGGACGAGACGCCCACTCCGCGTCCAGCCCGACAAGGCGTCGTTCAATCTGCTCAACGCGCTCCAGCGCAGCGTTCCAACGTGCCTCCAGTTCCCGCGCGACATGCCGCTTGGCGGGATCGACCAACTCGTAGCGACGTGCTGCCAGCGACCCCTCGTATTGGGCCTCTTCGAGTTCGCGTTCCACCGCGCGCCGCTGATCGGCGGCAGTACGGTCGACCTGTTCGGCCGCCTCCAACGCCGCCTCCACCGCATGCGGAGAGACCGCATCGAGAATCCGCGCGGAGACCGCGAGGTCGATGCGAATGCCACCAATGCCAATGCACAGGCCGGGGAGCTGTATGCTTCCCCGGCACTGGTAGCGGTAGGCACGCTGCGACCGCCCCTGGTAGAACACCCGCATCATGCGCCCGCACCGACCGCAGCGCGCCAGACCGGTCAGCAGGGCCCGGCCGCCCCGGCCCGACTTGCGCGACGCAAGTTTCTTCATGTGGGCGTTCTCAAGCATAATCCTCTGGTTCTCTTCGAAACGCTCCCAGCTTATGTAGCCCTCGTGGTTGTTGCGCAGCAGCACGCCCCAGTCGGCCATCGCGCGGTGATGGCCGGTGGTCTTTCGCGCACGTCCGTCGACGATCCGAGTACGCGTGCCACGCTTCCCGAAGGCGTATGCCCCAGCATATATCGGGTTCTTCAGTATCTGGATCACTGTGTGGTAAGCGGCCGGTCGCCACTCAATCTGGCGCACGCCAGCGTTACGCCGCACTACCGGCAGGCTCAGCCCGGAATCGAGGAATGACAGATACACTTGGCGGCAGCTGCCGAGCTCCTGGAATTTATTGAACACCAGGCGAATCGCGTCCGCGACGCGCTCGTCGGGGTCGATCTCGATGCGTCCGACCTCGCCCCAGTAATAGCCTGGCGGAAGGGTGAAGCGCAGCTCGCCGCGCTTGGCCTTCGCGTCTCGGGCAGCCAGACCACGTTGTCGCAGAAGGCTGAGCTCGTATTCCGACATCGTGCCTTTCAACCCGAGCAGCAACCGGTCGTTGATCAGACGCGGATCGTAGACCCCGTCCGGGTCGATAACCAGCGCGCCGGTCAGGGCGCACAGGTCTATCAGATGGTGCCAGTCCCGTCCGTTCCTGGAGAGCCTGGAAGCCTCGATGCAGAACACCGCGCCGATCGACCCCGTGCACACCGCGGCGGCGAGCTTCTGGAATCCCGGGCGTTCCGAGGCCCCGTCGCCGGAACGGCCGAGATCGTCGTCAATCACCGACACCGACGCGAACCCGGCGGTGCGCGCCGTGTCGACCAGGTCGTACTGCCGCCGCTGGCTCTCGGTGTTCTCCAGGACTTGCATCGGACTGGACTGGCGAATGTAGACGACCGCGCCGCGGCAAAGATGCTCAGATGTGATCTTCGAGTTCATCGATCGTCTCCTTGCGATTGGCCGTTTCCGTATCCCGATCCAGTGCTTCGAGCAGAAGATCGGCGAGGGTGCGCACCAGCGCCGTCGATCGCGGTGCCGTCGGCACCGGCGGTTCCAGGCTCAGTTGGAGTTGGGTTCGCGATCGTAATGTCCGCAGCGTCATCGGCGACCTCCATCCTGTGGGGGGCCGATGATGATGCGGTGGGGCGCATCGGCAACAGAGCCGCCACGGCATTGGATAGCTCGGACAATGCGTCCACCCGCACCAGCGGCTCGCCCAGTGTCATCGACCGACACACCGTGGGATCGCACATCCACCCCGGAAGCTTCCGGGACACATGCCGGTCTCCCTCTCCGACGATCAGGAGGATCCCGTGTAGACGGCCAGCGTTGCGGGCGTGAAAGCGGCGACCGTGGAACGGGTGCCACGGATACTCAACCGTCACATGGCTATGACGGTATGCTGAATGAAAGTCGTTTGTGCCGCCGCCAGGTTGTTCTGTGCCCCCGCTGCGGCCGCGGCAACCACTACTGCTCCAGGGAATGCAGCGACGGCGCGCGCCGGGCGGTGAACCACTCCGCCGGCCAGTACGTCGATCGGGTCGTCCACACCAACGGCATCGAAAGCTTCTGGGCCGTTCTCAAGCGGGCGTACAAGGGCACCTACCTACCACTGGATCAGCCCGAAGCACCTCCAGCGCTACCTGAACGAACTCACGGGCCGGCACAACCTGCGGGGGCTCAACACGATCGACAAGATGGCCGCGATGGTCTCCGGCATTGAGGGGAAGCGGCTCAGATACGACGATCTGGTCGGCTGGGCGTCTCCGCTTTTGCCTATCTCGGCCCTGGTCTCGGTTCCAGGCTTTCCTCGAGGAGCACGGGCGGCGCGCTCTCCGGCCGCCGCCCTCTCTTCTTCCGCAACAGCACCTGGATCAGCACATCGCTCATCTCGGCGTGCTCGGGGCTGCCGATCACGACGTTCCATGGCCCATACCTTCGATGCCAGTTCATTCCGCCGCGTTCCTCGGCGCGCCGAAGATAGCGGCGAAAAATCTTTTCCGGCACACCGGCCGCGCGAGCCATATCAGCGATGGTCACGGTCACGGTCATGGTTCATTCCCTCCATGGAAAGAGAAGGAACCCCCGGTCCAGCGGCTGTTCCAGACCGGGGGCCGCATGGGGCCGGCGCGGAAATACACGCCGTTTGGGGTACCCCGTGCCTAGTCACTCGATCGCTCGTCTCCCGCGCCCGATCGCCTCGGGCCATAGCCTGACGCCGAGCTCGAACGGCGATGGCGTGACGCAGAGCGCAGCGCCGATCTTCCATCCGAACTCGGACAGGGAATCGGCGTAGTCGCCATAGCGCATCAGCCGATCGTGCTCGTCGGTCCGCCAGATGGCCGGGTCGAATCAACCCACGCGCTTTCCTTGAAACCACGCTTCCTGCTTGAGCTTCTCGTCAAAGTCTTCGGGCTTCAATTCACACACCGCGACTCCCCGAGCGAAAGTGGCCGACTACGGAAGACAGTCCGACGATCCCTTCGCCTGTTCGCTTTCGGCCTGGTATGCTTCGATGTCACGGATAACCACCTCCCTCAAATCGCAGGTGTACACTAGGTGGCACGAGGCCGGAAACGGTACGCGCGTCCTCGATCGGGAACTTCGCGTCGAACCGGGCGATCGGCGCGGCGCGCCGCACGAGTTCCATCGCTTCCTCCGCAGCCTCTCGGCTCGGGTTGCCCGTAGAAGTCGCGAGTTGCTTTCCGTCGGACGCGAACAACGTGAACACGTAGCCGTGATCGACCATCGCGAGCGTGAAGTACGGCTTGCGCGAGCAATTCATTGTCTCGCCCGCCGCATGAACACCGTCGGGTCTGCGAGCCACGCGCCGTAGCCGATGCGAGCGTTGTCCGTGAGGTGGCTGATGTGCCGGTCGATGCACGCCGCCAGCGCCGTGTTCTTCGCGGCGACCGCGAAGCCGCCGGTCTCGACTCGCGTGTCCAGGGCGGTGACCCGGAGTTGTCCCGCGTACAACCGCTCGACCGCGCGGTTGCCGATCTCGCCGCGCGCGACTGCGTCGATGCTTCCCTCGAGCAGCGCCTCGATCAACGCCGTCTCATCGGGAAACGCGATGACCCGCGGCAGGGCGTGCCGCATCAACTCGAATAGCCGGATCTCGCCCGTCGTGCCGCGTACCACGCCCACGCGATCGCGGGACGTCAGGTCCGCGTAGCGCGACAGCCGGCTCGCGTCCTTCACGCGCACGAGCAGCGACTGGCGGAACCGGATGTGGCCGCGGGTGAACGCGATCGCGCGCTTCCCGGACGCGTCGCGCGTGCGAGCCGGAAGAATCGTGATCCCGCCGCCCACGACGTCGTAGCGCGAGTTCGCGGCCAACAGCCAAATGCGGTCCCACACCGCGATACCCGTGCGCTTGAACTTCAGGTTCGTGCCGGAGGTCGCCTCAAGCGCGCTCAGAAGGTCCGCCTCGTAGCCGAGATGCACGTTGAAGCCTAGCGCCGCGGGATCGCGATCGGCACTGTAGCTGACAGGGTTGAAATGCGCGTAGAAACCGAAGCGCAGCGTGGTCGATTCATCGGGACAGGTCGCCACGGCGGGCGCGCTCATCGCCAGTGCGGTGCACAGAGCCAGTGCGAATTGCGGTTTCATCATCAGGTGCTCGACAAAGGCTTGTTTCCTCGTCCGGCGCAGCGGTTGGGGCGAAGGTGATCGCCGCGCCGCACCGACACTTCTAGGACATGGGACCGCGTTCCGACGGGCTGCTCTGCTCCTATTGCTTTCTCGCGCCGAACGCGCCGACAATGTTCGACGACTCGAAGGTTCACCGTAACCTCCACATGCTCGGAGCCGTAGAAGCCGCCCTGGATGCGGTTGCCTGCGAGGCCCCGCTGGATCGTGCCGCCTGAATCGATCGGCAAGTCTCTGAACATGACCGTCTCCGTTTAATGCGCCGCGCCACGGTCAATGTTCTTGATGCTGCTGAGTGCAACGTCTATCGAGGGTATTGCCTCTACCGTGGGGCTCCCATCCAAATCCAGGTTCAGCGCCGCATCGACCTGCAGCTGCTCGCCTCGGTTGTCTCCGGTGGCGGGCGTGCCTGACAGATGAACGGGCGGAGGCGAAGCATTGCCATCGGAGTCGCTGGCGGCGTGCGGCGTGGAGACCGAGATTTTTTCCGAGGGCAGCAGGACATCCGACCCGCTGGAAGCGGCTACCTGATTAACGGCGAAGAACAGGGCGAGCAGACTGATTGCGATGGGTGATCCCATTTCAGCTTCTGCCTCCAGATTCAACAGGCATTCCTTCATGGTTGTGGAAAAACCAATTTGTGCAGATCGCGCCTTACTTCTTCAATACGCTCTCGGAGGTCTGGGTCGCAACACTCATTTGCGGCATAACTTAGATCGAGACTGGCTTCTCGCGCGAAATAAGACTCGCGCGACTCAGCCCGAACGAGTGCTTGATGAAGATCTACCACCACGGCGTCTTCTAACTCGCCTGCTTGGCTTTCCAGCTTCTTGATGTCGGCACGGATACGTCTTCGTCCGTTCACATCTTCCTCCCAAGGAGTCATGTCGCTCTTGCCCTGTTGAGCTACCGTGCGGACGGCGCCGCTCACCACTTGCTGGAGCGTTCGTCGTGGACATGGTCGGGCAGCCGGTAGCTCAACCCCGCGTCGTCATAGGCCGACGCATCGAGCAGCGTCGAGAAATTCTGCGGCCCTTCCCGTCCGAACCGCGCCCTCAGCCCCCGGATGCGCTGGTCGATCCGGTAGGCGAGCAGGGGGAAGATCACGCCTCTCTCTCGGGGAAACTTCAGCTGGTCGGAGAGCTTGCCGCCCACCAGCGCCCGTGAAATGGGGTAGATGACCTTCCTCACCAGCTTGTCCCGCTCGACCGGGTCGTCGATGTTGGCGACCAGCGGGGCGGAGTTGATCAACGCATTCGTCATGATGATCGCGTCCGGGGTCGGGGGAGGCTCGCAAAGGGAGCCGATCCGGTAGAGGTGCAAGGCGTGGCTCTCGTCGGCGAAGAGGATGGATTCGGGGATGCCCATGAGATAGCCGGCGTAGCGCCAGACATCGTGGAACCCGGCCCGCTCCTCCGCCGTGTAGCGCGCGCCCAGCGACTCCGAGTGCTTGACGGTGCGCGCCGCGAAACAGGCGACCGCGTAGCCCAGATGCGCGGCGCTGATCGGCACGCCCCAGGCGTCGTGCTCCCACTCCGCGGTCCGTCCCAGCAGCATGCGGACCTGCGCGTGCACGAAGCGGATGCGCACCGACAGCTTCCAGCCCTCGCCGTACCGTTCCAGCCCGCCGGGCAGGAATATCTCCATCTGATGCCGGTTGTTCTGCTTGAGCCGCCAGACGCCGTTCTCGAATATGCGCCCGGTCTGCACGAAGGACTTGCTGATCAGCGTCGAAAACCCGTCTATCAGCACACCCGTGACGAAAGCCGACAGGACGAGGACCGAGTTCCTCTGAAAGGCGCGGATGCCCGGGCCGAAGGCGTCCCGATCGAGCCAGTCCGGATCGGGCTGCGGTGCGTCGATGAAGAAGTCGCGCAGCAATTGCGGCGCGTCTCGCAGACCCTGGCGATCTTCATCGATCCCCGCCTGGATGAACTCGTGGACCCGACTCTGGTCCAGCGGCGCCAACTCTTCCACCAGCGCGTCCATGACCGGGTCGCCGACAAGGGTGTGGGCGATGTAGTTGTCCGCCGCCGCCCGGTCGACGGCGCGCGCTGCGGCGTAGCCATCGGCATAGGCCGAGGGGGCGTTCAGAACCTGGTCCGGCACGGTCGAACCTTGTCGGCGCCGGGCGCCTCGCTCGCATGTCCAGCGGAGCCGAAATAGCGATCGAGCGTGTCGTCGTCGCTCGACTGCCGCAGGCCGTCCCGCAGGCCATCCTGAAATTGGCGAAAGGCCCTGAAGTCGGCCGGAAGCGTCCGGATGCCCCGAGCGATGTCTCCCGGCATCCGCAGGGCAGCGGCGAAGATCAGCGCGAGACGGACGAGCCAGCGCCGGGGCGTGGTCATGGCCTCGGCGCTCCGCTCGCCGGTACCGCTTGCACCGTGGACGGCGAGATAGCTTGCGAAAAGCCCGTGCCTGGCTCTGTAATGGCGCACCGGGTCCCGGCGCAGTCCGCACGGAGCTGGTATGATGGCAGTGTGGGCTGGTCGGTGTTCCCATGCACCGTGGAAAGGATTAGTGAATCCGTGCGCGACACAATCTTGGCTGCCCGCGCACTTTGAACTTCTGCCGTCTCAATCGGGGGCGCTGCCCCAGTCAACGTTTGGAAATCGGAGACCGAGGACTGCGGGCTGGAGCCATCGCCATCTCCGCAACCCGACAGCGCCAAGCCGAACAGTGCGCACGATGCGAACATGGAACGAAATGCTCTCATCACGGTCTCCCTTGTGGTGCTCACGCCAAGCCGGTTCCCCACAAGAGCAGAGAGGTCACGAGGTCCATCAGTCCAACGTGTCGTCCTTCTTCTACTGCCCTTGCCTACATTCGTGACCCGCGCGCGCCTCGCCGGATCGGCAGGCCCCATCACTACCCTCGTCCTCATCACGACGACCGATGCGCGTCGGCCAGGGTCGACTCCCGGTCCGCTCCGGACGTCTCACCGGCGCGTCCGGCACAATGCTAGGCGATTGCGCGCGGTCTGCCCCCCTTCCACGGGAGGGGGCTGGCGAGAATCTTGCGCAAGATCCTTGGTTAACCCGCCCGCGGCGGGCGCACCGGCGGCCTCAGCGCCGCACCACCGGAACGTCGGCCAACGAGGCCACCAGCCGCATCAGCTCCGCCTGCCGGGAGAGGCCGTGCTTGGCGTAGATGTTCCCGATGTGCCACTTGACGGTGGTCCGGCTCCGCCCCGTCTCCGTAGCGACCTCGTCGATGCTCCTGCCCTGCGCGAGCAGGACCGCGATCCGGCTCTCCGCCGGCGTCAGGCCGAGGAGGTCCGCTACTCGCTCCGAGTCGATGTCCCAGCGCCGTGCCGGGTCGACTGCCAGTATTAGTGCGCCGATGCGGCCTCGGCCGGGTTCCCCGCTCGCCTCGTGCACCGGGCTGACGTGCAGCACGAGCGGGGGCAAGGAATCGGCTCGGCTCAGCCGCATCGAACCGCCCGCTCCGGGTCCGCCGAGGACCGGCAGCGCCTGCGAAACCAGCCTCCGGAGTACCGCGTCCTCCTCGGGCAGCGTGGCGTGCAAGACGCCGTCTCGGTCCGACAACCCGTCGCCCTCGCGAAGCTGCGCGCGGGCGGTGTCGTTGGCCGCCGCGATCCGTCCACGCCGGTCGAGGTGGACAACGCCCGTCCGGACATTGTCAAGCAGATCGACCATCGACGAGCCCAGTGCCCTCGCATCGATCAGCGCCGCCCTCACCCGAACGAACTGCCGCAGATGGGGCAGAAATTTCTCGATGGTCTCGACCTGGGCGGACGACCAGCCGTCTCCCCCGACCGGATCGGCGATCGTCCAGACGATGCGCGAGCCGTCCGGCCCGTCCAGGCGCACATTGAGGCTGTCCCGCGTATCCGTGCGCGGCATCAGCTCGTTATAGAGCGCCGAAGTCCTCATCTCGTTCTCGCCGAACAGCGAGGGAACGGGCGCCAGCCGGCCGTCGGGAAGCCGTCTGATGCGCGGCAGGCGCTCGTCCGTGGCGTGCCAGTACCCGAAATACTCCCTCTCGAGCTCGGCGTGGCGTTCACCGCGGAAGCAGAACCGCACGAAGAAGATGTCGACATCCTTATCCGTCGCCCCTTCGCCTGTCACCAGCATGTTGCCCTTCGCCCCGCAGAACTCGTCGATCAGCCCGGAGGCCGCCGGCCACCGGGAATCGTCGAGCGCCGCCGCGCCGAGCGACGCCAGGACGCGCCCGAACAGGTCCTGCCGGCTCATGCGCGCGCCGCTTTCCGGGATCGGTCGTCCGCCCCCGCGCGGCCCCGCGTACCGTCGTCGCGGACGTAGACCCGGGCGAACCTCCCGCCTCCGTCTTCCCCGGCCCGCCCGCGCCCGTGCGGAACACGCGCCCGCCCATCCTTTCCGTTCCCGTTCACGGCGGCCCCTCCCTCCTTCGGCATCGCTATCGCGCCGATGCGCCGCGGACACCGCCCATCGATGGCGTTCGCCGCTGACCATTCGACGAGGCACCCGTCCACGCCACGCCGCACGCCCCCATGCTACGTCGCCGAATGCGGAGTCGTCCCCCTCCTCTAGGAGGGATTCCCCATTTTTTCGGAGGGGACATGGGTGTCTCCACCCGGCGGATGCCGCCCGGACGCCGTGCGTCGGTTGCGCACGGGCATCGCTCCTGTCCCTGGCCAAGAATTGTACCGGACACGACGTCCCGACCCGGCGCCGGGCGCATGCCCCAGGCGCAAAGCGAACGACATGCCTCCCGGGTTCGAACCGCACCCCTCCGGTCCGGGCGCACGGGATCAGAAATCGGCAGGAGTCGGCCGGCGCCTGTCCGTGGGCTGTAGCGCAGCCACGCTCGCAATAGTGGGCATCGCCAGAACAGCAACAGCGGCCGACGCGGCGCGCGGCCATCAGCGGAAGACCGTGCAGCCCGAGCTCCGCTCCGTTGGCCGCCGCAACGACGCCCGACCGTCGACGGGCACCGATATCGCCACGGGCT
>Ga0209754_1000146_pt1 | contig 112472 bp, 80 predicted proteins | sample MesohylBB_FD_187295 | JGI IMG/M metagenome (GOLD analysis project Ga0209754, IMG submission 187295) | Host-associated microbial community of the marine sponge Aplysina aerophoba from Gulf of Piran - sponge mesohyl, lysed by bead beating... | ecosystem: Host-associated > Porifera > Sponge >... | reverse complement strand
GCAGAAAAGTGTTATGATATTCATCGGAGAACTCCTTTTGGTTATAGAGATGTGATAACTCCATTATACCAAAGGGGTTCTCTTTATACAAAAACTTTCAATTATTTATCAAACTCACGTTAGTATACTCCAGTGGGATTCTATACGTAAAATGCCTTTCTACTCAAAAAGACTTTTCATCGCTTTTTTACCCGATGGAGCCCCTGGACTACAATCCAATCACCATCAAAAGACACACTCAAATTTTTTTCGTCTGGAATGACGTTACCTTTGTAGAGTCTCGCTATTTCTATCATTTCAAGGCTCTCTCCAAAGTCATGAACTCTGGAAATTAGATGTGGCGGAACAAGTTCATTAATGACAGAATCGCCTGGGTATAAGGCATAGAAGGGAGGACCCATTTTCTCCGATTTCTCTATACTTTCAAGGAGGGATATCCATGGTTCCTTATAAAGGAAAGTTTCCTTCTTTCCACGGACATTTTGCCAATCCGGGTTGGTTTTGAACCACTTTTCTAAATCCGCGCAATCCTCGCTGGCAACTATACTTCCATCACTTCGCCTTTGAGTGCCTTCAAATGCTATTGTGGCGACAAGTTCCCCCACATAATAGTTTCCCTTTTCAATATCTTTGATGCGATCCTTCAGACCGTCAGCAGTTATACCGAAGTGGATATCCCTAATTCTAGGCGGAGACGATTCTGTATCAAGCCCCTTCGCTATGTAAAGGTAAGAATAAGTTTTTTCAATACCAGGGAGTTTGGGCTGTGTAGGTGGGATAGTATCTAAATCTGGAATGGTGCCTGAATCTGAGGGAATATCTGAATCTGAAGCAGTCTCCTTTAAGTCTGGAAATTCTTCCTCAATTCCCCGAAGGATTGCATCGTACCGCTCTTTGTATTTGTTGGGAGTACTTCCTTTTAAATAGATCCAAATTAACTGCAAGGAAATAAATAGCTGCTTACTCGTTCCAAGATATTCAAGATCCTGTATTTGCTTATCCCTCTTTTCTGGGTCTGGAAAGGCATCCCTTATACATTTGTGCTTGAGCATATCTTTTCTGAAATTACCTCGGTTTGATTTCTCAGTGATGGCGATATTTATTTCACTCATGCGGCATGCTACGCCCATCTCAGGTGTGTCATAAAACTTGATACCTTCAATCTCACATAACTCTTTTTTACTCTCTTTCTGATTTGTTGAATGAGAGGTCGATTTCAGAATAGAGTCTTCCTCGCCTTGTGGTAGAATCTCCTTTATAGCAATAAAGGCTGGTGTTGACTTTAGAATAGAATTTTCCTTGATTGCGTGGAGGACCCTGTCATATCCTTCTTTGTATTTGTTAGGCTTGCCTCTATTCAAATGAACCAAAATTAACTGTAAAGAGATAAACAACTTCTGTCCCATTTCAAAATATTCAAGATACTGTATTTGCTTCTCTCTATCTTCTGAGTTTGGAAAAGCATCCTCTACGTGTTTGTAATCGATCATATCTCGTCTGAAACTACCTCGGTTTGGTACTCCACTGACGACAGTGTTTATTTCACTCACGCGGCACGCTATGCCTATCTCAGGTGTGTCATAAAACTTGATACCCTCGATTTCACATAACTTTTTCATAGTCTCTTCCTAATTTGTTGAATAAAGTGTCGACCTTTATCATAATAAATGGGTAAAAAATTAACAGTCCCAACGCTAAAAGTCGCTTCGATTTGTTGGTTCCAAGCGAGCAACCGCCCACTTCCCGCCATAAATTATACAATTAATTATACATTGTTTATTGCTTTTTGTCAAAAGTATAAATTACAGAGATAAATAACATTTGATCTCCCTTTTCTTAGTCCCGTAAAGATAAACGGCTTGCAAAAACCAGTCAATTTTTAACTTGACATTAAAAGATTATTGTGTTAAACTTATTATATAATAACTTTTTATTTCAATCAGGTAGCGTTTCATGGGATCAAAGCCAATCGGCATGCGAGTACCCCATTCGTTGCAGGATATGTATGAAACCGTAATAAACTTCCTCTATCCCGCAGAATGTCGGGTCTGCCAGGAATTTCTTGGGTCTACGTCCATACCTTATATCTGCAATAACTGTTGGCAGGATGTTCAATTCGTCGAACCGCCTTGGTGCGATATATGTGGCACGCCGGGTATCAATGGACTTTGCGATGCGTGCGCTATCACCCCACCGCGCTATGGGAAACTGAGATCCGTAGCATTTTACCAAACAACGCTCCAACAAGCAATACATTTCTTTAAATTTGAGAAGAAAAAGGTGTTTGCACGACACCTAACGCAACTGCTAAACGCACATATTCCTTCGGATTGTAGCATTGCGGAATACGACTTTATCTTGCCTGTTCCAATTCATAAAAAACGGCTGCGGGAACGCGGTTTCAATCAGGCGACGCTCCTTGCTAACGGGATTGGGAACGCGGAAGGTGTACCAATTCTCACAGATACATTGGTTCGGAAGCGACACACAATCGCACAAAGCAGTTTGGACAGAGAAGCCCGCCAGCAGAATATCGTCGGTGCTTTTGAAATCCGGAACCCAGATGTTATCCGTGACAAACGACTCCTGATCTTTGACGATGTCTTTACCACCGGTGCTACGATTCATGAAGCAGTGAATGAATTGTGGACTGCCGATCCAGTTGAAATCGACGTTTTAACACTCGCGAGAACCGTGGACACTTAAGAATCGTGAAACTTTTTTTGCTTATATTGCGTATTATATGAAGGTTCACGCTATAATAAGATTGCAGACGTGCCTTCGCATTGCAAGGTGAACGTTTGAAAGTTGCACCTTAAAACTGCTTATCATTTCGATAATCATCTAAATTTATAGTGGGAGGTCAGACCTTTGCACTTAAACAGCATCAAAATTCGTGGATTTAAGAGTTTCGCCGAAGAAATCGATCTCATGCTTGAACCCGGCATCACGACTATTGTCGGACCCAACGGATGCGGGAAAAGCAACGTTTCCGATGCGATTCGGTGGGTGCTTGGGGAACAGAGTGCTCGTGCGCTTCGGTGTAGTTCTATGCGCGACCTGCTTTTCAACGGTGGTGCTAATTTTGCACCCGCACAGAAAACAGAGGTCGCACTACGTTTTTCAAATGGAAATGGTTCAGAGAACCCCGATCCGCCCACACAAGAGGCTCTCAAACTTGCCCTCGCATCTCCAGAAGTTGAGGTGTGTCGTCATCTTACTCGCAGTGGTGAAAGCCGCTATCTGATTAATCAGAGTCCGTGTCGTCTCCGAGACATCAGCGAACTCTTTATGGACACAGGTATCGGCGTAGATGCTTACTCCGTTATGGAGCAGAGTAAGATTGATTTGATCCTGAACGTCCGTCCCGAAGAACGTCGCTTTCTCTTCGATGAGGTCGCCGGCATTACGAAATATAAACACCGTAAGAAAACAGCACTCCGTAAACTCGAACAGACCGAACAAAACCTCGCCCGTATCAACGACGTGATTCTGGAGTTACAGCGCGAAACCGAGTCGCTCAAGGAACAGGCGGAACAGGCACGGCACTATAATACACAACAGGCGCAGTTGAAGCAGTTTGAATTAGAACTCGCGCACAGGGAATACGACAAACTCCGGATAGATTATGACCAAGCCCAAACCGACTTGGATGAGGTTTTAACCACTGTCGCGAGTGCTTCTGAAACCCTTAAAGTCGCTGAAGAACGCATTGAGAACTCCACAAATCGCCGATCTGAGTTGGATGACGCTATACGTGAAGGACAGACAGCACTTCGCGAGATTGAAACACAGATTGAGCAAATCGAACGTCAGATCGTCCTTCACAAGGAGCGTCAACTCAACATTCAACGGCAACGGGAGCGCGCACTCCAAACGCTCGAATCTTTAAAAGCGCAACAAACAGGTATACTTACACAGCAGCGGGAACGGAACCAAGAATATCAAAAACTTGAGGCATCCTGCAAGATAGAAGAGAGCCGATTGGCAGCACGCCAGCAGTTGCTGACGCAACTCGCTGGACGGATCAGCAGTGCCAAAGATTCTGTGCAAGAAACACAAGCTACCTTACAAGAGATCGTAACGGAGTTGGCAGAACACGAACGCGAACGCTTAACGATCGAGCATACGTTGACGAATACCGAAGGGAATCTCAACCGCCTGAAAGAAAATAAGACGGCATTAATGGCTGAACTTAGCACTGCCTCTGATACTCGCGATGAAGTCCAATATGCCGAAACACAACTCAAGGCAGCACTTGTTCAGATCGAAGCCGAGAAAAACCAGGCAGAGACAGACTTTCACGAGAATCAAGATGCCCTCCGTAAGATTGAAGCCGAAATCCAAGGTTTACAGAATACTTTAGGTGCCAACGTCTCACGGCTTAAATCGCTACAGGAATTGCAATCGGCGTATGAAGGATACTATACCGGTGTCCGGGCGATCATGCAGGCGAAAACCCACTATCCCGATCAGTTTCAGGGTGTGTGCGGCGTTGTTGCGGAACTCCTCACAACGGATACCGAATATGAGGTTGCAATAGAGGTGGCACTCGGTAGTGCTATCCAGAATGTCATTACTGAAACCGCTGAGGCTGCCCAAAAGGGAATCGCTTTTCTCAAACAGCATCGCGCAGGTAGGGTAACGTTCCTCCCTCTGGATATTCTACGTGGACGTAGGTTTGATGATGAGGCATTGCTGGAGCAGCCCGGTGTTATTGGAATCGCTGAGGAATTGATCGATTACGATCTCAAATACGAAATTGCAATGCGACATCTCCTGGGCAATACGCTCGTTATTGAAGATTTGGATTCGGCAATTGCGTTGACCCGTCAGTTCCGTCTAAACGCACGCCTCGTCACGTTAGACGGTGAAGTCATTAATACATCTGGTGCCATCACTGGTGGTCAAATAGACCAGAAAAAAGGCAGACTCCTCAGTCGTGCGCGTGAACTTGAGACACTTGAGGACGAGATCGGGAAGCTAACACAGAACTCCAATCGGATGGATCAGAAGCGCAAAGCGTACGCTGCGACAATAGCGAACTTGCAAAAAACGCGGCAGACACTCACTGCTCAATGGCAGGATAAGCGGATTGAAAAAGCGTCATTGACGAAAGACGTAGAGCAGGCAAACCTCCAAGTTATCCGGTTCGAACAACAACTCGCTGTACTTGCGGTCGAAAACCGTGAATTGGACAGTGCCGTAGCCACATCGCGCGAAGAACAACAGGCACTTGAAACTGAAATTCAGACCTTGACGCAAAAGAGTACGCGTACCGAGCGATGGATCGAACGCATGTCCGAGCAGATTGAGAGCGAAAATCGGAAACACGCTGAGGTCGCAAGCACTTGTCAGGAGATGGAAGTCTTCTTGGCAGGACAGCGTCAGAAACTGGAGGGTTTAGCGTCCGAACTTCAGACGCTCAAGGAGACACAAGAGCGAACAACAAAGGATATCGCTGAACAACAGGCAATTATTGACACAGATGAACAGAGAAAAAGTGATCTCGTGGAACAGGTAGCCGCAGCGCAACGCGAGTTTCTCCGGTTAGAGGGAGATCGCGCCGTAGCTGAATCACGCGTTGATCAACTGACTGAAGAACGTGAGACGCTCCTTCAGGAAGTAGAGGTTCTCCAGAAGGAAATGCGCACAACCCGTAGAAACTTCGAGAAACAGAACCGCCAACGTCATAAACTCGAAGTCGCCACAACGCAGTTTGAGATGCGCATAAAATCGGTTTCAACGCGCATCCACGATAAATATCAGGTTTCGATCGATGCACTGCCACCACTAATGGATACCGAACAAGCGATGGATGAGATTGACCTGTTGGATAGCATTGAAAAGTTGAAGGCAGAACTCTCTGGAATGGGTGCAGTAAATCTCAAGGCGATTGAGGCTTACGAAGAACATAAAAAACGCCACGATTTTCTTATTGCCCAGCGCGCTGATGTCGAACAGTCGATCCAAGCCACTTACCAAGCGATAGAGAAAATTAACCAGACATCGAGAGACGTGTTTCTTGAGACGTTTGAACAGGTGCAGACGAACTTCCAAGAGGTCTTCACACAACTCTTCGGTGGCGGCGAAACCGAATTGCTATTGACGGATACGTCCGACGTGCTTGATTCGGGTATTGATATTATTGCTCGTCCTCCAGGCAAACGTCCACAGAGTATCACGCAACTTTCCGGCGGAGAACGTTCGTTGGTGGCGATTGGACTCCTATTTGCTGTCTTCAAAATCAAGCCGAGTCCTTTCTGTGTACTCGACGAAGTGGATGCCGCACTTGACGAGGCAAATGTCCTCCGCTTCACCAATCTTATCCGTGCCTACGCCGAGAATACGCAGTTTGTCATCATCACACACAACCGTCGCACGATGGAAATCGCTGATGCCATGTACGGCGTGACGATGGAACAGGCGGGTATCTCGAAAATTGTCTCTGCTAAGTTCGCGGCGTAGGGAACGGGTTGTCAGTTCTGTAGGTTAGGTTGAGATGAGCTAAATATGGACAAATTGAATCGAGACTTACTCACAATTCTTCCGCTCCCTGAACGCCAACACAAGATGACAGTCGCAGATGTCTACCCGTTAGACGTGGAGACGCCGCGCTACGAGAACCCACATCTCTCCGCCGTTTCAGATCGCATTGTCGAGGCACATCACCGTGGAAAACAGGTCATCTGGATGATGGGCGCACACGTCATGCGGCGCGGCAATTCCCGTTTCATCATTGACTTGATGGAACGCGGTATCCTCACGCATGTCGCTACGAATGGCGCGTGTGCTATCCACGATTTTGAACTCGCACACATCGGCGCGACACTTGAAGATGTAGAGGACTATATTTGGGATGGGAAGTTCGGCAATTGGGAGGAAACTGGACGGTACCTGAACGAAGCGATTGTTCGGGGTTACCGAGACAAGATCGGTTGCGGAGAAGCCGTCGGGAGATTAATCCAAGAAGGCGAAATGGGCATTCCCTTTCCACATCGCGACGTGAGTATGTTTGCCGCGGCGTATCGGTTAGGTATACCGTTCACTGTTCACAAAGGCATCGGATACGACATCATCGACCAGCATCCTGCGGCTGACTATGCCGCAATGGGATGGACAACAGGTGAGGATTTTCTACGTTTTGCGCACAGTGTCTCTCGATTGGAAGACGGCGTTTTTCTCAACTTAGGCTCCGCTGTTATGGGACCCGAAGTTTACCTCAAAAGCCTTTCAATGGCTCGCAACATTGCAACCCAACACGGTGAGGAGATCCGACACTTCACGACTGCAAACTTTGACCTGATCGATTTTCCCGATTTCCAAGACGAAGGTGCACCTACCGATGCCCACTACTACCACCGTCCCAAGAAAACAATTCTTATCCGTACAGTGAAAGATGGCGGTGAAGGCTATCACATCTCTGGCGATTTCTCAATCACTATCCCACAGTTATATCGGTTGGTAAACGCAGGGCTCGCCACGTAACGTACAACTAACCGACAGACGCTATTTCCAAATTGTCTCGCCAGTGTTTCTGTAACATCCGCTTCAGCAACTGATGCACAGGTGCGTTCAGTGTTGGATCGGCTTTGATGAGCAACTCCGCTTCTTTTTTCGCCGCTTCCAAAAGTGTAGCATCCTCAATGATGTTTGCAATCTTGAAATTTGGGATGCCCGATTGGCGTGTGCCGAAAAACTCGCCCGGACCGCGGATGTTCAAGTCTGCTTCTGCAATCCGAAAGCCGTTGTTTGTCCGGATCATTGCTTGAATGCGCTGAAAAGAGTCATCACCCCGGGGCGAAGCGACAAGGTAACACATCGATTGATGCTCGCCACGCCCGACACGTCCACGCAATTGATGTAATTGTGACAACCCAAACCGCTCTGCATTCTCAATGACCATCAGCGTCGCGTTTGGAATATCAATACCTACCTCAATCACCGTCGTTGAAACAAGAATATCGATGTGTCGATCCTTGAAGTTCGTCATCACTTCCTGCTTCTCAATAGATTTCATTTGCCCATGCAAAAGCCCGAGACGCAGATCAGGAAATACCTCACTTTGAAGATGCGCTTCCATTTCTGTGGCGGCTTTGAGTTCTTCCAGTTTTTCGGATTCCTCAACGAGTGGGTAGACGATGTATGCCTGTCTGCCGCGTTGGATCTCCTTCCGAACGGTACTGTATAATTTCTTCCGTTCCTTCTCCTTTATCCAATAGGTCTTAATCGTTTGTCTGCCGGGCGGCATCTCATCAATAACAGAAACGTTCAGATCCCCATAGAGCGTCAATGCCAACGTTCTCGGAATCGGGGTTGCAGTCATGACGAGTACGTCCGGTGCCGGAGGGGCGACGGCGGTTTGCTTTTGCTTTCCATTTGCTGTCTGTGCCTTGTTACGGAGCGTTGCACGTTGCATCACGCCGAACCGGTGTTGTTCGTCGATAATAACAAGTCCGAGTTTGTGAAAATCGACACCTTCCTGTATCAACGCCTGCGTTCCAACAATGAGGTCTGCGGTGCCATCGGCAATTGCTGCCAATGCCTCTTCGCGCTCCGGTTTTGGCAGATCACTTTTGAGAAGCACAACGTTTATGTTCGCGCCTCCAGCTTGACCAGTATCCTTACGCAAATTTTCGAGCATTTCTGAGAGATTATAATAGTGTTGTTCGGCGAGGATTTCAGTCGGAACCATCAGCGCGCCTTGATACTCGTTTTCGATAGCACAGAGCAACGCCATCGCTGCAACAACCGTCTTACCTGAACCGACATCCCCTTGAATGAGTCGATTCATGACGGTTTTCTGTCGCATATCGTTTTGGATCTCAGCGAAAACCCGCTTTTGCGCGCCTGTGAGTTCATAAGGAAGCGAAGCAAGAAAATCCCGTAACATTGTACCGCAGGTTTCCTCTATAGCCTTGCGCTCAGGAGACGTTCCAGGTTTATCTTCCATTCCAACCCGAAACGCAATACCGTCCTCCGAGATACGACGTTCCTTTTTCATCTCCATCCCGACACTGAGAAGAAAAAACTCCTCAAAAGCGAGCCGTTTTTGCGCCGCTTCCCGATGTGCCTCCGATGTCGGAAAATGTATCTCGTTAATGGCGGATTGTCTGTCAATCAAGCGTTGCCGTTGGCGAAGTGCAAGTGGCAAGATTTCGGGTATCTGTTGTCCATGCGCATCCAACGCCGTCCGCATCCAAGCACGCAGCATCTTCACCGTGAGTTTCGCCGTGAGTGGATATTTCGGAACGATTCGATTCGTATGGATTAAGTTTTCTTCTTCAAACAGTTCAAATTCGTAGTCGGTGGCTTGGATTTCATTGTAACGGCGAGAAAACTTGCCGCTGACGACAACCTCGGTGTCAACGGGAAGTAGTGCTTTCATAACACCGATACGCCTACCAAAGTTAACGAGCAAGGCTACACCCGTGCCGTCGTAAATTGAAATCTTACCGATCCGTTTCCCTTTTGCTGTCGGAGATGAAGTGTGATTGACGACCTTACCTTGTATTGTTTCGGGTTCGTCATCTCCTGTTCTACCCACCCTATAAATCTCTACCATTTTGGAGCGGTCGATGTAATCGCGCGGATAATATGCCAGCAAGTCACCAACCGTTTGGATACTGAGTTCTTCTTGAAGCATTTCGGCGCGACGCGGACCAATCCCTTTGAGATACTGAAGGGGTTGGGATAGAAAGTCAAGTGAATCGACATCTATTGAAACGGGGGTATCTGAGATTGGAACGGATTCTGATTGGTGGTCAGCGGGCTTGCTGGCTGCTACTTCTTGCCGCTGGTTTCCGCTGGTTTCCGCTGGAGACCGATGACTATCTCGCTGGGACGGAGCGTCTGTGTCTTGGAAAAGCGGCAAATCTCCCGTTGGCACCGTAGAAACTGGACGTTCCGATGCCTGCTCCTGCTTTGGAGACTCGCTTTCCGGGTTACTTTCTACCTCCGCAAAGAGAGACAACATATCCGTTTGGGCACTCTTTTTGGAACGTGTACGTTGCACTCTTGGCTGCTGGCGTGTTTGTGTCGGTTTGGCACCTGTCCCGACTCTATCTGGGGCATTTCGTTGCCCGTGTCCGAGTGCCGCGTTAATTCGTTTCGTTGCATCCTCAAGTATACGTTGGCGTTCGGTGGACGATACGCCTGCGTAATTTTCAAAGAGGTTCGACAAATTGTTGAGTACCTCTTTTTCAGCTCCCTCCAATGTGAAGGTCTCTCCATTCTTTACCCACAACTGTACATAGTTCCCCAATCCGTTGACGACGACATCGTCGCGGCATCCGTTTCGGAGTTCTTGTTGAAAAGGGCGACGGATAGTGGTAAGGATTTTTGTGAAATTGTTCATACTTTTCTATTGGAGCCAGACGCTGTTATCCTCGCTGGTCAGGTTCTAACCTTGCCTTTCTCGAGTTTTTACTGAAGCGGTTTGCAATCTCACGATTCTGTAATCAATCTACATACGTTTCGTTAATTAATTAGACGCAAATTCAGTGAAAACGTTGAGTTTTCTTGGCAAAACGGGGTTGACACAGCATTGTAAATTGTCTATAATTATTTTTAATCTACCCATTCGCAACAATTGACCCGTAATTTTCTCCACAAAAGGAGCAAAACCATGGTATCTCCCTACTTGACGGATGTCGAACAAAAAGAGTGGCAAAAAGAGGGATTCCTGATCATCAAAAACGTCCTTTCACCCACCGAAATTGAGACGCTTCTGACGGCTGTGGATTCGGTGATTGAGGCGTATGTCCAAGAGACACCGAGTCTACAAGGCAATAATCGGTTCGGGAAAGGTGCTTATACGATTATCCGTGCAATTGAATACACAGATGCTCTGGATCCGCTCACCGATCATCCGCGCCTCTTCGGGACTATCCTTTCAATGATGGGTCCGTATCTCCAAATCATGGGAACGCAAATCTATGTCCGACACCCTGATGCAGAGGCTCTGATGGCGTTTCATACGGATGCTGGGCCCTCACTTCAACGGATTCATCCACATCCGGATAGTTTACCGTTGCAATTCAAAATCCAATTTTTCTTAACGGATCTGACGGAACCGAATCAGGGGAATTTTATGTGTGTGCCGGGCAGCCACAAGGTTTCTTTCCCTGAGAACGGATTTAAAAAAGGGAAGTATCCAGAGGGGGCAGTTCAGGTCCTTGCGGAAGCCGGAGACGCTGTCATCTTTCCATGGGCATTGTGGCACGGTGTCGGTCCGAATCAGACGGAACGCATCCGAAAAAGCGTGACCTTCCGCTACGGACAGATGTGGTCCCGCCCTTATGACTATGACAAACTTCCCGCGGACGTACTCGCACGGATGACCCCGCGCCGTCGGAGATTGTTCGGCGATATGGGTGAAAACCATCATCCAACCGATTACTTCAAACCCCACGATCAGCTTGAAGTTATTTGTGCGGACGAATGGGACGTTCCACTCACGTAGGACTTCGTATTCTCGCTGGCGAGGTTACAACCTCGCCAATTTTACGTGAATAGGTGTTTCAGCAAACAACTAATCCGTGTGCTTCTCTAATTTCTCAAATAGATCCCGGAAAATCGCATCCCGATTCACGCTTGACGCGACGCGCATGAGATGGCGACTGTTATCAGAACTCCATGTTGCCGCTTCCGTCAAGATAGGACTGTGGACAATTTCTGTCGGTACCCACTCTGGATTGATGAGATATGCTGTCGCAGATATATCCCATATCACCTTCGACCAAGCAAAATGGTCGCTTGAATAGTCTTTAAAAATCTTAACGAGATAATCTCCGACTCTGCCTCTACCCAACACATAGCGTTCCATCTCTGCGACTGTTGTGTGCAGATGTGAGACGACCCCACGTGCGGGTAGCCAAACGAATGGTACGCCGCAATCCAAAACCACTTGCGCACTAAGAAGGTCTTGCATAAGGTTGAACTCTCGGGTGTGCGGCCAGTACAACGGATTGCCTCCAAGCCAGATGACAACGATACGGTTGATAATTTCAGGCGCCATGAGGATAGCAGAAGCGACATTCGTTATTGCCCCGACAGCAACCACGTAAAGCGGATCTTCAGGCGTCGCTGCCATCGCACGCGCAATCATATCGGTCGCGGCATCGCTCGGCACGGGAGTCTCGTTATCGGAGAGAAACGCGCTGGCACCGCGATAGGCGAAACCATCGGCGGGGACATTGAGGAAGTCCAAAAGCCTCAGAATTTCATCGTAGCTTTTTTCCATGCCGTCTTCGGGGCTGCTTGAGCGGTTGTTGTGGAAAGGCACGGCGTAGAGTGCTTCAACGTTGAGATGATCAGGCGAAAGCAGTGCGTGGACAACTGCAAACTGGTCGTCAATTTCGTTATAGGTGTCAGTGTCAAGTACCATGCGCACTTGCCCCGTTGGAGGTTGGAGCATCTCTACGCGTCTTGACTCTGACAGCGTTGGAAAGTTCATAAACTGTTTTACCTTAGTGTAATGAGAGTTTTCTTTAGTTTATCACGTTTGGAAAAAGATGGGAATTTATTCTTAGGCATCAACTTTTGTTTCAGGGACTAAGGTGATCGCCAAACCATCATAGCGAGTTCATTCATCTTCTTCGCTGGTGGGCGTCATAAAGGATTCAGGAAGCTCATCGAAGTCCTCGGCCATCTTGACTTTTCCCTTCCACTGTCCACCGCGGCGCGGTTTCTTACTATTCTGCTTTGAGGCTGCTTGATTGAGCTGTTGTAACTGATCCTCAACAAAATCTTTGAGGCTACTACTATTGTCGGAACGTTTTGCTAATTCTAATGCCTTCTGGAAATCTGATCTTGCTTCATTGATTCTGCCTAAGTGGACTTTCAGTACACCCCTATAAGCATAAGCCTCTGCATAATCAGGTTTTATGCGAATTGCTTCTGCATAATCGGCAAGGGCTTCATTGTATTGACCTAGTTCACTCCGTAAAATACCAAGAATATTATATACTGCATATACTTCGACGAAATCCTGGTTCAACTCAATTGCCTTATCGTAGTCAGACACCGCAGCATCATATTGATCGAGAGCGGTCTTCGCGAAAGCTCTATGGCAGTAAGCCTCAAAAGAATTAAGTCCTAACCCAATTGCTTTATCAAAGTCAGCGATCGCAGATTTATGTCGGTCGAGTCTGGAATACACTATACCTCGATTGTGATAGGCACTAGCGAAATTATAATTCAATTCTATTACTTGGTTAAAGTCGGTCATTGCCTCCGCATATTGTCTAAGATCATACCGCACAATCCCTCGATTATAAAAGGCTTCCCAAGAATCAGGCTTCAACGTAATTGTCATGTTATAAGCAGAACGTGCTTTTTCCTTCCGGTTGCCTTGATAAAGGAGATAACCCATTGAAAAAAAGGCTTGTGCGGCGAGGACATTTTCGCTTTGTTTGGGTATATTTGAAATGGACTTTCTGCCTTTGCTTGCTGCTTCTATAGGGACTTCTTCTGCCAACTCTGGAAACAGTTCAGTCAGTTCTGGGACATACGCATCCTCATAGTTGTCAATCAGTTGGCAGATAAATTCCATTAAGGGGCGTAAAGGATGAGTATCACTTTCACCCACCGCATCGACCAATTCTATAAGCAATGCATGCGCCCATTCATAATCGTTTTCAATCAATTCGGGGACTCTGCGATCCTCGCCACGATGTATAAACCCAATCAGTTTATCTAACACCCCCACCAGCCAATGATAATCACTTTCCGAGTAAGAGGAAAGTACTGTAGGTTGTGGGGTTCGCGTCTGCAAGCGTTTAGAGTTGTCCGTCAATTGAGATATACTTAGGACTTCCAAAGACGTAGGCGGTAACGCCACGTGAGGCAAAGTTTGCATTTCTGTCAACATGGTTTACTCCTTCCATCTCCCTTTATCGTACTCTGCATGGGTTAGAATTTTATCGATCGTAACTCTCCGATCCGTTGGGTTATATTGTATAGAGGCGATAAGGCGAAAATTGTTACCACCTATGTTGAAGATTGTCCATATTTTATCTTGCGGATTGAATCTATTTTTTCGCAATTTCACCTGATCTGCCTGGGGAAAAAGCTTACGCAAATCAACGAATGAATTAAAAGTTTCCTGACGCATCAGGTTATACCAGCGGTTGAGCGCGGATTTGGCATTCGGATGTCTTTGTGCAAATTCGATTATTACATTTCGTCCAACGATATTCATTAGGCATTTTCAGAAGGAGGCATTCCTTTAACCATCACGCCGAGGTTCTTGTTACGCCGTTTTGAGGTTGCCTGATTGACTGTGGAGTCCTTACTACGCTTGCGCTGCTAATTCCAAAGCAGTTTGTAATCTAATCTCGCCTCAGCAATTTTCTTAGCCCGGCGGGTACGCCCATTTAGCGTGTCCGCTATAGACCATGAGTGCATTTACAAACGCGTGGTCTGGATATCGCCATACATCGGCGACTACGCGATCGTGAGAAATACCCACCGGTTTGAATGTCACCCGTTTTCCCTCCAGAAATTGTTTCAGATAGCGAATAGCTTTTTCCTCTTGTGGAGTTCCACTTTCCGGGGCATTTATATTTTTTAAACGAATCTTATTAAACATATTCGGACTTCCCAACTGCTGTGCAGGTGTCTCGGTGAGAGGGGATCCTATTAGCCTCTCCATGGGAGTCTGTAACGCGGTTCGGCGGGAAATTTCAGGACTGACCTCAACCGTATCGCCATCAATGATTTTTGTCACAATATGAGTTTGCATGATTTCACTCCTTTTCTCGGAAGAAATTTGGTAAACGGAGTCATAGCCGAACAATCATATACTAAATCATACTATGTTTTTACGCATAAAACAAGTAGAAATCACTTATGCTACAGATTCGATGAAAACGCTGTCTGCATGCCAAAAATCTCGTAAGTAGCAACTTGGGTTATGCTACATTAAGGCAAGTTTAGCCTTTACAACCTTGCGGTGTAACAGCGTTGAGCTCTTGGAGCCGTTTCTCAACATAGGTTTTGAAGTTATCGTTTTCCTGATGTTCTGCCAGTTCCAATGCAGTCTGAAAATCCAATTTTGCTTCGTCAATATTGCCCAAACCTAACTGTGCTACACCGCGATTGATGTAAGCGTTTATGAAATCAGGTTGCAGACGGATAGCCTTATTTAGGTCAGCAAAAGCCTTATCGTGTTTACCGAGCCTGAACTTTGTAGATCCCCGGTTGCTGTAGGCTTCAGCAAAATTTGGATTGAGACGAATTGCCTTGTCGTAATCATCAAGGGCAGCATCACGAGAACCTAATTCATTTTTGATATTGCCTCGGTTGTTGTAAACTTCGGCATAGTCTGGTTGTAACCGAATTGCCTTGTCGTAAGCAGAGAGAGCTTTTTCAGCCTTCCCTCCTTCCCAGAGGAGACAACCGATCGAGAAGAACCCGTGCGCAGCAAGTTGGCTATCACTCAGTTCTGAGGCGTAACGTGGTGGGTTGCTGTTTTCGCTTGAAGCTTCAATAGGTGTTTCCTCTGCTAATTCTGGAAACCGTTCGGTTAGTTTGGGAACATAAGTCTGCTCATAGTTGGCAATGAGCCGAATAATAAAGTCCATCAGTGGTGCTAAGGGGTGGTTTTCATCTTCACCAACGGAACAGATTAATTCTTCTAATACATCGTCCATCAACCACTGATACTCGCCTTCACTCAAGTTGATAACACCGTAATGTCCGTGCCTCTTCCCGAAATCGATTAATCCGTCTAATACTTTCACAAGCCATTGGTAAGCAGTTTCGGGGTAGGGAGGGGGTACGGTCGATTCGGATGTGCGCGTTTGTACGGGTTTAGAGTTATCCAACAATTGGGGCATACTCGGCACTACGTCTGTGCGCAAAAGATTGTTCTTTGCAGATCCGAATGTTGACATTGTTTACTCCTATTTCTGTTTATTATGTTTCATCAGTTTGCGATGTTGAATTGTCAAGTTGCTGAAGTTTTTTTTCTATATTGGTTTTGAGCACAATGTCATTTTGCTGTTCAGCCAATTCCAAAGCAGTTTGGAAATCCGATCTTGCTTCATCAATCCGAAAAAAAAGAGTCTTTATTTCCCCTCGAGACACGAAAGCACTTGCATAATCAGGTCTGATCCGGATAACTTCATTCATGTCAAGAAGTGCTTCATCAAACTGGCTGTTCAACAGTTTAGCTATTGCTCGGTTTTGGTAAGCAGTGACATAATTCGGGTCAAGACGCAGTGCCGTGTTATAATCCTCAATGGCACTTTCAAGTCCGCAAACTTCCATTTTAACGTTCCCTCGGTTGCTGTAAGCAGCAGATGAATTCGGATAAAGGCGAATCAATTCATCATAATCCTCAATGGCAGAATCGCTTTGTCCTAACATGATCTTTGCTTTCGCTCGACTTTCATAAGCCTCCGCGTAATCCGAATTTAACTGAATTGCTTGGTCATAATCCTCAATAGCAGCTTCAAAATTTTCTAACATGAACTTTGCTTGTCCCCGGTTTTGATAGAGGACATCAGCGTTCGGATTTATGCGAATTGCCTCATCAAAGTCAGCGATAGTTTCTTCATATCGCTCAAGTTGACACTTCATAACTCCGCGCTTGTTATAGGCCCTGGCATCATTAGGTTCTAATTCAATCACCTGGTCATAATCTGCAATAGCGGCTTCGTGGTTGCCAAAAACTTTATTTGTATTTCCGCGGTTTCTATAGGCTCCAGTATAGTCAGGTTTCAATTCAATCGCCTTACTGAAATCGGCAATGGCCTCCTCATATTTGTCAAGAGTTACGTTTGCAGCACCACGATTGTTATAAGCATCAGCATAATCTGGGTTCAAGCGGATAGCCTCATCGAAATCGGTCAGGGCTTCAGCAGGCTTGTTAAGTAAATCCTTCGCAATCCCTCGGTTACTGTAAGCGGTGGCATCATCTGGATTTAGACGAATTATCTCGTTACAGGTAGCAATAACCGACTCATATTGCCCAAGGTCAAACTCAACACTCTCTCGATTTTTATAAGCACCAATATAATGAGGGTCCAATTCAATTGCTTTATTGAAATCAATAATAGCGGCCTCATGGTTGCCAAAATCCGCATTTGTCCTTCCTCGGTTATTATAGGCCCCGGCATCATCAGGCTTCAGCTCAATCGCTTTGTTGTAATCGTCAATAGCGGCTTGATGGTTTCCGGCTTCTCCGTTCGCATTCCCGCGATTGTTATAGGTACCGGCATCATCTGGCTCTAATTCAATCGCTTTATCATAATCAGCGATGGCAGCCTCATAATTGCCAGTGTCTTTGTTTGTAAGTCCACGATTATTATAAGCACCAGCATAGTTAGGATTTAGCTCAATTGCTTTATCATAATCTTCAATAGCAGCATCGTGATTGTCAAGATTCCTGTTTGTACTTCCGCGATTGTTATAGTATTGAGCATCGTCTGGATTCAATCGGATCGCCTCATTTAGGTCAGCAAGAGCCCCCTCGTAGTTGACGAGGTCTAAATTCGTGATTCCACGATTATTATAAGCACCAGCATAGTTAGGTTTCAACTCAATTGCTTTATTAAAATCATTGACGGCATCTTCGTAGTTGCCAATATCTTTGTTTGCAAGTCCGCGATTGTTATAGGTCTCAGCGTCGTCGGGTTTCAGCCGAATGGCTTTATTAAGGTCAGCAAGAGCACCCCTGTATTCTCCAAGGAACAGCTTAGCTGCCCCGCGGTTTGCATAGGATCCATCATAATCGGGTTCTAATTGAATCGCTGTGCTATAATCCACTATAGCATCTTGATATTTCCTAAGAGACAACTTTACAATACCGCGGGTATTGTAAGCTGCGGCATGATCAGGTTTCAGTCGAATTGCCTCGTCACAGTCGGCAAGCGCATTTTGATACCTTTCAAGAAGCTGTTTTACCAGAGCACGATTATTATAAGCTTCAGCATAATCAGGTTTCAGTCGGATTGCCTCGTCACAGCCTGCAAGCGCATCTTGATAGTTCTCAAGTAGGAGCTCCGCCATGCCTCTACCATTGTAAATTTCGGCGGAATCTGGTTTTAAATTAAGTGCCTTGCCTAAGGCATCGAGTGCCTCCGCCCCCATACCTTCATTAATATAGAGAAAACCTACAGATGCCCAGGCTCGAACTGCTAAAGCTTTATCGTTTCCTTCCGCGATGTTAGCAACAGAACACCACTTTTCAATGGCTTCCTTAATTTTTTCGCCTCGCTGCAATACATAAGCGTCAGCTATAGCTTTTTCCACAAGAGTGGCTTTAGGATTCCTATCAATTGCTTTGATGTACTCCTCAACCTCACTGGCATTCTCGGGTTTACTCACTATTTCAATACCAGCATTCTCAGGTTTACTCACTACTTCAATTATTAATTCCGGAGGGGATTTGGATCGTGTTTTACTGCCGAAAATAAAAATAAGCAATGTAATAACAACACCGAATAGCCCAATAATAACGCTAAGGAGTACGTCCAATCTGATTGTAGGATCGAAATGGATACCAAATATACGGATACCAGTAGATAGATTTTCCTCTGTTATATCATTTGAAGATTGCATCTTCTGAGTAACAGGATCTTGAGGCGTTTGTGTTGATGCTTTTCCTCCTGATGTATCATTTAAAACTTGCGTTTGCGGGGTTGCAGATTCCGGCGAATTCTGCTCGGACAACACCACCAATTCCCCTGCAAATATTACACTCAACATTAGCACAATTGCTATAAACCCACTTTTCATAAACACTATGATTCCTCCCCGCCAATATCTAATCCCGACAACCGCTCAACAATACCCACGGTCTCCAAACTCACACTGATGACCTTCCGTATCAGATCTACGATATACTCCTCATCATCCGCACGGTTCGGATCGTTCTCAATGCCGCTCCGTCTATCTGTTTTCACGCGATACTGATCCACCACCCACTCCAACGCTGAGCGATGTCCCAACCGATACTGAAACACGTCTGCAGGAATCCCACCCAACGTGAGGAAATCATTATACCGGATCTGTGTTTTATCCTTAGAAAACTTCATCTGCTCCACACGCCAATCGAGTGGCATATCCGGTGTTTCAATCAACTCTAACTTATACTGGGGTTGTTCCTCGTAGTAGACATGAATTTTTGCCAACCGCCTTCCTGCCTCAACAAATCCCCAAAATTCGGGCGCAATCGGGATATGCGGTAAATCCCGCTTGAGGTTCACCTGATACCGCTCGCGATATGTGGGATGATGCAAGAATGCGTAGGTATAATGAAAAATATCCCACTTGGTGATCTGCTCGTCTCTGTAATGCTCCCGGAATTGCGTCAATGCCCAATCTGTGATGTTCTCCCTACGATTTGTGCCGTCTTCGTCGTAGATGTAGAACGGAAAGCATTGCCCAGGTGAGCCAAAACCGCCAGTCATAACATGTTCAGCGATACAGTCAGTTATGAGACAGGTAAAAGGCTTCTCCCGTGACCGACTGACACATATTACCCGATTTTCCTCCTCTGTATTAGGTGTGGGAAAGATCCGTGGAAAGACAAAGACTCGCTGGTTAAGGATTCTATCAAAAAACAGATTTGTTTTCGTAAATGGTCTGTAGAGATGTTGCCTAATTTTTGATGGGGCGAATTTGGCAATATGTCCACCTTTCAGTTGTGCCTTTAAGCCCGAACTCCAACTAATTTGTTTGTTATCATAACTCACAAAATCGTCTACATCTTCATCTGGATTCTCTCTACGCTCCCAGTTGAAGACTTGCGAATTGTAGAACTTGATTGTCCGCTGGATATTTCCAGCAAGAGCGTCATGGTTAAAGTTAATCACCCATGCATCCCGATTGGTCTGGACACCACTGCTAAATTGGTGGAAAATCACACCTGAGACCTTACCCTTCCCTGCTTTCGCTTGCTTACTCCCTATCGGCAGAAAGGTTTCAAACTCCTCACGCAACCCCTCGGTGAGCCATGTGTGTCGCGCGTCGGGTTGAATAGAATCCCAATTGACGTTCCCGATGTGTTCACACGCCTCCAGAAAGTCAAACGTTCCCTCTTTGCTCATCTCTGCCGTCTCACCGTTGTAAAAAATACGCGCAGGCTCTGCCATCTCGCCCTTGTCCTGATTGGTCTTTACAAACAGGTTAATGCTCACACCGACCTGAATGTCGAAGACATTGGAATCCCCGGCGTGCCCCTTGCGGACATTGCCACCTAAATCCAGCAGATAGATCGCATCACACGCATCAGCGAGGTGTTTCCGCATGCCATCAAACGCCTGACCGGTGATAAAGTTATGATTTGTTACAAATGCGACAATTCCTTTCCCATCAATCCGATCCAATGCCCAGAGAATCGCTTTGACGTAAGGATCATAGAGTGATGTTTTGTTAGTTGCTTTGGAGGCTTGGGCATACGTTTCCTGAATGTGTCTATCCAGTTCAGGATACTTCCGATTCCTATTGGCATCGTTTTCATCCATTTGCCGCGCATTATAGGGTGGATTGCCAATCACGACAAACATTTCCGTCTGTTTCTGTTGCTCAACTCTACGGGTGTTCTCTGGTGCGAACATGGATAGCTGACGCTCTGTTGTCAAATCAAACGTATCCACAAGACAGAGGTTATCGAAAGGCTGATACTGCTTTGTGGCAACGTAGAATTCATGCTCAATGTTCATGCTCGCAATGTAGTAAGGCATCAACAACACCTCATTACAGTGGAGTTCATCACTATATTTCGCCTTGAGTGAAGTTTTGTCGATTTCTTGTATGAGCCGCACGATGAAGTTACCCGTGCCAACAAAGGGGTCGATAAGGTGAACCCCTGTGTCTGAAAGTGAACGTCCAAACTCGGTTTCAAGCAGACGTGAAACGCTTTTCACCATGAAATTCACAATTGGTTGTGGCGTATAGACGATACCGTGCGTATCTGCTACCTTGACGGAGAATCCTTGAAAAAATTGTTCGTACACAGTATTGAGAAAGTGTTGTTTCTGAGAGAAGTCAATAAACGTTGCCGCGGCGCGTTGAATTGCACTATAGAAGGGGGCGAGTTCCCGGAGGAATTCGGCGCGGTTATAGGCGTGCTCTGTAAGCGCGTCAATCACATTTTCAATTTCGCGTGCGATGATATTTCGGCGTGTGAAATCGCGATTGTCAAAGACAGTGGAGAAGATTTCCTCTGTCAAAAGGTGTTGGATGAGCATTTCTTCCACGGCAGCTTTAGCGAGGTTGGGGTTAATCGCCTCCTGACAGTGGCGGTGGAAATCGGTAAATGCCTCCTGAAACCGGGCGTTGGTGTCCTCTTCTTTTTTGATTAACGCCGCTGCACGTTTGCCGAGTGCTGGCACTTTATCCTTGAATTCGACGGCGGCGCGTTCCCAGTTGGCGATCTCTACTGGTTCGTAACTGAAGAAGGCGTGAAGCACTCGGATAAACGCGTTTGGATCAGCGATGTCTACAGCCATGACCTCTTGTCCATCCTGATAAAGGATGGTGCGCGCTTGGGTTGTAAAGAGAATGTTATCTTGAGGGTAGCCAGCGTTAAATTTCTGTTTAACTGCCGCGATGAGATTGTCATGGAGGTCCTTCGCTTCCCAGTAACCGCGAGGCAATCCGAAGTCGTTATCGGTGAGCATACCATCAACATAAATTATGTTATCCTGAGGCGTTCGGATCGATTTTTCACAGATAAGGGTTAGATTGTTTTGACGGGCGTAGTGTTGGAGAAGTGTTGCAAAGGCGAGTCGAACTTCGGTCTCATTTGTTGCACCGAGATTTTCGTATTGTTTGAGTTCGGCGTAAAAGGTTTTTATCGGTTTGTGCGTTGGTTTGATGTCTCGCATCCTTGTGCTGTCTCCTTAAGTCGTCAATTTATGTGGAGTATTATACACAAATTTACGGTAGACTGCAAGTGAAAACAGACATATAATCGTTTGACAGAAAACCGTTTTTAGAGTATAATAAATTCAGAAATATGAAAACATGTCTGCTGTTACCGGCTTACAATGAATCCAAAACAATTGGACAGATAATTCAGGAGACCTCTGAGTTTATCACTGAGATTATTGTCATTGACGACGGTTCATCAGATGAGACAGCAGAGATCGCGGCAGCATGCAAGGCAGTCTGTTTGACAAACGCCACGAATTGTGGGAAAGGGCACGCCTTGCGAAAAGGATTCGCTTACGCCCTCGAGCGTGGGTACGAGCTGGTTTTCACCATGGATAGCGATGGACAACATCAGCCCGCGGATATACCCCGTTTTTTGGAACACTTTGACGATACACGTCCCGATATACTCATTGGCGCAAGAGCAACACAGAATTTTCGGACATCAATGCCGCTGCATAGACGGATTAATAACTGCCTAATTTCTTCCGTCGGTTCAAAGTTGTGTGGGCAACGCGTGCCCGATTTTCAATCAGGATATCGGCTGATTCGTGCTGAAGTCCTGCGACGGGTTCATTTGGAAACAGAGCGTTATGAAATGGAATCCGAACTGCTGATAAAAGCAGGACGCCTCGGGTTCCGAATTGAAAGTTTGCTGATTCAGACACGGTACGGCGACGAGATTAGCCATATTAAACCGCTTCGAGAAATATGGCTCTTTACAAAACTATTGCTTCGCAGTTTATCAAATTTCGGTGTCAAAACCCCCTTGCTTTAGCTGGGGGATGTAGACACCGCTCTATTGAATTAGACCAAGGGTCTATATTGAAAAAGATTGACATTCTAACACTTTTGTAGAAAATCAAAAAGGTGTCTAAATGCCGAGTTTTTACCGCACCCAAACCCTGAAAATAGAAGAACAACCGATATTCTCTGAAGCCAATGCTGCGTCTGGTGCTGTTTGGAATGGTTGCTGCTATCAGATGGATATGTACCAATGGCAGCGTGGCTATCCTCATGCTCACAGAGACTTCTATTTCGGTAAAGACTGCGAAGGTTGGATTGATAAAAAACTCTCGAATCCACTCTTGCATTCACAAAGTAGGCAAGCGGTTCGGGAGCGTTACTTCAAGTCTTGGAAATCCTACGCTGCTTTGAAAAAAAGCGGCGGTATTCAGAAACCGAAACCTCCTAAGAAACGCAAAAACTCTATGACGACACGTTGGAAAAAAGCTGCTATCCGATTTGTTGAAGGAAACCGTCTTTTTGGTAAACGCGTTGAACTCTCTATGGCAGCAGGTCAACCCAAAATAGAGATACCTTTGCCGAAAAACTTTGATATGTCGAAAGCAGCACATATCGCAACGCTTGATTTGTGCTATAACTACGGGCAATGGACACTCCATTTCTCGTATAAATACGAAACTGAAACAACCAAAACCGGTAAAGAAGTCGTCGGCGTTGATATAGGCGAAATACACCCGATTGTCTCTCACGACGGGCAAGAGACTCATATCTACAATGGACGGTATATCCGCTCACTATACCGCTATAGGAATAAAGTGCTTGCCGAGTTCAGTCAAATAATCAGTCGGTGTAAACGCCATTCAAAACGCTGGTGGAAACTCACACGTCGGAAGTGGAAGCGTATCAGAAAGATTGATAACCAAATCAAAGACGCTCTCCACAAACAGACGACAAAGTTCGTCAAATACTGCCAAGCAAAAGGTATCGGCACACTTGTACTTGGAGACCTAACAGGTATCCGAAACACCATAGACTACGGCAAACGTGCGAACCAGAAACTCCACCAGTGGGCTTTCGGTAAGATTGCCGAACTGATAACCTACAAAGCGAAAGCGTTAGGTATCAAAGTCAAAGTCATTGACGAATCCTATACCTCTCAAACTTGCCCGAAATGTGGCAACCGAAAGAAACCTAAGAATCGCAACTATACCTGCAAATGTGGTTTCAAATATCACCGCGACGGTGTAGGTGCTATCAATATCCGAGAAAAGTATCTGGGTCACTTCGGTGTCCCCGTAGTGGCGGAAATGGGTTTTGCCCGCATGACACCGCCCTTGGGCTTTAGACTTCAAGTCCCTGTTGCCTCGTCTTAAACACGAGGAATGTTCCTAAAAGGAACAGAAGAATCACCCTTGCTTTAGCTGGGTGAGTATGTCAAGAGGAATAGTTGTCGGTTATCAGTGTAAGAAGTTTGCAAGTGTACGAAAGTTAGGAAGTCCGTAAAGTTCCTGATAACTTCCCAACTTTACCCGACTTTCGCAGACTTTCTTTTCTTTAACTGAAAACTGAAAACCATATAATGGATAGGACTTACGCAAAATCAGTAAATTTCATCTATTTGGGCGCATTCGGTGCGGTTGGAAAACCGCACCTACCAGGGAGGTGCGTAAGTCCTAATGGATTCACTCCGACTCTTTATTAATGGTTTTCTGATAGGCATCGCCAACATCATCCCCGGCATGAGCGGTGGGACTCTCGCCCTCGTTTTAGGCATCTATGAACGGCTTATCGGTGCATTGCGGTGCATCGGACTTTCAACGGTAAAAAAACTGTTAGGAGGCGCGACCTTAAGAAAAAACGCTCTGGAAGCAGCAAAGGCAGAGTTGCGCCGAATTGATTTCAGCTTTCTGGCACTGTTAGGAATCGGTGCGATCGCCGCCATACTACTTACGTCAAAACTGATTGTCTATCTGCTGAACCATCATCATGATGCGACTTACGGTTTCTTTAGCGGGCTAATTCTGATGTCTATCCTGATACCTGTGCGCATGCTAAAGGCGTTCGGTTGGAAAGAACTGTTAGTCCTACTGATTGCTATCGCACTGATATTAAGCCTGTCTATCGGTACAAGCGAAAAACAGTTAGATCGGGTTGCACACAAATCTGGGAACGAGACAACGATGAGTAGCGAGGTTTCCGAACGCGAGACTGGACTGCCAACATCCTGGGAACTCGTGCTCTTTTTCGGGAGCGGCGCACTGGCAATTTCAGCGATGATTCTACCGGGCATCAGTGGCTCGTTTCTGATGCTCGCACTCGGGGTCTATTTCCCTCTTTTGACGGCAATAAACACAATATTAGAGGGTATTCCAGCAGTGCTCAAAGGTATCTTCAAAGAGTCGATGCTGGGGAGTCTACTCATCATTGGTTTTACAGCAGTTGGGTGCTTGTTCGGACTCTTAGCATTCACTCGGTTGCTCAACTATCTGTTGGAACGCTACCGCAACCTGACGGTCACCTTTCTCATCGGGCTGATGGTGGGTTCACTCTACGGGTTATGGCCCTTCCGTGAGTTCGCAATGGTAGATGGGGAACGGATAGATACGGCTCACATTCTACCACAACTTGATATGAACCTGCTTATCACTCTGGCGGTTTTTCTTGTCGGTTGCGGCGTTATATATTTATTTACGCGTTTGGACAATTAACCGTACATATTTTTAGGCGGGTTGGAATTAAGCAGACACCCTCGTGAAACGAAGTGGAACAATGAGCAGAGGCACATAGTTTAAAAAATGAAAAAAATAGAGAAGATCGGCTTATTTGTCAATACTACCAAAGCAAACGCGGTGGGTGTCGTCGAAGGCGTGTCTGCATGGCTTCAAGAGCGAGGCATTATCCCTCTTCTACCAGAGGAACAAGCGATTGAGTTGGACTTCACACGAACTGGCATTTCCAAAACAGAGGTAGTAGAGCAAGCAGATGTACTTCTCGTCCTTGGTGGAGATGGAACGCTCCTGAGTGCAGCGCATACGCCCAAGATTGAAAATGTGCCTATCTTAGCGATCAACATCGGAACGCTTGGATTTTTGACGGACGCATCGCTTGATGAACTCTACCCGACACTGAACGCGCTTTTAGCAGGTGCCTATCGGATAGAACATCGGATGATGTTAGAGGTCGTTGTGAACGGTCTCCAAGCCGAAGCAGACCAAGATTCACAAGTTCCAGAGGGTATAAGCCCAACCAACGGGCAAGGCTGGACAGACGCGGATAATCGTTCTCGTCAAACCAACCGGACCGAACCGCAAGAAAAAATTGCAGACGCTAACGAAACCATAGCCCGTAATGAAATGGAGGGCGGATATACGGATAGGAACGTGAAAGCACAAACCCACTTGACCGAACCGCAAGGAAAATTAAAAAAGCCATTTCGGGCTTTCGCACTCAACGATGTTGTGATTCGGCACTATACACATCTTATCGAATTAGACGCGTACGTTGATGGAGAACTCTTTATACCCTATAACGTTGATGGACTGATCGTCGCAACGCCGAGCGGGTCGACTGGATATTCGCTCTCCTGTGCGGGGACTATCGTCGCACCGCAATTGGAGGCGATCCTGCTGACACCTATCGCACCACACAGTTTGACAGTGCGTCCTTTCATCGCCGACGGCAACGCGGAGATAACCGTCAAAATGCGTGCTGCATATCAGAGTGTAGATGTTTTTGTAGATGGTCAACGTGAAACACACAGCCTGACTGCAGGTGCCGTCATAAGAGTGAAAAAAGCGGAACGAACAATCCAACTCATCCGTTCGCAGCACCATAGTTACTACAGAGCCTTGCGTGAAAAATTAATGTTGGGTGAAAGAATTAAAGGGACCTGAGGAATAGTTATCAGTTAAAAGTCGTCAGTTATCAGTTAAGAGCCGCTTTGTAAAAATCTACCCTAACTTGGCGTACTTCAAGAACTGGTGAATCGTTCCATCAAAATCTCTTAACTGAAAACCCTAAAACTATAATGATAGACACACTCTCTATCCGCAATATTGCCCTCATAGATGAACTTGACTTGGAACTGGCACCAGGCTTGAACATCTTCACTGGTGAGACGGGTGCTGGCAAGTCCGTTATCCTCAGATCGATCGGTTTGGTATTAGGTGAGAGAACCTCCGCTGATATTGTCCGTGAAGATGCCGATTTCGCGGAGGTAGAGGCGAGCGTTGCACCCGACGATGCGCATCCGATCTGGCGCACAAACGGGGATGAAACTACCGATCCCATACTGAAAGACTCCTTTAGCGACGTATTGGATCCATCGGACACGGTGATCCTTTCCAGAAGAATCACATCGAATGGTAGGAGTCGCTGCCAAGTTAACGGACGCTTGGTGAATTTGAAGCAGTTGCAAGCACTCGGAACATTACTTATAGATATCCACGGTCAACACGAGCATCAATCGTTATTTAGAACACAAACGCACCTTAAGCTCTTAGACGATTTCGGCGGCAACAGTGAGGCGCAACGACACATTGGCAAGATATACGCGCAATTACGCGCACTACAACAAGAAGCCGCGTCCCTGGCAGAGACCTTGAAAGCATCAGAACGCGAAAAGGAACTCCTTGAATTTGAAATCAAAGAACTGACTTCGGCAGATCTGGCAGACGGCGAGGACGAAGAATTGGCAGATGAAGCGAGGATCCTTAAGAACGCAGAGGCGTTGCGTAAGTCAGCGAGTTACGTGCATCAGCAAATGGAAAACAATGCTTCTGAAATGGGAAACTCCGGCAGTCCGCTTGAACGCTTGAGAGATGCCGCGAAGGAACTGATAAAATTGTCCGAAATCGATGATAGCCTCTCTGAATTGGCAGATCGGTTGGAATCATCGCTTTACGAATTGGAGGACATCGCTTCACAGATACGCCACTATGCGGAATCGGTGGAATCGAACCCAATGCGGTTGGACGAAGTGACTGACCGGTTAGCGTTAATTGCGAAACTCAAACGGCGTTACGGGAACTCTATTCCAGAAATATTGGCTTATCACGCCGATGCAGAGGAAAAATTAGAGACCTTGCAACTCGGCACAGAGAAACAGGATTTGCTACAGACAGAAATCCACCAAACAATCCAAGAAGCACAAGGTCTATGCACTGCACTCTCCTCGAAACGGCAGCATGTTGCTAAGCATCTTTCAGAACGGATCGAAAAGGAGTTGCGCACACTCGGTATGGACAAAGCGGAATTTCATGCATCCGTGCGGCATATACCGGATGACCGTGGTCCGTTTCAGATAGACGGGAAAGGTTATGCATTCCGCTCTGACGGGATGGACGATGTAGAATTCTTAATTGCGCCGAATGTAGGATCCGAAGCGCGTCCGATCGCCAAAATCGCATCAGGTGGTGAAATCTCACGTATCATGCTCGCGTTAAAGACAGTGCTTGTTCAAGTTGATGAGATTCCTACACTGCTCTTTGACGAAATCGACAGCGGTATTGGCGGCAAGGTTGCAGATGTAGTCGGCAAAAAGTTGAAGGAACTCTCCGCATCTTCACAGGTTATTTGTATTACACACTTGCCGCAGATTGCTCGTTTTGCAGATAGACATTTTCGGGTAGAAAAGAAGGTGGTTGGTGAACGTACACTGATTACGGCGAAACCGTTGACGGCGGAAGAACAGGTTAATGAAATCGCCCGAATGCACGGCGGTGAAGAAACCGAAATAGGACTTGCACATGCACGAGAACTGCTGTCGGAAAAATAAGTAAAGTGTTACTGATGTCGCTTGCTAACCAATATTCAAAGTGTACATTTTAACGTTTCCGTGTCAAATCCCAGCACTTTAGCTAAGGATGGGCAAAAAAATGGACGAAAGATTTACACAAGCCAGCGGAACGCATGTCTATACCGGATGCGAATTGTTAGTTAAGGGTGCCTTAGAGAGTGGTGTTAGCCTCCTCACAGGTTATCCCGGTTCCCCAATCGCTGAGGTATTTGACATTATCGAACGCAATGCGGAGTTGTTGAAAACCAACGGCATCGTCGCACAGATAGCTAACAACGAGGCATTGAGTATCGCACGCCTCAACGGTTCGCAGATGGCTGATGTCCGCGCCATTACGTTTATGAAAAGCGTCGGTTTCCATGTCGCTGCTGATTCTCTGGCGATTAGTAACCTCGCAGGAACGACCGGTGGTGCCGTTGTAGTCGTTGGTGACGACACATGGTCGCACAGTACACAGGTGCCTGCTGATTCCCGATTTTTGGCTCGGCATGTCCAAACACCACTTATTGAACCCGGAACATTTCAGGAACTTAAGGATTGGATTAACTGTGCCTTCCAGATCTCTGCAGCATCGAACCTCTATGTCTGCTACTTAACGACCGAAAATCAGGCAAACGGAGGTGGCGATGTTGAACTCCACCCTAATATCTATCCCGAAATTAGCAAGTTGAAGCAAATCAACCTGGATACCCAACTCATTGATGCCGATAAACGGGTTATTTTACCTCCACACACTGCACAGATCGAAGTGGAGGCATTGAAAGAACGAATCCCCACCGCACTTGAGACCGCACGGAACCTTGAACTCAACAAAATCCAGTTCGTAGGAGAAACTTCAAGTCGGAAGAAGCACCGACTCGGATTTGTCAGTGCCGGTTTAGCTTATAGCTGCCTCCGCCACGCACTCGGGGAATTGCAGTTGGACGGTGAGATTCCGATTCTCAAACTTGGTATGACGCACCCTATTGATATGGACATCGTCAGAGAGTTTGCCGCACAGGTTGACGAAATCTACGTTGTTGAGGAAAAACGTCCGCTTTTAGAGAACGAAATAAAAGCATTCATTACCCATGGGTATCAGAACGGAGACATTGATCGATACGTAAATGTGTGGGGCAAACAATTTCCCGATGGCATGGCAGGAATCCCGGTAACTTCTGGCTTAGATGCCTCTATTCTTATTCAAAAACTCATCCCGCTTCTCAAACATCTCCTCGGCACAGGAGACGCATCTACTGTAAGCGCAGCAACTTCCCACACTCCAAAAATCGATCTGGAACATTTCTCACGTGAAGAAACACTCCAAAAACAGGTATCCGAACAGCAAATCGACATCCCACAACGGACCCCCACTTTTTGCCCGGGCTGTCCGCATCGTGATTCTTCGAGCGTCTTCCTTGAAATTACGGAGCAATTCATGGATGCGGACTATATGAAGAAGCACCATGCTTCAGTACCCGTCGATCTCGTCTTTCATGGGGATATCGGTTGCTATTCAATGCTCAAATATGAACCGTTTCCACGTCTCATGCACAATCTCTCTGCGATGGCGTTAGGGGGTGGCGCAGGGGCTGGTATCGACCCGTTTATCAAAAATAAGCAGGTCGTTTTCATGGGGGATTCAACCTTTTTCCATGGCGGGATGGCAGCGATTTCGGATTCAATCAAAAACGACCAAGACATCGCCTACATTATCTTAGACAACCAAACAACAGCAATGACAGGACATCAACCGACACCTGCTGATGAGATTGACCTCCTCGGGAATCCGACGTTCGCACAAGATATTGAGCGAGTGACACAAGGACTCGCCGGTGATTCCGATATAGAAATTGTGCGCACCAACCCTGAAGACAGGGTGAACTACAAAAATTATCTGGAGAAAACTATTCTCAAACCCGGTGTCAAAATTATTATCGCCGATAAAGAGTGTGCGATTACCTATCATCGTCGGGTCCGACGTGAACAACGGCAAACAGTCGCTAAAGATGGATTTCTAAAACACGAAAAACATATCAATATAACGCCTGAGGTCTGTGAGTTTTGTCGAGAATGCACCACTGCGACGGGATGTCCGGCTTTAAAAATAGTTGATACCGATTATGGCGAAAAAATCGCTATCGATCAGTCAAATTGTGTCTCCGATGGTGCCTGTGCCCGGATTAAATACGCATGCCCCGCGTTTGAAGAGGTTATCGTCACACGCAAACGTCCTCCTCAAAAACAGATAACAGAATTCGGCAATCGTGCGCTCCTGAGTGATGAACCTTTACCACCGCCACCCCTATCGACGTTTGAGCGGTGTTGGAACATGTACGCTGCAGGTGTTGGTGGCATGGGGATTGGGACGATTTCAAAAGTTCTCGTTGTTGCAGGCTATCTTCAGGGATACAACGTGACGTTTTGTGATAGGAAAGGATTGGCAATTCGCAATGGTGGTGTCTATACACACATCGCGTATACGCAATCGGGTGTTCACGCTTCCCCAATAATTCCTTACGGTAAGGCAGATCTCCTATTAGGACTCGATATTTTAGAGGCGGTCCGTGGGATTACTGCACAATCACACTTCCGCATCGCATCATCGAATCGAACCACTGCTGTAGTGAATACAGCGAAAACTGAAACAATAACCACCCTCATTGGCAAAGACAATTTCAATCCCGAGACACTCGAAGAAGAACTTCAGACGTATACTAACGCCGACACGTATTTTGGGACGGATCTATTTACAGTCTCTGAGCAATTGTTCGGCAACAAGTTGCACGCGAACATGATGCTCCTTGGTACCGCTTTCCAACTGCAATTGATACCTCTCGAATTGGAACCGCTCCAATTGGCACTTAAGCAGATGATGCCACACGCCGATTTGGATACCAATATGAAAGCATTCACCGTCGGACGTCGCCTCGCATTAGAAGACAGTAAGTCTCTTGTGGATACACGTTCAGAAAAGCCTCTGGCAACTTACGCCGAAATGCTTTCCGAAAAACAACAGATATTGGCGAAAAAACGTAATTGGAAACGTTTGGCGCAAGAATACGTAACAATTGTTGAAAGTATTGTAGAGATGCTTAATCTTGATTCAGACAGCATCCACCGAACACTCGCACTCTATATCTACGATCTGATTCAGTTCGAGGATATCAACTACGCACGGATATACGTTGAGAAGATTAAACAGGTCCACGCACACGACTCAGAAGTGTACGACTATCGTGCGACAAAAACTGCGATCCGCTATCTCCACAAGGTGATGTTAATCAAGGACGAGGTCTACGTCGCACATCTGCTAACGAGCGAGGAAAAATTGCAGCGGGATAAGGAGTTGTATAAGGTTGACACCGCAAACGGTGACAGGATTAAATATGTCCACCTCAACCGCCCGCATTTTACCGTGATGGGGCTCAACTTTGAAGGTGACATTGACACACGAAATTGGCAATTGCATCTGATGAAACGGATGAAGTTTCTAAGACGTTGGCTTCCAGAGTGGCACGCCAAGGAAAAAGCGTTCCGAGAGTGGTATATTACTCGTGTGATTGACACCTTCTCACCCACTGACACTGAGACGTACGAAAAGCATCTCCAGGCGTTAGAATGTGTGGAGGAAGTCCGTGGCTATCGAGACATTCGCTATCCGAAAATGGAAGCGGCGAAACAGAAAGTTGAAAGCTTACTTGAAGAATAACCGCTCTCTTCGCGTATGGAAAACGAGCGCGTCGCCTGAAATGAAGTGGAAGGCACTTCTACGGAAAAAGACATGAAACCCCAGACGCACCTCATCGAACCGCAAGGAAAATTAAAAAAGCTGACCGGACACACTCGCATCGTCGGCGTTATTGGTGATCCGGTTGAACATAGCCGTTCACCGCAAATGCACAATGCCGCTTTTGCCAAAGCAGAGCTTGATTACGTATATGTCCCTTTTCATGTCCGTCCCGACGATTTGGCGGACGCGATTGCTGGGTTTAAAGCGATTAATGTCGTCGGCATTAACGTAACGCTTCCACACAAACAAGCCGTCATCCCGTCCCTTACATCAATCTCTCGGGAAGCGGAACTCATTGGTGCTGTGAACACACTGACGTTTGTTGAAGGGAACATATATGGCGATAATACAGATGCCCCTGGTGTCTTAAAAGCCTTAGAAGAGGACGGGAGCATGTCTGGGTCTCCGGTAGGCGAGAGCGTCGTCGTTTTAGGGGCAGGTGGGGCTGCGAGGGCTGTCGTCGTTGCGTTAGCACTCAGAGGCGTGGCATCGATTACAATCGCCAATCGCACAGTGGAAAAAGCGGTCTCTTTAGCAGAAGAGATGGATCGGAAGACAGGTGTTTCCATGCAAGGAATCGGGCTTTCGGATGAACGATTGCCTCTGGCGGTTCGCGAGAGCAACCTTCTTGTCAACACCGCGACGACGAGCATGGACGTCACACAACCTCTGCTCATTTCTGCAGACTGGCTTCAACCAGATACTATTGTTTACGACATTGTGTATACTCCCCCGGTAACACCTTTGATGCAAGCCGCTACCGAACGCGGATGTCAAACCCTTGGCGGTATCGGGATGTTAGTCCATCAGGGGGCTATCGCTTTTGAGAAATGGACGGGTGTTACACCGTGTACTGAGACAATGCGTCAAGCCCTATAGACATGACTCTCCGCTGGAGAGTTTCAAAGGAATTCCTTTTCAGCACCCCAGCGAGGTGCAAGGTCTATAGAGTCATCTCACAACCTCATAGAGTTCACTAAGACATACGAAAGGGGTCAATAACGACACAATGCAACAAGAACAGGATCTTATGCCGATTCGCTTTGTTATACTCGGCACACCTTATACCATAAAACCGACAGAAGAGTTAACAGCAGAAGACATCAACGAACTGGTTGAATACGTCAAAAGTTTAGTTGAATCCTATCTCAGAAAAGGTTTTGACGAACAGCGGGTTCCGTTGCTGGTTGCTTTCCACATCGCTGATGAAAAACGCCGTCTTCAGGAAAAGTATGAATTGCCCTTGTACCGAATAGCAGAGAGGTTACAATTTGCGATTGAAGAGGAGGTTGCGACTGAAGAGGAGATTGCGACTGAAGAAGAGACGGATTGAGGGTCTTCAGTCATCAATTATCGGTTATCAGTTAAAGAGGGGTCTGGTAACAATTCACGTGTGCCTTGGAATATTCCAAGATGATGTAGATTGTTCCAGGAAAACCTCTCAACTGACCACTGAAAACTGACAACCGATAGCCACTTGAGGCATCTGTCGCCCATCCTAACGGAGCAGCAGCACAGCAAGAATGCCAAATATCGGTAGCAAGACGATTAAAACTTTGACTTCGACCAGATAATTTTTGTAACGTTGAACTGCGGAATTTTGCTCCATCCACTGGTTGATGAATTCAATTCGTCGATAGATGGACGGGTGTGTGTTGAAGATTTCAAAGAAACGCCGAATCGACCTCGGTACTGAATTCAGCACTGCAAGTTTTGTCAATGCATCTTTGAATGCTTCTGGTTTCTCTGTAAGCCTAACCGCATATAAGTCGGCTTGATGTTCGCAACGTCTTGACAAATACCGGAAGATAAATATGAAATAAATGATTAGAAAGGTCAGCGAACATAATGTCGATACCACTGACAAAAGAGACTGTGATTCTCTGAGGTATGCTACCAATGGTTCTTCAACAAGCATATAGAAAAAGGGATAATTCAAGAGATAGAAGAGTGAAAAAAGCATATATGTTGGAATGTGCCTATAGCGGATATGTCCAAGTTCGTGAGCGACCACAGTTTCAATTTCTTCATCCGTGAAGTATTCGAGAAGCGCGTCTGTGAGAAAAATGCGGCGATTCCACGGAAAGGTTCCCGCGACAGCAGCGTTGGCTATCAACAACGAACCGGTTTTCCACACCAGAATCTCCCTGTACTTTATACCACTCTGTTTCGTCAACCCATCCAATTTCCTCTTTAGTTCCGAGTCCGTCGCGAGCCGCTCCGTTTTCCATAGAAACTGCATCAATAATGGGGCAAAGATATACACGGAAACAATTACCGGTAGAATCAGCCCAATTAGAATGTACGGATGCTCAACGATGAATACTTTTGCCGAATACGGAAGCCAGTGAATAGCGTCCATAATCACCAAGTAAAGGAACATCGGCAACAACGGGAAAAGCAAAAACTTGAATTGCAGACTGAGAATCTCTCTGTAGTACCCTTGTTGGAGCCTATTCACCCGATAGAATGCAAGTCGGATACAGATGAGTCCGACCAATAACGGAAGCAACGCGAGGGTCTGGCGTAGATTTGCCATTGGAAAGAATGCAAAGTGTTTGTCAATCAGTAGTGGCAGATTCAACAGATACAGATTGCAGAGGTACGCCGCTAAGCTGAGGCACTCAAAAACAATCATGAAGCGTCGCAGACGATAGAGTGTTGGCAGGTTCTCTTCTTCGTGGGCGGGAAAGGTTCTCGCCACATACGCTGTCACGAAACATGTGATAAGAATAGGGAAACCCGTCAATACAATTGTCCAGAGAACCACCTGCATATCACTCATGTTCATGTCTGTTTGTGGCGGCTCAAAGGAAAAAAGAAAGAGCAGTCCAGCAATTAAAATGATACTTATCTGTCCCATTCTATTTTTTTAATTTCCCTTGTGATTAAGCAATGTGGTATTGGGCTTTAACCTGTTTTTTTCAAATCCGCCTGCGCCTGCTTCGCAGTGAGAATTCAGGCTACGCACTTTGGGCTAATTTTGATTTTTAATTTTACCTTGCGGTTAAACAACGAATATTGGACTTTAACGTATTTTTTTCATACCCGCCTGCGCCTGCTTCGCAGTGAGAATGCAGGCTATGCACTTTGGACTCATCTTGCGACGGAATCTCTGGTGAGTCATAGAATTTTAACGTATTTCGCATCAAAAATCAAGAAATGTTTTAAAGCCTCATTTCAGTTGCTTGGGCATCTGTGAAAAAAACTCTTGACTTTTTTTGAGGAAAAGTTGTATAATTGATATTAATAGTACCTGTGAGAGTAAATTGCTTGCAGGTCTCCCATATTACAAGTTCGTGATGCAGTTTCGGGCATTGGAAAACCGTTGTCTGCGTGGGCAGTGGTTTGTCCCGTTTGCATACATACACTTTCACTGAAAACACAGACAAGTAAAGATAATATCTTTTTTCCTTGACAATATCAGACATAAGTGATATAGTTTGTATTAGCACTTGGACAGCAGTCTCACCCCGCACGCTTGTGTAGGTGCTGTCCCCACCCATGAGACGGTGGACGGTGTTAGTGTGAAACCACTTAAAACATTCGGACGAAGCGTAAACCTATATCGGTAGATACCTTCTGCCACCTACCTCGTCCACCCTAATAACCATCGCGGTCGGCTTGGTCGAGATGTAAAACGCCTACGGAGTCCGTGTAAGACCTTATACAATCAGCACTACGATGTTGGCGGAGGCACTGGACGTTGAAACAGGAATTACCTCTACAGACATAATCAGTTATCTGCAATTATCTGTAGTAAAAGGAGCAGGAATCCATGATAAGTAGAACCGCTTTCACAATTATCGCTCTTCTGGGTGTTGCACTTGTTGTGAGTAGTTGCGGCAAGTTGGATCAGGAAGAGTTTGAAATGTGGAAGAATGAACATGTCTCGAAGATGGATCAAGCTGACGCAGACATGTCAAACAAGATCACAATGCTGGATGGCAAGGTCGATCAACAAGGCAAAGATTTAACAGAAGCGATCTCCAGAGCCAAGGATGAGGCGATTGCCGCATCTCAGCAAGGGGATGCCGATACCATTGCTGCTGGCAAGCAAAATGCCAAAGAAATGGATGCGCAACTCCGCGCCGACCTAACGAAGTCCATTGATATGCAAGGGCAAAAAGCGATGGACGCTGCGAAAGGCGGAGATGCCGAACTGCAAAAACAACTTGATGCCCATGGAGAAGCCGATAAAGCACAAGACGCAGCGATAGAGAAACTTGCGTCTAAGGTAATGGCTATCGAAGAAGGTTTAGCCATGGTGGCAGAAGAAGTTGCCGCAGCACCGACACTGCTGGTTACCGTCACTTTCAACAGTGGTCAAACCGGTTTATCCGGCGACGCAATGCAGATGCTTGATGGTATCGTTGAACAACTCATGGAAGCTTCGGACGCAAAGGTTAAGGTTGTTGGACACGCTGATGGCATGCCAGTACTGCGTGGAAGCTATAGAAGCAATTGGGACCTTTCACAGGCACGCGCCAACTCTGCCGCAAAGTATCTGCAATCAAAAGGAATCGAGGCTGGCAGAATTGAGGCGGTTGGCAAAGCACACACCGATCCTGTTGCTCCACAGAACACTGCCGCAGGTAGAGCTATGAATCGTCGGGCTGAAGTTATTTTGGTTCCCGCACATAGCCATAGCCACCCACATTAATTCCAAATTATTCATTGGGTGGAAACTGTTTTAGTTCCTCCGACCCAATGCGCGCAGTCCAAATGTTTTTGTATCGACGTAGAGGCGGGTCGTTGTACCCGCCTACTGCTATCATATTACTGCCCTGTATGCGCACCAGATAAGGATTTTACCACTTATGCGTTTGGTATTTGCCTGCTGCTTGCTTTTGCTGTTGATTCCCTGTCAAACACCTGCAGATACCACCGATGTGCAACCCCTGCGACCTTCACCTATCCGGGAATTTTTAGCAGAACACCTGCAATCTCCCTCGCTTCAGTTGTCTCTATTTTCATACAAGCCAGAGTTGGGTAGCTTGGCTGATATTCTTCAGAGTGTCGGAGTCTCGCGGATTCCGGGCGCGCTGTTACCAACATTTTCGGTTGTATTTAAACATAGCACTGCGTTCGATTCACGCTTGGAGTTTGGCTATTGGCGAATGGAACTTGACATCCCGCCGCCTACCTCTGCAAGTCTCTCCGCCACCCTCATCCCGATTTCGTATCAGTTTATCTATCGCCCCGTGCTTCTCTCCGAATATCTCCCAATCTACTTGGGCGGTGGTATCGGTTATTTGGGAACAAGCTTTAGTGGTAGCGCAATCGACCTCATCGAACAGCAAGGTATCAGCTTTGATAATGGCTCTTCAGGTCCGACGGGGTACGTCCTCATCGGGGCAGAATTGCTACAATGGGAGCATAACCTTTCGCTCAACTTTGAGGTGCAACGGATACTCAAAACAGTGGAGACAACTGGCACAATACCACTCGACCTGATTTTAGACGGCACTGCAATCGGCTTAGGCGTCAAAATGCGATTTTAAATTGGATGTCTTTAAAGTATGGCAAGCGCATTTTTCCATTTGTTGTCTGTCTTGTATTCGGCTGTATCATCGGCGGTTACTCGGATACGCCCCTCCCGCTTTTTAGTCTACTGGTCGCAACCAGTGCTTTCGTCTTTTTCGGCATGGAGCTTGCGGTTTATCTGCTGTTAATCGCGCTGCCCTTCTCATTTCGCTACATTCTCCCAGGTCGCTTTGAGATTCAAACACCGACAGAGCCACTATTAGGGATGCTCGTTGTCGTTTACTGTGGAAAAAAAATACTTGATCGGGCACTCCGTAAGGACAAACCGGAAAACACCTTCCCTTTTTTTACCCCGCTCTGCTTCTACGTTCTCGTTACATTCCTTTCTGTTATCAATACGCCGGATCTTTTTGGCACCCTTAAAGGGGCACTCCGTGCTACAGTCTACATGCTGTTTAGTGTGATAGTGCACGCTGTCGTCCAAAACAGGACTGCCCTGAAACGATTTTTTATTGCCAGTTTTCCATCCGCTGCGGTTGCTGTTATCTGGACAGTTATTGTTCTCATCTATCACATAGATGCATGGCAGTGGACGAGCGCGTATCGGAGCGCGCCGTTTACGAACTACTCTGTTTATGGGGCGTTTACTGCGATCTTCTTCCTTGTCTGTCTCAGTCGTCTCCTCTTTGACAATAGCGGGTACGACCGCGTGCTCTGGACAGCATGGTTCTTATGCTTCGGTGTGGGCCTCCTAATGTGCTTTTCACGTGGTGTCTGGCTATCGGTCATTGTTGCGATCGGTTTCATGCTGCTGCAACTGGGAAAAGGGGTTACACACAAAAAAATTCTGTTTATCGGTGCCGCAAGCTTTATCTTATTGGTGTGTCTAAATCTACCCGGCATCTACAACATTCTCGTTGAACGTGTTACGTCCGCTGTGGACCTCAGTTACGCTTCAAACCGAGCGCGTCTCTTACGATGGGGACAGGCGTTTGTGATGTTCTCTGAAAGCCCTATTTTGGGTAAGGGATATGGTGCGTTTGCGATGTTGTACGAAGAGGATGTCGCACTTGTTGGAAGTTATACTGCACAGTACCAACTCGGTGCACACAGCGAATATCTCCAAGTGATGGCGGAATTGGGAATCGTTGGATTAGGTGTATGGATATGGCTGAACTTTGCCTTCCTACACTACGGATTTCGTGCCCTCAAAACGTTAGGAGACGGCTTTTACCGTGCCGTGGTCATTGGGTTGATGGCGGCAGAAATTTCATTGATGGTGCATTTCATAGTGAACAATCTGCTGAACGGTGATGCTATCGGGATCCCTTTTTGGGGTATCTACGGACTACTGCCAGCTGTCGTGCAAATGGCGAATCGCGAAAAGACTTCATCCGAAACTGAAGACAATGTATAATAACCTAAAGCAAGTTTCAATATTAACCTTCACGTTTTGAATCCGCAAGTGGGGTGGAAGCATGGAAGATTGGAAGGTAGCGGACGCGGTGTTTCTTCCACCCTTGCTGTGCTTCCATCCTTCCTCAAAACCTAATATTGCTCAAGGGAGAGATTAAATGAATATTATCCACATTATTTCAGACACATTTCGACGCGATAACCTCGCTATCTATGGCGGAAAAGGATACACGCCGTCCCTGAACGCCTTTGCGGAAAAATGTGTCGTTTTTGATAAAGCGTATGTCTGTGGTTTTCCGACTGTCCCGATCCGAGGCGAACTCGTGACAGGGCAAGTCAGCATCTGTCGGAGGGGGTGGGAACCCTTGAAGCGAGATGTCCCCGTCATCGCTGATGACTTAACGAACACTGGGGTTGTGAGTATGATGATTGCGGATACACCCCACCATATCAACAATGGCTTCTTTTACAATCGCGGGTTCACCGGATGGAAGTGGATTCGCGGGCAAGAGGGGGACCACTTAGAGACCCACCCGTACGATTACGAATCAAAGGACGCATTGCGATATCGAGAGTACACACGAACACATCCCAATAAGTTACCCGGTGGACTTGGCAACCACATCAGAAATGCTGATTTTCGACAGACAGAGGCAGACACTTACGTCGCACAGACTATGCAAACGGCTTGCGATTGGTTAGAGCGTAACCATCAGCACGAAAACTTCTATCTGATGGTGGACACCTTTGATCCACACGAACCGTGGGATGCTCCTGAATGGTATCTAAAACGTTTCGATGCAAGCGACTACGACGGACCAGAACCGATCTATCCACCGTACGGTCCCAATCCGATGAATGAACGCGAGACGGAACGTCTCAACGCACTCTACCGCGCAGAGGCATCACTCGTTGACAATTGGATCGGACAACTCTTACGGAAAATTGACTATATGGGCTTGATGGAAAACACGATGGTGATCTTCATGGCAGACCACGGTTTTCTGTTGGGTGAACACGGACTGCTCGCTAAGAACTTTAGCATGTATGAAGAGGTTATCCATATCCCACTCATGGTTTATCACCCAGAGGCGACACCACGTCACACAGATGCGCTCACCAGCATTATTGATATTCCGCCTACTGTTATTGATGTGTTCGGTGCAGAGCGCGGTGGACAGGTGGAGGGTAACAGTCTTCTCCCAGCCATCATGGGAGATACCGACACAGGACGCGAGTATGCCATTACGCATGGTGCTTGGGTTGGTGGTTGGAGTCCTGACGGTGGTACCCCGCATGGAAACATCACTGACGGCACCTGGTCCCTGCTCTTAGAGAATCAAGGCGCACCGAAACAGTTATTCCATTTACCCTCTGATCCGGATCAGATGCAGAACCGGTTTGCGTCAGATACGTCAGAGGCGCGTCGGCTCTACCAAGCATTTTTGGACTTCTTAGCACAGCACGGTGCACCTGAAGCAATGGTGACAGAATTCCAGAATCGGTGGCCCGTTTAATCGCTGTTCAATGGATAGGGCTCACGTTCTCCAATCCTCTATAGGTCTCTTCGCAGACATGCTATCTAATGAGGCATAAGGACGAAGCCCATCTAAGGTAATTTGATGTGGGTCCTGTTAAAATGCTACGTCCAGTCCATGATGACGCCTAAGTATTCATCCTTCCGATCCGTCAATCCGTCGTAGGCAGATTGTGCGGATACCTCTGGGTCAATGACATGCGTCAGCAATTCTTCTACCTTGAATTTGCCGTCACACATCAGTGCATACGCCAAGCGAGAGTTACGTTCCAGCGAATGTTTCGATTCGCCAGTGTGCATCGTTGGATAGATCCATTCATGCGCACTTCTGAGCGTAATAGCACCCAAACCGATACTGTGGCTGTAGTTCAGAATCTCGGTTGCATTGGTGACGTATTCACCGCGCGGTGAACCCAGTAAGATGACCTCTCCCTTGGTGCCGGTCAATTGGTACGCCGTTTCAACGAGTCGTGGGTTTCCGATCGCTTCGACAGTGACTGCGGTTTTCTCGCCGTTTGTCAACGCAATAACACGTTCCAAAGCATCTTCTTCATCTGGATTAATCAAGTGTTGAATACCACACTGTTGGGCGATCTCAAGGCGGCGAGGGACGCGCTCAATACCTATGACTTTCATCCCTGCCAAACTGAAAAGTTGCGATGCGGAATTACCGACCAATCCCAAGCCGATAATGGCGACGGTGTCCCCAAATTCGGCAGAAGATACCCGTAGAGAGGTCATCGCGACTGTTGCCATTCGGACGAACGGGACCAGTTTCTCATCTATTTCTAAAGGCGGTTTAAACGCTAAAAGTACCGCCTCCGTTTTGGTGATAGAAGCGTGTGGACCATAGCAGAAAGCGAGGTCCCCTGCGACACATTTGGTCACGTTTTCACCGACTTTGAGAACTTCACCGATCGCCGTATAGCCAGATCCGTGTGGGAACCGTGTTCCGCTTTCGAGTCCTGTATATCCTGCCCCCTCGGTGCCGGGACTAATCAAACTATAGTGCGTTTTTAACAGAATTTGGTTCGGCGTGAGTGCCTCGTCAAGTTCAAAATCCTCCAGCGTTGCCGAACGTTTCGCTGGCATCACAATCCGTCTGCCTTTCATGCCGTAATGCTCCTTGTCGAATTTTTTCACTATGGTATCATAGCTACAAAATTTTCTATAGAGCTATTTCGTTTTAACCGCAAATTCGGAAGACCTCCACCTGTTATCTCGTTTCGCGCTTGTTATTAGATTAATCCTCGGCTTTCACATCCGCCCACTTCCACAGCAGTTTATTCGCCCCTGAAACATATCCTCGCAACCGCACTGTCCCAATCACCCGACGCACCCCTGATAACGAGACCTCTTCGAGACGGTAGTAATACGCGACACTCGCCTTAGCAGTTGTATCTCTATAGGTATACGTGCTCCGTTCAGCCGTCGTGCCGGCACCCGCAATCAGAATCGGGGTCACTCGCACGAATCCGGTTTTTCTGTTCTGACTTCGCAGCACATAGAACCCCGCATTCTCCATCTCCGATTGCGTCGTCCAGTCCACCACAACCCCTGTCTCGCTCCGATCCGCACGCAACCCAGACAACGTCACAGGTAACGGACTCCCCTGCCGATACCCCGCGGTGCTGTCATCCGTCGGCGATCCGTAGTAGCTATACCCCTTGAGCAGTGCCGTGTCTGCCGCACGCACCCAACTCGAGGGAACTGTGCCGGGCGCAGGCACACGATTTTCATACCGACGGATCAGCGAGGTGCGGGCACCGGCTTCCGTCCAGCCCGTCGGCAACTCCCAGCGCGGTTTCTCTTGTCCCCGCCGCCCCGTCAGGTTACCCGCCCTATCCACCAATGTGCCATCGGGCGAGAACAGATACACCCCGAACCCTTCCGAACTCAGCACACGGTTCGCACGCAGCTTGAGGTAGCGGTTGCCAGGGTGCTGCGCCTGGAGATCGTAAATCCGACGTTCCGGGAGGTTCTCGGAATGGCGACTGACCCCGGTGACCAGCAGCACCGTCTGATTCGGTAGCACTTCTAAGCTGTTCAATACCAACGTCGTCGACCGAAACGGGATCGGAACATTCGCGGCTGTGATGACCAACTCCCACCCCTGAAGATTCATGATCTCTGTCTCTGACGGATTATAGAGTTCGATCCACTGCGCCGGCGAAGGGGTCGAGCCGTCAAGGGTAGCGAACATCACCTCGCTGACACTGATCTGCCCCGTCCCCGTTTCATTGACGCCCCCGGCATTCGGGTAGCCCGGTGTGCCGAGACTCGTTGCGACGGGTGCCCCCGGTCTATAGCCGAGTCCCGATGCGTGTTCACTCGGGGTCCAGGCACCCCGAAGATAGCCGCGCGTCTCCGGCTGTAAGGTCGGAACCGGGCGGAGTGAGGAGACCCGGGGTGCCATGACCCGTTGATAGACTTCGCTGTCTGTGAGGAAGGCTTCGGTGCCGGTATACACAGGCGTGTCCCGCAGGGGCCAGATGTTTGTCCGGTAGTTCACGTCGTCTTTGTGGTAGTTCCCGAGCAGGTCTTCAAACGCTTCGGGGATGCCGTTCTTATCGCGTTTGCTCCGTAAGATCAGCAGATACGGGGTCTGCGGGAGTTTCATGTCGGGTGCCAGCAGATAATAAGGGCGGCGATCGGGGTTGTGTTTCGGGTTCGCAATGTCCTGCCCGCGGATCAGGTCGTTCTCACTCGGATCGGTGTTAGCGATGAGCAGGATACCCCCTGGGGGCAGTGTCCAGTCAGGAAAGGCGACGACCTCCCTATCCATTGCGAAGATTTCCCATTGCGGTGTCGCCGGACTGATGGCATGCGGGAGCACGAGACTCACCTCCCACTCGATGAGGGAGACAGGTTCATTGCTGATGTTCTTGAGTTCGATCCAGTCATTTTTATCGTCTCTGGCGTTGCGGAACTCGTTGAAGATGATCTTATCCATAGCGACGCGTGAGGGATAGACGAGGACGCGTGGCAGACTCCGAAATTCGATCGGTTCAGAAGCGGTATCCGCTTCGGGCCCAATAAGTGCCAAGGGTGTAATCGCGGCATCTTTGCGGACGATGAGTCTCACGGTGCCGGCTGCCCTGCCGGGCAGTTCAACAGTTGCGGTGTATGTCTGTTCTGCTTCGGTTAAGGTTATCAACCCTGCGAGGGGTGCGGACTCGGAAGCCAAGTCTCCGATGGCGGGATGTCCGGTGGTAGGTGTCAATTCCGTCAAGGTTGCCATGCCTTTGCCACGGGTGAGTTTTGTCTCTACAGTGACATCGTTTTTCTCAAAGTCGATGACGGGTTCAGAGAACTTGAGGGTGAGCGTAAATTCGTCGCTCGGTTTTTCCTCCGGGTAGTCCTCGAAGGTTACTGTGAGCCTATCGTCCGGGTGAGTCGGGGGCGGGGCCGTGCTGTCTGCCGTTATCGTGAACGTCACACGCAATTCATCATGCTCAATTTCACCAGGGATCGGTCTGTTCTCGGGGACAACTGCTTCCACGGTGTGCGTCTCTCCATCATTGCCGAGGTAAAAGGCGAAACCGGACACCCCGTTAATCCCCGTAGGAACGAGGAACTCGGTTCCACCATCAACGCGCCACCTGACAGGAACCCTCCCGAATAACCGCCTGTATGTGGTGTTTCCTATACGGGTATTATTAATACCTTGCACCTCACACGTGTAGCGTGTGCCGGGATGACCTGTGTCCGCTGCCGCAGAGAAAGTCTGAAGCGTAGGCGTAGATCGGTCATATACGACCGCGCCCGCGGGAATAGGAGTATCGAAAGGGGTCCAGGCTGTAGGGAGCATGTGTATAAGGGCTGGTAGGTCTTCGTAGATGGAGTCATAGTCCAATCGGATGTTCCATTGTAACTCAATCCGGGGGGAGTTAAAAGCGAGATCACGTGCTATTCTTCCGCTCTCTACAAACCGCCGCAACGGAGTGAGATCCGTCAATCCCGAGGCATAAAGAAGTCTGCCGTCACTACTCAAGTAACTAATGTAACGCAGATCCAGGATGGCAAGGGTCGTGCGCGTTGAAATATTGTCTAACACCACCGATAGATCGGGAATGATGGCACCCTGAATATTCAAATACTTCAGAGACACTAAAGAGGGGAGAACCCCTGATAGATCCGAGGCATCTATATTGGTAAAATTCAGGAATAACGATCTCAGATTTGTTAAACGCCGCAGGGGCGAGATATTTGAGAGCCCCCTATTTATTCCAAGACGCAGCTCCTCTAACTTTGTTAGGGGGCTGAGCGGTGATATGTTCGTGATGTTATTGCTTCGATAGCTTAGAGAGCCTTCGAGATGTAACTGCTTTAACGCCGTTAAACCCGATAGGGGTGTGATATCTACGATTTTATTATCTGAGAGGATTAGGTTCGTCAATGCTGTTAAACCCGATAGTGGTCTGAGATCTTCAATGGCATTTCCAGAGAGGGACAGTATTTGCAGTACTGTTAGATTCGTGAGGGGTGTTAGGTCCGAGATGCCGGCACTTGCGCGTGGATTGAGTCGACGAACACTTAACTCTCTCAGTGCTGTTAGGTTTTGGAGAGCGGATATATCCGTGAGCCCTCCTGTATGGAAAACAAATAGTACTGTCAATTGTGTTAAGTTCGCCAAAGGAGATAGGTCGGTGAGAGTATTCCGAGAATTCAAAAGTTTTATGCTCGGTACACCCGTTGCGTATTGGAGACCGGTGAGATCATTAACGATGCCACCGACATCGAGGAAATCGGTGATGCCAGCCATCTCTGCCTCTGTGATTGTAGCACCAGAAGTCTTGCCGAGTTTTTGTTCGATGGCGGCACGGAGATTCGCGGCTGGAATGCTCACAGGGTCATTGGGGGCTGGGCATGCCTGACGCAACAGGACAAGCAGAAGGACTCCTATGAGAAAGAGAAAGAAAAGTTTTGTCATTTTTATAGAATAACTCAAGTTGCTACCGAATAGGTCATGGACGTTTCAACACGGATTTTTCAAGGAAAACATCTCTTTACACCCCGTAGGGGTGGTATATCTATAAAAATCGGGTCTTCAAGGCGTTGCGCCCCGTAGCGGTGGTATGTAAATGGAAACTTGGGTTAGAATAAAATAAAAAAACGCCTGCACACACTGATGGGCATGCAGGCGCGGAAAAACTGCGACACTCGTAACTGTTGTCCGAGTTGTATGAAGTCTTGTGTGAAGATATGCTTAACGGGTGTAAAGTGAGGGGGGGGTAGAGTGGCTTGTTAAAATCCTGCTCGCACCCTGCGTCGTGAATGAAATCTCAGAGGGGCAATGCGCGGCGGTACCACACACTTCCTCAAGAGGCGATATAGGGGACCGGGGCTCGACACGCTCGATATGGAGACATGCGTTCAGTGTGTTGGACATATTGCATCCTCAGTTTTCGGGTTGAAAAAAATGTGTCTCTGCTATTTCTCTTGAGGAATATCTTAATTCTACAATCTGCTGTGGTTGTGATAGGTCGATCAGGACTTACGCAAAATTGGCTTCTATGCTAAAGTTGAGGCGATATTCCCGAAGAATGCGCAATAATGCACGTCGCATGAATCAGAATCAACGGTATGAAGTGCTTATGCACTTCCCCGGGTATGAATGTTCTCCTTATGGCATTCCCCGGGGCGAGTACGCCGCAAAATTGCGCGACGACGAACCAAAGACCGCACAAAAACGGGGGAACTGCGTAAGTCCTAATATAGTTATTTAGGTCAATCTTTAATTATTATTTATATAAAATAATAATGTCGTGGATAACTAACGATTATACAAAATTTTCAGGTTAAAAGCAAATTATATCAGAGGGGTTCAGTTTTAGTTTCTGGATTTTGAATGATTTCAGTGCTTCAGTGGGGTATGCGGCGAAAAAATTGAATGCCTCTGATTACTTCAAGGAAAAAAATTGACATTTTTTTTCTGTTGCATGTATACTTAACACAAGGTGCCGTCTCTGTAGCACCTTATGTTATACTAACAGAACTTACGCAATTTTGACGATAGATGGAAAACTAAATGCCCCTAACTAAGAGGGAGAGATTTCATAATGAGACTCACGCCAGAGCAGTGCGAAACCTACCGGACGCAAGGCGTGCTGATAGTGAAAAATGCCTTGACTGACGAAGATCTGCAGCCGGTGATTGACGAAATTTCGGATTGGATTTCGGAACGTGCCCTTGCTTTAAAACAGGAGGGTAAAATCGAAAATCTCTACGAAGATGAACCCTTTGACCGACGGTTTGGAAAATTACTTGCACAATCAGGTGAAATGGTAAGTGGCTTGGACATCATGCACTACCGCGGCAAAGCCATCTTTGAATTCCTGAAGAACGACAACCTTTTAGATGCTATTGAAGGCATTGTTGGTCCCGAAATTACTTGCAATCCGATTCAGCACCTACGTGCAAAACCGCCGGTCATAGACGGGAACGCAAGTTGGGCAGGCGGCGTACCGTGGCACCAAGATGCTGGCGTCATGATGCCAGAGGCAGAAGGGTCCACTATCGTCACATGTTGGCTTCCGTTAGGCGATAGCACAATAGAGATGGGATGCCTACAGGCATTACCCGGTATTACCGAAGATAAAGGGTATCTGAGCCACCAGAAAGAGGGTGGGACTATGATTAAACCGGAGCTGATGCCGGATGTTGAACCGCTCATGCTGGAATGTTACCGCGGCGACATTATCTTATTGAGCCGTTTTACACCCCATCGCTCGGAACCGAACACGTCCGATCGGTGCCGTTGGTCATTGGATTTACGGTATCAGACGACAGGACAACACACGGGACGGACAGCACACCCGGACTTCATCGTCCGGAGTCGCAAAAATCCCGAAACTGTCCTGTCTGAACATCAAGCGTGGTGTGATATGTGGATAGATGCTTTTGAAAACCCGCGCGGCAAAGCAATGCATAGGGCGGAATAGCAGTCAGCGGTCAGCCATCGGCAGTCGGTTGTCAGTTCTCGGTTAAGAGGGGGCGGCTAACAAAGGGCTTCTCTTGAGATAGTATCAAAACCGGTAGCCTGCATTCTCACTGCGAAGCAGGCGCAGGCGGATCTAAGGAACGCATCCGATAGTTCTAACGCACGTCCTTTCTCCGCAAGGTAAAATTAAAAGATGGAAGCGATTATTCTGTGCGGTGGTCTCGCCACGCGGCTCGGTGAGACCGCGAAAACACTTCCGAAAATTCTACTGGAGATCGCTGGGAAGACAGTCTTAGAATGGCAAATCCAATTGCTAAGAGATGTCGGTGTCAACTCGGTCATTCTCGCGTCCGGACACCTTCACGATGTGCTTTATGAACGCGTAGGAGACGCTTACGCTGGTATGCGCATCCGTTATGCTAAAGAGGAAAAGAGGCTCGGTACTGGCGGTGCGGTTCAGAATGCGATGCAGCAGATTAACACATCGCCGTTTTTTGTCCTAAACGGCGATATCTTGATCGCCAACTTTTCGCTGCGGGAAATGTTAGTTCGATTTGAACAAGGAATGACAGGGGTGCTGTTAAGTGTGCATGTCCCGGACATCCGTCCCTACGGCGAGATTGTATCGGACGCTGCGGGAAAAATTCAGGCGTTTCGTGAGAAACAACCTATCTGTCGTGCTGGATATGTCAACGGCGCGATATATCTTTTCGATCAAAGCATTACTGACGCGTTTCCAAGCGACCAAGAAAACTTCTCTATGGAACGAGACGTTTTTCCGGACGTTTCCAATCTCTACACTTTAGAAACGGATGCTGACTGGATTGATATCGGTGTTCCAGAACGGTTGGCTTACGCCCGCAAACACTTTTAATTTTACCTTGCGGTTCGGTCAGTGGGGCTACATATTAACGTCCCTTTCCTCTTTAACGTGAGTTTGATAAAAGTGGAATGCCGGGTTTCGCTACCGGTATTTAGGCAGAAAAGGTTTCCTTGAAAAGTGGCATATTCGTCCCAAGACTAACGCTTTTGGTGTGTATTTACCACTCTACCTGTAGGAAACACCCCAGCAAAAACACCTACAGATTTATTTTCAAACTGGCGTTCTTTACCAATGTTTTTTGTTGACCGCTACTCCGCTACCTCTTCTGTTCGCAAGACGACATAGCTTCGATAGCGTTCTGTATGTATTTCCCCTGCTTCAACGGCATCCTGAATAGCACAATCAGGTTCCGCGACATGCGCACAATCATTGTATTTGCATGTGCCGAGATAGGGTTCCATTTCTGGGAAATAGTACTCTAAATTTTCCGTATCCACACCCCACAACCCAACTTCCCGGATACCGGGTGTGTCGGCGACCTCGCCGCCGATGTCTAACGGAAAGCGTTCGACAAGTGTTGTTGTATGTCGTCCCTTCTGAGTTCTGATACCAACTTCACCGGTGCGCAGGTCTAAACTCGGTTGAAGTGCGTTCAGCAGGCTGGATTTACCGACACCCGACGCGCCAACAATAACACTAAATTTATCCTTTAGTGCATTTCGGAGTGCGTCCAGACTCTCAGGCACATTGATACTGGTATAGATGACCCCGTAACCCAATTTCTCATAAACGGCAAAGGTCGCTGTGAGTTCTGTTCGTTGGGCTTCATCCACTAAGTCCATCTTGTTGAGACATACCACCGCTTCCATATCGCCAGCCTCTGCTAAGATAAGAAACCTATCCAGTGTCCGAAAGTTAAGGGGTGGCATCAGCGTAGAGACAACGGCTACGATTTGATGTGCATTCGCAACAATAACCTGTTCAATGTCCTCGTGTCTTCCAGCGTATTGCCGCGAGAACTTTGTCCGGCGAGGCAGAATATCCTCTATCACTCCCTCTTCCATATCAAGTTGCGTGAAGATGACCCAATCGCCGACAGCTACTGGGTCGGCATACAGTCTGCGTCCGGTTTCAGAGCGGTTTCTCCGTTTGAGTGTGCCACGGAGTGTGCATCGCAGGATAATATCACCGTGTTGGACATCATAAAATCCTGTCCGCGCCCGGATGACTCTACCTTGTTCGCGTGTAAGAATAGGGCTCCACCTCCTAAAACGTGGATGCATTTGATGTTGGGGAATAGTTGTCGGTTGTCGGTTAAGAGGTTTTCGTTTAACAAGGGAAATTTGAGGAAAGGGAACACTCTATCAAAGGGAACGCCCTATCAAAAACACCCCAAGCAAAAACACGCTCTTGTGACTGAAAACTGATAGCTGAAAGGTTTGTCGTAGAAAAACCGTACTGACAACCATTCCTCAGACATAAGTTTTCATGGTTTCCAAAGCTACCTGAACATCCTCATCAAAATTATCAAACTTGCACTCGCACGAGACGCGACCGTCATAGCCTGCTTTTTGGAGTGCAGCGAAGAAATCTGTGAAATCGAAATCGTCGTTTCCGGGATAGGAACGCTTGACAGGTTCCGCTATGTGAACATGCGCGAGCCACTCAGCAGCGTCGATGGTGTTTTGCATCGGTTCTTCTTCCTGATGGATGTGATAGAGGTCTGCCAGCGCCTTGATTCCCGGACGATTCACGCGTTTTGCCATAGCGAGTCCATCTGCGACGGTCCGAAGGATATTTCCCTCTCGCCAACAAATGGGTTCGATGACAATCGTCATGTTGTGTGCTTCGGCATGATCTGCCGCCATATCGAGGAACTCAGCGATTTGTGCCAATGCACGTTCGCGCGAATAGCCTTCCTCTATACTCCGGGAACCGCTGCTGCCGTAGACGATAACTTCACCACCAATTTCACTGCCTCTACGACATGCAGTCTCTACGTAACGAGATAAACGTGAAAAATCGACGACGTCGCCTACGACACGTAGATCACCCGGAATAAACCCCGAGTACGATTCCGGTTTTAACGGTGCCTTCGCTACCTGTTCACGAATTTTCTGGAATTCCGACTCATCCGCCTCAGGCATCAATCCCGGACGCACGCCTAACTCAATGTAGTCATATCCGACTTCCGCGAGGCGATTGACATTCTCTAAACCTGTACAAACCCCAAATCTCATCCGTTGGCTCCTTCTTATGTTCCAAATCGTCGTTTTCGTTGGCTATAAGCCCGCAAAGCACGGAGAAAGTCAATCTTCCGAAATGAGGGCCAGTACGTATCACAGAAATAGAATTCCGAGTAAACACTCTGCCAAAGCAAAAACCCAGATAACCGCACCTCACCGCTGGTACGAATGATTAACTCAGGATCCGGAAGGTCTGAGGTGTAAAGATAAGGTGTAATCTTATCCACCGTGAGTTCATCTGCAATCTGGTGGACAGGTTTACCACTCTCACTCTCGACTTTTAGGTGTCCGCGAAACGCGTCAACAATTTCCTCTCGTCCACCATAAGCGACAGCGACATTTAAGATAAACTTGTCGTAATGTTTTGTTGCTTCTTCCGCTTCCCGAATTGCTTCTTGCAGGCTGGTTGGTAAGATTTCTATTTGCCCCATTGCACGGACTTTGATCTGGTTCTTATGGAGTCCCTCAATTGTGACAAGTTCCCTCATTTTCCTTTCGATAAGCCCAAGAATCCCTTCGACTTCATGTGCTGCGCGTTTGAAATTATCAAGTGAGAAAATCCAGATTGAAAAAATTTCAACGCCAAGTTCGTCGCACCAGTGGAGCACCTCCTCAAGTTTGTTTGCCCCCTCGTAGTGTCCGTCAATAATGTCTTCAAGTCCACTGGCTTTAGCATAGCGACGATTTCCATCTAAAATTACACCGATATGACGTGGGATTTTCCACGCATTGGCTTCGGATTCCAAACGCCGTTGATAGGCATTGTAAAAAAATCTTTCAATTCGATTTTTAATATAGCGGAATGGGTTCATATTTGTATCCCAGGTCTTTACAGATGCAATTTAGATACTATCTGCACACCTATATTGCGACATCAATTATAACACGAAAGCGTTATTTAGAAAAGTATATTTTATGCCGAAGAAACTTGGTTTTTGGCGGCTTCAAATTTTTAAATTTTCCTTGCGATTCAGTGAAGTGGGTTTGGTATTTGACGTTCTTTTCCGTATATCTGAAGAAACACCGGATTTCGTCTGGGAATAGACGAAATCCATTCCTTGTATTACATTGCAAAAACCCTTCCATTTCATTACAAGCTCAGTTTTCTGGGCGCATCGCAAGAGATGAATCCGTTCAATCGGTGGATTAAAAAGTATAAGAGATTTTAAAGTTGACTTGTTGAAGAAAGTGTGATAAATTCATGTAAAAATATTTGCGGGTATGTCGTAACGACTGCGACTACACGGCTACCGATAAAAGCGGAACGCATCGAAATCATCTTACGTCCTTGGAGTCACATTTTGTATGGAAGTTGGAACTTCCTCGTCGCTCACACCATCACAAATTCCTGCCCACGGTGTCACACTCAAATCTATTCTTATCGCTGTTATTCTAATACCGATTAACTGCTACTGGGTTATTGAGATGGAGGTTATTCGGTATTCAGGTCACCCTGTGACAATTTCCCTCTTTTTCAATGTGATTTTCAGTCTGTTCATGGTTATCGGCGTAAACTATCTGTTGCGCCGTTTTCTCCCGAGCTTGGCACTCGTACAAAGCGAATTAGTCGTTGTTTACCTGATGCTTTCCATCGCTTCGGGGATTACTGGGCACGATATGCTCGAGATACTGGTGCCGATGTTAGGGCATGCATTCCGCTTTGCGACCCCCGAAAACGAATGGCAGCAACTATTTGTCCCCTTCTTACCCAAGTGGCTCACTGTTAGCGACCCGTCCCTTCTACACGGCTATTATGAGGGGGAACTTCCGCTCTATACAGTTGAAACACTGCTCGGTTGGGCAACTCCGGTACTCTGGTGGACTGCCTTTATCACTGTGTTGGTTTTCGGCATGCTTTGCATCAATATAATTGTTCGTAAACAATGGATTGAACATGAGAAGTTAAGTTACCCAATAATCCAACTCCCACTCCAATTGACAGAAACACCACAGAATCGCCTATTTCAGAATAAATTGATGTGGCTCGGTTTCGGGATTGCTGCTGCGCTTGCTCTGTGGAATGGTGTCAACTTTCTGTATCCGATTTTACCTGAACTACGGACACGTGTGCGAAGTTTCCAAATTTTTACGGACAGCCCTTGGAACGCTATGGGAAGAATTCCGTTTTCACTCTATCCCTTTGCAATCGGGCTCGGTTTCTTTATCCCCCTTGACCTTTCGTTCTCCTGCTGGTTTTTCTTTTGGTATTGGCGGTTTATGCGGGTTCTCGGTGCCGCCCTTGGACTGCGTAGCCTACCCCGTTTTCCTTACATGAACGAGCAGGCATCTGGTGGTTACCTTGCGTTGTGCGTTTTAGCTATCTGGGCAAGTCGCAGACACCTGTTGCACGTTGCAAAAACAGTTCTCGGATTGAATACTCAAGAAAAAGATACCGCAAGCATGGTTTCAGGAAACAACGCACAAGAACCGATGTCATATCGCGGCGCGACGCTTGGACTTATCGCAGTGATGGCATTCCTTGTGCTCTTTTGCTATTATGGCGGAGCTGAGCTTTGGGTGATGTTTGCCTTCTTCGTAATTTATTACATGATCTCTATCGCCATAACTCGGATGCGCGCCGAGTTAGGCACGCCTGTGCATGACCTACACTATTCCGGTCCTGATGAAATTTTAACTCGCACCGTCGGGACACGCCGATTGGGGAGAGACAACCTTGTTATGTTTTCGATGTTTTGGTTCATCAATCGGGCACATCGAAGTCATCCGATGCCACACCAACTTGAAGGCTTCAAAATCATGGAACGGACAAACATGAAGATGAATCGTATCATTTTTGCCTTAACATTAGCGACCATTTTGGGGTCGTTGGCAGGCTTTTGGGCGTTAATCGACCGAGGCTATCGATTAGGCATGGAGATACGGGCATACTGGCCCTCCTTGAGTGCTTTTGGGATAGAGCCGTATCGTCGTCTTGCGGGGTGGTTGCAAGCCTCAGAAGAGACACTTATCCCCGAAAGTGGATTTATGGGCATCGGTTTTTTACTGACAACAGTGCTGATGTTCTTTCGGATGCGATTCGTTTGGTGGCCATTTCATCCTGCGGGGTTCGCTATCTCTACAAGCTGGGGTATGAATGTTACGTGGAGTTGCCTTTTTATGAGCTGGTTAATCAAATGGCTTATTCTTCAGTACGGCGGCGTCGTTCGGCATCGCAAGATAGCCCCCTTCTTCTTAGGGCTAATCTTAGGGGAGTTTACAATCGGGAGTCTCTGGACAATTTTAGGGATTATCGCGGGTATTCCCACTTACGGATTTTGGGTATAGCAGGTTAATCATCATCCGGTCGCGAACCTATTGCCAAATTCAGCGGTAATAGAAGCAGTGTTAGGCTAAACAGGAGCGTCCATTGCCATTCCCATTTCAGGTGCGTCATTCCTAAAAATTGTGCCACAGGTTCAACATAGAGCACCGCCAAATGGAGTGCTATAATGACAAGTGAAATAATGATGAGACGGGAGTTCGCGAGCACCCTCTGAACCAGTGGTTCCCATGGATAACGTAAAGCTTGCCAGCATGTAGATAGCTGCGTGAAAATAAGCGTGGTACACGCTGCCGTTCGCGCGATTGCAATATCCAGAGCATTTGGATCCTCTATATCTCCAATGGAAAGGACATCTGTCATTAACGTCGAAACACCGAATGCGTCGGACAATGCAGGCGAACGCCACAGGATAAAGAAGAACGGAATGATTGTCATCAGACTGATAGTCACAGCGCGGCAAACGATGTCCACACCTGTCATTTTTGAAAGGAAGCGCGATGCCGAAAACAACGAGGGACGGTGATGCTTTTCATCAGCAAATATCCGTTCCGTGCCTATAACTAATGATGGTAATAGGGTCAGGAGAAATTGGGTCCAAATTATCTGTGTTAATGTCAACGGCATAGGCATCTTATAGAGATAGTGCAATACCGTCCCGAATGTCAGCGTAAGGAGTAGGGAGAGTGTACAAGAGAAGTTCCACCGTAGAAAACCGGCGGCGTTATGGTACGCCTCGCGAGCATGAAGCAGTACATCCCTTACAGCTTGGAAACCGCCGTTGTTAATGAGTCCATCGGCTGCGGCTTGCACAACGTGTGATGCATCGACTCTATTCGCAAGGGTAATATCCGCAACGGTCATTGCTCGGAGGTCTTCCCGACTTTGCCCCAGAAATCCTACTGCATGTCCTTGACGTTTTAAACTGAGGACAATATTCCGACGCTGATGCCACGTTGGTTGCGAATACGCAATCCATTTTGCTGTTTCACTATCGAGTTGTTCACGCGAGACATTGTCAAGTTCCTCCCTTGACACCACTGCTTTCCGATTGTGGACCAGCCCAAGATCCTTCGCAAGATCGACCGTTTCTTGCTCCTCGCTTTCAGCAATGAGGATAATTTTAAGTCCAGTATCAAGGCTGGACTTCAGGATTGCCTTCGTCCGTTCATCATTGTTGGCAGAAAAACTGATAAACCCTAAAAAGATGGGATTGTATTCCATTTCCTGCGGTTTCAAAATAACATCAGAGGCATGAAAGGCTACGCCATAGACTTGTGCTTTCGTACTCATCAGATAGTCAATGATTTCATGATACATTTCGTACCTATCGTCTGATAGCGGTGTAACTTCGCCATTAATGAGTACATAACCGCAGGTGTCAAGCACTGTTCGAGCATCTCCAAAGATGATATTAAGATAATCTTCGGGTGCCGACTCAAACACTTGCATTTGATAGGGGTAGTTATGGGTGAAGGAATACGTGTTCACTAAGGGAAGTCGAGTCTTCACACTTTCCAGTTGGTAGCCGAGTTTTTTCACATCCTTTTGGATGGCGATCTGGGGGGACAGTTCCATCTCAGAAGACATGGAAACCTCTGAAGTTGTCTGTGTGTTAAAGAGGTCGGTACTGTCCGTATCCTGCCCATCAGAAGCCCCCAGCCCCGCTGTGAACACTAAGTGTGGGGCACCCTGTGGAATTTTTCCGCCAGGTGACATTGCTTCAATAGCTTTTTGCCGCTCTGCCGGGGTCAGTTCTTTGAGAGAATTTAACCATGTACTCCATGTTTTACCATCAACGAGTTGTTCATCAACGAAAAGACTTGAAATCGTTAGTGAGCGTGTGGTGGAAACCCCGTTTTCATTAGCAAAAAAAGTGGTAATGCGACTCAGTTTTTCAAGGCTACGTGAATTTCGTAGCACCACCCCTTTTTCCAACAATCTTTGGGCGTGTTTAGAAAAGAATAAACGGAGCAGTTCAATCACATCTTGCGGAGCAGACGCGATAGCAAATAGCATTCCTAAATGGATTAGAGATTGCCAATCGGTGGCATGATTCTGATATTCAAACCACCACGCGATTGCGACAGCCACGCTACCCACGACCAGACCTACAATTTTTATACTGGTATATAAACCTCTCGTCTCATTTTCAGCGAGGGTATTCGCGACGAACGTTGGACGGGCATCCGGGCGTTGTTTCCATATTTCCAACTGCCTCCCTGTCTGCACAACGATTGCAAGTCCATGTCCTGCTACAACGTATGTCCCACCGAACGCCATGTTTTTCTGTTTTTGAGGCGGTACAGTACTATCTGGAATATCCACCCCTACCTTTTGCACAGGCTCCTCGGTGCCAAAGAGCACGGACTCGTCAATCATAAGACCTTCTGATTCAATGATCCTGGCATCAGCAGACACATAGTCCCCCGCGCTGAAAGGGAGCAGGTCCCCAGGCACGATGTCCTCTGGCGCGCACGCATCCAATTTTCCTTGTCGAATAACCTTGATACTATGCACCATGCGTCTATTATGGTCGATATCGCGGCTGCGAATGCGGTGTTCCATCATGTATGCGGATACAACATGAATAACCAAGACTGCTCCGACAACGCTTACTGCATGGAGCGTAACGCCGTTCGTACCGTTGACTAAGGCAATGCTAAGGATGACTGTCGCGACTGCCAAAACAATCACACGCCACGTGAGCAACGACTTCAGAAACGCTTTAAAAGGAAACGCGTTTTTCTCTGGGGACACCTCGTTCTTACCGTGCCGCGCTTTCGCCTTCTGAACGGCTTCCGCGCTCAGCCCCTGATCCATATTGGAGTCGAATTTATTCAGTATTGATGCGATGTTTTCCGCATGAAAATTTGACATTTTTTAATTATTCCTTGCGGTTAAACAACGTGGGTGTTTTTGCTTGGGTGTTTCCACTAGAACTTGACATGCCTTTCTTATATCCGTTCTCCATTTCATTACGAACTACACACTTTGTTCTACAGACATGAGGTTTCCGCGCAAACGCTAAAAAACGTTCGCTCCATGAGCATCCGGCTTTAAAATTTTAATATCCGCCACAATCTGGTGCTTTTTGAAGGCATTTTGCATCTTCTCAGCAACCTGCTCCGTGTGCTCCAGACAATAGGCTGCAATAGTTGGTCCTGCTCCACTCAATGCGACGCTAAGTGCGCCAGCGGTGGTAGCGGCTTCTGCCACATCATCAAATCCTGGAATCAGTGAAGTACGGTAAGGTTGATGCAACCTATCCTTCATTGCAACACGTAACATCTCAAATTGCCTCGTGGCAATGCTGGCAATTAGCAGTGTGCTCCGGCTTGTATTGTAGATTGCATCTGCAAAACCGACCGACGTTGGTAACACCCCTCGTGCTTGCTCTGTTGACAGGGGGAAATCAGGAATTGCCAGTACAATCGAAAGGACGGATGGACACTCTAATTGAACGGTATGAACCTGAGCATCCTCCTGTGCTGAAACGACGAGTCCACCATACAATGAGGCGGCAACGTTATCTGGATGCCCTTCCAGTTCTGTCGCAAAGTTGAGAAGTTCTGGGTGAGAAAATGGGGTGTCGCAGAGCACGTTGGCAGTGAGCAACCCGCCAAGAATGGCTGTTCCACTGCCGCCCAGACCACGAATTGCAGGTATTCCATTTTCTATCTGCAATTTAAAGCCTTTTGGGCGTTTCGATCCGCTTCGGTGGAAAACAAGTTCTACCGCTTGAAACGCGACATGCGCTGGCGTACTTGGTATTTTATCGGCATCTACGCCGCTTACAGAAAGACTGTCGGTTTCAGAAAACTCTAACGTAACTGTGCTATAGAGCTGGAGAGCGAGCCCTAACACGTCGAATCCAGGTCCCAGATTCGTTGTGCTTGCTGGGATTCGCGCGGTAACTTTTCGGTTAAAAGTAGGAGGCATTTTTAATTATACCTTGCAGAGGAACACCGGACGTTTCGAGTTTGACGTGTGTTCCTCATATCCGCCTGCGCCGATGTTGCAGGCTACCCTTTCAGTTTTCGGTTAAACGGGTTTCACTTTTTCAGTCTTCAGTCTTCAGTTAAGGGAGTTTCGCAAATCCGAAGTCCTCTTTTAACTTCGAAGATGCACAGGAGACCAGTGGTCTCCTATGCTACAGAAAGGTTTTCGGTTAACTGAAGTCTCTTGTAACTGATAACTATTGGCTACAACTTCGAGATTGCAGTTTCCATTCTGTCCAATGCCTCTTGGATATTATCTAACGAATTGGCATACGAAAGACGAAGGTAACCATCACCATATTTGCCGAAAGAGGTACCAGGCAATAAGGCGATATCTGCTTCCTCCATGAGATAATCAGCGAGCGCTTCACATGAAATCGGCAGTTGCGTAACGTTGGGAAACACATAGAAGGCACCGAGCGGTTTGATGCAACTGACACCTTCAATTGCATTCAGTCCATCTACAATTGCGTCGCGTCGTTTCTGGAATTCTGAAACCATCTGAGTAACAGAGGTTTGCGGTCCTGTTAACGCCTCTATCCCAGCGAGTTGTGTGAAGGTGGCAGTACAGGAATTGGAGTTAATAGTTAACTGCGTGATTTTATCAGCAATCGCTTGAGGGGCAATCCCGTAACCCAACCGCCATCCTGTCATTGCATATGTTTTAGAATGCCCTTCGATCAGAATTGTCCGTTCCTTCATGCCCGGCAGACTAAGGACGCTGCCGTGTTTACCTTCATAGAGAATGCGGGAATAGACTTCATCTGTCAACACATAAAAATTGTGCTTCTGTGCAAGTTCTGCGATTGCCTCAAGGTCTTCAGTCGTCAGCGTTCCACCTGTAGGATTCTGAGGTGAGTTGAGAATCAGCAGTTTCGTCCGATCAGAGATTGCCGCCTCAAGATCTTCAAGCCGGAACCGGAAGTCTACCTCCTCGCGAAGGTGTAGCGGTACGGCTTTTCCGCCGATGAAGTCGATAACAGATTCGTAGACGGGGAACCCGGGTTCGGGATAAATTACCTCATCACCATCATCGATTAACGCTAAAATAGTGAAAAAAATAATAGGTTTCGCTCCGGGTGTCACTGTGACTTCGTCAGGGTGTATGGTAACACCACGCGTCTCGGTTATATGTTGTGCGACGACCTCGCGAAACTCCGGTACACCCGCAGATGGACAGTAACCGGTATGTCCGTCCTTCATTGCTTTATACGCTGCTTCAATAATATTAATCGGTGTTGGAAAATCCGGCTGTCCTATTTCCAGGTGGATGATGTCTTTGCCCTGTGCCTCTAACTGTTTGGCTTTAGCTAAGACCTCAAATGCGGATTCCGTGCCTAATCGACTCATCCGCGTTGCGAATGTGGATACTTCCAAAATTATACCTCGCTAATGGTTATCAGTTTTCAGTTATCAGTTTTCAGAGAAGAACTGATGGCTGATGGAACCGACTGCTGACGACTATTTATTCTGCCTGCATTATAGCACCAGTGGAACTCGCTAACCAGACATGTTGCCCGTCAAGCACAAAAACCTTGACCAGTTTTTCCCTGGAATCTTCAAGTTCCCAAGTTTCGCCACCATCACTGGTACGTAGAATAGCACCGACTCCAAAGTCGCCACCTGTAGCCCAGCCGTTCTTCTCATCTGCAAAGCCAACACTTCGTAGTGTTTCTTCTGTTCCACTCATTTGCTCCGTCCACGATTCACCGCCGTCAGTAGTATGAAGGATTATACCATTTTCACCTACAGCCCAGCCCATTGACGCATCAAGGAAAAAGATGTCTTCAAGAATATCCTCTTTGTTGGTACTTTGTGTGACCCACGTCTGTCCACCATCCATCGTTTTCTGAATCAATGCATGTTGACCCTGTGTACTGGGACTCACGCGGACACCGGCAATCCATCCGGTTTCTTCGTCAAGAAATTGAATTGCGTTGTACATATTTGCGTCATCATCGCCAATCGCACCGAGTTGCCCACCTTGAAGAACTTTCCATGTACGCCCGCCGTTTTCTGTAGAGAGGATGGTATCGCTTTCACCCACTGCGTACCCAACTTCTTTATTCGCAAAATAGATGCCTTTAAGTCCGTTACCAACCTTGCTGGTTTGCATTTCCCAGTCTCTGCCGTTGGTCGTGCTAACGATTGTCCCGTTCGCGCCAACAGCCCAACCATGTTTATCATCAAGGAAGTACAGTTCAGCTAAATCAGCAGGGATTTTGATTTCCGATTTTTGCCAAGTTTTACCACCATCCATGGTATATCCGATGAAACCGGGATTTTCAAAGTCTTCAAAGGATGCGGCACCAACTACCCAACCGGTACTCTTGTCTGTAAAAGCGATTGACATGTAATCCCGAACGTCTGGGTCGCGTTCCTGTAAAATGCTCCAATTTCCTAACGCCGGTAGAACGGTCCCCAAAATACCGAGGGTCGCGAGTAGTATTATTCCTGTCAGTAGGCGTGACTCAAGCCTGTTCATTGTTATTCTCCTTTATTCATAAAAATGTGTGTTAACAGCAGATTCTTTTGGGGCAGCTTGCATATCTCCAAAAACTTGCCGTTATAAAGCACGGGGCAGTTTAACAAGCCAGCAACTTGCTAATAAAATTATAATATAACTCTGAATTGAAAATTAAGTCAACAAATTTTTCCCAAGCCCCCAACGGACTGGAACGTTGAAAGCAATAGGGACCCTACACAGAAAAAATTAAAATGCCATCCCATTGCGAGGATACGTTTTAATATCACGTACATCTACTACTTCGCAACAATTAAAGTCCCTGTCTTAAAACTCTCTCCCACTTGAAGTTGATAGACATAAACGCCGCTTTCCACAATTTCACCGGCTTCATCGCGTCCATCCCAAATCAACTCCGTCTCACCGGGTAATGCGGTCAGAGTCTTCACGAGCATTCCGTCAATGTCAAATATGAGCACTGTGAATTCACCCGATGTTTCTTCGAGTGTGCGAGCGGGAAAGACTACCTGATTGAAATCCTCGTCTGGAGAAAGCGGTGTAAAAGGGTTCGGGTAAGGCTTATCAAAAATACGAAGCCTTTTTTCTATGGGGGCGGACTCGTTATTTGCCTCGTCAATGGCGATGACAGTATAAGTAAAACTGCCGATAGGTAGCGGGCGGTCATCAATAAATTTATATTCTGTTTTCAACTCATTGATTTCTGCGAGTGTGGTAAGCCCTTCGGTAATTCGGTACGTTGTTACATCACGACTGTCGCTCGGCTTCCATAAAATTTCGACACCATCGCTTGAAGGAGTGATACTCAGTATCGTCGGTGGCTCCGGTGCAGCAGTATCCGGTGATACAGTTACTGTTTGTATCGGTGAGCGTTCCGATTGCAGGAAAAGCGTTTTGTAAGCGGTAATCTGATAGGTATGGCTTCCCGGAGGAACGTTTACGTCGCGAAACGTGGTTGACGAACGATTTTCGATATTAATAGTAGAATCGTCTTTGTCTCTGTAGATGAGGTAACCGCTGACATCCTGATCTTCTGATTTCTGCCAACGGAGGGTCACATCGTTTTCTCCCGTTTCATCGGCTTCAGCGATAAAGCCTATAACTGGGTCAGGCGGTACATTCGGAATGACCTGTAAGGTAAAATCGTCGTTGTTGAGCTTTCCGTCTGCCTGCCCGGGTCGGATAAATTCACCGATGGGACCGTCTTGCAGATTGCGTAAGCGTACTCTGAAAGTTGCCTCCAAGATAAGTGTATTGGGTGTCTGACACTCAAAGACAATTTCATAGAGCGAATTCTGAAAATCAACGATAGCGTCTGCGAGTTCAACACGTAGGATACTTCCGCCAGAGGCTACCGCCCTTGCTACAATTTGGTTTCCGTCACGCGAGATGCCTTTGAAATAGGACAACTGGGTTAGAAATCCAAGCGGCATCATGATTTCAATAATTTTAATTTCTTCGCCCGGCTCTGCCAATGACCGATCAATTACGAGCGTCACGATGAGCGGCACAGTCGAAGTAGCAGGAACAATGCCTTCCTTTTGCCCTACGACGTTAATCTCTCCCACAGAAGTAACCGCTCCATAACCGTTAGCGGAGACCAAGAGCAGACTACCGATAAGTATCAAAACAATAGATGTGTTTTTCATCTTTTAATTATACCTTGCGGTTCGGTCAGGGGCTTAGCACCTTGACGTTTATTTCCGTAGATCCGCCTGCGCCGTTGTTGCAGGCTATGGGTTTGGATCTAACGCAAATCTCGCTACTGGCTGCTGGCAACCGACGACCGACACCTATTAAAGCAACAGATTAAGGGAGAACCGCTGTGTTGTATTGTCGTGAAAATCCCCACTTAGCAGTTGGAACCCATAGTCGAGTTGGAGGGCAGTACCACTGATTGGAAGTTTAGCACTTCCACCGAAACTCAGAGTCGTTGCCGAACTCCCTCCACTTTTCACACCATAACCACCACGAACGGCGATGGAGTTATTCAACCAGACTTCCATTCCTGTGCGTATATAAATTTCGCCATTGCGAGACGCTACCTCAAGACTCCCAAGACTGCCTTTCAACAAATTGCTGACTGCGGCACCTTGTGCACTCATCTCCGCGATAGACGCAAGTCTGTATGCCAAACCAGCACGAATGTTTAACGGCACCGAATCTGTTTGAGTGTCAGATATGCTCATATCGGCGGGAAGCAGATTCTCTACTGACGCCCCCAGGCTCAGACTCTGGAAGGGTTTTGCAATTACACCGAGATCAAAAGAAACAGCTGAACTGGAGGTTTTGACGAAATACGGATTCTCTGCGACGAATTCGTTTGCCGCGTCAAAAGAGGTCCGGAAGAGTTTCAGATTCGCACCGATCGCGAATTGTTTGAAAAGGGCATTTCCATAAGAGAGACGCAACGTCTGTTCATGGTAAACATCGGAATCTTCTGCCAAGTCCCCGAAACCCGCCCCAATTGACCCTATTCTTCCAAGCGGAATAACACCACTGAGGGCATTATAGGTAATGAGCCCCCTAAAGCGTTGTGCGTGCGTAGCAGCGAGATGGACCTCATCAATATAACCTAATCCTGCAGCGTTGTAATCTGCGGCGTTGCTATCATCAGCAAGCGCGACGAAGGCTCCACCTAAACCTAACGGTCTCGCGCCAACACCAATATTATTGAATGCAGCCGCGGCGACAGCTGGAAAAAGCAACGCGATGAGTAGAATTAGACAGAATATATGCTTCAATCTATTATTTCCTTCATAGTGATATATATTTTTTAGGATTATTTATCTTATTTTCCTGAAGATATGCCTTGAAAGTGCCCCAGTATCAACTCAGTGGAATTCGGGGTTACAAGCCTTTCCCACTTAATTCAGTCCATCTGTCATCGGCACAAAACGGACAGGGATAATCTCAGTCGTTTCGAGAGATTGTATCGAACTCTCATCAGTTTGAAGTCCTTTTTGAATTAAAAGGAGATTTTGTTCAGAACCACCGACAGGAATCACCATCCTACCGCCTGGTTTGAGTTGCTGAATGAGTCGTTCCGGCACGTCCATAGGTGCGGCAGCGACAAGCACGGCATCATAAGGCGCGTGTTCTTGCCAACCGTAATACCCATCTCCTTTTCTGAGATGAATGTTTCGATAGTTGAGTGCCTCTAATCGCACTTTCGCACTTTTGACAAGTCCGGATATAATCTCAACAGAATAAACATCTCCTGCCAATTCTGCCAGTATCGCCGTTTGATAACCACACCCCGTTCCGATCTCAAGAACTTTTGAAGTTGGAGTGAGTTCCAGCAAGTCTGTCATCAATGCAACAATATACGGTTGTGAGATCGTTTGGTCACAATCAATTGGTAACGCTCCATCCTGATACGCCACATTGAGGTATTGCGGTTTTACAAATAGGTGCCGCTCCACCTTTCGCATAACAGCAAGCACTTGCGGATTGTAGATACCACGCGCTTCAATCTGGTTCCGAACCATCTTGCGACGTAGTGTCGTGTAGTTCTTGGCAAAGAGCATTTTAACCTAACTCCGAAGCATCAACTTCTACGATTTTAATTCTGACACACTCTTGTTAATTACCTAAACTTATCTGATAAGGCATGAGAAGAAACAACCGATGCTTTCTGATTATGTTTAGAAGCCTCGCGGTGGTGCTCAAGCCACCGTACTGTGTAATAAACTCCAACTGAGACTCAACTCCCACACCCCTGTCCTCCATCCGCAGGTCTCCTACAGAGGAAACCTGCGGGACAATGTTCTTAAAAGAATTCGGGGTTACAATTCCTTCCCACATCGAGACGAATGGAACTCCGAGGCCGCTGAGTAGTTCCGACATCCACGTTTTTTTCGGAAATTCAATTATCTCAACCGACTTTTCTCCCAATTTTGCGTGTTCTCGCGCGATTGCGATTGCGAGACTTAAACCGCCTAACTCATCTACAAGCCCGTTTTCCTTTGCCTGTCTGCCTGACCAGACGCGCCCCCGTCCAAGTCTATCTACATCCTCGACTGTTAGCTCGGTTCGTCCGAGAGCAACTTTTTCAGTGAAATCGTCATAAATTTCTTTAATCTGCTTCTGTACGATTGCTTTTTCAGCAAGCGGATAGTCCCCGTAATCGGTGTAAAAATCAGCATGCTGTCCCCGTTTGAGAATCTCTTTATGGATACCGAGTTTCTCATAAAGCCCCTTGAAACTATACTTACCGCCAATAACGCCGATAGACCCCGTAATCGTTCCGGGTTCAGCAACTATCGTATCTGCGGGAGCCGCGATGTAATAGCCTCCTGATGCCGCTACATCCCCCATTGACACCACGAGTGGCTTAACTTCTTTAAGTCGCACTAATTCACGCCATATAGTGTCAGCGGCGACAACGAGCCCACCGCCACTGTCAATTCGTAACACAACTGCTTTTACAGAATCGTCATCTTTTACTTCCTTGACAATACGTGTGATTGTGTCCGCTCCCATCACCTGGGTACCCATAAACGGATCGACAAAACTATCGCCCGTCAACATCAATCCTTCAGCCTTAATGATTGCGACCTTGGGTTGTGGCACCTGCCAATCTTGTGGATACAGTCCGCTTCTTACGTATTCGCTGAGTGGCACCAAATCGGTTCTGGTATCGGTGAGTTCGGTTACGACATCAAGCAATTCATCTTCATAGACGAGCCTATCCACCAGTTCAACGGCAAAGGCTTGACGCGCTGTATAAGGCCCTTCGTCGATACGTTTTCTGACACTTTCGCGCGTCCATCCACGCCCTTCTGCGATGGCGCTTACGAGTTGATCATAGAGATCATCTAAAATAATGTTTTGGATCTCGCGGTGTGCTTCGGACATATCGCGCCGTGTGAATGCATCGGATGCGGATTTGTACTCGCCGAGATGCTCAAGATTCGCTCGAATGCCGAGCAGGTCTAACGCACCTTTGTAGAAGGAATGTTCTGTGCGTATACCAATTAACCGGACCTCAGCAGACGGTTGAATCAGGATACCGTCGCATGCAGATGCGACCATGTAGTCGCCGGTGGAACAATTAGAGAGGTAGCAGAAAACCACGCGTCCCGATTCTCTAAAATCCAAGATGGCATCCGACATCTCTTGAAGTTGGGCAATACCGTAGCCGCTTCCGTCTATACGGACCAAAATTCCAGCAACATCATCATCCCATTTTGCGATAGGTAGGACCTGTTTGAGGGAACGCATCGGTAGATCCAGGAACGTCTTACGGCGGGGTATCGATTTGGTTTTGGGGGCGTTGGAAAAATGAAAATACCCGACACCCGACCATGCTTCTCGATTATTGTCAAAGGCGTTGCCCGTTCCAAATCCCCAATTTCCGATATTTATACCGAAACGGACATCAAAACTCAGGTCGTTATTTACGGTGCCGCGGAGCATGAATTCGCGAATAGGGCGGACCTCCAAGGCATAACGGAGTTCCACACCCTCAATCCCCTGTGTTTTCTGCAGGTCAATTGAGAGTGTTGTTCGCCATGTCCCCGGACGGAGTGCTAACCCTAAATCATAGGTGCGTCCGAGTTTTTCTCCAAGCAATTTCGGGCGATTGAGATCGCGTGCCGCTGCGCCAATTGAGAAATAACGTCGCCGATACATTAAACCCATGGAGAGTGAACGGAATCTGTCGTATGCTTCATCGTCCGAATTCATCCAACTGTAACTTGTTCCCCAGTAAAGGGCATTTCCGAGGTGATATCCACCCGAAAATGTATAGCGCGTGAAGTCGGTATCGGCATCGGCGGCACCGAATTCTATACCGAAACCTGCGCCGGGGACAGCCAGAAAGAAAGCATCATCGCCTGCCCAATCGCTTTGATATGTTCGGAGGTAGTACAGGTTTAGACCGTGGACTGCGGCAAGTCCGGATGGATTAAAGAAGGTCGCAAGGGCATCATCGCTCACGGCAATGGAACTTGATGGCAAGTGGGTGCGCGCCTTTGGCGGTGCGGCAACACAAAGCGTGCTTATCCCACAGATGAATGCTGCGGAGATAACATTTCTACCAATGCGCCCTAAACGCTTGTTAAATGAAAGTGAAACGAGAAACATGCTTTTCATTTAATACGGATTTGCAACCTTGGAGGACCTACTTGTAGTGTGAGTCTATACTATAGAATATCACAAAAGCATAGGGATTGCAACAGAAACGCAAAACCTACGAACGCCGAGCATACTGCGGAAACAGTTCGTCATGAATGTCGCTACATTGCTGGAGATGGATTTGTCGTCCCGCGTCCGCAGTATCAACCATTGTTGGGAAATACATCCCAGCACCCGTCTCAATTTTATATCCGCCTGCTGAATGGACACTCAAGTACTGATGCAATGTATCCAAATCAGATTCGGATGTGCAATGCTGTGTGCAATTCATCGTGAACATCCGCCGTCGGGTTCCGCCACCAAACGCGGCGTGATAGGTATCGTGGTTGAAAATTACGACATCACCGGGTGTGCTCTCCAACGCGATACTGGTTGGAAAATCGCGCGGCGGTATACCGTATAATGCCTCTGATTGATTCGGATCAATCTTTCCGGCTCTGACGAAGTGTGCCGGATTCTGGCTACCGGGAATGATACGTAAGCATCCTGTGTCTTTCGTCAAAGGATCGAGGTAAAATGCCACCTTACACGCGAAGAGCCGTCCCCAGCCTCCATCAGGATGCCAACCGGTATCGCCGGCGTAATAGTTCCCGTCGCCTCCAGCGTAGTTGAAGTCTTCACCAAGTACACCGCCGATGAGTCCCTTAATACGTTCATCATCAAGGAGGGTACAGAGTCGAGGGCGATGCTCGATCGGACCGCCGAACATTGTGCGACGTGTTCCATCATGATCTTTGCCGCCCCCAAATTCCTGAATCGATATTTCAAATTCTTCGATAACCCATTCCATCTCGCTTGGCGAAAACATGCCCGGTATCGCGAGATAGCCGAAAGTATTGAAGAAATTCACTTGATGTTCTGTCAGTTTCATATTTTTAATTTTCCTTGCGGTTCGGTCAGGTATGTTTAGCTTACGCAGGGCGTTTGCGTATATCTGTCCTCCATTTCATTACGGACTACAGATTTTCTACAAAGAAAACAAGAAGCCTTTTTTAATTTTCCTTGCGGTTCGGTCAGGTGCATTGTTCATACTATTCCCATCGCGCCCAGACGTTTGGCGTAACCTGCCCTTCATCGATGTACGGGTCTTCACCAGCAACGGTGATAATACCACGGTAATTTCGCTGTCCCTTCCACCCTAACCACGATGCTGTTGAGCAGTAGTGGCTCACAAGGATACGTCGGAATGTGTCGCTTCGATTCTTTTTCGAGCGGTGTAAAAGATAGCCGTTGAAAAAGAGGACGCTACCGGCTGGCATCTCAATCGGGATTTCGTCGGTGTCATCGAAGCCAGCTGCTTCGTGACAACTGTCGAATTCATGGCGTTTGTCGTGTGGGAAGCGGTCATAAATTACACCACGGCGGTGGCTATTGGGCAAAACCCAGAGACAGCCGTTTTCAATTGTGGCATCATCTAATGTAATCCACGCGCCGAGTAGCGATCGATCACGCGTCGGAATAGGGTGTTCGTCCTGATGCCATGGATTACCGGTATGCCCGGGGACCTTGCCTAACATCATTGACTGCATACATTTCACACCACCATCCCAAAACGGGATATGTGCCCCAACAATCACCCGGAGGACTTCACAGATTTTTGGATGTTCAACGTAACGCCGAACCAAGGGGCTAAAGACATGCGGTTCGCCGACACACATGATTCTATCCAAAACTTCCATTTCGCTTGCTGTCTCCGGCAGCGGTGGGATCGCCTCACACTTATAATCCCCACGAAAGATTCTTAGCATCTCTGCTTTCAGGTCATTACATTCTTCCAGTGTAATGATATCTGGAATCAGTAAATACCCATCATTGATGTATGATTTTGCCCAAAGATTGGACTGTTCTTGTCCCATTTTCAGATCCTTTGTCGTCGCAGTTTGAAATCGTGGGTTATTCTGCCCGGATAATGCGCCACGTTTCCGCTTCATTCGCGAAAACCAACGTCAATTTGCCAGATGTTTGTTCAACCTGACCGTTTGCTTTCGGAGCATATTGCAACGTGTAGCCGCCCGTTACAATCGCCGTATCGTCAACGATGTTCGGATGGATGTCAATGTTGGTCAGTGTCATATCAATCTGATGATAAACTTCAAAAAACTCGGATGCCTTTGTTTTAACGTCTTGATATGTGCGACCATTGGAGTGATACGCCTCTGAGAAACAGGACATAACCTCCGTTAGGTCGGCCATGTCGTATCCGAGTTCATATCGGTTTAAGACGCGCTGAATAATCTCTTTGATCGTCGGTTCGGTTTGATTTTTACCTTTCTGTGTCTCTGTTGCTACAGGATGCGCCATTAATTCGGGCGGGATTCCTTGGGCAATCTGCTTGAGTGTATGGACCTCCGGGGCGGCATAACCCCAAACCTCCAATTCCATAACTCGTGCAGTGCCTTCCACCTCATACACAGGTCGCTTGCCTGCCATGTGTTGGTAATTGCGGACCGTATCATTTGAGGAAACAGGAACGAGCCGGACTTTACTGGCTATTAGGCGATGGCGGACTTCATGAACCCGCTTACCTTTGGTATTATCTCGCGCTGTATACTGTTTGTCTCTCGTATCGCCCGATGGAATAAGCCCCCAACCGGTGCCGTGCCAATACTCAATCCGATAGTCCTTCAATCCGAATTGCGGTGCTGGATACTTCTCGGAGTCGATCGTCCACATAACAATTTTACGAATATCGACCGGTTTCGCGAGCGTCACGGATACATAAGCGCGCTTGTTTAGATCTGAAGTACGCAGATGCTCTAAACTACTCCCCCATCCACTGCCTTCATCCCACGTCTCAGAGTTAGTATCACCATCGATTATCTCTCCTGCGCGATGGTTTGGAACGGATTGTGAGGCATCCGCGATTGCCCCATTTCGGCTCAGCGCAAAATTGATGAGCGGTGGTGGCGGTTCTAAAAGATGTTCCTGCAAAGTTTGCGATTTACAACCGATTATCGAAAGTAAGAGCATCAGACCTGTACATATACGCAGCATCCTTAACCTCCTTTTCATTTCACCGTAACACTGCCAAGCGTCCGAGTGTCTGTGCTGTTTGGTCTCCAGCGACAGCGCGTATTTTGAAAAAATAGACACCATTGGCAAGTAATATACCGTCAGCGTCTCGCGCCTCCCACATAAACTCATTGTAGCCTTCGTTTCCAGGAACCTCTTTCAAGACATTTACGACCCGTCCAGATGTAGCGTAAATAGTAATAGAGACTTCATCTGCATCCAGCGATAACTGATAGGTAAACGTTGTTTCTTGTTTCAGAGGATTCGGGTAGTTGTGAACATCCCAAATTCGGAAAGGAGTTTCCTCTGGTGAGAAGCCCTCGTCGTGTTTCTGGAGTGTTTTATAATCGAAACTCGTTAACCAAGCGACTTCTCCGTTTAAGGTACTTAGCAGCTCTGCTTCAATCGTCCGATGCGAATATCCGAAAAGTGGGATAAATTCTTCAATCCCTTTGATATGTGGTTGTATGGACTTTGAAAATTCTATAGCACTTGTCAACTTCGCGCGGATTGCCTCTTCCGTGCCCGGCTCGTAGCCGAGTGCTATTGCCTCTACCAATTTAGCTCGGCTTCCAAAGAACGCGACCCACAGTTCCATTAAGTGAATGGCATCGCGTAAATCCTCGGTCGCTTCCAGATCAAAGGGTTCTGCGATCTCACTTGCTACGCGTATCTCGTTTGCAGCCTGTTGTTGTGGTGCCAAAAGTGCCGTGAACCGGTCCACAGCGAGTTTCGCAATGCCCAGTTCCGGAATGGCCAACGTATCTTCAACAGCTCGTGGTCCAATCAAGGTCCAGAATCGCGTTGCGAGTCCTGCGGATCCGCTGCCGTATGTGCCGCCTACAGTCAAGGATCCCGCATAATCCGTGAAATAACTTGCCATGTTCCATCCGTTTACCCGCAAGGCGTTCAGAATGTGTGGTGCTGCTTCGGTGCCGTATCGGGCTATCAACTCGTTTTGAAGGAGTTTATAATGGTCAAGGTTGATATCCCAATTGAGACTTGCACTGACAAGGCGGTCGAGGTATCCCAACCCCTGTGTTGCGCCTTGGACAGTAAACCCACCGAGACCGATGACCTCGGGGTTATTAGCAAGTTGCCGAACACCTTGCACGAACAGATCACTCTCGAGCATCCAGAGCGGCATGACCTCCTCTACTTCATGCGAAAGGACTATAAAGCGATGTCCGATTTCTCCGAGTGCCCTAACTTGTGGGATAGGCACGCCTGCACTCGCGACGGGTTCACCATCTGCGCCCCATTTCCGCGAGAAAATAGTCCCTTTCGGCAACTGCTGTGCATAAATGCCTGCGGCATCCTTGAGCCAACTGCTGTCATACCCAGAGATATAAAATTTGAAGTCTGGACGCACTTCCAAGGCGGCGTTAATAATCGTAAAGTAGACTTGCCAAAGTTTTGCTTGTCCCTGTTCTGTCCTATCGCCACAGTCAGGACAATCGCATGCGCGTGTCTCATGTCCCCAAGAACGAAGATGAAAACCTGCGAGCGCAGGATAGGTGCGCACGATCGTCTGTGTCAGCTCCCTCGCGAGCGTATGAAACGCGGGTTTGGACCAACAGAACGGGCGATAAGATACTTCATTCCGAGATGCCCCGTAAAGCACCGTCGGTCCAAGGACATCGGGACGTTGTTGAATCAGTGCCTCTGTCGGTTCACCCGTCACATACATGAAAAGATAAGCATCAATACCGCGTCGTTCAAGTGCATTAAACCGATTTTGTAGTACCTCGATGCGTTCTCGCCGCGCGCCTATCGGTTCATCTTGCAAGGCTTCAAACGCAGGCGTATCCACATATTTAAACGCCGTCCCAAACCCATCTTCAATACCCGTGCCTGTCCAAACGCCTTCGCCGCCACTCATGTTGATACGGTGGCGTGCGAGCCAGTCAGGCTCCTCTATCTCCAACACAGCACGCACAGGATAAAATGGTGATGAGGTCTCGTTCATGAACGGCACGAGCAGTGCTTGCGCTTTGGCGACGGGTAACTCTGGATGGACAGGCTTTAAACCCGTCAACGCCGTAATACAGTTTTCAATGAAGGCATACGCGCCATAAACCACGCCTCTCTCGGTATGCGCTGTCACAACAATGACGATCTCTGTGCCGACCTCTACTGTTTTGATACGATAGCCTTCGTCCCCAAGTTCTTTTGCCAAAGTCAGTTCTACGTTCGCCTGTAATCCTGCGACCGTCGGATTCGACTTTGGAGTGCCAAGCACAATTATCGTTTGTGTTTCCGTTTGTTGGCGATTGGTACGGATGTCGAGTTTGGCACCTGTGAATTGTTGGATAAAGGATTGGATTTCGGCGGCTGCGAACTGCTCCTGTTCCGAGGCGTTTGCGCCAACTTGAAGTGTTGCGCTCGGTTTACCGGATACCGCAATCGGAATTTGATTACCCCTCGCTGGCAGGACGAACACTACAATACAGAATGCGACAACGAGTGCAGAAACACCTTTCTTGTATACTGTTTCGTTTAGAGACATCAGGCGATGTATCCTATCAGCGGTTTTAGTGAAAATGTTCACCCTCATATCCCTGAAAGAAATAGATAGCGCAAAAGGTCAAGACGAATCCGATGACAAAGAGCACTTTGGCAAAATGACTCAGATTTCCTGCCTTGTCGTCGGTATAGTTGCCACGAAACCCGTCCATCACAACGTGCAAGAGCGTACCGACAGCGAACGCTGTGAGGTAATCTGTCAATTCACTGAAAGCTCCGCGGAGTAGCTGTTCCCCCAGTATTGCTCCAATAACCGGTCCAAGTATCAGTGGTGTCAGTCGAATGAGTGCCTTACTAAAAGTTTGATTTCGGAGGAGCGCGACGGTGATAAGCATCCCGACCGGTAGGCGATGTATCAGTATGCCGAATGCGAGTGCTCCGCCAAGCATCTCCTCTCTCGCGGCGATAACCAAATTAAGTCCATCTGCCAACGAGTGAAGCGATAGTCCAAGAACGGTTAAGTTAATGCCCCATCTCTTATCTTTATTGTTTGTGTGTCTTTCCGTGTCTTCGTTTTGATGTGTTGTGAAACGCTCTACCGCTGAAATTAGGAAAAATCCGCCCCACATCACAAGGACTGTGATGTAACCTACCTCGGCGTAAAGATGCATCATCATAATCAAGACGATGCCGAGTACTGCGCCAGCTATCAATCCAAAAATATGCCCGAAATACTTTTGCTGCCCCCGTGATACAAAAGCGATTCCCGCTCCGAGTGGAACCGTCGCCCCCGCAATTGCCAGATAGAATATAAGCATAGTGCAAGTATAACAGACTTTGGATCGTAATGCAATTTTTAAATTTTTCCTTGCGGTTTGATGAGGTGAATCGGGATCTGAAAGTCCTCTCCCTATATCTGAAGAAATACCCAAGCAAAAACACCCCTCTGCTTCGCTTACGGGCTACACGCTCGGATTTAATTTTTCGCTTGACGCGTTTGCACATTAATGTTAGAATTTTTTTCGCTACATACGAATTAGCACAAACCAAACCCGAGTGGGTATTATATTTACAATTTGCTATATGGTGAAGGACTCATAGAAATGTTAGACAAAATCTTTGATATTATCGTTGGATTTATGCTTAATCGAGACTTGGACAAGGAAATCGGTATTCGGCATAATTTATTGAAAGGTAAAGTGGTACAAATTCCTTCAAAAATTTTAGACCGACTCATTGACTTCATGATGGGCACTCGGTATTCTCACTACTTGAAGATGCGAAGCAATATGCTCGAGGGGGGTATTGTTGAGATGCCCGCAAATATCTTTGATTGGAAAGCACTTGAACGCACCAGTGGCTATCTACGCGTCTATATGGAAGAATGCCACGATCAGTTCAAGGAAGAGTACGATGGAAATTTTCTTGATGAAGATTTTAAAGAGTGGTTCCGTCATTTTCATGTTGAACGTCCAGCGCGCAAAGCGGCGAAGAAATCTGTTTCCGAGGCTTTACTCGCCGACGATTTGCCGAGGGTTTGAGGTTAAAGTTTCAAGATGCTGGATTTGGCGAGAGATTCAAATCGGCATCTCATCATAAGTTTGTCCGTCCAAATCACGTCCGGTCTTCGATTTGCGTTTGCCTCCCCACTGTTTAAAGAAAAAAGGCACTTCGGTACTTGCACACTGGTCACGGATATCTATAACCCATTTTTCTTTCATTTCGCGTGCGCCGGGACCTGACTCGCCACCCACAATCACCCAATCTATCCCATCCAATGCTAAATTAGGGAGAGCACCAAGCAGGGGTTCAAGTGAGAGAAATTTGATCTGCGCGCCGGTTTGTCTGAGCGCATCAATCCGATGTGTTACGCGATTGTCCTCAACACTAACCCCCATCCAAACGTTTGCGGACCACGGCAATTTCGGACTGAATTTCAGCAGTCGTTCAGATCGCTTTGTCAAGACTTGGAATTGGTGTCTGTCGGCTCTTTTCATGACATCGAAAACCTTTTGAATGAAAGATAATTTAACCTGTTCATGAAAGAGATCACTCATAGAGTTGACGAAGATTCGACGTGGTTTTTTCCATTTCAACGGTTCGTTAAGCAGTTCTGGGACAATCGGGGATCCACCGAGCATTTCTGCAATTTTTTCAAGCATCTAAGATTTCCTTCACCTATTTCCCCGTAAAAAGTAGATAAAACCGATGAGACCACTTGCAACCGTGAAAAAATAAAAACCGTAATACACCCATATATTCAGCCAAAATGTCAAAAGTTGAATACCCACAAAAACACCGATGACAAGTAGACTCGTTAAGAAAGGGACCAAACTCTCATAAGCCACTTGTTGCTGAACGAACTCTTCAGCGAGTGGAAAACCAGATAACGGTTTTGGATAAAGGATGACGAAATAGAGTAGAACGGTGAGTACCGGCAAAACGTAAAACATGCCTAAAATCCCCCAAAAAAAGATCGCGATGCAAAGCATAAGCAGCGTACACGGAACCACAATGTAGAGAAGGACAGTTGCCTGTACACCTCGCCATAAGTCGTTAGGTGCTGAAAGTGGCGCGAGCGTTAACATCCATGACGCTTTCCAGTGTTCTGAATATCTGACAGGGGAAATAAAACCGGTAATAGCACTGATGCCGACGAAGTAGAACGTTCCAGAGAAACCTGGACTGAACCCAATAGCATTGGAGTGATGGGGCCAGGTCATATAAGACGAGCCGTCCCGAGCAAATAGGACTACGAGCATAATGATGGTCCCAAGCGAAGCAAAAAACTGTCGCAATATGTGCTTATCGCGGCGCAGATACACAAAGGAGAGGCACATCCCTGCACGGATCGTTCGGTTTCGGAATAGTCTTGCAAACAACGGTGTTTTCACTCGAAGTTTAGATTTTCGTCTGCCGCCTGATTCCAAGAGATAAGAGAGATATTCTGAATAGCTCTTCGCGATGCTCCGAAGCGGAACCAACACCAAAAAGAAAGTTGAAGCAACAGCTAATCCTGCTAAAATTAAAAAATGTCGTTCTATTTGTCCGAGCGCGAGCGAGACTATTCCCGCGAACCAGCCGTTCGGAAGGGCATAGAACCATTTCAGAACTGAAGTCAATTTATCCTTTGAAATACTTGGTAATAGATGAGGAAAAATGACCAACATCGTGGGGAAGAGAGCTGGAAATATAAACTGGGCGTATTGAGCGATGTTTCGGAGTGCCTGTCTGGTGTAGAGTTTTGTCAAATATCCTGCGAAAGTCGTCATCACGCCAATTGTAAAAAGACCCGACATAAAGACGCTCGGTAGGTAAACAAGAGGAAAAAGAAATTGGAACTGAGAAGATTCCTCTGAACGAATCCAAATGCCACCGATAGCAGGCATCAGATTTAGACAGGCTAACAACCAGACAGTGTAGGTAGCAACCTGCGTTAACTTCACAAGGAAGTAGGTCCGAGATGACACTGGCGTATGTGCTATAACAGGGTAGTTTATAGGACTGAGAAGAATATCAAAGTATGGAATAGTCCAGATGCCTATCATCATCATAGACATCGTTATGCCGGTAAGCGCGTAGGTGAATGTGTCCATCGGAAGAAGGAACGGCACAAACGTAAGTAAGACACTAATTATAAAACAGACACCGCAGGTCAAGGCAAGCGACAGGTGCGGGAGGCCATCCTTTCGTTCAAAAGCCCGCTTCTCTACCATCTTTTCTATTTCTAAGAGTTGCCTGTATTGAGTTGGAGAGGCACCAAACATTATCGCGACCTTCTCAAACATCCGAGGTGTCCTCCATCACAATCCGAATGGCTTCTTCGGTTTTTTCATCGAGTCCTGTTGTTTCCGTCAATTCCGCGAAAATTTCGTTGAGTGCTGTCTGATTTGTTTGCTCACGCAGCTCCTCTACCGGGGCATCGGCGACGAGTTTTCCAGCGTTGATAATCATAATTCGTGGGCAGAGGGTCTCAGCGACTTCAAGAATATGTGTACAGTAGAGAATCGTTTTCCCCAACTCAACTAAGCGTTGTAACACTGTCTTCATGAGTGTTACCGTTGTGACATCCAGATTAGTAAAGGGTTCATCTAAAAAGAGGACATTGGGGTTATGTAACAGGGCAGACATAATGAGGCACTTTTGGCGCATGCCTTGCGAAAAACCGCTGATTCTTTGGTTCGCCTGCGCTTCCATGTCAAATAATTTCGCCAGATCTGTTATCTTCTGCGCGATTAACACTTCCTCTACGTGATAGAGCCTACCCATTAATTGTAGATGTTCTACCAAAGTGAGGTGTTCGTAGAGTTGGGCTTCTTCTGGGACGTATCCGATACGCTGCTTGAGTTCAAGCAACTCGGTTTCGGCACTGTATCCGGCGACCGAGATCTCACCCGATGTTGGTTGAAGCAAGCCGACGAGCATTTTAAGAGTGGTGCTTTTCCCCGCTCCATTGGGACCGAGATAGCCGACGATTTCACCCTGTTGTACCTCGAAGCTAATGTCGTCAACTGCCTTAGTCGCTCCATATTTTTTTGTGAGATGTGTAACGTGAATCATGTTTTTCTTTCTCCTTGAAAGTCCAACTGTTAGCATGCATCGCGAGCAGAGTTCGCTTCTACGGAAGAAGGATATCAGTAGACAGTCGTTTGAATTTATGATACCATATTCAGACATTTCTATTCACAACGATTCTACACAAATATTCGTCTACGGGACTTCAAAGGAAGAACATAGCCTGCAACAACGGGGCAGGTGGATATACGAAAAAGAATGTTATTTATCCAATCCACCCTGACCGAACCGCAAGGAATAATTAAAAAATGGAATTCATCCAGTTGACAGACGCACAGCGTGAGGAATTTGAGGAGAACGGATACTTCATCGTGCGGTCGGTACTTGACAGCGACATGATAGACCGTTTGACCGAGGCAGGGGACCGGCTCATGGATGCGTTTGAATACAACGGCTACTACGCGCATAAACGGGACGGTTTGGTACAGGAGGCTGTCTTTGCGGAACTCACATCGCAGACAAAAGCGATTCCGTTGGTCATCCAACTGCTCGGCACAAATATCCATATCACGAATACTGCGCTCATCTACAAACATCCGCAACCGCCTGAGAAACTGGAAAGCCGTGGATGGCATCGAGATGCGGGTATATTTTTAGATCTTGGACACAAGAATTGCCCACGCGTCGGCTTGAAAGTCGGGTACTGCTTGACGGATTTCACCGTGCCGAATTCCGGTGGGACGCTGTTTGTTCCGAAAAGCCACAAGTTAGATGAACCGTTGGGTATCCCGCAAGGCAAACTCGATCCGATTGAACCTTACGATGAACCTGTCTTGCGTGCAGGCGACGCGTTTTTCTTTGAAAACCGTATCTATCATACCGCCGGTGTCAACTTTACGGAGAGTGTCGCTAAAGTCGTTATCTACGGATACCACTACGCATGGCTCAAGCCAGAGCATTACCTGCTGTATTACAACGACACACTGCAACCTGAAGAAAAGGTGACGGAGAATCTCGATGACCTTGGTAAGCAATTTCTCGGTGGCGGCGGGGGGGCAGCAGTTCAATGGGCAGCAGCGCATAATCTGCAGTTTGAGGAAGTCCCACATGTCGTGACAATCTGATAACCTTCTGCGTCTTAAAACCCGTAGAAGGCACGAGCGTTTTCTGCCATGATTTTGCGTTTGAGTGTCGGCGTGAGGTTCTTCGGGAGTGCCTGATCGGGAGAATCGAAGTCCCAATGTGGATAGTCGGTTGCGAACATCAACCTATCATCGGAGTCGAGTTGCGCAAGCAGTTGATCGAAGTATTCCTGTTTGGGTGGCTCTTCAATCGGCTGCGTTGTAACCCAGAAATGTTCCCGGATATACTCAGAAGGCAGCCGTTTCAACTCAGGTACCTCATCGTGTAGTTTTTTCCATGCCCGGTCAAGTCGCCACATCAACGGGGGTAGCCACGCGAAACCGCCCTCAATGAGAGCTACCTTAAGCGTTGGGAATTGTTCAAAGACTCCTTCACAGACGAGACTCGTTACCTGGGTCTGAAACGCCTGTGTCATTCCTGCGTGATCCTCGATGTAGTGCGAGGGTCTACCGACAGCAGTAATCGGTCCGACACCAACACCCGTGAAATGGATGCCAATGGGAAGGTCATGCTCGACTGCCGCTTCATACATTTTCCAATACCTACGTCGTCCTAAAGGCTCCATTGTGCGAGCGAGCAGCAGTATTTGCACGAACCCCGGATGGTCTGCCACTCTATTAATCTCAGCAGTGGCGAACTCTGCGTCGTCGCATGCGACGATGATTGAGGCGCGGAGTCTCGGTTCTTTTTCAAGCCACTCTTCGATTTGCCAGTCGTTCACGGCACTTGCCCACGCCGCGGCAAACGCGAGATTAGGCATCTCACAGACCGGGGTCAAGCAGTTGAGGACACCGTATTCGATGTTGAACGCGTCCAGCAGTTGCTCACGTAGGAAATCAAGATCGGATCCGGGGCGATGTCCGGAGGGTGTCCACGCATCGTATCTCGCACCGAAGGGGTGGGCGCGTGGGATATATGCGCCGACGCGGTCGGTTGTACCGACCATACCGTGATGCCTGCGCCAACGCTCGGAGAGATAGGGGTACAACACCGTCTCGGAAGCGAGGGTGTTATGCACATCACAATCAATCACTGATGGTCTTTGTTGTTTAGGTGTTTCTATTTTTGCCATCTCTTTCCCTCCTTACAGTCAAGTGCCCTGTTTCGTTATGAGCAACTGTATCGCCATTATTTTCTTGGCGTTCTCGGTATCGCTGATGCCTTCTAATGATGTCTATGTATTCTATGTTTCACCATAGTTGATTATTCAATCAGAAGAACCAGTAAAATAATCTTCACGGTACTTAGAGAAATAATATAGTACAGAGCGTTCTGCTATGTCTTTCATAATGTCAAACATTTCATCAGCAGTCCATTCCTCGGCACGGAAATAGAAACTACCGCGATTGAATCGTCCATCTTCCTCGTTATGGAGGTAGGTTTTGTTGAGTTTGCCAAACATTGCCATAGTTGAGATCCGATCCAAAATTCGAGATGTTTCCTCAAAATCACAACCGTATCCGAAACAAACAAACGGAAAGATACTTTCGCGTAGCAACGCGGTCCGAAATCCTATTAAGTTCTTTCCAAGACGTTCAATAGCGTTTCCCTGTGCTTGTCTGCGTAAACCTTCTTTTGCCCGTAAATCGTTTGTCCCCTGATTTTTGACCTCCGAGATCAGGATTGGATAGGTCAAGTTGTTGTCTTTGCTGCTCTTTATTGCAAGAATACCTCCATCAGGTTTCATACTGGTATTTTCAAAATGACAATATAGATCGGTGTCAGGAAAATAGGGTTTTAGTTCATTAATGATGTCTTGCAAATACCATTGTTTTTCGTGAATTAGAGTGATCCTTTTAGCAAACTTGTCCCTCAAATATTCAACAACCTCATAAAGTGCCTTAATAAGTTCACTTTCTTGCTGTTTAGCCGTTGCATTAATTACAGTGTCTGCCCGCAATTCTCGCAATCGTTCTTTATTTGCCATTGAAATTCCTCTCTACAAGAAAGAGTTGTTCAGTAACATGAATGTTTCGGTTTCTTAGATTCCTTGATCCACGAAATGTGTTGTAACGAATCTCAAATTCATCAACAGTCCCTATTTTTCGCAGCATAGTACGCATTTCGTCTGGGGGAATGAACCCTTCATTATTAAACGAAATAAGAAAAAAACGTGTATCAAGTGTATCCAGCAGATCATTAAATAGTTCTTTAGATTTCGTTTGGACATTATAGCCCGAACGTTTCCAGCCTTTTGGAATTCCCGAGACTCGACTTATTTCTGTAGGTTCTTTATAATGTACAAGTAAGTTTAGCATAAAGTAGTTTGAACCATAAGGATGTTGATTGTAAGGGGGATCAATATAAACTAAATCAAGCTCCTTGATTTGACTAGCGATTTTATTTGTGTCGTCATGATACACTTCGTAATCACATTCAAATTGACTGAGAACAGGCGGTTCTAGTTCAATTTGCCCTTTAATACGGCTTAGGGCATCGGAGTTAGTACCCCCGTATTGTCCAATTCCAGTCATCTTGTTCTTGTAGAAACCCTTAAATATTCCTGAAGTGTTTGAGTGGACAGATGCTTTACTAAGCAGAGGTCCTAGCAGTGAATCACGAAAGTTTAAAGGGTAGTCCTCAATCATTCTACGATAATTATCCAGCCGGCGGGCATTATCGCGTGTGTAGAAAACCCGTTCACTTTGTGTAATTCTCGATTCATCCTCAGGAGCATAAAGTTTTTCAATAAATCCTTTAGGAGATGGTTCATTCACACGGTGGTTGAGTTCAGCAACAATTTTGGCAATTGTAGTCAAATCAACTGAACTGCGATTTTGGAGATAACATCGTGAAATTGACGCAGCATAGTCCTCAAAATCGTTACTTGCAAGATACGAAGCATGGGCTTTCATAAAACGAGAGACAATACCAGAACCACTAAAAGCGTCAAATACACGAAGGTGCGATTTCCCCATTCGTTTTTTCACTTGCGTAACGGCTCTGCCTATATGACCCAGTAGCGAACGCTTATTGCCTATATATGTAATGAGTTGATTTGAAAGGTAGTCAATATCTTCTATCCCAATCATGGTGAGTACTTCCTCAGGGATGCCCAGAATACGCTGTTTTTTTTAAGGGAGTTGTATACGAAACTGCTTCTGCTACATACGCCAAGGTAAACAATGCATGCAAAAGATTTTTTCCGCAGAGGTTTCTGTTCATAGATTTCCAGCTATATCATCTTTCTATCTGACAATTTTACGACTTATCAACTATTTCTACTTTCATGTTGACTCTAAGTTTTTCGTCGATTTCTTTTAGTTTTTTTGCTAGAGTTACTACGCTACCATGTGTTGTTATGAAATAATTACCGCATTTAGACCTATGTTTCTGTTGGTAGGTCCCCTCCCAATCACTTGCATTTGCTATAAGAGGAATGCTACAAAGGATAAGTTCAAGACTTTTTACTTTCTCTATACCTATCTTTTCGATCACTTCACAGAAAGTATCCGCTGCTTTACGGCAGGCAATATCACCATCGGACATTATGACACGTAGACGTCCCTGAGATGATTTCGTCATTCCCTGTTGAGGATTTGGTGGAAAACTACGTTTTTGACGAGTACCGACTTCTGTTGGTTCCGACTTAGTTTTCCTTTCTAGGCCTTCCAAAAAATCTAATATCTGCTCTTCTGTTGGTTCATACCCAATCTTATTTTTCGCTGCGTCCATCACAATAAGTAGCAAATCCTCATTTTTCTCCTGCACTAATTCGTTCCATACCTCTGGCAAGCGTGTCTCAACTAATCTTTGCTGAAAGACCGTCTCATAGTCCTTCTTGATTGCCTCAATAGCTTCACCCGTACATACTGACTCGTAATTTAGGTATCTGTCAAGACGCGTGGCACTCTCTTCACTATCACTTTCAGTTAGATCAATCTCGTGTACCTTGCGCTCTTTATAGTCACCCTGTCCAATTGGGTAAAAAAAGTGCCATTCTCGCCCATCGGTGAGAATAGCGATCGGTACCCCTCTGCGAAAAGCATATCTGAACAACTGCTCCTCTGCATCTGGCTCTTCAATTTTTCCTACTTGCTTCACCTCAATGAAAACGCGGGGATCCGACGGTGGGTGACATAAGGCAAAGTCAACTTTCCCTCCCTGAACTGGGTACTGAGGATAGACAATCTGTGATTGGTATTTCGGCCAATCCAACTCATGAACTAGCCTGCGCACAATGTCATCACAGACTGCAGCCTCATTTGGCGGAAATTCTCCCTTTTCTAAACTTCTGCGTATATCGTCAATGTGTTCCTTGAGTGTCATTGATTAATAAATCATTCCTTTCAAAACATTGGGTTTTGGCGTGGGTTTACCGAAAATGATCCTACAACCCAAGGCTTGCCCAAACTACAGGAAGCGGTTAGAGCATTTATTGAATGCTTTGAATCAATTGCATACTACTGCGAAGCCATTCATTGACCAGTTCCTCAACATCTTTACCCGTTTCATCAGCGAGTTTACGCATGAATTGATCAACGTCCTTCTCTAAATAGATAGGGAGATTAAAAACAACTTTTGGCTGGTAGAACTTACCACGTTCCGCTTTTGAAAAGTCATATTCTGCTTTCATGAGTTAAATTCCTCTTACCGTAAGTAGCGTTTACATTTTGGCTCCGGATCCAGTCCTGGCAAGACTTCCATAGTTTTGCAAAATCCATTCGATCTATAGTCGCAAATTCCGATAGGCACTGACTTTCCGAAGATTTTGATGATTAAATGTAAACACAACGTAGAGATAGACGCAGCAAAAAATTGCCAACATACGTCCGACAAACCAAAACTTGCCTCAAAGCGGGATGGCTGCTTCAGTCTCCGGTCTGATTAGCAAAGAACTCATGGTCGACTTTAATTCCCTCATTATATAGGAGTTTTATCCGAATGTCAAGAAAAAATCAGTTAGATTAGGCTGTTAGATCCCACGTTTCTTAATTTCTTTTTTCTCAAAGTGTAAATTTCTAACCCTGTTTCCTGTCAACTTAAATCCTGTAACGCGTCCGGTATCGTCTCGGATAAAGTGAATCTCTGGAAAAAACCAAGCGTCCCCACGGAAATGACCGTCGGCGTAGATTAGCACTATGTCATCGTGCCGCCTGTGTTGCGCCACGAGTCCATCTTCGCGCACACCGATGGTGTAGGTTGTATCGAGTTTCTCGGTATAATAATCTCCCGCGAATTCTGCCAACTGTTCCGGCGACAGAGGCTCAGATTTAATACCCTCATTCGGTTCCGTTGCTTTCTCTGGGGCGGAGGTTGCTACGGGAGCAAGAACATCCGCAAGATAGAGATCGGCGACCTTTTCTGCTAATCTGAGTGGATTAAAGATGTCAAGATTGCATAAGATGACAATGCCAAATTTCTGATCCGGAAAACGGATCAAATGACTCCGAAATCCACGCCACGATCCGCTGTGTCCGACCGTTCTCAATCCTCTGTATTCACCGATGTTCAATCCAAAGGCGTAGTCAATTTGCTCTCCATTATTAAGCACGCCTCGCTGGTGCATCTGTTCAATCACTGTTTGTTCGCCAATCTGTGTATCGTCAAAATTCAGGATCCACTTCGCCAAATCTTCCACTGTCGAATAGAGAGAACTTGAACCGAGAGCGGTTGTATTGTTGACAGCATGTTTAAACCCACCGTTTTCGATGGCTTGATATGAATACGCCCGGTTCTTCAGAATCATTTCGTAGTCATCGTGAAAGTGGGAGTTCGTCATGCCGAGCGGCTTGAAGATGTGAGCATCAGTCCACTCTCGGAATGAATCTCCTGCTACCGTTTCAACGATTTCTGCCAGTAGATTGTAACCCGTATTGCTGTATAAAAACGCTGCTCCTGGTTTAAAATTGAGGGTCTTCTGATGCCTCGCCATTTTCAAGATGTGTTTAAACGAGATTACGTCGTCCATCATATCACCTGCGATGACAAGGGACTGCACCCAATCCCGCAGTCCACTGGTGTGATGCAAGAGATGCCGAATTGTGATTGTGTTCCCGAAATCCGGCATATCGGGCAGATACGTTCGGATGTCGTCATCTAACGAAAACTGCCCTTCATGCGATAGCGTGGCGATAGCGAACGCTGCAAATTGCTTAGACACTGAAGCGATATCGAAAATCGTTCCCGTCGTGATTGGGATGTCATATTCCAGATTCGCTGTCCCGTATCCCTGTTTATAAACGACTTCACCATCTCTGACAACCCCCAAGGCGGCACCGGGGGAATCCGATCGGTTCCACTCTGCAAACAGTTCATCGACTTTCGCTTCAAGTGTCTCGTGGGTTGTCATAGCTATCTCCTCTTCTACACGCTCTCGTTGAGTTTGCCATCAATTTGAGGTGGAGTATCTGTGCTTTTCGCTGCTATCAGAACAAGTGGAGAATTTTGTAGGAGTGTCGTCTTGTGTGGGAATCGGCTGAATATGGAATAGAACTAGATTTGCTAAATTCAAAGCGTTCAAAATAGTTATGAAAAGTCAGGAGGGAAGGCATTTCTGACAACCTGCTGAGACGAACATCTATTGGATTCACCATTCTCTGTGTATCCTGTAAGCATCAAAAGCCGCGTCGGCACCAATTATCGGAAGTTCTTTAACAAGTGCTTGAGCAATGATCAACCTGTCAAATGGATCTCGGTGATGAAAAGGTTGTGTATTCAGCAGATATTTCATCAACCTTCGGGCAGGAAACCCCTGCATTTATGTAGGAGCGGAATGCCCGCTCCTATAGTAAAAGTTAAGGCGTGTGAGCACTCTGAAATCAGAACGCTTTGCACCTGTTGTGAATCGTTTGTTTTCCATGCTGTATATTGAAAACAAACCTTTTGCGTTAACGCCAGCAAGTCGGGCTAATCCGTATTTGACGTGCCGAATGAGTGTGTTTTTGACCAATCCTTTCCCTAATAGAGTTCCACCCACCCGTGTGCGTTTACCGCCTTTCGCTGCCTGTTGCCTATGCAACTCTCTGCGTTTTATTGGTATCGGTGAGATACACAGAAGCGTCGTGTTATCGGGTATATCCAAACCGCCTACGGTATGATGTGCCAGACACCAAGAATCTACGCAATGTGCATCAAAGGTTTCCGATAGTTTCTTTGAAGACTTCTTGAGACCTAACCTATCCCGTATCTCTTTGGTTTCCCACCCCTGTAAAGTGTAGAGTTCCCAACGCTTTTGGATTTCGCTATAGAACCACTGTTTACCGACTTCCAAAGGACTAAACGATTGATTCCACTTCTTTGCACGTTGTATCGTCCGTGCCTTAATATCTTCAACGCAGACGTGTGTGAGTGGATAGAGTTTCGATAGCCAGTCAAGAACTCTTAACTTCCAATTCCACCTCGCACGCGTGCCAGCAGGTATGCGTTCTTTGTTTGCCATCCGGTTGGTTCTGTTCTTGCGGTTCGGACACTTACGTGACCGACGACCCCTCCGCAACTCACGACGCTTTTCAACCTTCTTACCCACCTTGTTATGCGCGTCTGCTTGCACATTCAAGTAGGTATGGGATTCGGATTTGACGGTAAAGCCTTCCTTCTTACTGCCGGGGTCTACACCTACAGCAATCTCTTGTTTATAGGCGTCTGTATCATAATTGAGCCTGATACAGAATATGCCGTTAGACCAATAGGGGGTTGCCAATCCTTTCTTAATCAGCATACCCGCTTTGTTGGGACGTGTCGGCATTAATTGCTCGCCCGATTTACTCTTTACTGGAACAAACATCGTTTGTAATCTCCCTTTCGGGTTCTGTGTTGCCCCTTCCAGATCGCATCTCCAAGCGGTATCAGACGAGGGGAGTATCCGATACATAGGGGAGGCTACCACGCCCAAGATACTGCGATATTTTACTGTAGAAAATAGTTTAACTTGTGGAGTGAACGTTTGGTATACGCTTCGCACAGGTCCCCATGCTTTAGCTTGGGGTTATTGACTCCATATACTCTTTGAATTCTGGAAGTTCAGCGTCAAAATCTTCACTGACGTGAATAAGCCCTTTGGCACTCCCAAAGCCAACCTTTAACCAAGGCTCACAGAAAATGCGCTTCCACTCGTATTGATAGGTTGGCATCAAAGTATCCATTGATTCAGCGTGAAACAGAAAATGGTACTTCACATACGTCTGATCTAACAATTTAATGCAGTCATCCAACTCATCGAAGGTAGGGACAACTTCCGGCTCGCGCTTGTCGCAATGTGCAACCCGCCTATCAGCAAATGCTTCATGTCTTTTGGCCGCGGATTCAAGCTTTTTCCGATCATCCTCTACCATCTGTCGACAAACATGCGCGCCACTCACATCTGCGTATGGAGCGAAGTCATCCATCTTTATAATTGCCTTCAGTTGAGAAGCGTCAACAATCCCGACTGCTTCAAGCTCAGTTCTACCTATTACTTCGTCCAAGTCAGGTCCATTAGAAGAGGGACAGTGGGAATTGAAGTAGCTGCGGGATAGCTCTTCAGGGTTTTTAGTAATTTCGTCAAGCAATCTTACAAAAGATATGCTATCCTTTTGCAATTTAGTTTGCCGACGCAGTCCTATTAGGGCATGAGAAAGATAAGTCCTCGCAAGATAACTATAGAAAGCATTGGGCTTTTGGATACGCGAATTTTCACGGATGATGCCTTGGACTTCCCAAAACATGTTTGCATCTTGAACAAGCGCGAGAATCTCGTCATGAATCGTCTCCATCCATTTAAGCCATTTTTCCAACTTTTGACTTTTCTCAAACTTCTGATTCATTTTAAATATCTCCTAAACAGTTCCCAAATCTCCTATGTTCACATATTTTTTGGCTTTACTATATAATACGTATATACCACTGTCGGTAGGGATCCTATCCGCTTGGCGTAATATAGGTGAGTATACCTTTAGACTGAATTTGCATATTTTAAGCAAGTATAACAGATTGTATGAGAGTTGTCAAGTCCAATTTCTGTTTCGGCAGAGGCATTCAGTTTTAAGAAATTAAGCGAAATTTGGAAGATTTCGTAGATTGTTCACCTTCGTAGGTCTCCTTGATTATAATTTAATAGGACTTACGCAATCTTTCCATGAGATCTATGACAACACACCGCTGGCTCGCTGAAACCGTCCCAGTGAATACGGAGCAACTTCAAATCGCCATTGTGACTGAATGTCTTTTAACCCGCGAAGCGTTCCGTACTTGGAGACGGTTCCGCTTTCTTGGCTGGAGAGCGGTGCCCAATAAACGAGTTCTTTCTTACGTGCGATATCGCGTGTGAACTGGATACCCCAGATCATCTTTTCAGTATGGGGGAAACGGAGTTGGGTATAGGGGATGCGGAACTCCGCTGTCCAACCGTGTTCATCGACAATGGTTGCCACGTCCCAGACGGCATTCCAATCTGGATCTCGTCGGGTGTCGTCATAACGGTATGTATCTTGTTTGACACCTCTCGGATTCACACCGAACTGGAAAGCAGTGCGTTTATCGTTGTATGAGTCGATTGCCACGTGAACCCAAGCGGAGAAGGACTCCCTGTCGCGCCGTGTCAGTTGTCCCTCAATTGCCGTTGAATTTGTATCATAAGCGCGGAACCCGACATAGAGTGCATCGTCGCCATATAGAACACGGACCTCGGAACGCTCAGTCGCTGGTTTTCCCTCGTCTGGTAGGAGTTGCACGAAACCGGTTGCAACGGGTGCTTGTTGCCATGTGTCTTCGTCAAGATCACCATCTATGCGCGGTGGTGTGCCTATTAGTTTTGCAGCGGTCAGCGTCGGCGGGGCGTTCGGAACAGCATCGTCTTGCGCGATGCTTGTTGATTGGATGCAAAGTAGGATTAAGAGGAGTATTCCGATGAATTTAGGCGGTTTTCTTGGTGGGTGCTTTACGTCCATAGATTTTCGAGTTACATCGCCTGTCTATCCGACTACTTTATGATTTCTCAATTATCTCTACTCTCAATTGGACACTAAGATCCGAAGCAATTTCTTCAAGAAGTCTTTTTTTCGTTTTTGTATCACAGTGGGTCATTATATAATACCGTCCGGACTTGTGCTGATTGTATGTGTGATGCTTAGAAGTTGATATGATAGGGATGATATATACTTTGTTAAGATTTCTTACTCGCTCTATTCCTAATTTTTCAATAACTTCAGCAAAAGTAATTGCTGAAACTTTATGGTTAATTTCTTCTCCATCGGGCATGGTAACGAAAAGACCTGGATTTCGACTTGAACGATGCTTACCGTTATCGGGACCAATTTTCCTTTTTAGACTTTTCAGGAAATCCAGTACCTGTTCATCGGTGGGTCTATATCCACACAGACTTTCGGTTTTCTCTGCTACTGCATGCAGTAAAAACTCATCAGCTTCCTCCACCAATCTGCCCCACGCTTCTGGTAACCGTGTTGCAACCTGTCTTTGCTGAACAATCTTCTCATAGTCTTTCTTGATCGCCTCAATAGATTCACCCGTCTGTATTGACGCGTAATTCAAGTATCTGTTAAGCCATTCGGCATTTTCCCCACTATCTCCTGTAATGAGATCCAACTCGCAGACCTTACGCTCTGCCCATGTCCCTTCTCCCGTTGGATGAAAAAATTGCCATTCCCGACCATCGGTCAGGACGGCGATTGGCACCCTAATGCGAGAATCATATCCAAACAATTGTTCCTCTGCCCCTTTAATGTTACCAACCTGCTTCGCCTCAATGAAGACGCGAGGTGTTGACGAAGGATGGCAAAGTGCGTAGTCCACATGCCCGCTCCCGACGGGATATTCAGGAAAGACAACCAGAGTATTTTCCGTTGGCCAACCCAAACTTCTAAGAAGTGGATCTACAATGCCTTGACGAACTGCTGTTTCACTTTTAAAAATATTTTGTTTTAAACGCTCGCGTATATCGTTAATATGTTCCTTGAGTGCCATAGTTTAACAAATCATTCCTTTCAAAAAATTCGGTTGCAGCACAAGTTTACCGAAAATTTTCCCACAGACTAATAAGTTTAATTTTTCCCATTATATAAAATTTTGTTCAGATGTCAAGAAAAAAGGTCAATGCAGCAGCGTAGGTTGGGTTGAACGGAATCCACCAAAATCCTGAAAAGTAACCTAAAAATCAAGTCTGCTCCATATCACCTACATCCAACAAACACCGAGTGAAACCCAACATCTTCGCAGTTTCGGGCACTCTGACGATATGAAGTTGGGTTTCGCTGCGTTCATGAGTGGATATACCGATAGGTCGGATTTCACGGGCATTTGGAACCCTCACATCCCTGTTTTCTATTCCGCTCTACCCAACCTACGGGACCCCGAAAACCCTAAATCGACACCCATGGGTTTTACTTCGTTCTACCCGACCTACAATTTACCCGGTGCAGTTAGGAAACTATACTTATCGCTTTGGGATGTATCGGACTAAAGACTATAGAATTCCTTCGCATTTTCGGATAGGATTTTGCGCGCCAACGATTGAGGCAGCTGCGAAGGGAAGGCTTCATCGGGAGAATCGTAGTGCCAGTGCGGATAGTCGCTCGAAAACATCAACATATCCTCGGAATCGAGTTGACCGACAATTTGAAGGAGTTCTGTAGCAGTCGGCGGGGCATCGATCGGTTGGAGCGTCATGCGCATGTGTTGACGGATATACGCTGACGGTGGTTGTTTGACCCATGGAGTCAGATGTCGTAAGCCGCGCCACTCTTTATCGAACCGCCACATGAGCGATGGCATCCAAGTAACACCGGTTTCTATGAGCGCAACACGTAAGTCGGGAAATACCTCAAAGACTCCCTCTGACACGAGACTCAGCACCTGTGCCTGAAATACCTGCGACATGCCGACGTATTCCTCAAGATAGGTTGAGGTCCACCCTACGGAGGTCGGTGGTAGTCCGGGTGCGCCGCCGTAATGGATACCGATTACTAATTCCTGGCGTACTGCCGCAGTGTAGATCGGATGATAGCGTCTATTGCCATAGGGTGCTTGTGATCGAGCGGGTAGCATCACCTGTACAAACCCCGGATGTCCGCCTAAACGCTCAATTTCCCTCGCGGCGAGTTCTGGATTTTGGCTCGGCACAATCAGGGAACCGCGTAATCGGGGTTCAGGATCCAGCCAGTGTTCGATCTGCCAATCGTTGATTGCCGAAGCGAGTGCCGCTGCGAAGTCTTCGTTGTGTACGCTCTGGACTCGATACCCACAAGTCAGGATACCGTATTCGACTTCCCAAAAATCGAGGGCGTGTTCACGTAAGAGTGCCAAATCCGACGTGGGACGATTTTCTGAAGGGTGTATGATGTCCGGGCGTGATGAAGTTGGAACACCCTCAGGATAGTCGTCTGCATCGGGTCCGGGGAATCCGGATTCCTCGCAATAGTCGCACCAGTAATCGGGTAGGTACGGATAGAGCATCTGATGTGAGGGGAGTCGATTGTGGAGGTCGCAGTCGATGATGGACATCCCCGCCTGAACAAAACCGGGTTTACCGTTCTTTGTTCCCATATACTTTTTCCTTTTTGTTTAGAATCGGATTATACGCTATTTTGTTGAGGTAATCAAGTTGTTTTGTGGGGCGGCTATAGTTTCGCCAATGGTGTTTGTCCTGAATGCGGTGCAGTTGCAAACCGGACCTATCGGTTGATTTTCACGTCGTGCCATACGTGTTCCAGAACAGGACGTGTTCGCCTTCACACCCCTGCTCTTTTATGTAGTGAGCCATCCCTGCTAACGTCTTGCCCGTGTACGTATTCTCAAGTGTGATCCCTTCATGTTCAGCCATCATCGCGACCGCACGCGTGCCGGCTTCCGTTGGGATGGCATACCCTTTTCCAAAATCGCCGTGCCAGAGTTCGATACGGCGTGGATTGATGTCATGAGCGTCCACTGCCCCGATGAGATGCAGGATACGCCGCACCATACGGGAGATTGCCCACGAATTTGCCACTACCGAGTCAGCAACACGTACACCGACGATTTGGGTGCGCAATCCGGCAAGTCGCACACCGACGATCAAACCTGCTATCGTCCCACAGGTACCCACCGGAACAAAGATAAATCGTGGCTCTGGCAAAATATCCGCCTCAATCTGGGCTTTCAGCTCTAAAACCGCTTTTACATAACCGACGGAACCGAGTGGTGAAGAGCCACCCGCTGGAATGAAGTAGCGTTCCTCTCCAATTCCGAGAACCGTCTTAATCTGTTCATAGGCGTAACGGGCAAACATCGTGCTCATACGTTGAACCTCGTAGACCTGGTACGCATTTTCACAAATTGTACGATAGTTTGTTTCGGAATACTCAGTCGGAGGTTGTTTAAAGAGCAAACATTCTACACGAAACCCCGATGCCTTCCCATAAACGGCTGTGGCTCGGACGTGATTGGAACCTGTCGGACCGATTGTAAAAAGCATTTTTTTCTCAGTTCCATCGGGAGATGCCTGCGCGGCTGCGAACATGTACTCCAATTTGCGTACCTTGTTACCGCCGCCTAATGGACCACTGAGATCGTCTCGTTTTATCCAGAGCGATTTGAAACCGAGAGCGCGCTCAAGGTTAGAGAGACGCTCCACAGGTGTTGGGAAGTTTCCGAGTGAAAGATGCGGGATTGATCCAATCATTTTTTAATTATCAAGTTTTTGCTAACGTTTCCCTATAAACATAGCACCCCTACGGGGTTAGTCTCCGAAAACCGAAGACCGATACCCTCTTCGGACAATTAATTGGCGGCTATCTGACGGGCAACATGCGTAGCCAGTGCGGCGATCGTCAACGTCGGTGGCACACCGACAGAAGTTGGAAAGAGACTCGCATCGGCAACAAATAAACCTTTCACTGCGTGGGATTCTCCTGAGAGATTAACGACGTTCCTGTTCGGATTTTCGCCCATCCGAAGTGTGCCCTGCGGATGACTGGAAGCCAACATGATGTCATTTGGCACAATACCCCGTTGGCGGATAATATCGAGGTCAGCCTCTGTTTTGATAGGAAAGTGCTGCGTGTAAGGCATCAGGATTTCTGTTGCCCCCGCGGCGAAAAGAAGTCGAGCGGCGTTGATTATCCCTTCTACCAATACCTTTCTATCCGAACGGCGCAGTCGGTATGTAATGTTCGGGGAACCTGTATAATTGACCGATACGCGTCCGGTTGTTCTATCATGCAAAAGGACGAGGAGCGCAGCGATGTGACGATAGCGTTCCATCAATTCTCGATGATCTTCACCGAACCCCGGCAGACTCGCCGACACTATCATCTGTGAACCGAAAGCCGGCATGAGCAGATAACCACTGTCTGGGGCGCGTCTCAAATCCAGAAACTGATCAATATAGTAACTTTGCGGGATACCGAGCTGTCCGTTAATCGTTTCGTTAAAGATGCCGCCAACGAAAGCAGCGGGATGCAGATGGAGATTTTTCCCGACTCGACGGTTTGTGTTGGGAAGTTGGCTTTTTAACCAGAGTTGTGGCGAGTTGATTGCCCCAGCGGCGAGTACCACTATATCGCTTTGGATATGCAACGTGCCCGATGGCAATCGCGCCGATACACCCACGGCCCGACCTTTTTCCACATGAATTTTCTCAGCCAGGCAGTCGCTGTAAAGTTTCGCACCCGCCGCAAGTGCCAAAGGGATATACGTAACTGCCATGCTCTGTTTGCCTGTTCCTCTCGAATCAATTTGCTTCGCTTTAGAAACAGGACACCCAAACAGACATTGAACACCACATGTAGGGCATTCGCCGCGATTGTGCCTTTGCAATCCACCGCGCCACCGCATCGCCTCGCATCCACGACGGATAACAGCGTTTAATAGATTTACGTCTGTTTCTTGCATCTGCGTAACGCCGAGCGTCTGCTCCACCTGATTGTAGTGGGGCCAAATCTCGGGAACCTGCCATCTGTATAACAGTGCTTGCGGTGGACGGACCGCATAGCAGAGGTTGTGCACCGTTGAACCGCCAACGCCCTTGCCTTGCGAAATGACAATAGCATTGTCCCGTGTGCCCCGCAACCCGCTATCCCAAAAAAGGCGACGCAGCATTTCAGGTTCGTAGGTATTGAACGTACTTGGATCGTGATTTTCCCCTGCCTCTAAAATAATTACCGATAGTCCGGCTTCAGCGAGTTCTTTCGCAACGACCGCACCCCCCGCGCCGGAACCGATAACGCACACATCAGCACGCTCTTGCCGCTGTAAACCCTTTTTCTTCAACCATGAGGGTCGGATATTGGTAGCATTTGAAAGCCAAGATTGTGATTTGTTCATAGCGGAATAGCTGTCAGCCATCGGTTGTCGGCAGTCAGAAGAATAGCTGTCGGCTGACTCCTATTTTGTTAAGGAGCGGTAACGCCGATACGCCTGCTCCGCTTTCGCCTGTTCGCCGACCTGCCGATATGCATTCGCCAAGTTTCGGTACAGTTGTGGATTTGTTGTGTTAAGACGTGTCGCTGTTTCAAACTGAGGGATCGCCTGCCGAGGTCTTTTCTGCATCATATAGATAATGCCGAGACTATTCCGGTATATCGCGCTTTCTGGATGTGCTTCAACGAGACTTCCATAGACTTCAAGTGCCTCTGGATACGCCTCTGTTTGTAGGTAAATGTAACCAAGCAGTTCAGATGCCTTCTCATCGTGCGGTGCTATGGCGAGACACACTTTGAGTTCCGCTGTAGCAAGTTCCCATTCCGTTCGCTCTATATGTAGTTCTACCAGTTCATAACGAGGTTGAAGGCGTTGCGGATCATTGTGTACCAAACGTTGCAGCGATGATAATTGTTCCTCTTCGCGCGTGAGTTTCTCAAACATACGGAGTGCAGTGCGTCCCTCAGCAATCTTCCCCGTGCGGAGATAACAATTCCCAAGATTGAAATGCGCTTTGGTATGCCGACTTTTGCGTTTAATAACCGCCTCAAAGTGTGGTATTGCTTGCGCGAAATCCTCTTTTTGGAAGTGTGCCAGACCGAGGAGGTAACGCGCTTCACTATCCTGTACCAACTGTTCAAGATGATAAATCGCAGCGTCGATTCGGTTCTGCCGGAGGTAGGCATCACCTAAAAGCCTTCGCGCGCGTGAGAGGTCGGGTCGTAACTGTAGGACGCGTTCCAAGGGTTTAACCGCGTCTTTAGCACTCGCCATGCCGATAAGGTATGCCTCGCCAAGGCGAATGTGTGCATCAGTGAAATCGGGTGTGAGGCTAATCGCAGTCTGAAGCGCATCAATGGCTGGTTTCCACTGCGACTGTTTGCCGTAAAGCACACCGAGTTGATAATGCGCTTCAGCGAGGGTCGGATCCAGTTCCACTGCCCGCTGAAACGCCGCAAAAGCATCATGATGCTTTCCTTGCGTGAGTGCTTGTAAGCCTGCCTGATATGCCTGTGCAGCCTCGTCTGGTTTGACATCTTCTGCTGGTGCAAGACACACCACCGATAGAGCAAAAATTAAGATAGAGAGGCAGCGCGAAAACCCAATATTTAAAAATAAAACCTGTTTATTTGTAGACATCATCTTTCACTCATGATAGCATATTTTTAAATGTCTATCAACTTTCTATCTGGATGGAGCCAACTATTCAGTTTTACGGCTTTGTCCGACTTATCCGAAAAGTCGGGAATCGGAGTGTTTTTGATAGGGCGTTTCCCCCGCCTACTAAAGAAAACGCATAGCTCGTAATGAAATGGAGAGCGGATATACGGAAAGGAACGTTAAGTCCGAAACCCAGCTGACCGAACCACAAGGAATAATTAAAAGATGGAATTTGTTCAGTTGACAGAGACACAACGCCAAGAGTTCGAGGAGAACGGTTACCTCATCGTGCGCTCAGCAATTGACAGTGAGATGATTCAACGTTTGACCGAGACAGGTGACCGGCTCATGGAATCGTTTGAGTATCACAACTATTACGCACATCGGCGGGACGGGTTGGTACAAGAACCCGCATTCGCTGACCTTACGACACAGTCGAGAGCAGTGCCATTGATTCTGCAACTGCTCGGTACAAATATCCATATCACGAACACAGCACTCATTCACAAGCACCCACAAGCACCTGAAAAACCTGACAACCGCAATTGGCATCGAGATGTCGGTGTGCATCTGGACGTTGGGCACGCAGGATGTCCGCGCGTCGGTTTAAAAATAGGCTACTGCTTAACGGACTTCAGTATACCGAACTCAGGTGCGACATGGTTCATCCGAAAGAGCCACAAACTGAGTAAACCGTTGGGTATCCGCGAAGGCGATGTTGATCCGCCTATGTATGACGAACCGCTCCTCCGCGCAGGAGATGCCTTTCTATTTGAAAGTCGTATCTATCATGCCGCGGGACTAAATTTCAGAGAGAATATCTCTAAAGTCGTCATCTACGGGTACCACTACCGCTGGGTTAAGCCGGATTATTATCTGCGTTATTACAATGACAGTCTGCAACCGGATGCCGCACTGGTGGAAAATCTGGACGATCTCGGTAGGCAATTTCTCGGTGCCTCCACGGACACACAGGGCAGGCGCGACCCAAACGGGGTGCACTGGGCTGGCACGGAGTGGGCAGCGGCGCATAACCTGAACTTGGAACAAGCCCCGCAAGTTGTGGCAATCTAAAATAAGCGAAAGAGGAAAAAAATGAAAGAAGTCAAGGTAGGTATTGTTGGGTGCGGCGGCATTGCTGGCGGTAAACACCTTCCGGGCCATAAAAGTGTCAAAGGCGTTTCGATTATCGCGGCGTGTGACATCGACGAAACTCGAGCGAAAGCGTTCGCCAAAAAACACGACATTCCACACGTCTTCAGCGATTATGAGGAATTAGCGGCAATGGATGAACTGGATGCGGTGAGCGTTTGCACACCGAATAACTTCCATGCCGGACCGACTATCGCGGCGTTAAACGCGGGAAAACACGTTATCTGCGAAAAGCCGATCGCTGCGAACGCTATCGATGGGCAAGCGATGGTGGATGCGCAGAAAGCGAGCGGAAAAGTCCTACAGACCGGTTTGCAATCTCGGTTCCGTGCTGAGGCACGCACTCTACGCAAACTCTACGATGAAGGTTTCTTTGGGGACATTTACTATGCCCGTGCAATGTCAGTGCGACGGCGTGGGGTCCCTGCCTCACCCTCTTTTCTGAGTAAAGCCATCGCAGGCGGCGGACCGTTGATTGATATTGGCGTACATATCCTCGATGTGTTGCTCTGGATGATCGGTTCTCCGAAACCTATCGAGGCGTTCGGGATGACGGCAACGAAGTTTGGGCACAAAGAGAATGTCATCAACCCGTGGGGGAAATGGAATCCTGAAGAATTTGAGGTGGAAGACTTCGCGATGGGGACTGTTCGCTTTGAGGGCGGATTGACGGTGACCTTGGAAACGGCGTGGGCATCGCATATCGAGAACATCGGCGGGACGTTCTTCATGGGAGACTTAGCCGGTGCAACCTATGAACCGCTTCAGATTTATCTGGATAAAAAAGATGAGATGGTGAATTACGCGCCAAAATTGCTCACAGGATTACCGAGTGAATTTGAATCGTTTCACACGGCTATCCGAGAAGGGTTGTCGTCCCCTGTCCCTGCTGAAGAGGTGTTGAACATTGCGAAAATCTTCGATGCGCTCTATGAATCGGCAAGGATAGGTCGTTCTGTCCCGATTTTTTAATTTACCTGAGGCGGAAGCACCTCATCAGGCATTCGGGGTTAGAAACCCCTCCTACAAGTTTATGCTACAAAATGCGTTCACTCTGACAACCTTAACTCTCGTAACTTGCACGCACAACCGTTTTGATGCCGCCGCGGATGTTAAAATCACCGACAACTTCCACCTTCCGCGGTTGGCAGGCTTCAACAAAGTCCTCCAACACCTTATTCACGACGTGTTCATGAAAGATACCGACATCTCGATAGGAAAGGAAGTACTCCTTCAACGATTTCAGTTCAACACAGTGCTGGTCCGGCACATAAGTGATACAGAGCGTCGCAAAATCGGGTAGCCCCGTTTTAGGACACACAGCAGTGAACTCCAAGTTCGTAATTTCGATTGTGTAATCTCGGTGGCTATACTGATTTTCCCATGTCTCAATTGCCGGTGTTTCCAGTTGACGGATATGGGTTTGTAAATCATCATAGCCAGTCTGTTGACTCATTTAGTGTTTAACTCCACCTTTCCCTAATTGATAGGTGTTTCTGAAGCAGCCCTTATCAATTAGGGGAATAGTTGTCAGTCACAAGGAGTTTCTCACATGAGGATAGCCTCTTTAACTGACTGCTGACTGCTGATTGCCGACCGCTACTTGAGAATTACCATTCGGCGGGTGCGTTGGAAATCGCCAGCGGTAAATGTGTAGAAATAGATGCCACTTGCGACCTTCGTGCCATAAGCGTCCCTTCCATCCCAGTACGCCGCTTTCTCTTGGCTCCGATACCTGCCCGGTTCCTGTAACCCAATATTCAATTGACGCACAAGTCCCCCACGGACATCGTAAATTTTCAGAATAACTTCTGCCGCCTCCACCAGATCGTAGGGAAACCACGTCTCTGGATTAAAGGGATTCGGATAATTCTGGAGAATTGTTGTCTGTTTGATATATCCGAGCGTCGAGAGTGCATGCGATGTCGGATCCACGGAGAAAGGGACAGCCTCAGAGCGGAATCCGAGATCAATTGGGTTAAAGATAAACGCGGACCCTGAGTTATCACCGGCATTGTCGCTACCTGAGGCACCGACGATAGCAAACGAGCCTTTGATTGCAACAGCTGCTCCAAACAGATCCGATTGGTTTGTGCCAGCGGCTTCAATTCGGCGTTTCTCTACCCAAGACAACCCATCGCGCAAAAAGGAGTAAGCCGCGCCTCTGTCTATTAGTATTGTGGGATCATCATGCGGATCCTGCAAGGGATGGTTATCCTTCCATGCCCCGACGATTGCGGTATCTTCGTGAATTGCGACGGCTGAACCGAATTCATCACCAGTATCGCCATCGGAGGCGGTTAACTTTGCCTGTTGGACCCAAGAATCCCGCGTCTCCACAAAAATATAAGCGGCTCCGAGGTCGTCAAGATTGCGATCCTCTGTAGGTGATCCGATGATAGCGGCTCCGTTCGTTAAATCGATAGAGTAACCGAATCCGTCACCGATGCCAATATCATTTGGCAGAAGCAGCAGGTCTTGTATCCATGTGCCTCCATTGCGCGTAAAGAGATAGACTGCGCCTGAATCGGGTCCCGCTGCGTCGCTCTGGTGGGCACCGATGAGGACATTATCGTCATAGACAGAAACAGCAAAACCGAATATATCCCCCGGCACAGCACCTTGGTGGACGAGTTTCGCCTGTTGCGTCCAAGATGTTCCGTTTCGGACAAAGACGTATGCGGCACCGGAATCCGCGCCAACCTCATCTTTTCCATAGGCACCAACGACAGCAGTATTCCCATGTACCGCGACAGATGATCCGAACCGATCAAACATTCCGGTGTCGCCCCCGATGAATCTCGCCTGTTGAATCCACTCCTCGCCGGCTTGCACGAAAATGTATGCCGCGCCGGATTCGGGGCCTGCCTCATCAACCCCAGGTGCCCCAACAAGGACGGTTGTGCCATCCATTGCCACAGCATTTCCGAACAGATCCCCAGCCTTTGCATCGTCAGTGGTAAGTTTTTTGCGTTGTAGCCAAAGCGTGCCGGCGCGCTCAAAAATGTACGCCGCCCCTGCGTTAGGTGCGATGTCGTCATCCTGCTGTGCGCCAGAGATAGCCAAGTTGCCGCTTATAGCAACAGATATGCCGAACTGATCTTCTGAAGCGGTTTCACCATCACTGAGTTTACCGCTCTCTACCCACGTTTGATCTTCTCTTTGCTCAAAAATATATGTAGCACCGGAGGACAACCCACCAGCGTTCTGCAGTGGTGCGCCGGCGATCACTTCATTCTCACCAAGCGCGACAGCGAATCCGAGCTTGTCACCGCCACTCCTATCACCCGAGACCAACTTCGTGTGTTGATTCCAAAATGGGGGTTCATTTTGCGTAAAGACATAAGCGGCACCGACGACCTCTTCACCGACATTGGCTCCTGTCGCGCCAATGACAGCGGTTTCTCCTTTGATGTCAACAGAAACACCGAAAGAGGTCGCGCCATCATGGTCAGTCGGAATCATACGAATACGAATACGGTTTCTTTTTTGCGTCCATTCGATCCCTTCGCGCTTATAGATGTAAGCAGCGCCAGTACCTCTGTTTTTAGGTGAACTCACAATGGCAAAATCCCCATCAACATCGACTGCGTATCCAAAGTTATCTTCTGATTCGGTGTTGTTTCCGATAAGTTTCGCCTGAGGTGCCCATCCGGACGGGTTCCTGACGAAAACATAAGCAGCACCGGCATCAATCCCGGCTTCATCATCCCGAGTCGCGCCAACAATAGCAGTATCTCCATCGATCCCAACGGAGAACCCGAAGTATGCGAAGTTAGAGGCATCCGGCGCAGTGAGTTTGGCTGTCTGATTCCAAATCTCTCCGTTCCTCTCAAAAACGTAGACGGAACCGCCATCTGCCAAAGGTTCGTTTGAACGGTGGGTTCCAATGAGGACGGTAGCTTCATCGATCGCTACCGAGATACCGAAATAGTCGCCACGCGTTTCCTCAGGTGAGACGAGCTTGGCTTGCTCTATCCATTCAGTCCCCTGCCGTCGAAAGATATACGCGGCACCTGAGTTTCTTCCGGCTCCATCGCTTCTCGGTGCACCAGTGACGAGGTAATCGCCACTCACCGCGAGCGTCGTGCCGAATCGGTCTCCCGCCTGGGCATCGCTGGCGAACAGTTTTTGATGTTGAACCCACCCGGTTTCGGTACGAATAAAGACCTGAAGCGAGCCCGTGTCTCTGCCGAAATCGGTATCATCATTCGGAACACCTACCACTGCATAATCACCGCTAATACCGACACTCGCACCGAAATGATCCTGGATCACAGCAGCACTCGTGTTGAGTTGCACTCGGTCAGCACTGATTTGCATGAACGCCCCAACCCCAAAGAACAAAATTAGTATGGCTATCTGTAATTTTCTCAATTCTCTTCTCCTCGGTATTGAACATTACCTGACGTACTGAGCCGACAAAAACAGGTGTGAGTTAAGGTAAACTGTTTTGATTGGTAACGTTTTTCCTTGAATTCTGTTGTAATGAGCCTTCCCTGTACTTAATTAGTGACACAATTTACTGACGAAAAGGGTGCATAATTTCAGAAAAGATGACCGATAACTGTTGAACAGGGATGCTGGTCAACGTTAATCTGATATGCTGAGTCTACAGATCGTCTTTCCTTTATCATCGCCGTACCATAGCGCTGTGCCATCCCAAGTGAGCCCGTGCGGTTCGCTTGGACATGGGACACTATTGAGCACCTCACCCGATTCGGGGTGGATTCGGTAAGCGATATGGTCGTTCGTATCGGCGTTCCAAAGTGCCTCGCCATCCCATGCCAACCCGTGCGCTCGACCTCCTGGGGTCTGAAGTTCAGTAAGGATTTCACCGGTCTCCGGACACTGTTTGATGAACCGCCCCGTGTTCATATCAACACTCCAGAGATGCTCGCCATCCCATGCCAACCCGTGTGGTCCTTCCCCAGGCGATGAAAATGTTGTCACGACTTCCAGTTCAGGAATCGTGAGTTTGTAGAAAGTTTGTTGCCATATACTGTTATACCAGAGATGCTCACCGTCCCATTCTATGCCAGCACCGCCGGGGTAGGAAGGCGTAAGCGTTAGTTCAACTTCGCCGGTTTCAGGATTGATTTTGTGGATAGGTCCAACCCCTTCCACACTCCAGAGTGATGTTCCTTGCCATGCCAGTCCATTTGTGCCAGCACCAGGGGCTCGGATTTGATGTCCAGTTGTTTCACGCATTTTTTTTCTCTCTCCCGGATAGTTGCTCTGTCTCTAAGAGCGCGTCCTGAATTTCAGTGATAACGTCTTGCTCGGTTTCAACCGTGAGTCGGGTTCGCAATATTCGTTTGGCGGTTTCGCCTCCAATTCTTCCCAATGCCCAAGCGGCATGCCCCCGAACTAAAGATTCATCATCGGCTAATGCGTCTTTGAGCACCGGGACAGCACGCTGTGCTCCCCAATTGCCGATAGCAACGAGGACGTTCCGCAAGAACCCTCGACGTTTCGCGCGTTTGATAGGACTTCCCTTGAACCGTCGGCTAAATTCCTGCTGTGTCATACTGACAAGCGAGAGCAATTTGGGGGCAAGGTTTCCATCGCGCGGCTGAAACGCCGGTTCGGTTGTCGGTACCGCTTTACTGTTCCACGGACAGACCTCTTGGCAAATGTCGCAGCCAAAAATTAAGTTCCCGATTTTGGGACGAAGTGCCTTCGGAATATCCTCCTTCAGTTCAATTGTCAAATAGGAAATACAGAGTCGGGAATCAAGAACATTCGGCTCAATAATTGCGTCTGTCGGGCACGCTTCAATACAAAGTGTGCAAGTGCCACAACTCCCGCGAAGGTCTGGTGTATCGGATTCTAACGCGGTATCGACGAGTATCTCCGCGAGAAAATACCAAGAACCGGAACGCCAGTGAATCAGGTTCGTATTCTTCCCGATCCACCCGATGCCTGCTTTCTGTGCGTACTCCCTTTCAATAATAGGTGCGGTATCAACGCATACACGGGTCTTCAATTCGCTTTCAGTGGTCTGTTTGATAAAAGTAACAAGTTCTAAAAGGCGTTCACGAATAAGTTCGTGATAATCATCACCCCACGCGTAGCGCGATATCTGTCCTCGTCCCGGATCTTGTGAAAGTGCCTCCGGCGGGTCGAGTGTATAATAGTTCATCGCGAGGCTAATAACAGATTTCGCCCCTGCGAGAAGTCGACGGACATCTGTCTTAAGGAGGAGATGCTTTTCGAGATAGCGCATCTTCCCGGCGTACCCGTTCTCTATCCACTGCTGATACCGTGCGATCGTTTCACTGTGCGCCGCGGGTGTGATGCCGACGAGTTCAAATCCGAGTTCGCTTGCGCGCGCCTGAATCTGTCTTTTAATTTTTCCTTGCGGTTCAGTGAGGTGGATTTGATACATAGAGTGCCTCTCCGTAGAGCCGCCCTCCACTACGTTACGGGCTACTGTTTAGTTTTATCTTTATTTTTCTACCCAAAGCAGCAGCCTACAACAACGGCGCAGGGTTTTGCTTGGGTGTTTCTGCAGGTTTAAGGAACGCCCTTGATAGTTGAAACGGACGTTATTCCTCCGCAAGATACAATTAAAAAATTAAAAAGTCCCGCGTGGATAGGATCCGAGGACATTGACGTGCCGGCACAATTCTTCAAGTTGCTCAATTGCCGTGATGACGCTTTCTTCAGCAATATGACCCTCCATCTCAGTAAAGAAGACATATTCCCACGGTTTGGCTCGCGACGGCAAAGATTCTAAATAACTCAGATTCAATTGCGCTTGTTCTAAAATACCCAAGGCTTGGTATAGCGCGCCAACCTTGTCCGGAATTGCGAAAAACAGCGAAGTCCGATCATGCCCGCTTGGATCTGGGATATGCTTTCCGATCACAAAGAAGCGGGTTGTGTTATCAGGTTCATCCATAATGGCGTTTGCAACGATTGGAACCTCATAAATTTCGCTTGCGAGTTCACTTGCAATGGCGGCTGCTGACGGCTCTTGTGCGGCGCGCTGCGCCGCCTCAGATGTACTAACAACCTCAATCTGCTCAGTGCCAGCGAGATGCTGCCTTAGCCATGTCTTACATTGCGCGAAAGGTTGCGGATGTGAGTAGACACACCGAATTTCTGCGAGCGGTGACCTTGATAAAAGGTGATGTTTTATCGGTTGGAATGTCTCTGCACAAATCCACAACGGCGTACGCTGGAAGCGTTCCAAAACATCACGAACAGTGCCTTGCGCTGAATTTTCAATAGCCACCACACCGTAGTCCGCTCTACCAGATTCAACCTCATTAAAAATGTCAATCTGTGGGTGGACAGGGATAAACTCAGTGGACGCACCGAAATGAGATAGAGCCGCCAAGTGCCCGAAACTGCCAACCGGTCCAAGGAAGGCTACGCGCTCCGTATCCTGCAAGGAGCGGGATGCAGATAAAATCTCGGTCCAGATCGCCTCAAGTGCAGCTTCAGGGAACTTGCCTTGATTTCCTTTCTTCAAACGTTCAATAATCTGCTTCTGCCGGTGCGGAACATAGACCTCTGCAATGCCTGTTTTTGCTTTCACTGCACCGACCTGCTTGGAAATCTCAGCCCGTTTCTGTAGCAGTCCTAAAATTTGGTCGTCAATCTCGTTAATCTGGTTCCGGTACTCTTTTAATTCCAAAAAATAGATCTCCGTTTTAATAGTTATCAGTTATCAGTTATCAGTTATCAGTTACAAGAGGGTGTGTTCGCTTGGGATTTTTAATAGGGATTTTTGATAGGGCGTTTGCCTTTCTTTTTCCCTTGTTAAACGAAAACCTCTTACCGACAACTGACAACCGACAACCGACAGCCATTAAGCTAACTATCTAATTTCTGCATAGCGGCAATCATTTCCTCGTCTGAGGGGTTATTTTTCACCATCTCAGTGAACGCCTCAGCACTTATCTTGTGTTCCTCCAGGAACATCTTATCTTGCGGTCACGGGTAGATATATTCACCGAGGATACCCTGCAGTTTTGCGCTGGCTTTATCACTGATCCTGGCTAACCATGGAATATCCCCAACGATCATGTCCCGGTGCCGTGGTTTCCAATCAAGAGCCATCTGTTTCACCTCCTTTTTTAGGGGTTATCAGTTGTCGGTACGGTTTTTCTTCAAAAAACCTTTCGGTCGTCGGTTAAGAGGTGTTTTTGCTTGGGTGTTTCCCCTCGTTTAACAACACCTCTTGTAACCGATAACCGACAACTATTCCGGTATATTTCCTTCAAGTTGGCGTAAAGTTTCCTCTAAAAGTCGCTGATACCGCCCATATTCTGCCCAATTACCACTGCGTCGCGCATCCTGCCCCGCATTGAAATAACGGTTTGCTTGTTCAATGAGACCTGGCAATGAGGTCTGGTCTATCCCAGTACCAGTCGCGCCAATGGTGTCAGTTGTCGTTGTCGCTGTGGTGGCCTGGAACCCTGTTCCCTGCCCGAACATCTTGACGAGTGCCTCCTCAAGAGTTTCACCCCATACGACTTCGTTTCCATATCCGATGACGACTCGCCGTAATTCGGGAATAGCGGTTTTTTCATCTTCGGATTGTATATAGATAGGCTCAACATAGAGTAGCGAGTTGTTCACCGGCAGAATCAACAGATTTCCGCGTAAGACGCGGGACCCTTGCGTGTTCCAGAGGCTAATCTGCTGTGAAATCTCCGGTTCTTGGCTAATAAAGTTCTCCACCTGCATCGGTCCTGCGACCTGTTTCCCTTTCGGGAATCGGTAAACAAGAAGCTGCCCATATTGGGGCAAGTCGCATCGCGCAGCGAGCCATGCAGTAAGATTTGGTTTGTTGAGCGGCGTGAAAGGCAACATCAATATGAATTCCGATTGCTCCTGCCCCGGCAGTCTGATGATGACATAATAGGGTTCAACCGGTTGTCCATTTGTCGCGGAACTTTGGGGGACCTGCTGCTGTGCGAAAGGACTCCGTGGTTGTGGAGGCGCGGCTGTCTGTCGCGTTTGGGCATCTGTATTGTCATAAAGTTCTCTGCCGATCTCCCATTTATCTTCACCTGCGTAAAAGGTCACTGGGTCTTTCATGTGGTAATCCTGATAGACGCGGGCTTGAATAAGGAACATAGATGTCGGGTATCGGATATGCGCTTTGAGCTCATCCGGCATCGCCTCAAACGGCTTGAAAAGATCTGGGAAGATCTTTCGATAACATTCCGCGATTGGGTCCTGCTCCCGTTCCATAACGTAAAAATCGACAGTGCCATCGTAAGCATCAACAACGACTTTAACAGAATTTCGGATGTAGTTTCCCCACGGTTCACCATCTCGCTGTGTATCCGCAATCTGTCGTCTCCGCTCACTCACGAACTCTTTCATTGAAACAGAATAAGGATACCGATGTGTGATCGTATAAGCATCAACCATCCAAACCAATCTGCCATTATAGAGAATGATATAAGGATCCCCATCGTATCGCAAGAAGGGTGCGATTTTTTGGATCCGTCTTTTGATGTTTCGTTCGTAGAGGATTCGACTTGCCGGTGAAATTTCACCGGGTAGCACGAAGTTAATTTCGTTATCGAACTTAAGCATATATACCATTTTACGCCAGAAAGAGTTCAGTTGTACGCCGCCCTTTCCCTGATACGCATACTCGGCGTATTGTTGCCCCTCCTGCGGATAGTCAAACTCAAGTCCTTGGCTTCGCTCTGGATGTACGATAACATAGCGATCCGTACGTTCACCATAATAGATACGAGGTCCCGGTGTTTCACTGAACCGATGTTGCCACTGCTCGCTATAGTCAATTGGTGGCAATCCTTGAATGTACATGTTAGGTTTGCCGTTATCAATTTCGTTAACGGGACTCACAACTGCGCCGTATCCGTGTGTGTAGGTATAAGTCTGCTTATACCAGTCGTTTCTGATTTCGACAGGAAGTTCGTTGATATTGAGTTCTCGTCCAGAGAGCATTACCTGTCGAATCTCACCATCAACGGTATAGCGATCGATATCGACATCGTTGAAATCATATTGTGTCCGCAATTCTTGGAGTTGTCGGAACGTTCTGCGCAAGGGGCGCCAATCCCAGAGACGAATGCTATTGAAAACAGAAGCGTTTTCAGAACTTCTTATATCATCATAACTGAGTTGTTCTGTCAGCGGGTATTCTTCCTCCGTTACGGTGTTCTCAGCCAAGCCGTAAGCTTGAAGTGTCGCTTTGATGTTATAATCGATATAGTCTGCCTCTAATACCTGTTTTCTCGGTTCAACCTGCCATCTTTGTATAGCAACCGGGTAGATTTGTCCGAGGAATCCAGCAATCAGAAACACAGCGAATCCACCGAATGCTAAAGTGTTGCGTCGTAAAAAGATACTAATGATGAAAATGAGAGCACACAGAATCGTAAGTCCAATCAAGAAGTACAATATTGGGAGTCGCGCCTTCATTGCAGCATATCCGCCACCGCCACGGACAACATCGTTTGTGGCGTAGAGCAAGTCAAACATAGCAAAGCGGTAGTTCCATGCTCGGAATAGGAGTGTCAGCCCCACCAGAGTGAACAAATGTGCTTTCACGTTGAAAGGTGGACTGAACCTAAACTGACTGGTATCTCCCGTGATTAGCCCGTGAAAAAAGTAGATGACGATTGCGAATATTGTCACTAACATAAAGATACCAAAAAGCGTGCCACACACATAACGCTCCGCTGGCATCCTGAAAACGTAGTAGGCGACATCCTTATCAAAGATAGGATCGCGCGCAGGAGACGTGAAGAATGCTTTCTGCCCCGATTCAATTTGAACAGGCGTATTCAAACGGATGGCCCCCACATCACCGAGGTCCAAAATTGCTTCAACCCGCGCATCCTGATTCGTCCCGTTGACCTGTACGCTTATCTGATCCCCGACTCTTATATTTTTCGCTTGGAGTTCGGCCTGTGAAACAGGAATTTCGGCAGAATTGAAACCGTCTTCTACGACAATAGGAGTGGCGGCACCGAAAGCGAGACTCTCGGCATTGGTGTAGCGCAGATAGATTTCCCATCGGTCGCTGGCTGCGTAGCCCATCATGACGCTAAAAAGAACCGCAAGAAGTGTAAGCCCACCGTAAACCAGTTTTCGCGTATCACCGGGGTTGTTTGCGGCATCGCCCATGAAATCTGCACCACCCATAAAAGACGGACTGAGATGTGCTGGTGTGAATCGATAAATCAGGACAAGGTTCGTTAGGAGGATCGCCAAATAACAAACGCCAACAATGGCACCCACCAAGATTTTTGTTGTGAGAATTTTAGTGTAAACGCTGAAATAGTCCACTACCTTAAACCACAGGAAGTCGGGGTAAAGGTTAACCCAGATGGCACCTAATCCACCGATAACCGCGAGTATAACGACAGTGATAATAAAGCGTTTGGTTCGTGAATCCATATTTTAATTATTCCTTGCGGAGGAATGACATACGTTTGAACGTTAACGTGCCTTCCTCATATCCGCCTGCGCCGTTGTTGCAGGCTACGATTTTGGTGTAATGTTAGCTGACAACTGATAACTAACAACTATTAAAAAGCTTGACCGAGTCCGAGATGGTATTTCATACCGGGTTCAACGCTCGTCAGATCCGTATGCCATGCTGCCGCGAAGTCCACCGAGAACAACCCAAGTTGCAAGCGAAGTCCAGCCCCGATTGAGGCTTTGACATCATCAAGGCGAAGACGGTTCTTATCGCGAACAAATATCTTGAAAGGATTCTTCGGTCCATATTGCCAATCTGACCAAGCTCCACCCAAATCTGCAAAGGCAATTCCGCGTATCCCGCCGAGCGTCCATTGCACGGGCCATCCAAAGTGAAGCACATCTATGAAGGGGATACGCACCTCGAGGTTGAGAAGCCCGATACGTGTCCCGACCAACTCTTCGTAATTATAGCCACGTAGGGTATCAATCCCACCGAGATAAAAATAGGATCTATCACCACCGAAACTACCACCGAGTAATAACCGTGCCGCAACGGTAGAACGTCTGCCGACACCGAAATAGCGTCGTGCATCAAAAATAACATTGGTTAGCGACAATTGACTACCGAGTGCCGGGAAGGATTGTTCAAGTTCGATCCGGTACCGCGAACCGGTATAAGGGTTCCACTCCCGCCACATCGTCGTATCTCCAACAAATGCGATGGAACCCGTTGTGAGTAAGCCTCTATCGTCGAACGGATCCAAAGGTTCGCGCGTTTGGAAGTTGAACGAGAACGGTTTTGAGTACATTGAGAACACAAAGTCAAGTCGACGGTATCTGTCAAACGGGTAATTGACATACGCGCCCAGTCCGGTAATCCGTTGTAGAATGCCGCGTCTGCTCTGTATACCACCCAAGATATGGTATTCATGATAGTTGTAAATCATTGCCCCGACATCAGTTCGGTGTGTCAAAAAACCGTATTGCGCGATAAAATCCGGTGTAAGGTAACTGGATTGGTTCATCACGCTAACCCCGATACGATGGTTGCCTAACATGTCACTGCCGACGATTTGCACTGTACTTCTCAGGAGTCCATCCGCACCGAAACTGAAATCTGGGAAAATAGCATCTAAAGCAAAAGAGGATTTCGTGCTGTATTTCCGCTTGGCAATCCTATAATTTTCTTGTTCTTCTTCCGTTAAAATTACAGCGGGTTCCGTCACGCTTGAAACCTCGATTTTTTTCTCAATCGCCTTGGCAACCTCCATGATATAGACATCATATTTTCCATTCTGGTAGGCACTAAACAAGAGATGTTTGCCATCCGGAGCCAAGCTCGGATTGAAACAACCTGTCATCATATTGGTAAGGCGCGTCAACTCAATTTCCACTGGTCGAGAACCTACAGGTTCCATGCTATCGCTTTCAGCGTCTTGGCTCTCGGCTCTCGGCTCTTGGCTCTCAGCAAGGAGATTTTCTTCTGACAGAGGCGTCTTGGGACTGACGGAAACCGATTGCTGATTACTGATTGCTATTTTATGTATATCGTAAATGCCCTGCCGATCCGAACAGAAGAGAATTGATGCGCCATCTGGTGTCCAGCTTGGACTGATAGCGTTATAGGTGTCATCAGTCATCACGCGTTCTGTACCTTGGCTGAGATTCATCAGGACCAGTCTATTTTTGGTGCCTCGCTCGGAGGTGTAGATGATTTCGCCAGTGATCGGATGCCATGATGGATGCGTATCGTTAAATGGATCGAAGGTAAGTCTGTCCACTTCACCCGTCAGCAATTCAATTACATAGAGATCCGTCTGACCCTCTTTTAGGGCAGAAAAAATTATCCGTTCACCGCTGCCATCGTAGTCTGGCGAAGTCACGTTATCAAAATCCAACTCGAAATACTGCGTCAACTCCTCAGTCACAATATTGACTTCAAGGAGATAATTAGCATCGTGATGTTTGGCAATGAATGCGATCCTGTCACCGTCAGGTGCCCACGCCAAGCTCCTACCAAACCCGCCGAAATCCGTTCGGATCTCCTCGTATTTCTCACGAAAAAATCGCTTGGTGATCCGCTCAATGCGTTCACCTGTTTTTGCGGACATGAGGACAATTTCCAAAAACCCTTCATTTCCTGTGACGTAAGCGATAATATCGCCGCTCGGAGACCAGGCAGGTTTAATGTTATGCGAGTATCGAGATTCCTCAGTAAGGTTCTTCGAGACCAGATCCGGCAATTCCCTGTCCTCAATGAGGGGCCAGTAGCGTTTTCGGACTGTCTGCCGCCACGCTTTGTCAAATTCTTTGAGCTCTACTCCGAGCACTTCTTTGAAAACACTGTCAATGTCCTTCGTGCGACTCTGACGCAACCCCTGTAAAATCTCTGCGATTTTTTCTCGTCCATAAGTTTCCGTGAGATACGCCACCGCCAATTGCCCTAACTTATATCCAACGAAAGGTGAACTGAGTCTGTTAAAATTGTGAAGTTGCGGTAGTGGCACAATGTTGTTATTCATGCTGGCATCGCGGACCACCATCTCCCCAATCGCATCATTGTCCTCGGCAAAATAGTCTGCCATCCCCTCTATAAACCAGATTGGCGGAGAATAAAGGAACTCACCACTATAGATGCGGGCATGCGGTTTCTGATAGATAATATCGTATTGGAAAATATGAATGAGCTCGTGAAAAATCACCTCTCGAAACGCTTCCAAGGACCCAGTGAACGGTATAACAATACGGTGTTTAAAGAGTTCCGCGAAGCCTCCAATACCTTCGTGAAGTTCTTGGAGAATTATGTTGGTTTCCTGAAAGTCCTTATGGGATTTGTAAAGGATGAGCGGTGTTCTGTCTTGCAATTCATGTTCAAAATCTTCGCTGTGCTGCTCGTAAGCTTCCTCGGCGATAGCCGCCATAATAGGTACGAGCTTTGCTTCACTTGGATAATAGTGGATATCAAAATGCTCTGTCCGGTGAATGTGCCAATCGAAACGTTGTCCGGTAATCTTGTTTTTCCCAAAACTTTGCGACCACGCCACACCAGGCGATAACAAACTGAGGACAACAAGTAGCGACAGGACATACCCGCCTACCCACGTGGAAAAACTTGGTTGGAAGAATGGAAGAATGGAAGGATGGGTGCACTCCAACCTTCCACCCTTGCAACCTTCCATTACCTTCTTGCTGTCTTCCAATTCTATCAATGAAGTTCTGTTTCTACTGTCCTTCACATCACTTACCTTTTCTTTAACCATTGGCTGTCAGCCGTTGGCTTTCGGTAGATCGGACGATTGCTATCGTTTTCACCTGCCAGAAGATTCTCTTTTCTGACCGCTGACCGCCGATCGCCGATTGCTAATTAACTAAATATCTATCTTCGCTCTCATAATGCGGAGAGATTTGGCGTGTAAATTCTGACACGGCACGTCTACCGAGTTCCCTGATAGTATTCGCTTGCGGTCCAACCTGTGAGAAAATGAACGACCCGATGGTATGCGCTTCAGCAGTGCTCCTTCGGTAAGACTCATCCCAGACGACCTGTTCGGTTTCAACATCAATGATCATTACACGGAGCGAGAGCAGATAGGTTTTCTGCATGTAATCCTGATAATCTAAGACATAGCGTTGCCGTTGCACGGAGTAGCGTTCTCCATAATAGCGTCTTGGACGGCTATCGGAATAAAATCGGAAACTTCCAATGATAACGGCTTTTACTTCAAAGTACTCACCGAGCTGACTCAAGTGCTTCATATCAGAAAGCCAATCTTCTTCCACAGTTTCCCCAGTGAGCAGCCTCGAGGTTTCTTGGGTGTTGACGACCTCAAAATGTTTTTGGCGTGCTAAACCCCTCCGAAGTATCGAGGCGATCTCCCCACCGACCTCTGGAGGTAGTTTTTCGTTCCGCTCTATCTGTTTTTCGCTGACAAATGGTAAAACGGCAAAGTTGGAATAGCGGGTGATGTCGATTTCAGATTGAACCTTCACCGGAATAGAGACACGCGTCACAGCACTACTACACCCGCAAAACGTCAAAACTCCCAAGAGGATTCCTATTTTTTTGGCTATCTGCATCCTATGTCCCTCATTCCGTAGATGGCGGTTCTTCTAACTGCGGGGCATCTTCAGCGTCCCCACCACTTCGCCGAAGGTGTATACGGCACCGCCGATAGTTGAGTCTGTAGTATTTATTATTTGGTTCTAATTCCGCCGCGCGCTGGTAAGAGGCGATAGCCTCCTCCATGTCTCCGAGTGCCTCATAAGCTACACCGAGGTTGTTATGTGCTTTAGAGTCCTCTGGATCGATACTGATAACCTGCTTCCACCGGAAGACAGCTTCATTCCAGAGCTGCGCCTGCGCTGCCCTGATTGCGAATCGGTTGTAACCTTCGGTCCGCGTAGTATCTCGCGATATTATAGCACAACCGGATAGCATCAAGCAGAGGAGAATAGCGATAGGCGCGAGTTGACTATATCTTAACACGTGTATCACCCCAAAATTTTGTGATATTGGTATACAAGCCACATCGTATATATTACACCCTATCCACCTTTCACGTCAAGGGAAAAATTGGCATTTCGGGACATCGTGTTTTCACGAAGACTAAATCCGAAATATGGTTACTTCGTTTTCAGCATTCGTCGAAATTCGCTGCGTCTCGCTTTAAAATGGATTGATAAGACGCACCAGACAAGCGGAATCTCATTGCGTTGGATCGAAAGTAAACGGTTGAGTGAATTCGTCAGGGTCTATCCCGTCCCTTTTCAGTTCTTCGATCTGTTCTTTTGTCTCTTGTATCGCTTCTTTCAGGTGTTGAATCAGCTCTTGACCATAGCGGTTGTCTATAGCGATCTCAAGCAGGATCTCCTCCATAGCGAGTATCTGCGGCAGTGTCGCTACACCCGCGGTATCCCTATCAAAGAGGAGTTTTGCATACTCGTCCGACTTCGGGTGGTTATCATATAGGACGGATGAGGCGGTTTTCAGTGCTTCAAAAGCGGCATCAGGATCGGTCTCTTTGAGTTCGATGTATTTATTGAGATGTTCCCTGGAGGCTACTTCCCGTGCTTTTAATGCTTCTAACGGGTCGTCTGCCCCTGCGACTTCCTCCGGTGGAACTTCGGGAACCAGTATAGGTTCTTCTGTATCCGTATCACTGCATCCGAGAAATCCAATAAAGACTGCCAAGACCATTGCGAGATATACATGTGCTGGGTATTCCAACTTTTTTCCTCCTCATGTGCAAAATGTGAAAAAATGCGTAAGTTCTACAAGAACCTCCTATACGCGCCGCCATTATCAATACGTCTATGCCTAAAAGATTGGAATTGTTAAATACACATCCCGTTAAATAACACAGTTACAAAGTTCCCTTTCTCGGCAAAACGCTTGATACTCTAATTGGTGTTTAATTTAGAATTTTTAATTGATTTAAGTTGTTTAAAGTACATTGTGAAGGGCCGAGGTGTTTTTGATAGGGTGTTTCCTGCAGAAACCTCGCCAGCGGTGAGGGGGATGTATTTTCATCCGCTGTTTCCTGTAATACCTATTTATTCTTACAGTTCACCATAAATGCTCCTATTCACTCACCAGAGGGGTTCAGTTTTAGTTTTTTTGTTTTATTTTTTCACAGATGTTAATATCTTGACATAAGCAGAAGTCGCGTGAAATATCACGCGACTTCTGCTATACTTCACCTT
>Ga0209754_1000141_pt1 | contig 114720 bp, 99 predicted proteins | sample MesohylBB_FD_187295 | JGI IMG/M metagenome (GOLD analysis project Ga0209754, IMG submission 187295) | Host-associated microbial community of the marine sponge Aplysina aerophoba from Gulf of Piran - sponge mesohyl, lysed by bead beating... | ecosystem: Host-associated > Porifera > Sponge >... | reverse complement strand
TCGCGCCGGCCCGGGATGCCTTCGGGCAGCGAAAACGGGGCGATGCGCTCGCGCACCGCGGAACGGCGGTGCCCGTTCTCGTAATGCGCCACCCGCAGGACGAGCCTGTCGCCGAGCCGGTCCAGCCTCACCTCCAGGCATTGCAACGGACAAGAAATGGGGTGCATGCGATCCGGACCCGGTCCGAGCCCCCTTGCCCCTGGCATGTGGTGTGTGGTATGCCACATACATGGCCGATACGGGCACCATCGCCAGCGCGGTGACGCTGGAGAAGGTGGGGCGGAATTTCAGCCTCACCGACCACGTCCATGCCGAGCTGCGCCGGGCGATCCTCGATGCGGGGATCTACGACGAGGCGACCGATCTGCGGCTCGACGAGCGCTCGCTCGCAGACCAGCTCGGCATCTCGCGCACGCCGGTCCGCGAGGCGCTCGCCCGGCTCGCCCAGGAGGGGCTGGTCGCCGTCGTGCCGCGCAAGGGCGCGTTCATCGTGCGCAAGACCCGGGGCGAGATCCTGCAGATGATCACCGTCTGGGCGGCGCTCGAGAGCATGGCGGCCAGGCGCGCGGCCGAGCTCGCCACCGACCGCGAGATCGCCGCGCTCGACCGCCTCGCCGGCGCCTACGAGACCGGCGACGCGCGCGCCCATGTGGACGCCTATGCCGAGGCCAATATCCGCTTCCACCAGGCGATCCTGGAGGCCGGGCACTGCGCCATGCTGGGCGACATCGCCGACGGGCTGTTCGTCCATGTCCGGGCGGTCAGGAGCCGGGCCATGCACGAGGCCGACCGCGCGGTGCGCTCGGTCGCCGACCACCGCGCCATCGTGGATGCGATCGCCCAGCGCGACCCGGTGCTTGCCGGCGAACGCGTGCTGCGGCACACGATGGGGCTGCACGACCATGTGAGCGCGCGATGGGACGAGTTTTCAGCCAGTCAAGGTCAAGGAGGGTGAGGTGAGCACGGTAATCGAGAAGCCGTCGGCGACGGCGCATGACACGCTGGCGCAGAAGAGCCGCGACGAGGGGATCGTCTCGGGCGGCCATCTGGTCGCCAGGGCGCTGAAGAACGAGGGGGTGGACACCGTGTTCACCCTCTGCGGCGGGCATATCATCGACATCTACGATGGCTGCCTGGATGCGGGCATCCGCATCGTCGACGTGCGCCACGAGCAGACCGCCGCGCATGCCGCCGACGGCTACGCGCGCCAGACCGGCAGGCTGGGCTGCGTGGTGACCACCGCCGGGCCGGGCTGCACCAACGCGGTGACGGGGGTGGCGACCGCCTTCCGCTCGGAGAGCCCGATCCTCCATATCGGTGGCCAGAGCTCGCTCACCCAGCACCGGATGGGCTCGCTCCAGGACCTGCCGCATGTCGACATGATGACGCCGATCACCAAGTTCGCCTCCGGCGTGTTCTCCACCGAGCGCGTCGCCGACATGGTGGCGATGGCCGCGCGCGAGTGTTTCAGCGGCGCCTACGGCCCGGCCTATCTGGAGATCCCGCGCGACATCCTGGACGCCGAGATCCCGCTGGAGCGCGCGCGCATCCCCGCGCCCGGCAGCTACCGGGTATCCACCAAGTCGATCGGCGACCCGGCGGATATCGAGCGCCTGGCCGACATCCTGGTCGCCTCCGAGCGCCCCGCCGTGCTGTTCGGCCAGCAGGTCTGGGCGAGCGGGAGCCACGCGGCGGCGACCGCCTTCGTGCGCGCCCTCGACATCCCGGCCTATATGAACGGGGCGAGCCGGGGCATGCTGCCCGAGGGCGATCCGCACCATTTCGACCGCACGCGGTCGGACGCCTTCAAGGAGGCCGACACGATCCTGATCGTCGGCACGCCGTTCGACTTCCGCATGGGCTACGGCAAGCGGATCTCGGAGGCCGCGACGCTGGTGCAGATCGACATGAGCTATGCCACCGTCGGCAAGAACCGCGACATCTCGCTCGGCATCGCCGGCGATCCCGGCGCGATCCTGAGTGCGGTGGCCGACGCGGCGACCGGGCGGATCGACAAGGGGGCGGGGGCCAAGCGCCGGGAGTGGATGGCGAAGCTGCGCGGCATCGAGGCCCAGAAGCTCGAACGGCTGATGCCGATGTTCACGTCCGATGCGAGCCCGATCCACCCCTACCGCCTCGCCTGGGAGATCAACGAGTTTCTGGGCGACGACACGATCTATATCGGCGACGGCGGCGACATCGTCACCATCTCGGCCCAGGCGGTGCGCCCGCGCCGGCCCGGCCAGTGGATGGACCCCGGCGCGCTGGGCTCGCTCGGCGTCGGCACCGGCTTCGCCATGGCGGCCGGGCTCGCCCATCCCGACAAGGAGGTGGTCTGCCTCTACGGCGACGGCTCGTTCGGCATGACCGCCTTCGACATGGAGACCGCCCAGCGCTTCGGCGCGCCCTATCTGGCGATCGTCGGCAACAACTCGGCGATGAACCAGATCCGCTACGGCCAGATGGCCAAGTACGGCGCCCAGCGCGGCAATGTCGGCAACAAGCTGGGCGACGTCGAATTCTCGCATTTCGGCACCATGATCGGCGGCCATGGCGAGGAGGTGCGCGAGGCCTCCGAGATCGGCCCGGCGCTCCGCCGCGCCCGCGAGGCGATCGCCGCCACCGGCAAATGCGCCGTCGTCAATGTCTGGGTCGACCCCGACGAGTACGCGCCGGGGACCAGGGCCCAGACCATGTACAAGTGACCGCGGAGGACCGAGAGATGGAAGCGCTCAAGGGCGTCAGGATACTCGACTTCACCCACGTCCAGTCGGGGCCGACCTGCACCCAGCTGCTGGCCTGGTTCGGGGCGGACGTGATCAAGGTGGAACGCCCCGGCGGCGGCGACCCGACGCGCGGCCAGCTGGTCGACAAGCCGGGCGCCGACAGCCTCTATTTCACCATGCTCAACCACAACAAGCGCTCGATCGAGCTCAACGGCAAGAACCCCGCCGGCAAGGAGGTGCTGGAGCGCCTGGTGAAGACCTGCGACGTGCTGGTCGAGAACCTGGCGCCGGGCGCCATCGACCGGCTCGGCTTCGGCTGGGAGCGGGTGCAGGAGCTGAACCCGCGGATGATCATGGCCTCGGTCAAGGGCTTCGGCCCCGGACCCTACGAGGCGTGCAAGGTCTACGAGAACGTCGCCCAATGCGCCGGCGGGGCGGCCTCCACCACCGGCTTCCGCGACAACGTGCCGATGGTCACCGGCGCCCAGATCGGCGACAGCGGCACCGGGCTCCACCTCGCGCTCGGCATCGTGACCGCGCTGTTCCAGCGCGAGCGGACCGGGCGCGGCCAGCGCATCCTGGCGCCGATGCAGGACGGGGTGATCAATCTCTGCCGGGTCAAGCTCAGGGACCAGCAGCGCCTCGATGCCGGCCCGCTCACCGAGTACTCGCAGTACGGCCAGGACGTCCCGTTCAAGGACGCGGTGCCGCGCGCGGCGAACGATTCGGGCGGCGGACAGCCGGGCCGGATCCTCAAATGCAAGGGCTGGGAGACCGACGACAACGCCTACACCTATTTCATCACCCAGGCGGCGGCGTGGCAGAAGATCTGCGACGTGATCGGCCGGCCCGAGTGGAAGGAGCACCCGGACTACGCGACGCCGAAGGCCCGGCTCGCCCGGCTCGACGAGGTGTTCGGCACCATCGAGGAATGGACCAGGACGAAGACCAAGTTCGAGGTGATGGAGATCTGCAACCCGCTCGACATCCCGGTCGGGCCGATCCTGTCGATGAAGGAGATCGCCGACGAGCCGAGCCTGCGCGAGACCGGCACCATCGTCGAGGTCGACCACCCGACGCGCGGGCCGTACCTCACGGTGGGCTGCCCGGTAAAGCTGTCCGACTCGCCCGCCCGCGTGGAACGCTCGCCGCTGCTGGGCGAGCACACCGAGGAGATCCTGCGCGACGTGCTGGGCTACGAGGGCGAGGCGCTGGAGGCGGTCTGGGCGTCCGGCGCGGTCGGCGAGAAGCCGGCCGAGGCGGCGGAGTAGGGCGATGGCGGGCGCGAAAATCTGGCTCGACTACGACCAGGAGGCGCTGGATTCGCAGTACAACCAGCGCGCGCTGGTGCCCGACGCCGACGACTACATCGCCGTCGACGTGGCCGAATCGGAGCGCGTGCGCCAGAAGCTCGAATGCCGCATCGACGTGGCCTACGGGCCCGGCGAGGACGAGACGCTCGACGTGTTCCCGGCCAGGGCGCCGGGCTCGCCCGTGGCGGTCTACATGCATGGCGGCGCCTGGACGCGGTCGGACAAGGCCAATGAGAGTTTTATGGCCGAGGCCTTCGTCGAAGCGGGTGCCGCCTTCGTGGCCGCCAATTTCGGCCTCTGCCCGAAGGTCACGCTGGACGAGATGATCCGCCAGGCGCGCGAAGCCGTCGCCTGGAGCCACGCCAACGCCGAAAGCTTCAACGCCGATCCCGGCCGGCTCTACATCGCCGGCCACTCCTCGGGCGGGCATGTCGGCGGCATGATGGCGGTGACCGACTGGCAAGCCGCCCACGGACTGCCGCGCGACCTGGTCAAGGGCGCGCTGCTGTGCAGCGGCATGTACGACCTCGCCCCCGTCAGGCTCAGCGCGCGCAACGACTACCTCCATCTCGACGAGGCGGCCGAGGACCGCAACAGCGCGATCCGCCGCATCCCGCCCGACGGCTGCCCGCTGGTGATCGGCTATGGCGGCGGCGAGCAGAAGGAGTTCCGCCGCCAGTCCAGGGCGTTCGCCGCCGCCTGGCGCGACGCCGGGCTCACGGTGCGCGAGTTCGACATGCCGGGCGTCAACCATTTCGAGCTCCGCCGCCACTTCAACGACCCCGAAAGCCCGATCCTCGCCGCCGCGCTGGAGATGATGGGGCTGTAGCGCCCAATGTTTCACGTGAAACATTGGGCTAGAATCCTGGTGTTTCACGTGAAACATTAGCCTGATTCGAGGTTAAGCCGGGTCCCCGGGGGACAAGGCGGGCGTCCGGGCGGCGAGGCGGGACCGCCGGATTCGGCCCGCCCGCCAGCGTCTTGCGGCGCGACGCTGGCGCGGCGGTTGCGGCGGCGGGGCACCGCAAAAATGTCATCTTGACATAAGCCCATGCGGCTTCATGATGTCCGCCATGCGCACCACGCTGACCATCGACCCCGATGTCGAGCAGCTGCTCAGGCGGGAGATGCGGCGCAGCGGGCGGGGCATGAAGGCGGTGGTGAACCACGCCCTGCGCGCCGGCCTCGGGGCGGGCGGCAAGCCGCAGACGGCGCCGCCCTACCGGGTCGAGCCCCACCCGTTCGGCTTCAGGCCGGGCATCGACACCGACCGGCTCGACCGGATGGCCGGCGAGATCGGGGCGGAACGCCGCGTCCGCAAGCTCGGGCAGTGATCGTCCCCGGCGTCGACCTGCTGGTGCACGCCCACGATTCGCGCGCGCGCCGGCACGACGCGGCGCGGCGCTGGTGGGAGGGGCTGATGAACGGGGCGGGCACGGTCGGGCTGTGCTGGCCGGGGATCCTCGGCTTCGTGCGGATCGCCACCGACCCGAGGCTCGCCGCCAACCCGCTCGCGCCGGCCAGCGCCCGCGCCCGGATCCGCGCCTGGCTCGCCCGCCCGCAGACCGCGCTCATCCACCCGGGCGAGCGCCACGCCGACATCCTGTTCGCCCTCCTCGAGCAGGCCGGCGCCGCCGCCACCCTGACCGCCGACGCCCACCTCGCCGCCCTCGCCATCGAGCACCAGGCCGAGCTCCACTCGACCGACCCCGACATGGCCCGGTTCCCGGGGCTCAGGTGGCGGAATCCGCTGGGGTGAGGGGGGATCAGAGGTCCCCGTCGCGAACAACAACTGAAAGGCCATTACCCTATCGCTACAGGTACCTCAATAGCGATCCACAACACTTGACGTTTCCCGAGCGAAAGCCCGGAAAGACCTCTATCAGCATTCTTTTGCAATCCCGGTCGATCTATGTAACATGCCCTGTCTGAACAAATGCCATGTGGTGTTATTCCTGTCCTTTTTCATATTGTTTACATGTCGAACCCATGTTAGCTCCAACGTATCTTCATTTACAAGCGAGAGACTATACATATGAGTTTCAGTCCACACGCCGCCTTGATGAATCCAAACAACTGCGGCCTGGTTCCTTAGCCGACCTAACCATTTTTTCTTCCTCTTTTCTACTACCTTCCAAACCCCACTAGAACAAAAGTACTGTGTGAACGTTTCCCCACGAACAACAATCCTGAATGGCACTTTAGCCGATTGGTTCTGTTTGGCGATTTCGCCGCGCCAATCCCCATCAAACGGCTGGGAAACAGTGGCTTGCGCGCCGCCGTAAATCAGGACGGACGCGAGAACCGGTAAAATGCGCCACGCTTTAGCCAACAATACAATCGTTCGGTGTTGTACCGTCATCGACACTTATTCCGACCGAGTCTGACTTAACAGATGTTCTGCAAGCGCTTTTGCTTTTGGCTTCTCTGGTTCTTTCCTTTTCTCAATGGCCCTTGCAAACCGTACAAACTTTGCGTCAATATCGGTATCATTCATATAAAAATGCTCGTTACTCTTTACGATCAAACCCAATAGTTCGCGAAGGTAATTACGTGCTTCGTTCAGCTTGCGGCTATTCCCTGTAATGCGGATCATTGTGCCATCTTTGGTCGTCTCCGCAACGATTTTTCCATCTGCCATGACAAGATTCCGCTTTTGGTGCCCGTTGAATCGTGGTGGTATTACAATCGACATGACCGTAGGCGTTCGGTCGTGCAAGGTTTTTACCTGTTTAATGTACTGTTCTAGAGTTACTTCTTTCCTGCTCTGTCCATTTTGCTCAAATTGTATATATTCACGAAGAGCAGGATTCGTGGTTTCATCCATTACGGGCTCCCCCCCTTTTGCAAGGGGTTCCCTCTTTTGGTATATGCCATCAAACAAATAAAATCTGATCACTGGTACACCTTTCTCGATGGCAACTTTTTCCGCACTACTGTACTTTACAGTTGTGTTGTACTTGCTAAGAGACCCAACATGAGTAGACACTATGTGATCGTTGGCGCGGGAGTATATGTTCAATAGGAGGGGTTCCCCCGACTTATGTGGAAGTGATATTGCACTGTCTTTCATATCTTCGTGAAGAACGGTTAGGGCTTCATGGGCCCAAGTCTTTAACATGGAGGGTTGTACTTTCTGGTCGAAATTTGCATGGTAACTTGTAAATATGTCTTCAAACAAGGATTGAGCTTCTGTATCAGTAACGGCACCAAATGTCTTTTCAACCCTGTTTATTTTTTCTAGAATGTCAAAGTGCGATGTCAACACGATCGATATTACGACAGATAAAGCAGTCATTAATGCGGAAAAGAAATGGCGTTGCAATTTTCCTTGTCTTGTGTTGTCATACGCTGGGCTAAGAACAAGTTCAGAGGCAACGAGTGTCGCAACAGCGACACCAAAAATGATTAATGAGTCAGTTAACACGGAATTGTTCCATACTGTGGCCAGCGCTCCCGCCTGCGCATACATGATTAAAGAAGAGGCCCCGTTGACCTGCCGTTTTGAGACTACACGCTGGGTAGGCGTCTGTGCCCCGCAATTTTCATGGGGTTAGCAAAAAAAGCTGGTGAATTGCTTGCGCAGGCCGTGGTGGAGAACAGGACACCGAAGGCAAAAGCCGGGCTAACACGATGGCGATGTTGCCGAAGCCAGCGGCGGGGCTGGGCCAGAGGTGCACGACCGCCTCGCAAAGGCTGTCATGCCGACGTGAACCCCATATCGACTATTTCCTTTTTAATCCCTTCGATGGCGTGCCGTATGCGGCTACGCAAGGTCCTGCGCAGAGGATAAGTCCAGGCATCGAATAGGGGGCCGGTGAACCGACTGTCGGGGCGAACGCCGGTCAGCAGTTCCGGCCATATTCGGTTGAAGCGGTTTATCGCTCCATCCTGCAGCATGAGGACCAGTTCCGTGCCGCTGGCGAAGGGCTCGCCCTGGACCGGCTCGTCGAAGTTTGGCCAGGCCGGCATCGGTGGCGACTCTCGCAGAAAATCCCGGCCGTTCGTGTTCACCAGGGGGATGACGGGTAACCAGCGCGGTGTCTCGTTGTTGTCTCCGATGGCGTGGCGGTCGCGCTGGTCCTTCGTCCACTTCCGGAACAGCGGATGTTCGGTTGGCAAGGCAAATTCCTCAGCCAGAAAGATGTGCGCGTTGTGCCGCCCCAACAAGTAGTCGTGTACGCTTATCGCAGGGCTGAGAAACCCGCCGAAGCCTTCCAGGAAACCGCCGGCGAGATGAAACTGGGTATTCGAATTCGAACGTGACGCTACTGCTTGAGGACCACGGTCGGGCGCAATCAAATAGCGACTGTATACGTCTTCTTCGCTTGCAAGCGCCAAGTCCTCGATCCTGCCCCTCGACTGCATTTTCCACGCATTGGCCAGTGCCGGTAGCGCCTTGAAGGGCGTGAGGTCCGCGGCCCGGGTCCTTGGCCCGTCCGAAAGTTCGGGAAAAGGGTCAACCAATACTGTCGCGCGTATTGCCTCGTCCCCTCTTCGTGGATTCCGACCGAACCGACCGGCCAGAACATGCCGCGCCAGGTCGAGCGGTTCGTTGTTCATCGTGCCACCATCGACGGCGGCAAACGAACAATCCGAAGCATGCGACTCCATCAAGTCCCAACGAGGCGCAATTGCAATATATCCGGGTTGCTTGGGATCGGGGCATACGACGACGCGATACCGATAGGCTTTGCGACCCATGTCGATCTGACGCGGGGCCAGGAAAAATGGAAAGGCGCCGCTGCCAAGCGCACACTCCATCAACATTTGCCAGTGCTCGTCGTCATTACGTCCAGAGGGATCGAGGGGACGTTCATCCGGAAAGGTGCTGGCTTGCTCATCGAGGGACAGAGCGAAGCGGGCGTGATCCTTGTGCAGGCTTATGCCGTAGCCCTGCTGCGTCGTGCCACGTAGGGTAGACCGGTAGGGAACACCGCGAAGATTGGCCAGGGTGACTTGCACCGGGAGGCGGGATTCAAGCCATCCCCGCGGTTGCTCCAGCAGAGGCAACGAAGCGGTTGAGGCCAGTACGCCGGCGGCGATCTCGCGCAGCACGGTCGAATCGAGGATTGAAATCAATTTTCGATCGCCTTCCAGATCCCGATCCCCCAACAGGTTCCAGATCGAGATCCGATTGACCCAGGGGTCGAAAAACGGGTTGTCGCTCTTCGTGCCGGGGTCGTCCCAAACCGGCGGAATCTCGCGTGCGAGACTGGCCGCGGCCAACGCCGCCGTCATTCCTCCGCCGGAGGCTCCAGTGATTACCTTGAGAACCACGTCGTGCGGCGGGACGTCTTCCTCCCGTGCCTTGGCGCCATACCATGCGTCCAATGCCTCTACGAGAAAGTCCATCACCCCGCCATGGTAGGCCCCGGCAGCGACTGCGCCGGCCAAGGCGATACCGATCTCAAAGGGTCGGTCGGGCGACGGGTCAGGGCATCGGCGATCGGGCGGATTCAGGTCGGCGCTTGGAAAGGAGTCTTGGTGAAGGAATTCAACGTCATTTGTCATAAAGGGCTCCATGCAGGTATGACCGACGCCTGATCCGTGGCCCACGCGGAAATTTGATCCTTGGAATCGCATACGGTGCCGCCGACGGTGTGACAGCAGGAACTCGGTCTGTTGACGACATCACCCGAGCTATCCACGACGCCCCCCTATCGACAGCACCTCGCGCACCAAATCCACCTGCCGCGAGATACCGCGCTTGTCGAAGATCTGCTGCACGTGCCAGCGGACGGTTCTTTCCGAACGGCCGGTCACGGCGGCGATCCTGCCCACGGTCAGGCCGTCGGCCAGCAGCACCGCCACCCGGCTCTCGGCCCGGGTGAGGCCGAGAGCCGCCCCGATCTGGGCCGGGTCGATGACCGTCGGCGCGTGGTCGTTCGCCAGCACGAGCGCTGCCACGCGCCACGGGTGGAAGTCGATCTCGCCGTCGCCGACGGGGTTGATGTGGACCGTGAGCCCGGGCTGATGGTCGGGGCGGCCTATCGTGAGCGACCCGCTCGCCCCGGTCTCGCCCCGGCCGGGCAGCGCGTGGGCGAGGGCTCTCTGAAGAGCGGCGTCGTCGGCCGGCAGCCTGGCACGGAGAATTCCGCCCCGGTCGTAGAGCGCATCGCCCCTCTTGAGGGTATCTCTCCCCCGGTCGTTCGCCGTCACGATCCGCCCGTGCCCATCGAGATGCAGGACTCCCAGGCCGCTCGTGTCCAGGAGCCCGGTCAGGGACGCCCCCAGCGCCCTGGCATCGGCGAGCGCCTGCCGGATCACCACGTATTGGCGAAGATGGGGCAGCAACTCCCCGATGAACGCGATCCGATCGAACGACCAGCCTTCCCCGTTGACCGGATCGGCCGGGGCCCACGTGATGCGCGATCCGTTCGGCCCGTCCATGCGCGCGTTGAGGCCGTCCCGAAACTTGGCGCGGACCAGAAACTCGTTGCATACCTCCGACGTCTTCAATTCCTCTTCGGTATAGAGGTCGACGATGGGGACCGCTTGCCTGTCCGGCAGGCGCATCAGGCGCGGCACCCGTTCGTCCCGGGGGTAGTAGGTGTCGAAATATTCGCGTTCCAATGCGTGGTCGCGTTCGCCGCGGAAATGGCATTGCGCGAAGTAGACTTCCGGATTGTCCTGAACTTTCCCGCTGGCGAAGGTCAGCGAGTTACCCTGTACCCGGCAGGCTTCGTCGATGAGGGCGGAGCATGCCGGCCAGCGCGTGTCGTCGAGCACCGCATCGTGCAACGACGCCAAAATCGGCTGCAACGCCGGACGCTCGCTCATGACTGCACTTCCACTTCCGGAGGAACTTTCCGGTCCTCATACCAGCATGGCGTTTCGTGCTACGGTAGAACACGGAAACGTGAGCGACCCTAGTAAATTTGCTGGGCAGGAGAGGAAAATTTGGAGACATCGGCCGGAACGACTTCCGTGAGTACTTGGGCAATCCGGCCTCGTCTTTGGAGTTTTCGTCGATGGGGACGCGGATATTGCCGCATCGGCCGGTCATCGCCCGGGACTCAAGGCCGGTCGGCTCCCTCCCGACGGCGAAAATCCGGTCTCGTCGCAGTTGAACAACCGCTCGTACCGAGCCGCCCGGCCATCCATCCGGCCGGTCGGAGTTTGCTCCACGCGGGATCGGTGGCGACGGGCGAGCGGATGTCCGCATGGAGTGCCGAGGAGGCCGCGGCGTCCCCGTGATGGCTCGCCCCCGCCCCGCCGTCCCATCCCATGTTCCACGCCGTCTTCGCCGCCACCCGATGGCAGCGCTTCCGGCACCGCAAACGGCTTTGAGGGAGATCCTACCCGATGACCTCCGCCGCCCGCTCGAAATGGCGGATCGCGGTCTCGAACCCGGGCGCCGCCGTCCGTTGTGCGGCGGTGGCGCCTGTCCTAGGCTCCGGTGGCGACCCCGGCACCGGGCATCGCGGAGCGAGCAATGGGCGACAATGGTGCGACGATGTGGCCGCTCGACAGCGCCGGCGGGTATGAAGTCGTCTCCGAGACCGACCGTCGCGGCGGGCCGCTGCGCACCGTGATCTGCATGGACACGGGGCTGGTCCGCAACGACCCGGTACCGGACGACGCCGAGCTCGCGCGGTTTTACGCCGAGGACTACCGCATCCGCTACAAGGGCGCGCGGCGGCCCCGCCGCCGTCAGGTTCTGCGCAATTTTCGCCGCGCCGCCGCTTACCTGCGCAAGTATCGCGACGTGCTGGACCCCGCAGCCCGCATGCTGGATGTCGGCGCGGGCTCGGGCGAGTTCGCCTTCCTGATGACGCGGCTCGGCAAGACCGTCACCGGGATCGAGCCCAATGTCGACTACGCGGCCCATTGCAGGGACGCCCTCGGGCTGGATGTGCGCACCGCCCATCTCGCTCGCGAGCTGTTCCCGCCCGGGCGGTTCGACCTGATCCGCATGAACCATGTCCTGGAGCATCTGAACGACCCGGTCAGATATCTCGGCGAGGTGGCCGGCTGGCTTGCGCCGGACGGGCTGCTCTACGTCGAAGTGCCCAACATCGAAGCCGAATGCCGCGCCAGGTCGCGCGGCCGCATCTTCCACTACGCCCATATCTTCAACTTCAACCCGTGGACCCTGCGCGCCTGCGCGGGTCTGGCCGGGCTGGCCGAAGCGCCGCAGACCGCGCGGCGGTCGGCCGGGACCACGGGCGTCTTCTTCCGCCGCGACGCCGCGGCCGCCGGGTCCGCCGAAATCGAGAATCCGGAGAACGCCCGCATCGTGCGGAGACTGATCCGCGCGCATTACGAAGGCGCCTTCGGCGAGGGAAAGGCGGCCAGGCCGATCCGCAAGCTCGGCGCCCGGATCGAAGAGAGCCTGACGGGGCTGGTCCTGGGTGCGCCCTCCGCCATCGGGGAGAGCGTGGCGCGCAGGCTTCGATAGGGCGGCGGGAGGATGCCCTTGAGGCGCAGGCTCCGGACTGCGATCCGGGCCGTATCGAAGGACCCGCCCGCTACACCAGCTCGACCGCCCCGCCGCGCCGTCCGCTCGCGCGGCGGATCGAGTACCAGATCGAATCCAGCATCTCGGTGCCCGAGACGCCCACGGCGGGCTGGCGTTTCTCGGTGCGGACCAGGCCGCCGTCGCGGTCCCAGGCCTCGATTTCCGCCACCGCGCAATCGAGCGCCGGATCGCAGACCAGCCGCGCCTCGCATGCGTCGAGCCCGGTCGAGACCAGCGCGCAGGTCACCATGGTGTTGACGTTGCGCGGGTAGAGGCTGGCGATGCCGCGCACAGGGCCGTCGTAGATCACGGTCTCGCCGTCGATCGTGCCCGGGTCGAGCCCGCTATCCGAAAAATCGATGTTGTCGGGGTGCTTGCGGAAGGTGATCCGGACCCGCTCCCAGCGCCCGGGGCGCGCCAGGAGCTCGTCGCCGCCGAGCAGCGCGCCCGCCGGTACCAGCAGCCTGGTGCCGTGCGCCCTGGCCGCGTCTTCCAGCCGCGCCCTCAGCCCGTCGTCGGCGAGCGCGGTCACCGAGAGCGGCATGTAGTCGGCGAATTCGAGGAATTGCGCCCCGAAGCGCGCGGTGATGCCGGGATGGGCGCATTCGACGATGAGGGCGGGGCGGCGGTCGCGCGCCGTCGCGAGATCGGCGAGGACCAGCGCCGGGTCGAGCCCGGAAAGCGCGCCGGGGCTCCGGTTGTGGACGAATGCGGTCTCGAACGCCCCGCCCGCCGCCGCGATCCGCTCGACCACGGACCGCCCGATGAAGCCGTAGCCGACCACCCCGATGCGGACGGCGCTCACGTCACCGCCTCGCGGGTGCCGGCCCAACCCTCCCAGGCGCGGTCGGCCATTACCGCGTCGATGATCTCCACCGCGTCCCATATGTCGACATGGCGGGTGTAGAGCGGGGTGATGCCGAAGCGCAGGATGTCGGGGTCGCGGAAATCGGGGATCAGGTTTCTGGCGATCAGCGCCCTGGCGACGGCATAGGCGTCCGGGTGGCGGAACGAGACCTGGCTGCCGCGCCTGGCCGCCTCGCGCGGGCTCGCGAGCTCGAGCCGGTGCCGGGCGAGGCGCCGGTCGGCGAGCGCGATGAACAGGTCCGACAGACGGCGCGACTTGGCCGCGAGCGCCGCCATGTCGACGCCGTCGAAGCAGGCGACGCCGTCCAGCACCGCGCGCAGCGACAGCACCGGCGGGGTGCCCACGAGGCACTTTTCTATCGAGTCCGCCGGCCGGTAGCGGTCCTCGAAGCCGAACTGGTCGGCGTGGCCGAACCAGCCGGTCACCGCCGGCTCGAAGCCGCCGATCGCGCCCTGCGAGACATAGGTGAAGGCGGGCGCGCCGGGGCCGCCGTTGAGGAACTTGTAGGTGCAGCCCACCGCGTAGTCGACGCCGCAGCGGTTGAGCGCGACCGGGATCGCGCCGGCCGAATGGCAGAGATCCCAGATGACCGGCACGCCGAGCGCCTTGCAGCGCGCGGCGATCGCCGCCATGTCGAGCACCGCCCCGGTGCGGTAATCGACATGGCTGAGGAGGACCAGCGCGGTCGCCTCGTCGATGGCGTCCGGAATGCCGCCGGGCGGCGCGCGGACCAGTTCGCGGCCGCCGCCCAGCAGGCCGACCAGCCCCTCGAGGATGTACATGTCGGTCGGGAAATTGCCGCTCTCGGTGAGCACCGTCGGCCGGCCGCCGTCGCGCAGCAGCGAAGCGGCGAGCTTGAAGATGTTGACCGAGGTGGAATCGGCGACCGCGACCTCGCCCGCCGACGCGCCGATCAGCGGCGCGATCGCATCGCCCGCCCGGCGCGCGAGATGGAACCAGCCGGCGTCGAGCCAGCTGCGGATCAGCCCCTCGCCCCATTCCGCCTCGACGAGCGCGCCGATGCCGGCCGCCGTGGTCCGCGGCAGCGCGCCCAGCGAGTTGCCGTCGAAATAGAGCACGCCGTCGGGCAGCACGAACCGCTCCCGGCATGGCGCGAGCGGGCAGTCCCGGTCGAGACGTTCGAGATCGGCGCGGTCCATGGCGGGGAAAATACCCCCATCCCGGGCAGGCGCGAAGCGCGGTGTGGGAGGGGGCCCTCGTCATTTCGACCGGAGCGCCGAAGAGCCTGCCCTGAGCCGGTCGAACGGGCGCGGAGTGGAGAAACCTCGTCCCCGTGGCACCGCCCCCTCGTCATTTCGACCGGAGCGCCGAAGGCGCGGAGTGGAGAAACCTCGTCCCCATTGGCAGGGAGGTTTCTCCACTCCGCCGTGCTGACGCACGGCTCCGGTCGAAATGACGAGGGGGGGCCGCCGTGCCGCACGCGGCTCCGGTCGAAATGACAAGCGGGGGCCGCACGCCCGCCTACGGCGCATCCGCCTCCCACGGCAGCGGGAAGCCGAGCGCGTGCGCGACGGCGCCTTGCCTTGCGTCCAGCGTGGCGAAGGACAGGCCGCCGGGCTCGGGCGAGGCGTACAGCGCCGCCGCGACATGCCACAGATCCGCGCCCCGCAGATAGCCCGCCTCCAGCACGGCGGCGAATTCGGGGCCGAGCGGCCGGTCGGGCAGCACCCATTCGATGCGCGCGATCGCGCTCTCCGGAAAAGCCAGGGCCTCGCGGGTGAACGCCGCCCGCAGCTCGGCTTCGAGCAGGTTGGAGGAGATCAGGCCGGAGAAATCCTCCAGGCGGCGCGCCCGGTCCCGGGCGCCCGGCTCGTCGAAACCTATGGCCGTCAACACCGAGCTGTCGACATAGGCCGTGCTCACTCGCCGCGCTCGGCGAGGAAGCGGGCCAGCGCGCCCGGGCGCCGCGCCACCGGGCGGAACGGCTGCCTCGGGTTCGCCGCCGGGACCAGGGCGCCTCTGCGTCTGAGCTCGTCCAGCCGCTCCTCGGTCGTCTGCCGCGGCTGGCGTTCAAGCGGACGGATCTCGGCCACCGGCTCGCCGCGATAGGAGATCGTGACCACCCGGCCCTCGCGCACCCGCCGGATGACCTCGGAGAACCGCGCCTTGGCTTCGTATATCGAGTAGGTGAGCGCCATGATCCCAATCTAACCAGTCAGACCAGTCCGGACAACCCGTCGCCGCTACCCGTAGCGGTGCAGCGCGGCGCCGTTCCGCCGCAGCCAGGCTCGCGAGGCTTGCGGGTCGTCGCAGAGGCGCGCGACATGGGCCCAGAAGCGCGCGCCGTGGTTGGGCTCGGCGAGATGGGCGACCTCGTGGGCGACGACGTAGTCGAGCACGGCGACGGGCGCCAGCACGAGGCGCCAGGAGAAGCTCAGATTGCCCGCCGCCGAGCAGCTTCCCCAGCGCGACGTGGTGTCGCGCACGGCGATGCGGCCGGGGCGGGCGGGCAGAATGGCGGATTTCTCGCCCACGAGGGGCGCGATCTCCGCGCGCGCGGCGGCCCTCAGCCAGCGCTCGACCCGCCGCGGCAGGTCGTCCGGGCCGCCGGAGACGCGGAGCGTGTCGCCTTCGCGCCACACGCCGGGACGGCCGGCATCCGCGCGAACGGTCAGCGCCCCGCCGAGAAAGGGAAACGCGGCGCCGTCGGCGAAGGGCAGGCGGGTATGGGCGCGCGCGGTCCGTGCGGCGATCCAGCCCCGCTTCGCTTCGAGGAAAACGAGCCCGTCTTGCCGCGCCGCGCCGGGCGGCAGCACCAGCTCGACCGCGCCGCCGACCGGGGACACCTTGATCTGGATGCGCCGCGCGCGCGAACTCCGGCGGATCGCTATGTCGAGCGCGCGCCCGTCGGCGAGGCGGATGCGCGCGCTCACTCCGCCGCTTCGCGCCGGCGCAGCTCGGCGACGCAGGCCGCGACCGTCCGTTCCATCGAGCGCGCGCGGTCCATGGTCTCGCGGGTCTCCCGCCCGTAGGGCGTCGCGTCCAGCAGGCGGAAGATCTCGGCCGCCGCCAGATGGAAGCCGGGCGGCAGCCCGGCCGAGGCGTAGGTGCGGGCGATCTCCTCCATCTCGCCGACCCAGCGGCCGGCATCGGCGGGGAGGCGCGGGATGTTCGCCCGCATGCGCTCGAAGACGGCGGGGACGGAATCGGCGATCTCGGCGCGCAGGATGTCGCCGACGCCGAGCGAATCGGCCGCGGTCATCGCCGCGGTGTGCAGCGTGTTGGTGCCCTTCGACACCGAGGCGTAGCACATCTTGACCGCCGAGGCGCGGCCGATCTCGGGGCCGCATTGGTGGATCGCGATGTCCTTGCCGTCGAACGCGTCCATGACGGGCGCCGCTTCGCCGGAGACGTAGATGCGCGTCGGCTTGCCGCCCTCGGCGGGCGGGAGTCCGATGATCCCGCCGTCGATGAAATCCGCGCCGGTGCCGCGGAACGCGCCGGCGATCGCCCGCGCGGTGTCCGGCGCGATCGCGTTGAGCTCGGCGAAGGGCGGCGCCTTGCCGGTGCGCCGCATCGCCGCGGCGACCTGTTCGGCGAGCGCCGGCGCCGCCTCGGGCGGCAGGATCGAGAGCACGATGTCGGCCTCGGCGACCAGCGTGTCGAGATCGGGGCAGAGGCGGAAGCCCAGCCGTTCGGCGCGCGCCCGGGTCTCCGCGCCGCGCCCGTCGAGGCAGGCGAGCGGGAGGTGGCCGTGCCGAGCCAGCGCCGCGCCGACGCCGCCCCCCATCTCGCCCGGGCTCAGGATCGCAACCGTCTGGGTCATCATGCCGCTCCGTTCCGCCTATCCGACGATCTCGCCGTCCCTGATATAGCCCCGCGCGCGGCCTTCGTTCCACACCTTGCGCACCGCCGCCGCGCCGTCGGCGACGATCTGCCCTTCGTCGACCAGCAGATGGCGCCCGTTCTCGACCACCACCCTGCCGTCGACCAGCACGGCCGCGATGTCGGACCGGCCGGCATGCCAGACCATGGTCTTGAGCGGGTCGCTGACCGGGGCGAGATGGGAGCCGCCCAGATCCACCACCGCGAGATCGGCGCGGCAGCCGGGCGCGATGCGGCCGATGTCGCGGCGCCCGAGCGCCGCCGCCCCGCCCACCGTCGCCGCCGCCACGAGGTCGCGCGCCGCGGCGTCCTCCGACCGGCCCGAGGCGAGCTTGGAGACCAGCGCCGCCGTCCTGAGCTCGCCGATCATGTCCATCGCGTAGCCGTCGAGCCCGATCCCGGTGCGGATGCCGCGCGCCGCCGTGCGCTGCCAGACCGCCGGGACCGCGCCGCGCGCAAACGAGGCCGGGCAGTTGACCACGGTGGCGCCGGCGCGGCCGATCAGCGCGAGGTCGCCGTCCGAGGCGTAGACGCAATGCGCGGCGACGAGGCCGGGGCCGAGCAGCCCGACATGGGCGAGCTGTTCGGCCGGCGTGCGCCCGTAGCGGGATCGCAGCGTCTCGCCCTCGGTCGCGCTCTGCGAGACGTGGATGGTGACCGGGGCGCCGCGCGCGGCGGCCGCGTCGCGGATCCCGGCCAGGAGCCCGGGATCGCAGCTGTCGGCGCCGTGCGGCCCGAACCCCGCGCGGATGCGCCCGCCGGCGCGCCCGTCATTCGCGTCGAACAGCGCCGCCGCGCGAGCGAGGTCGGTCTCGCCCGCCGCGCGCGCGGCGTAAATCGGCCGGCCGTCGGCGCCGATGCCGAGATCCTCGGTCGAGAACAGATAGGGCATGCCGTAGAAGCGCAGGCCCAGCTCGTCGGCCACGTCGAACGAGACCGCCTGCGCGATGCGGAACTGGTCCATCACCGTGGTCGCCCCGCCCTTGACCAGGCCGATCAGCCCGAGCGCGGTGACCGCGCGCAGCTCTTCGGCGTCGAGCACCTCCATGGCGAGGCCCTGGAGCGGCATGATCAGCCCGTAGACCGTGTCGGCGGCCCAGGAGGCGGTCGGGCGGTCCTCGACGATGCCGCGGAACAGCAGCGCCGAGATGCCGTGATTGTGCAGGTTGACCAGGCCCGGCAGGACCAGCGCGTCGGCCACGTCGATCACCCGGTCGGCCCCGCCCGGGCGGTCCGCCGCCAGCGCCGCGATCCGCCCGTCCTCGACCAGCACCCAGCGATCGGTCTCGATGCGCTGCCCGTCCCCGTCCGGCAGCAGCGCCCAGCGGGCGCGGATCGCGATGGTCTCGGTCATTCGGCCGTCCCGTCGGAGGCGGTATCCGCCACGTGCACGATGAGGTCGGACAAATAGGGATGGGCCCGCACCTTGTCGTGAAAACGCATATCGGCCGTTACCACCGGATATTGCGTCTGAACGGCCAGCGCGAGATAGAAGCAGTCATAGACCGGGTGGTCGAGGTCGTCCGCCAGCCGCGCAGCGGCCGGCGTGAGCTGGAGCATGGGGACGGGTAGCGAGATCGGAGCCGCCCGCAGGGTCTCGACCGCCTCCGTCAGTTCGCCGGCCCCGACATGGCCCCGCCGGTGCATGGCCCACAACGCGTTGGCGGCCTCGGCGAAGACCAGCGCGGGGGCGACGAACGTCGATCCGCCGATCAGAAGCTCGGCCGCATCGGTGGAATGAACCTCGTCGACCAGCCATTTCACCACGACGCCGGCATCCACCACATAGCCCGCGGTCACGCCTGGCTGTCCCGGTCGCGGTCGGCCCGGATCGTGTGGCTGCTGTCGACCGGCGAGCGAAGCCGCCGCCGGAGCGCCGCGGCCCGCGCCGCGAAATCGGTTGCCGTGCCGAGCAGGGTCGCGCGCAGGGTCTCCCGGTGTTCGGCTTCGGCGGAGCGCCCGTTGGCCGCGGCCCGCCGCTTGAGCGCGCCGACGACCTCCGGGCTCACTCTTCGTACCGTCAACTGCGCCATCGGTATTGCCTGCATTGCGATGCTGTCATTGCCTGCGTGACCATGGGCCTGGCGGGGCGGTCGTGCAATGCGTATCCCGGGGCATCGGGTCGTCCTTCGATACGCGGCGTAGCCTGTCCCGAGCGAAGCCGAGGGGCCGCTACCCGGGCTGCGCGTCGAGGAAGCCGGCGAGCAGGCGGTTGAACGCGGCGGGCCGGTCGAGATTGGCGATGTGGCCGGCGCCCGGGACGGTCTCCAGCGTGGCGCCGGGGATGGCCTCGGCGATCTGCCGGGAGTGGGCGAGGGGGGTGACCTCGTCTTCCTCGCCCCAGATCACCAGCGCCGGGGCGCGGACGGTCGCGGCCTCTTCGGTGAAGGCTATACCATCGAAGATCGCCGTCATCACGTCGATATAGGCTTGCGGCGGGACCCTGGCGATCGCCGCCGCGAGGTCTTCGCGCGCTTCGTCCGAGGCGGCGGGGGTGAGCCTCGATTCGACATAGCGCCGGCCGAACGCGGCCATCGGCGTCGAGCGGATCGCGGCGGCCCATTCCGGTATCCGCGCGCCGCCGACTTCGCGCATGTCGACGAAGCCGTCGGCGAGCGTGACCGAGCGCGCCGCGTCCGGCCATCGGGCGGCGAGGGAGAGCGCGATCGGCACGCCCATCGCCAGCCCGACCAGGTGGCAGGCCGCGACGCCCAGCGCATCGAGCCCCGCCTTGAGGCCGGCGGCCACCCCGGCGACCGTGAAGCGGGCATTGTACGAGCTCGCCCCATGGCCGGGGCAGTCGAAGGCGATGCAGCGATAGCGGTCGGCGAGCGCCGCGAACTGGCCGCGCCACATCGTCGAATCCGCCCCCATCGAGTGGATCAGCAGCACCGCGGGCCCGCCGCCCTCCTCCCGGTAGTGGAGCCGTTCGCCGTTGGCGTCGACATGGGGCATGCGGGCTCTCCCTGCAAGACGGGCCGGTGCGGGCGGTCCCGCCAGTCTAGCCCGCTTTCCGGCCGGGGGGACGGCGGAAGACGGGAGGGGCGAAGATGCGGACGGATCGACAGGCGGGGGCGGAGAATCGGACGCGTCGCCGCGCGGCTCTTGCGTCGCCGGATTTTGCCTGTATGGTCGCCCGGCGTCGCCAGGTCGTCGTTGGTGACCGGATTGCCCGTGCGAGCGGGCGGCCAGGTTTCTTTCCCGACATTGCGAACGTTATCGAAGAAGCGCCGCATGAGGCGGCGCTTCGCCCAATTGTCGTGAAAGGAAGCGATGATGGCTACAGGCACCGTAAAGTGGTTCAACCCCGCCAAGGGTTACGGGTTCATCGAGCCGGAGGATGGCTCGAGGGACGTATTCGTCCATATCAGCGCGGTCGAGAGGGCCGGGCTCACCACGTTGAACGAAGGGCGCAAGGTCTCCTTCGAGCTCGTGTCCGGCCGCAACGGCAAGATGTCCGCCGAGAACCTCGCCCTCGACGGCTAACGTCATGACGGGGCGGGCAATGTCCGCCCCGCTCGAACATCGCGGAGATCGTCTATGGCCCGAAGACCGAACTACAGCTTCGAACGGCGCCAGCGGGAGATCGCGAAAGCCGAGAAGAAGGCGGCGCGGCTGGAAGCCAAGGCCAAGAAGCGGGAACGGCAATCGGACGAGAGCGAGCCCGGCGAAGGCGACGGCCAGTCCGACGAAGCCCCCCGCCCGCCCGAGGAGACGGGGTAGCGGCGTCCGCGCCGGATGCCGTTCAGCGCATCACCAGCCCGCCGTCGACATAGAGCGTCTGGCCGGTCATGAAGCGGCTCCAGTCCGAGGCGAGGAAGAGCACCGGGCCGGCCACGTCCTCGGGCGCGGCGATCCGTCTGAGCGGCGTGTCGGCGACGATGCGCTCCATGGTCGCCTCCGGGGTGTCGCGGCTCGACCCGGTCGGGTAGACCAGCCCGGGGGCGACGCAGTTGACCCGTACTCCCTGCGGTCCGAGCTCGGCGGCGAGGTTGCGGCTGAAGCCGACCAGCGCCGCCTTGGCGGTGGTGTAGGCGTGGTACGGGATGACGGGACGTTCCACGAGGTCGCTCGCGACGTTGACGATGCTCCCCTTGGCCCGCCTGGCGAAGGCCGGGATCGCCGCCCGGCAGACGTTGAAGCTCGCGCGCAGCGAGCCTTCGATCTGGCGGTCGTAGTCCTCCCAGCCGAGCTCCCAGAACGGGGTGCGCGACGCCGGGTCGAAGGCGTAGCCGGCGAAGGCGTTGTTGACCACGGCGTCGAGCCGGCCGAACGCCTCCTCCACCCCGGCGATCATGGCGGCGGCCGCTTCGGCGTCGCGCACGTCGGCCTGCACCGCCCAGCCGTCGCCGCCGGCCTCGCGGCACGCTGAAGCGACTTCCGCCGCCGCCTCGGCGCTGGCGAGATAGTTGACCGCGACCCGGGCGCCCTCGGCCGCGAAGGCGCGGGCGATCGCCGCGCCGATTCCCCGGCTCGCGCCCGTCACCAGAACCACGCGATCGCGAAAATCCATTTCCCGCCCCGGCGTCAGTCGAGATAGTCGGCGAGCTCTTCGGCCGCCGCCTCGGCGCCGCGCTCGATCTCGACGATACGCACCAGGTCCAGGAGGTTGAACCGCCCGTCATGGTGCCAGCCGGCCTCCGGCGCGGTCATCTCGCCGAGCGCGCAGATCCGCGTGGCGCCCGCCTCGCCGAGCAGGGCCGAGAGGCGGAACAGGTCCTCCGGCGCCGCCGCCACGCCGACGGTCTGGAGAAACCGGGCGTGGTTGGCGATCTCCGGGATCGCGTCGTCGAGACGGTCGAGCGCGGCCACCTTGACGGTGCGGTTGGAGCCGCCCGGCGCGAGGGCAGGGTCGTCGTCGGCGAACGCGACGCTCCACGCGCCCTCGTCGTCGCCCGCGACCTCGATCGCGCCGAGCACGGCCGCGAGCGCCGCATCCTGGCGCAGGATGGCAAGCCTGGCCGCCTCGTCGGCGTCCAGCGCGCGGCGCGGGAAGCGGTGCGCGAGCGCGGCCAGCTCGCTCGCGAGATAGCCCGCGAAGGCGCGCGGCGAGACCGTGCCGCCGCGCTCGACATAGAACACGTGCGGCGAGTAGCAGCCGTGCTGGTCGTAGCGGACCACGTCAAGGGCCGCCCGGCGCGCGACCCCGGCCGCCTTGTCGGCATCGAGCGCCGCCGCCGCGACCATGCCGAAGCTGAGCTTGTGGCCGAAGGGCAGGAACCGCGCGGTGGCCGGAACCCGGGCGCGGATGTCTTCCAGCGCCGCTGTCCCGCCATAGGCCAGCACGAGCCCGGCCGCATCGAGCAGCGCTCGTTCGCGGGATTCGTCGCCGCCCCGCCACCAGACGATCCCGATGCAGTCCGCGATCCCGGGGTCGATCTCCGCCACCGCCTCGGCGAACCAGCCGGCGAGCAGCGGCTCGGCGCTCGGCAGCTTGCCGATACCGGCGGACTTGACCAGCAGGCCCGAGATCAGGCTCCACAGCGGCAGGCCGGGCACGTTGCCGGCCCAGATGTGGGCGATCAGCGACGGCCCGACGGCGCGGCCGTAGCCGCCCTTGCGCAGCGGCTGGAAGCCGTCGAGCATCGCCGGGTTGGCGAAATCCTCGGCGACGAAGGCGGCGAGCTGGGGCGCGCGGAAGGTCTTGAGGCAGGCGGTGAGGCCGAGCCGCACGGTCTCCGCGTCGTATCCCGTGACCGCCGGCAGCAGCGCCTCGGCCCGGCGGCGCCTGGGGTTGGCGCGGTCGAGCAGGGAACGGACCGCGCGGTCGAGAATTTCGACGATCTCCCCGGTCGAAAGCCGGGCGAGGCGGCGTTCGCGGGCGCGTCTGACATGGGCGGCGAGCGCGGCCGTCTGTTCGCCGGTCAGCGCGGGCACGGCCACCTCGACGCAGCGCCCCCAGGCCTGGAAGCGCAGCGTCTCCCGGGCCACGCTCTCGGCCGGCAGGCCCGGAAGATGGCCGGCGAGCTCGGCCACTACCCCCTCGCGGCCTCCAGGAACTCGGCGACCGCCATCGAGCATCCCTGGGCTTCCTCGTCGTCGGCGCGGCCGAGCAGCACGAAGCCCCCGGCGCAGGCGACCCCGACATCCTCGGTCATGATCGCCGCCGCCGAGTTGTAGTTGGCGAGGTCGCAATGGACCAGGATGCCGGGCTCCCCGTCCGGCACGTCGGCGCCCGAGAGCGGGTCGACGACGCGCGAGCGGATCCAGTGCGGGCCGGATTTGGGCGCGCCGGGGCGGTCATTGCCGTCGTCGTAGAACTGGGTGCTGAGCTCGGTCATGCCGTACATGTTGATGCAGTCCGACGGGGCGACGCCGAGCAGGTCTTTCATGCGGGCGTAGAACTCGCCCGCCGCCACGTCGCGCGAGCGGCCCTTGAACCCGCCGGTATCCAGCACGCGGCTGCCCGGCGGCAGGCGCCAGCTCCGGCCGCCGCGCCCCATCTCGTCGAAGGCGTGGACGAAGCTGTAGGTCGCCCCGAGCAGCGCGCAGGGCTCGCCGGTTTCGACCGCCTCGCCGAGCGCGCGGAACAGGCGGTCGTTCTCCAGCCCCTTCTGGTCGAGCAGGTATTCGCTGTCCGGCGTGCCGAAATTCTCCACCGCGAGGGCGAGGTAGTGGGCGAGCGAGGAGTTGGGCATCTCCTCTTCGGTGGGGAACAGGACCCCCATGCGGATGCGTTCGCGCCCGCGCATGAAGCGGGCGCGGAAATTCTCGATCATCGAGCGGTCGTAGACCGCGAGCGTCGGGTGGTAGCAGCGCCCGCGCGCGCCGCCCGTGGTGCCGCTGGTCATGAACACGCGCTCGGTCTCTTCCGGCGCGACGCAGCTCAGCGTGAGCGTCTTGAAGGCGCTGATCGGCACCGGCGGGATCTCGCGCCAGCTCCGCGCCGCGCGCGGCGTGCGGCCCTTCTTGAGGCAGAAGCGGCGGAAGCTCTCGTTGTTCTCGAACTGGTGCGCGAAGAGCGCGAGCGCGAGCGCGTCGAACGCGTCCTCGCTCGACGATTCCCGCGCGATAAAATCGAGCACGCGACCGCTCAGGGCTGGTTCCGCCACCCCACACTCCGCAAGGCATCCACCGGTAACCGAAGGTGGCGGTTCCCGCCCCGGATGTCCAGTTCCGCACGGCGCCGACGGGCCGGACCTCGTCATTTCGACGGACCCCGGACTTGATCCGGGGCGGAGCCGTGCGGAGAACGGCGGGCGCATCTCGTCATTTCGACCGGAGCCGTGCGGAGCACGGCGGAGTGGAGAAACCTCGTCCCCATGGGCAGGGAGGTTTCTCCACTGCGCGCCTCCGGCGCTCCGGTCGAAATAACGAGGGAGGGGGCGCGCCTTCGGCGCTCCGGTCGAAATGACGACGCGGGGACGGGGCGCTGGAGGGTTTTTCTATTCGGCGCGCATGTTCTATAAATTTCTAAACTGGGTAGAGTTGCGCAGGAGATTTTCTTCCATGTCGGCCGGCCGGATGGACGAGCTTTTTGAAAACACCGTCGAGATCCTGCTCGACGCCGCGTTCGACGATGGCCGCTGGGGCGACGCGTTCCGGGCGATCGACCGTCTGTGCGGTCTCAACGGCGGCCAGTTCACGGCGCTCGCGGCGAACCCCGAGGGGGTCGCCGAGGCGACATTCGCGGCGTGCTGGATCGACGGCGACCCGCACCAGGAGATCGTCGCGGACTGGGTCGAGAACTACGCGTCGTTCAGCGAGAACGTGCCGCGGATCGGCGCGCTGCCGGCCTGGCGGCTGACCCACAACGAGGCGCTGTTCACCCCGGCCGAGAAACGCACCTCCCCGATGTACAACGAGTTCCAGCCCAAATACGACTGCCGCGACCAGCTCGCGGTGGTGGTGGACCGGTGGTCGGACGGGCGGGCCGGAGACGTCTGCCTGTTCTGGACCATGGCGAACGCCGAGCCCGGCTGGGAACCGGACAAGCTGAAACGGATCCGGGGCCTGCTGCCCCATATCCGCCAGGCGGTCCGGGTCCGCCGCGAGCTGGTGGCGGCGGAGGCGCTTGCCTATGCGGAGATGTCCGCGTTGCCGGAGCAAACCGCGCTCGGCGTGGCTTTCCTGGACCGCCGCGGCGCCATCGCCTCCGCCAACCGAACCGCGCGGCGCACGCTGCGCGACAGGGGCTGCATCCACGAATGGCGGGGCGAGTTGCGGGCCAGGCTGCCGCGCGACGACGCGAGGCTCCGCGCGCTGGTGTCCCGGGCTTTGCCGCGGCTCGGACAGGTTCCCGTCGGCGGGTCGATGTCGTTACGGTGCCCGGCCGGCCTGCCGGTGATCCTCCACGCGCATCCCGTCGCGCCGCGGCGCGCCGATTTCGGCGCCGAACGGATCGCGGCGCTGGTGCTGATCCGCGATCCCGACGCCAACCGGCTCGATGCGGAGAGGGTCGGCGACCTGCTCGGGCTGACCGCCGCCGAGAGCCGCCTCGCCGTGCTCCTGGGCCAGGGCCGAAGCGTGCGCGACATCGCGCGCGAGCTCGACCGCTCGGAGAACACCGTGCGCTGGACGTTGAAGAACGTGCTGTCCAAGACCGGCGCGGCGCGCCAGGCCGATTTGGTCCGGCTCCTGCTCCAGCTGCCGCCGGGCGGGGACGCGTAGGGCCGGCGGCTCTCTCCGCGCGGCGCTCAGAACCGGTAGGTCACGCCCAGCATCACCACCGGGTAGAGGTTGAACGCGCTCAGCTGGTCCTCGAGGTCGGCGTGCTCGCTTTCGAGGTCGGCGCCGAGATCCTGCAACCCGCACCCCGCCGCGACCGTCGCCCGGCCGCCCTCGGACAGGCCGAAGCTGCACGCGTTCCCCGTGCTCTCCACCACCCGGCCCGAGGCGGAAATTCTGGGCGCGCCCTGGAGGATCACCCCGGCATCGGCGAAGAAGGCGAGACCGCTCCCCCCCGCCCGTCCGCTGGTCCAGCCGATCCCGATATAGGGGACCACCGCGTTGAAGCCGAGCTCCGCCTCCATCTCGCCGCTGTAGGTGCGGTCGCCAAGGTCGATATCCTCCGCGCTGGAGGCGAGCGTCATCTTGTTGCCGTTGAACAGCCCGCCGGCGGTGACCCGGAAGCCGTTCTCGAACGGGTGCCAGTCGCCCAGCACGCCGAGCGAAAGGAGCTGCAGATCGACCGAATAGTCGTTGCCGGCGCTGGATCCGTCGGTGCCGAAGCTGAAGTAGTTGACCGCGGCCCGGGCGGTGAAGGAGGGCGAGATGTCGTACCCGGCCGCGAGCCCGGCGCCCAGGCTGCCCGCATGGGCCGAGGCGAATGTCGCCCCGTCCTGCGCCCGGGCGGGGGCGGGCGGGATGGTGGCGGCGAAAAGGAGGGTGGCACAGGCGGCGAGGACCGCGATGGTTCGGTTCGGCATCCAAGACCCCATTTTGCTGGCGGCAAAAACCCTTTATCCGGACCGCCGCGTCTCCCGTCACCAGCCAAATGGATGGGGCCGGGTGGAAATGACGAGGCGTGCGCCGATCCGTCCCCGTCCCCGGGGGACGCAATATCGACCCGGATCGGGCAAATGTTTCACGTGAAACATAGGTCAACAATGCTGTCCTATGTTTCACGTGAAACATTAGGCCCCCTGGCGCCGCCCCCGCCCGTGGCCGATGGCGTCGTCGCCGAAGCGCTCGCGGATCGAATCGATGGCGCGCTCGACGTCGCGCCGCGCCGCCGAGCCGGGATCGGCGAGGTCGGGCGGGTCGGCATCGGCGGCGGGGGCGTAGTTGGACGCGCCGATGCCGATCAGCCGGAACGGCGTGCCGTCGGCCTCCTTCGCCACCAGGCTCGCGCCGGCGCGCCAGATCGCATCGGCCGACTGGGTCGCGTGCGGCAGGGTCGCGCGCCGCGTCCGGGTGCGGAAATCCGCCCGCTTGAGCTTCACCGTGACGGTCCTGGCGCCGATCCCCTCCGCCTTCAGCCGGCGCGCGACCTTCTCGGCGAGCGGCCAGAGCCGCCCGGCGAGCGCGTCGGGCGCGGCGATGTCCCGGGCGAAGGTGGTCTCGGCCGACAGGCTCTTGCGCATCGCCCGGCCGGCGACCGGGCGCCGGTCCTCGCCGCGGCTGAGCCGGGCGAGGCGGCGGCCGATCGCGCCGTAGCGCAAGGCGAGCGCCGCCTCTTGCATCGCCTGGAGGTCGCCCACGGTGGCGATTCCGTCGGCCGCGAGCCGGCGCTGCATCGCCTCGCCCACGCCGGGGATCAGGGTGACCGGGCGGGCCGCGAGGAACCCCCTGGCGTCGCCTTTGCCGATGGCGAAGAAGCCGCGCGGCTTGTCCTCGCCCGAGGCGATCTTGGCGAGAAATCGGTTATGGCTGAGGCCGATCGAGACGGTGATGCCGATCTCGGCCTCGATGCGGCGCTGCAGCCGGGCCAGCGTCGCCGCCGGCTTGGCGCGGTGCAGGCGCTCGGTGCCGGCGAGGTCGAGCACCGCCTCGTCGATCGAGAGCGGCTCGACCGCCGGCGTGACGCCCTCCATCAGCGCCCGGACCTCGCGCGAGACGGCGGCGTATTTCTTCATGTCGGGGCGCACCACGGCGGCGCCCGGGCAGGCGCGGAGCGCGGCGAACATCGGCATCGCCGAGCGCACCCCGAAGCGCCGGGCCTCGTAGCAGGCGGCCAGCACGACGCCGCGCCGCCGGCCGCCCACCAGCACCGGCCGGTGGGCGAGCGACGGGTCGTCGCGCTTCTCGACCGCGGCGTAGAAGGCGTCGCAATCGACATGCGCGATCGCCAGCCGGCCGAGCTCGGCATGGCGCAGGATGCGGGCCGACCCGCAGGCCACGCATGCCGCCCCCCCGCCGGGCGCGGCCAGGCAGTCGCGGCAGAGCGCCTCCATGGCCGGAGCTTGGGCCGCGCCCCGGGGCCGGTCAACCGCCCGGCCTGTGGACGGCCCGCCCGCGCTCGCCTAGATTCCGCCGGATGATCGACAAGCGGGTGGCGGATGTCGCCGAGGCGGTCGCCGGTATCGGCGACGGCGCGACGGTGCTGATCGGCGGGTTCGGCGAGGCGGGCTCGCCGACCGAGCTGATCCACGCGCTGATCGATTGCGGCGCGCGCGGCCTCACCGTGGTCAACAACAACGCCGGCAACGGCCATGTCGGGCTCGCCGCCCTGCTCGAGCAGGGAAGGGTCGCGCGCATGGTCTGCACCTACCCCCGGTCGTCGCATTCCGAGGTCTTCGAGGCGGTCTACCGGGCGGGCCGGGTCGCGCTCGAGGTGGTGCCGCAGGGGACGCTGGCCGAGCGGCTGCGCGCGGCGGGCGCCGGGCTCGGCGGGTTCTACACCCCGACCACGGTCGGCACCCCGCTGGCCGACGGCAAGGAGACCCGCAATATAGACGGGCGCGACTACGTGCTCGAATACCCGCTGCACGCCGATTTCGCGCTGGTCAAGGCGGAGCGGGCGGACCGCTGGGGCAACCTCGCCTACCGGCTGGCGGCGCGCAATTTCGGCCCGCTGATGTGCATGGCGGCGAAGACCACCATCGTCCAGGCGCGCGCGCTGGTCGAGCTCGGCGGGATCGACCCGGAGCATGTCGTGACGCCCGGCATCTTCGTCGACCGCGTGGTCGCCGTGCCCCGGCCGATGAGCGAGCGCGAGGCGATCCTGAACGGGGAGCGTTACCCGTGAAACAAGGCCTCACCCGCAACCAGCTCGCCTGGCGCATCGCCCAGGACATCCCGGACGGGGCGGTGGTCAATCTCGGCATCGGCCAGCCGGTGCTGGTGGCCAATTTCGTCCCGCCCGAGCGCGAGATCGTGTTCCACAGCGAGAACGGCATTCTGGGCATGGGGCCCGAGCCGCCGGAGGCCGGGCGGGACGAGGAGCTGATCAACGCCGGCAAGCAGCCGGTCACCCTGCTGCCCGGCGCCGCGCTGTTCCACCACGCCGATTCCTTCGCCATGGTGCGCGGCGGGCATCTCGACCTCTGCGTGCTGGGCGCCTTCCAGGTGGCGGCCAATGGCGACCTCGCCAACTGGTCGACCGGGGCGGCGGGCGCGATCCCCGGCGTCGGCGGGGCGATGGACCTCGCGGTCGGCGCCAGGGCGGTCTACGCGATGACCGACCACGTCACCCGGCGCGGCGAGCCCAAGATCGTCGAGCGCGCGACCTACCCGCTGACCGGGCGGGGTGCGGTCGACCGGATCTACACCGACCTCGCGGTGATCGAGGTGACGCCCGCCGGGCTTCTCGCACGCGAGATCGTGCCCGGGCTCGACCTCGCCGGCCTCCAGGCGGTCACCGGGGCGCCGCTCGCCGCCGCCGGCGATCTGCGTGCGCTCGAGGCGCCCGCGCTGTGAGGGCGCGCGCCGCAGCCCTCGCCGTGGCGCTGGTCCTGCTGGCCGCGGTCCACGGGGCCGCCGCCGCCGCGCCGGGGAGCCTCAAGGGCTGGTTCCTGGTCGCCGCGCCCTCGATGCCCGACCCGCGCTTCGCCGGCACGGTGATCTACATGATCCGGCACGGCCCCGACGGCGCGATGGGGTTCGTGATCAACCGCGTGCTGGCCGAGGACCGGGCCGGCAACATCCTCGACCCGGGCTCGCCCCCCGCCGAGCCCCCGGGGCGCCGGATCGCGGTGCATTACGGCGGGCCGGTCGGGACCCAGGAGGGCTACATCCTGCATTCCAGCGACTTCCCCACCGCGGGCTCGACCCGGGTGGCCCGGGACGTCTTCCTCTCCGCCGACCCCGGGATATTGCGCGAGATGGGGCGGCGCGCCGGCAGGGCGCTGTTCGTGCTCGGCTATTCCGGCTGGGCGCCGGGCCAGCTCGAATCCGAGCTCGCGCGCGACGACTGGGCGATCGCGCCGGGCGACACCGGCCTCCTGTTCGACCCCGACATCGCCGGCAAGTGGCGCCGCGCCTGGGCCAATCGCGGGGTCGAACTGTAGGGGTCCGGCGTGCTAGGGTCGCGCGGGATCAGCCGGAGGGAGGTCTGCCATGGCGACGCGCGCGATCCACGCCGTCGAGGACAGCGGGATCAGGATCGAGAAGCTCGGCGTGTTCTGCGGCGCCGAGGTGACCGGCATCGACCTCAGCCGCCCGCTGAGCGACGCCCAGGCCGAGGCGGTGCTGGCCGCCCATGCCGAGCACGGCGTGCTGGCCTTCCCCGACCAGCATATCGAGGCCGAGCAGCTGGTCGCCTTCGGCCGCCGCATGGGCGAGCTCACGGTGCACCCGTTCTCGACCAACGACGCCGAGCAGCCCGAGCTCATCGTGTTCGACAACAAGGAGGGAAACCCGCCGCCCTCGACCGATATCTGGCATTCCGACGAGACCTTCCGCGAGTGCCCGCCGATGGGCACCATGCTGAGCGCCAAGATCGTGCCCGCGCCCGGCGGCGACACCGCGTTCTGCTCGATGCACGCGCTGTGGGAGGGGCTGTCGGACCGCATGCAGCGCCTGCTCGACGGGCTCGAGGCGGTGCACGACTTCATCACCTTCAAGAAGCTGTTCCCCGATTCGAAGCACGGCCGCGACCGGCTGCGCCATTACGAGGAGGTCTACCGGCCGAGGGCCCACCCGCTGGTCCGCGTCCATCCCGTCACCGGGCGCAAGGCGGTCTTCGTCAACCGCTCGTTCACCACCCACATCAAGGGCATGGACGAGGACGAGGGGCGCACCATCCTCGAATTCCTCTACCGCCGCACCCTGCGCCACGAATACCACTACCGGCACCGCTGGCGGCCCGGCATGGTGGTGTTCTGGGACAACCGGTCGGTGCAGCACTCGGCGCTGCACGACTACTACCCCGAGCGCCGGCTGATGCACCGGGTCACCATCAAGGGCGACCGCCCCAAAGGCGACGGCCCGCCGGCCGACATCTCCGAGCTCAGGAACTTCATCTCGCCGCCGCTGAGCGAGTTCGAGGCCACAAGGGCCAAGCGCGACAACGACTGACGCCGGCCTAATGTTTCACGTGAAACAATAGGGGATTAGCGGTGAGCCCCTAAAGGGCTTCGTGAAGGAAGGCAGCGCACCGGGCGCGATGGTCTATACCGACGAGAACGTGGCCTACAAGGGTCTGCCCCGACACGAAACGGTCCGCCACGAAAGGGTCCGCCACACCAAGGATGAGTACGTTCGCGGTGATACGCACACCCAAGGCATTGAGTCCTTCTGGAGCATGCTGAAACGGGGCCACCACGGCACCTATCACCATCTGTCCGAGAAGCATCTGCCACGATACGTCTCCGAATTCGCCGGACGGCACAACATCCGGGATCTGGACACGGTGGCCCAAATGTCCACGCTGGCCCGGGGGATGATCGGGAAGCGGCTGCGCTACCGAGACTTGGTGGCGGTCTGACACACAACCGCCCCGCAGGTTTGGCGACCGGCGCGGGGCGGACAATCGAAGGCGGGAACCCTCTCGGAATAGGCAGTGTACCGAGAGGGTTCCCGCATGTCTATCCCCCAGGATTTGTCCCCTATGCTTTCCACATCGGGAAAACTTCCTGTGGGTTGGCTCTGGGTAACCCCATTCTGATGTGGATGGTTTTTCCGCGAACATTGATGGGCAAGCCATCCTCGTCTCGCGCTCAGAAACGGGGAGAAGACGCTTTGGCAAAGCTGACACCAGACGAGATCGTTCGGCGTGGGGAGGAAATCTACAATGAGAAATTCCGGGAAGAGTACGAGAAGAAGTATCACGACAGCTTCGTTGTGATCGACATTGAGACCGGCAAAATCTACCGAAGCCAGACTCCAGAAAAGGCTTTCGTGACGGCGAGGACGAATGCGCCGGGCGGGGTCTTCTGTTTGCTCCGGGTCGGTTCGCCGGATGCATTCCGCATGGGTCCTATTGCCAGCCATGCTTACAATCGGTCACTTTGACGCTGGCGGGAGCCCCTGCACGAAGATCGTTCTCCGGGGTCTGGACGGAACGAGGCACACTCTGGACGACGTGGTGATCGACACCGGCTTCTGGGGATGTCTCCAGCTACCGATGGACCGCGCCATGAGTATCGGTCTGGACGAAGGTCCCCCGGTAGGATCGACGCTGGCAGACAGCAGAAGGATCACCATGGAGACGGGCTACGGCGAGGTGGAGTTCCAAGGATATTCGCGACGTGCACTGATCGCGCTGTCTCCCGAGATGCCTAGATATCTAGTCGGGATGGACTTTCTCAGGATATTCCGGCTCGCTCTCGTAGTGCAGCCTCCGAGCGACGTTGCGCTGATAGATCAGAGATTGGCTTGGCCAGACCTAACACCAGAGTGACGGCAAGGAGGGGTGGCACGATGACCGAGAAGACGGAGAAACGGAGCCGAGGTCAGCCGACGAAGAACATCCCGAAGCTGGATGCCACGCCGGAACAAGCCGCGCGAGCGATCTTCTCCGCCGCGAAGCCACCCGATCTTTCCCTGCGAGTGCCGAAGAAGAAACTAGGGCGAAAGCCCTTGGCCAGTTAGGCGTACAATCCCCCATACATTGATCCGATCCGCCAATTTCTTGTCCCCCGGGGACGCGGCGGGTCCGCTTGGGGCGCGGGCGGGAGGGCGCGACTCCGTGGCCCGCCAGCCGCTTGCCGGGGAGGCTTGAGAGAGCGCTTCGGCCCCGCCCCCCGGCCAGCGTGCGGCCAGCGTGAGGGCGATCGCGTGCTCCGGCGCCCGGGCGCCGCAATGCCTGCGCGGCGCCGCGCCCCGCCACCCGGGCGGCGTTCACCTGGCCAGCGCCGGGAGACGGGCCACGCCGCGAGCCGTGGATCCCCGCAACGAGTCCACTGCTGTCCCTTTTGCGGCTGGCTTCGTTTCGTGTGCCTGTCGTAGCGTCCGCGGCCCTGGGTGGTCCCGACGCGGGTCCAGCCCGACGCCCGGTAGACCGCACCGGTGTATCGCGGGGTCTCGACGAAGGTTTCGATCAGCACCGGGGTGGTGCCGTAGCGCTCAGTCCAGTCGGTAGGCAGGCGCCGGCCGTCCCCGCGGCCCGGTTGCCCCGGGGGGGCCAACAGGCACCCCCCGGCGCGGCTTCGCTCCGCGTGGCGCAGAGCGCTACACGAAGCCGCGCGGGTCCCCCCTGTTGACTGCCGGGACAACCTCCGCCGTGCCACTCAGGGGGGTCAATATCGCACTCCAATAGGGCGTCAAACTTCAAGGCCGATTGACAGATTCATTCGTTTTCCAATGGCTGGCGCTGTCCGAACTTCACCAGGCGCCGCGTGAGTTCCCGTTCGATCCGGCTTCGGCGGAACGGTGTGAGCCTGGGCCATTCTCCGATCTCGGCGGCGGTCCTGCCACAGCCCAGGCACCACCCCGTCTTCGGGTCGAAGCGGCAGACGTCGATGCATGGGGATTGCACGCGCCTTGCCCTCCGTTTCATGGAAGAACCTCGATTGGAGTCTCCCTGTTCGCGCTCATGATGGAGTCCGCCAGTCGGAAAGGCCAATGCGACCGACAAAGCCGCTCTCGGTACCGAGTGCGAGATGCCGTCCGTCCGCCGACCAGGCGAGCGCGGTCACACTGCCCTTGCCGGGTCGCTTGACCACAACCGTATGAGCGCGGTCGATCTGCACGAGGATGGTGGCACCGTCCTCGTATCCGGCGGCGACCACGTCATGCCGGGGGTGGGCAGCGACCACCGTTACCAGACCCTCGAAGCCCCGCCCGAGGTCGAGCGGCGCCTTGCCCACGGGGCCGCCCTTGCCGTGAAACGGCCAACAGACCACGGACTCCGCGCCACCGGTCGCCAGATACCGTCCCTTCGGCAGCCAGCTCATCGACTTGACCTTCGTCGGGTAGCCGGACATCTGCATATCGGCGCCGTCGGAGACCCGCCAACCGTGCAGCTCGTTCTCCTGCATTGCGGTGACGATGTACTTCCCGTCCGGGCTCCAGGTCAGACCAAGGTGCGAACCCGGCCAGCCGAGCCGTTTGGGTTCCTGCGTGCTCTGCTTCGCCCACCAGAGGCTGACTCCACCATAATGCGCGGCGGCGATCCGCCGCCCTTTCGGGTGGAATGCCAGACCGCCGACTGTGTTTGCGTGATCGAACGCTCCAACCGCTGTTCCATCCTGCGCGAAAAGGGAAACAGTCTTGCCGAAGACCGCAGCGCACAGCCCGGATGCCCTGCTCGCGGCAATCGGCTCGACCCACCGCTCCGCGATGGCTGCGATTTCGGTCGTCTCGCCGTCGGTGCCGGTGCTCACCAGCCGAGCATCGTCTCCGCCTGTCAGAACGCGCTGCTCCCCCGGGTCGACGGCCAGCGAAAGACAAGCCCCGTCATGCACCGAAACGAAGGACGGAGAATTCATGCTCTCGCTGTCGATGAACGCGACCCGGCCGTCCCCGAGTGCAGCCGCAAGCAGTCCGTCCTTGAGGAACACAACGCCCACTACATAAGCGTCGAGCGTCCGACCGGTGCCGGCGCGATCAAGCAGCGACGTGGTGCCCTGTTGAGCGGGCAAACTCATGCTATGCAGGCGTCGAACTGCTGACGCAGTTCCAACTCATCGATGTTTCGTCCGATGAAGACCAGGCGACTCTCCCGGTTCTCGTCTGGGCTCCACGGCTTGGTGAAATTACCTTCCATCAGCATATGGACCGCCTGGATGACATACTGCTTGTCCTGACCGGCGAACGACAGGATCCCCTTGGTTCGCAGAAGGTCTTGACCACGCTCCACAAGCAGGCGCTGCAACCACTCCGTGAGGCGGACCCCGTCCAAGGGCCGGTCGGTGCGCAGGCAGACGCTCTTCACGGCATCGTCGTGTTCATGGTCGTCTTCCGAGAGAAAGTCCGGCTCGATCGCCAGTATGCGATCAAGATCGAAGGCTCGGCGCCCCAGAACCATGTCAAGCCCCACCTCGCATCGCTGCGTGTGATGGATAACTGGCGTCGCATTGATCGAGCGGATGCGAGTTTCCACCTGCGCCAGTTCGTCGGCCGGCACAAGATCCGTCTTGTTGAGAAGGATGACGTCGGCAAAGGCAATCTGTTCCAGTGCCTCATGACTATCCTCCAGCCGCTGGACGACGTGGCGTGCGTCGACCACCGTTACGATCGAATCGAGCCAGGTCCGTCGCCGAACGTCTTCGTCCACGAAGAAGGTCTGGGCGACTGGCGCGGGATCGGCAAGGCCCGTGGTCTCGATGAGGATTCCATCGAAGCCGCCTTGCCGTTTCATCAAACCGCCAAGGATGCGGATCAGATCCCCGCGTACGGTGCAGCAGATGCAACCGTTGTTCATCTCGAACACTTCCTCGTCAGCGTTGACCACGAGGTCGTTATCGATGCCGATTTCGCCGAACTCGTTGACAACCACGGCGTATTTCTTGCCGTGCTCTTCGGTCAGGATGCGATTCAACAGGGTTGTCTTGCCGGCACCGAGATAGCCGGTCAGAACGGTAACGGGGATCTGATTCATGGATTCCTGCTCCTTCAATCTTTGCAGCCGTTCAGTTGCACTCAGCCGCCTCTACCCAGTTCGCAGATGCTGGCGGAAAGCGCTGTTCGGGACACGACCTCTTGCGCGGTGTACCGGCCTGTCCCTCTGGTTCCCGGAAGTCCGGCGACCCGGCTTTCGAACGTCTTGCGCCGAGCCTTACGAAGTCAGCGCCTGCGCGAGCGTCGTCGCGTTGTGCCGCATCATGTCGAGATAGGTCGGCGCCCGACCGTCCGGGCCGGACAGCGCGCCGGGATAGAGCGTCCCGCCGATGGCCGCTCCGGTTTCGTCGGCGATGCGTTTCAGGAGCCGGGGGTCCGCGACATTCTCGATGAAGACGGCGCGAATTCCCCGTTCGCGTATCTGCCGGATGAGGCGGGCGACATCCTTTGCGGACGCCTCCGATTCGGTGCTGAGCCCCTGCGGCGCGATGAAGGTCAGCCCGTAATCGCGACCGAAATACTGGAACGCGTCGTGCGAGGTGACGACGGTCCGTGCGGCCGCGGGAAGCCTGGCAACGAGCTCGCGGATTTTCGCGTCGAGGGCCTCGAGCCGGTCCACATAGGCCTCGCGATTCCGATGGTAGGCGCCGGCATTCCCCGGATCGGCCTCGGCCAGCGCCGCCGCGATGTTGTCCACGTACACCACGGCATTGCGCAGGCTCTGCCAGGCGTGCGGGTCGAGAGCGCCATGGTCATGGCCTTCGCGATCGTCGTCCCCGGCGTGTTTGTCGTGGCCGGCTTCGCCGTCGCGAGCGTGTGGGTCGCTGCCGTGCCCGTCGTCGAACGCGATCGGCTCGATGCCGTCGGTCGCCGCCACCCGGACACCGCGAAAGTCCGAAGCGTCGATCAGCCGGTCCAGCCAGCCTTCGAATTGCAGCCCGTTTACGACAAGGATCCGCGCTTCGCGGACGGACCGCGCGTCCGCGGGGGTCGGCTGGTAGACATGGGTGTCCCCATCGGGGCCGACGAGCGTCGTGACAGCGACATGCTCGCCTCCGATGCGCTTCACCATGTCGCCGAGGATCGAGAATGTGGCGACCACGGGGATCGGTCCGTGGGGCTGTGCGGCGGCCGGGGCGGCGAACGACAGCAAGAGGACGGCGGCGACGGCGTTCGGAAAGGCTCTGCGGATGGGCATGGAAACGCTCCTTCAGGCTTCGAGGTAACGGCCCCACAAGGCCCGCGCGGCAAGACCGCTGACCGGCCCGAGGACCAGCGAGATCCCGTAGGCGAGACCGGCGACGAGGATGATCGCCGGACCGGAGGGCAGGCTGAAATGGTAGGAGAGAAGAAGGCCGCTCACGCTCGAGAGCATCCCGATCGCGGTCGCGACCGCGATCAGCGCGCCGATGCTCACCGTCCAGAACCGCGCCGCGGCGGCGGGGAGGATCATGATGCCGACCGCCATCAGCGTGCCGAGCGCCTGGAACCCGCCCACGAGGTTGAGCACGACGAGGACCAGAAGAGTCAGATGCGCCACGGCGCTGAGCCCGCTGACCGAGCGCAGGAATTGCGGGTCCGCGCATTCGAGCACGAGCGGCCGGAACAGCACCGCGAGCGTGAACAGCGTAAGGCTGGCGATGGCGCCGAGCAGGATCAGGGCCGCGTTGTCGAGCGCCAGCACGGTGCCGAACAGCACATGCATCAGGTCTACGTTGCTGCCCCGGGTGGACACGATCAGCACGCCCGCCGCCAGCGAGATCAGGTAGAAGGCCGCGAGGCTCGCGTCCTCGCGCAGCGCCGTGGCTCGGGTCACGAAGCCCGCGAGAAGCGCCACCGCCAGGCCCGCGATCAGCCCGCCCACGGTCATCGCCCCGAGCGAGAGACCCGAGACGAGATAACCGACGGCCGCACCCGGCAGGATTGCATGAGCCATCGCGTCGCCCGTCAGACTCATGCGGCGCAGCATCAGGAACACGCCCACGGGCGTCGCGCCGAGCGAAATCGCCACGCAGCCCACGAGCGCGCGCCGCATGAAGCCGAAATCGGCGAAGGGCTGGACAAGCGCTTCCCACATCACGCCGCACCCCGCCCGCAGCTGTGCGGGGGGCCGGTGCAGGCCTCGCACATCTGGCGCGCGCGGAACTGGTTCTCGGCCGTCAGCACCTCCGCCGTGGGTCCGTGGGCGACGAGTTCGCGGGCGAGCATCAGCGTGCGGGGGAAGTGAGCCCGCACCGTGTCGAAATCGTGCAGGACGGCGAGAACCGTGCGGCCTTCGCCGTGCCAGCGCCGAACCACGCCGATCAGGTCGGCCATGGTTCTCGCGTCGACCGCGGTGAAGGGCTCGTCCAGCAGGACGAGCCTTGCGTCCTGCAGCAGGAGCCGCGCGAAGAGCGCACGCTGTATCTGACCGCCCGACAGCGATCCGATCGGCCGTCTCTCGAACCCTTCGAGCCCGACCGCGGCGATCGCTTCGGCAACGCGCGCGCGGTGAACCGCCCGCAAGCCGCCGAAGCCGCCGATTTCCCGCCAGAGCCCCATTCCAACGAGGTCGGCGACGGCGACCGGGAAGGACCGGTCGACGTCCGAATGCTGCGGCAGATAGGCGATCTCGCTCCGGGTGAGCCCGCCGAGGGCGATCCGGCCCTCGATCGGGCGGAGTGAGCCGGTCACCCCCTTCAACACCGTGGACTTGCCGGCCCCGTTGGGTCCGACGATGGCGGTCAGGCTGCCCTCGGCGATCTCGCCCTGCAGGCGATGCACGGCCGGTTGCCGGTCGTAGCCGAGGCTCAGGTCGTGAAATTTGAGGGCGTAGGTCATGGCCCCCCCGGCGTGGACGTCGCCCAGAAGAACGCGCCCCAGAGCGCGGCAACGATCAGGGCCGCCCCGGCCAGCCGCGGGCCGGCGCCGAGCGGCAGCAGCCGGATTGAAGCTGTGTGCCGCCTCCTCACGCCGGCGCCCCCTGCCGGGCGGCGGCGCTCACGTCCAGCCGCCGCGGCGGTCCATCCGGATACCGGCTCTCCATGGGTGGACCTCCTCGTCCCCGTCTACGCCGCGCCGGCTTCAGCGCACTGTGCACACATGCCCTGGACCTCGACCGTGCGACGTGTCGCAACGAACCCGAGGCCGGCGGCATCCTCGGCAAGCAGTCCTCCGATCCGCGGATCCTCCAGCTCGACCGATACCCGGCAGAGGCTGCAAATGAAGAACAGGCAATCGTGGTCACGCTCGGGATGGACGCACGGGACGTAGGCGTTCAGGCTCTCGATCCTGGAGACGAGGCCCTGCGCCATCAGGAAGTGAAGCGCCCGGTACACGGTCGGCGGTCCGACCGGGCGCGAATCCCTGAGCTTGATCGCTTCGATCAACTGGTAGGCGGTCGTCGGCCCGCCGCTCGCCCACAGCAGCTCCAGGACACGCCTGCGCAGCTCCGTCATCTGTACGCCGCGTCCCTCGCAAATCGATACGGCCAGCGCGACCCGTTCGCGCGTCGAGTGCCGCCCGCGGCAATCGGGATCGGTGCGGGGCCGGGGTCGGGCCGGCGGTTTCGTCATCGCCTGTCTCACCTTGCGAGGCACAGAATCAATGTTATAACATTGCGTTCTGTTTCGCAAGAGAGCCGCTATCCGGCCCGCCCCGCCCTCAGCCGTCGTCGATGTCCACGATGCGGTGCGGCGAGGCGTGGATGCCGAGCGTCTTGAGCGGCACCTCGCCGGTGACGCGGAAGCCGTGGCGCTGGCCGGGCGGCAGGATCAGGGTGACGCCGGGGCGGAGCGCCACCGTGTCCTCGCCCTCGGCCCAGGCCTCGCCGGTGCCTTCGAGCACGGTGATCGCCTCGACATAGGGGTGCGAATGCGCCGGCGTCTCGTAGCCCGGCGGCGAGGTCTGGATGCCGCTGCGCAGCGGGGTCGAGCCCATGTCGTCGCCGACCAGCGTGCGGTAGGTCGCCCCGCCCGGGAATTCCTCGCTCTCGACTTGCTCGTGTTCGACCACCATCATCGTCCGGCCTCCCTTGGCTCGCCGTCCAGCCCGGCGAGGCGTTCGAGCAGCCGCATCGCGGCCGCGCGCTCCGCCGCCGGGACCGGCTCGAGGATGCGCTGCTGGGCGCGTTCGACGGCGTCGAGCGCGGACACCATCGCTGCCCGCCCGGCTTCCGTCAAATGGAGCGCGTTGGTGCGCCGGTCCCGCCTCTGGCGCTCGCGCCGCACCAGGCCGCGCCGGCCGAGGCGGCGCAGGATCTCGGTCAGGGTGGAGCGGTCGATGCCGGTCATCCGCACCAGGTCGGTCTGGTTGACGCCGGGATTCTGGTGGACGCTGAGCAGCACCGCGAACTGGCGCGGCGTCGGCCCGGCCTCGCCCACCTCGTCGACGAACAGATCGACCGCGCGCTGCTGCGAGCGGCGCAGCAGATGCCCCACCGCCGCGTGCAAATCGTAACTGCCGGCATCGATCCCGGTCGCGCCGTCGCGCATCGTCCACCCACGATAATCTGTACACGGATTAAATTCTTCGCTACACTGGCTGTCAATAGCGGAGCCGAGGGTGGAGAGAGACGGTCATGGAATTCGGCATGCAGTTCTTCCCGTGCGTCGGGCCCGAGCAGCGCCCGGCGGACGCGTATTTCGACGACTGCCTCGCGCTCTGCGAGCTGTGCGACGAGTACGGCTACACCCATATCCGCACGGTCGAGCACTATTTCCACGCTTACGGCGGCTACAGCCCGAACCCGATCGTGTTCCTCGCCGCCGCCTCGCAGCGCTCACGCAGCGCGCGCATGGTCACCGGCGCGGTGCTGCCGGTGTTCAACAACCCGCTCAAGCTGGCCGGCGAGATCGGCATGCTGGACGCGATCTCGGGCGGGCGGCTGGAGGTCGGCTTCGCGCGCGCCTTCCTGCCGCACGAATACCAGCGCTTCGGGGTCTCGCTGGACGAATCGGTGCTGCGCTTCGACGAGGGGATGGCCCAGGTGCGCCGCCTGCTGGAAGAGGAGAACGTGACCGAGACCGGGCAGTTCCACAGCTTCGCGAACGTCACCTCGCTGCCCCGCCCGACCCAGGAGCCGCGCCCCAGATTCTGGACCGCGGCCTTCACCACCCCGCAATCCTTCGAGAAGGCGGGCCGGCAGGGCAACTGGATCATGGCGATCCCGATCGGCGGGGCGGCGATGCGCGAGCTCTGCGACATCTACCGCGAGGCGTGGGACAAGGCGGGGCACGAGGGCGCGGCGCGGGTGATGCTCGCCTTCCACATGTACTGCCACGAGGACGAGGGCGAGGCCGCCCGCATCGCGCGCGATCCGCTCAACCGCTATCTCGCCTCGCTGGTCGACGCCGCCTCGGACTGGATCAGCGGCACCTCGTCCTCCGACTACAAGGGCTATGACAGGATGATCGCGGCGCTGAAGCGCGAGACCTTCGAATCCCAGGTCGAAAAGGGCGCCGCCTGGGTCGGCACGCCGCGCCAGCTGGTCGACCGGATCGCCGCCTATGCCGAGGCGGTCGGCGGCATCGACGACGCCTCGCTGCAGGTCAACTTCCACGACATGGGCCTCGCCGATGCCGAGCGCTCGGTGCGGCTGTTCGGCGAGCAGGTGATGCCGAGCTTCGGCGCCACCAGGGCGGCGGCGGAGTAGGCTTCCCCGCGCCGCGCTGGTTCTCGGCAGGGAAGACCGGACCATGGACCCGCACCGGATCGACGTCCACCACCACATCCTGCCGCCCGACTACGTCGCCGCCGTCGGAGACGAGCGGATCGGCCCGCTGATCCTCGCCGGCCGCACGCCCGAATGGACGCCCGGGATGTCGGTCGAGGCGATGGACCGCAATGGCATCGCCACCGCGGTGACCTCGATCTCCGCCCCCGGGCTGTGGTTCGGCGACGATGCCCAGTCGGTCCGCCTCGCCCGGATGTGCAACGAATACGCGGCCGCGATCCGGCGCGACCATCCGGGCCGGTTCGGCGTGTTCGCGAGCCTGCCGCTGCCCGACATCGATGCGAGCCTCGCCGAGATCGAATACGCGCTCGACACGCTGGGCGCCGACGGGATCGGCCTGCTCACCAGCTACGGCGACCGCTACCCGGGCGATCCCGCCTTCGCGCCGGTGTTCGACGAGCTCGACCGGCGCGGCGCGGTGGTCTATTTCCACCCGACCGACGCGCCGTGCAGCCAGTGCCTGCCGGAAATCCCGGCGGCGACGCTCGACTTCCCCTTCGACACCACGCGGGCGGTCGTCAGCCTGCTGTTCTCGGGCACCTTCGCGCGCTGCCGCGGCATCCGCTTCATATTCTCCCATGCCGGCGGGACGGTGCCGTTCCTCGCCGAGCGCATCGCCCGGCTCGGCGCGCGGCCGGGGTTCCGGGACGCGGTGCCCGACGGGGTGGTGGCGGAGCTGGAGCGGCTCCACTACGACACCGCGCTGTCGGCCAACCGGCTCGCCTTCGCCAGCCTGCTCGCGCTGGTTACGCCCGACAAGGTGCTGTTCGGCAGCGACTACCCCTTCGCCCCCGAGGCGACGATGACCGCGACCGTGCAGGGGCTGATCGAGCTCGGGCTGGAGGACGCCGTGCTGCGCGGCATCGAACGCGACAACGCGCTCGCCCTGTTCCCGCGGATCGCGGCGGGGTAGGGGCCCGGCCGGGACGAACCGCCGCCGTTGACGGCTCGACGGGAATGATGTCCCTTGGGCCACCCCATGCAACGCATGGTAGTATGCCGGAGGCGTCGTTGAGCAACGAAATCTTCGCCATTTTCGGCGTTGGCCTCGCGCTGGCATCCTGTTTCGGGAATTCGCGCGCGTTCGCATCCCGTCCCCACCCCGTCATGGCCGGACTTGTTCCACTGCTGTCCGGTTTAGATTTTCGATGCGAGCTCCGCGCCCATGAGCGAGAACATCTGCGTCCCCTTTTGTCACCCCGGACTTGATCCGGGGCCCAGGGCCACAGGCACCGCCCTCGCCCGGCTTCCCTGGGCCCCGGATCAAGTCCGGGGTGACAATAGGAGAGGTCAGGGATGGCAAATGCGGACGCACCGCAATCCGTGTCCCGATCCGGCGGATGGGCCGGTAACCCTTCTGCACCAACGCCTTGCACCCGATCCAGCCAACCAGACCGGACAGCAGTGGAACAGGTCCGGGGTGACACGCCCGGAGTATGCGGCGGCGTGGGTGTCCGCCGGGCCCGCCGGCAAATGGCGGGATCAGGGCAGGACGACGATCTTGCCGAAGAAGCCGCGCTCTTCCATCAGGCGCTCGGCGGCGCCGGTCTCGGCCAGCGGGAAGGTGTGGCTGACGACGGGCGCGAGGCGGCCCGCCGCGACATGCGCGACCGAGCGCTCGACATCCTCCTGCGCGTAGCTGTTGGAGCCCAGCACGTCGAGCTCGCGCACCCAGATATAGCGCAAATCGGTGGCGGGGTCGTGGCCCGCCGTCGCGCCGCAGGTGAGCACCCGCCCGCCGCGCTTCGCGGTCCTCAGGCAGGGCGCCCAGGTGTCGCCGCCGGTGAAGTTGACCACCACGTCGCAGCCCTGCTTGTCCGAGGCGAGCCACGCGGCGCGGGAAAAATCCTCTTCCGAGTAGTCGATCGCGTGGTCGGCGCCGAGCGCGGCCAGGCGGGCGCATTTCTCGGCCGAGCCGGCGGCCGCGATCACCCGCGCCCCGGTCATCTTGCCGAACTGGAGGCAGGCGAGGCCGACGCCGCCGCTGGCGCCCAGCACCAGCATGGTCTCGCCGGCGGCCAGCCTGCCGCGGGTGTACAGCATGCGGTGCGCGGTGCCGTAGTTGATCGGGATCGCCGCGGCGGTCTCGAAGGGGAGCGCGTCGGGCAGGCGGACCAGGTTCCTGGCCGGCACCACGACCAGCTCGGCGAGCCCGCCCAGGATCTCCTCGCCCAGCATGCCGCCGTCGGTCTGCGGGTTCAGCGTCACCCGCTCGCCCGGCGCCCAGCCCTCGACGCCCGGCCCCAGCGCGTCGATCGTGCCCGCCACGTCGCCGCCCGAGATGAACGGCATCGGCACCGGGAAGCCCGGCATGCCGCGGCGCACGAATATGTCGAGATGGTTGAGCCCGCAGGCCCTCACCGCCACCCGCACCTCGCCCGGCCCGGGCTCGGGGTCCGGCCAGTCGCGGTAGACGATGGTCTCGACCGCGCCCTGCTCTTCGATGACCGCAGCTTTCAAGGATGTCCTCCCTCGCGCCCGCCCTACCGCCCGCCGTCGTCGACGAAGCGGTTGATCCCGACATCCTCCCGCCAGCTCCGCCGCCAGGCTTCGAGCAAATAGGGGCGCAGCGTCGCGTTGCGCGCGGCGACCGCCTCGATGTCGGCGCGCAGCGCCGGCATCGCCGCCTCGACCTCCGAGCGCAGCGCGTCCTCGTCGATGAAGGCGAGGCGGCGGTTCTCCATCGCCACCCTGCCGTCGACGATCACCGTGTCGACGCTCTCCCCGCTCTCGGCGAAGACGGTCTGGCGCGCCGCGCTGTTGAGCGGGACGTATTGCGGCGTCGACAGGTCGATCAGCGAGATGTCGGCCTTCATGCCGGGGCGGATCGCGCCCACCTCGCCGGCCAGCCCGAGCGCCCGCGCGCCGCCCAGCGTGGCGCAGGCGATGGTGTCGGCGGCGCTCGGCGGGCCGGGCTCCGGGTTGGTCACCGCGGCGAGCCCGGCGAAGGCCTTCATCGCGTGGAACATGTTCTGCGAATCGCCGCAGGAGCAGTTGTCGCAGCCGATCGCGGTCGCCACCCCGGAATCGAGATAGCCGCGGATCGGCGGCACGCCCGACCGGGTTTTCAGGTTGCCGACCGGGTTGAGGATCACGTTGGTGCCGGTCGCGGCCAGGATCTCGATCTCGTCGGGGCGCATCCAGACGCTGTGGGCGAGCCCGACATTCGGCCCGAGCAGCCCGACCGAGCGCAGATATCCGACCTGCGAGCCGTCATGCTCGGGCATGAAGAGGCGCCCGGCGACCGCCATCGAGCGCGATTCGTAGATATGGGTGATCACCGGCAGGCCGTGCTCGGCCGACAGCGCCGCCAGCCCCTCGAGCAGGCGGGGGGTGCAGAACTCCGGGCTGGTCGGCCCGAGCGCCCAGCGGAACCGGGGCGAAGCGTCGCGCCAGGCCAGATAGTGCTCGCGCACGTGCTCCAGGGGGTCGAACCCGCCGGGCTCGACGGAGGCGCCGAGATGGCGGCGGTACTCCCCGGGCACGACCTCCTTCCAGAACGGCACCCGCTCGATCCCCGGGATGTCGCCGACCTGCAGCGAGAAGGTGCAGCGTATGCCGATCTCCTCATAGGCGCAGACCACGGTCTCCAGATGTTCGGGGTCGAAGGGGAACAGGGTCAGCATGTCCTGCACGGTGGTCATGCCCGAGCGCAGGCACTCGGCCGCCCCAAGCAGGGTGCGCGCGCGCACCTCCCCGGCGGAGCGCCTGGGATAGGCCGGCGGCAAGGCGTGCATCAGCCAGAGCTCGAGCGGCAGGGTCTCGAAGCAGCCCTTGAGCAGCACGTCGTGCGAGTGGTAATGCGCGTTGACGAAGCCCGGCATGACCAGCTTGCCCGCGGCGTCGATCGTCTTGTCGCCCGGCCCGAGATCGCCGCCCACGCCGGCGATGCGGTCGCCCCGGATGAGCACGTCGGCCACCGGCGGCCGGTCGGTGTCCCCGTCATGGTCGTAGACCCGGCCGCCCCGGATCAGGATGCTGCTCGCCGCGTCGGTCATTGTTCCCCCCGTCGGGTCCACTATAGCGCGCATGCCCGCCCCTCGCCCCGGACCCGTTCGGGCCATCCATTGGATAGAAACATGCGGACGCGCGCACTAGGCTCGGCGCATGAGCCAGCCCGCCTTCCAGGTCGTGCGCGCGCTCGCCGCGACGCTCGCGGTGCAGGCGATGGTCACCATGGCGACGTTGACGGTGCCGGTCTTCGCGCCCGAGGCGGCCGGCGATATCGGGCTGGACGCGGCGAATATCGGCATCTTCGCGTCGCTGGTCTATTCCGGCGCGATGACCGCCTCGCTGCTGAGCGGCGGGGCGGTGCCGCGCTTCGGCGCGATCCGCATGAGCCAGGCGGGGCTCGCGATCTCGATCGCCGCGCTGGCGCTGATCACCACCGCCTGGTGGCCGGGGCTGGCGCTGGCCGGGTTCATGCTGGGCATCGGGCTCGGCCCGGCGACGCCCGCGAGCTCGCACATCCTCACCCGCCACACCCCGGCGCGGCTCTCCTCGCTGGTGTTCTCGATCAAGCAGACCGGCGTGCCGCTCGGCGGGATGCTGGCCGGCGCCCTGGTGCCGCTGTTCGCCCTCGAGCTCGGCTGGCGCGGCGCGTCCTGGGCGGTGGCGGCGATGTGCGCGCTCTGCTTCCTCGCCATCCACCCGACGCGGCGGCATTTCGACATCGAGCTCAGGGGCGACCGCCAGGGGATCGGCGGCAACGTCATGGCCCCGCTGCGCCTGGTGCTGGCGAACCCGGTGCTGCGCCGGCTCTGCTTCGCCTCGTTCTTCTTCGCCGCCATCCAGCAATGCTTCACCGTCTTCCTCGTCACCTATCTGGTGAAGGGGGTGGGCATGGGGTTCGTCGCGGCGGGGCTGACGCTCGCCATCGCCCAGCTCGCCGGGATCGTCGGGCGCATCGCCTGGGGCGGGCTCGCCGACTGGATCGGAAGGCCGCAGCCGGTGCTGGGCGCGCTCGGCATCGCCATGGGGATCGCCGGCTTCGCGGCCGCGTGGTTCACCGCCGAATGGCCGTACTGGGCGATCGTCGCGGTCTCGATCGTGCTGGGCGCGACCGGGGTCGGGTGGAACGGGGTGTTCCTGTCCGAGGTCGCGCGCATCGCCCCGGGCGACCAGGCGAGCCGGGCCACCGGCGGGGCGCTGTTCATCACCTTTTTCGGCGTCGTCACCGCGCCGCCGATCTTCGGCGAGATCGCCGCCCTCACCGGCTCGTTCGGCCACGGGTTCGTCGTCTTCGCCGCCGGCGCCCTGGTGTCGGGGGTGGCGGTGCTGCGCGGCCGCCGGGCGGATTGATGAAGCGGCGGCGATGTGAAATCTTGCCGCCCACGGATACCGGCGCGGATCGGCGTCGGGAAGATTCGGGAGGACCACCGATGGCAGCCGATACCGCCCGCACCGCAGACATCGATCCGGCCCATCTGGAGCCGCATTACAGCTGGGGCGGGGCGATCCCCGCGCCCGGCCATGGCGGCGTCGACACCGAGGAGCGGATCAATTTCGACCGGCTGCGCAATTACCGCCTGGCGCGCGCCAGGCAGGCGCTGGAGAACTCCGGGCTCGGCGCGCTGCTCTGCTTCGACAACAACAACATCCGATATCTCACCGGCACCGCCATCGGCGAGTGGTCGCGCGACAAGATGTCCCGCTACGCGCTGCTGATGCGGGGCGAGGAGCCGCATGTCTGGGATTTCGGCTCGGCCGCCTCGCACCACCGGCTCCACGCGCCCTGGCTCAAGGGCGAGCACGTCCATGCCGGCATGCTGGGGCTGCGCGGCACCGTCCCGCCCGCTGCCGGGCTGATGACCAGGGCGGCCGAGCAGATCAAGTCGATGCTCGACGAGGCGGGGGTCGGCGACATGCCGATCGGCGTCGATATCTGCGAGCCGCCGATGCTGTTCGAGCTGCAGAAGCGCAATATCGAGGTGCGCGACGGCCAGCAGGTGATGCTGGACGCGCGCGAGGTCAAGAACATCGACGAGATCGTGCTGCTCAACCAGGCCGCCGGCATGGTCGATGCGGTCTATCACATGATCGGCGAGGAGCTGAAGCCGGGGGTGCGGGAGAACGACATCGTGGCCCGCGCCAACAAGCTGCTCTACGAGATGGGCTCCGACGACGTGGAAGCGATCAACGCGATCTCGGGCGAGCGCTGCAGCCCGCACCCGCACAACTTCACCGACCGCATGGTGCGCCCCGGCGACCAGGCCTTTTTCGACATCCTGCACGGCTATATGGGCTACCGCACGTGCTACTACCGGACCTTCAACGTGGGCCGCGCCAGCGCGGCGCAGGAGGACGCCTACAAGCAGTGCCGCGAATGGCTCGACGCGGCGATCGACCTGGTCCGCCCCGGCGTCTCGACCGACGAGATCGCCGCCGTCTGGCCGGAGGCCGAGGCGTTCGGCTTCGCCGGCGAGATGGAGGCGTTCGGCCTCCAGTTCGGCCACGGGCTCGGCGTCTCGATCCACGAACGCCCGATCATCAGCCGGCTGATCTCGATGGAGGACCCGAAGGAGATCCGGGAGGGCATGGTGTTCGCGCTGGAGACCTACTGCCCGGCGAAGGACGGCTATTCCGCCGCCCGCATCGAGGAGGAGGTCGTGGTCACCGACGAGGGGCCGAGGGTGATCAGCCTCTACCCGGCCGAAGACCTGCCGATCTCGGCCAGATACTGAAACCGAGGGGAGGGAGTCTTGGCAACCGAAGAGACCGCCGGACCCGATCTCGCCAATGACGATATCGGCGAGGAGGCGAGGCTCGCGCTGTGGCGCTCCCAGCTCGAGATCCGCCATGTCGAGCAGCGGGCGCACGATTTGTTCCTGCAGAACCTGGTCAAGGGGACGGTGCATCTGTCGCTCGGCCAGGAGGCGGTGGCGGCCGGCTTCGCGGTGGCGATGGAGGACGGCGACTACACCTTCTGCACCTATCGCGGCCACGCCCACACGCTGGCCCGGGGAGCCCCCATGTCGGGGGTGCTGGGCGAGCTGATGGGCCGCGAATGCGGGCTGCTCGCCGGCAAGGGCGGCTCGATGCACCTGACCAGCGTCGAGCACGGCGCGATGGGGTCCTATGCCATCATCGGCGCCCACCTGCCGATCGCCATGGGCGCGGCCTGGTCGGCGCAGTATCGCGGCACCAGCCAGGTCTCGGTCTGCTTCTTCGGCGACGGGACCACCAATATCGGCGCCTTCCACGAGGCCCTCAACATGGCCAAGGTGTGGTCGCTGCCGGTGATCTTCGTCTGCGAGAACAATCTGTACATGGAGTACACGCCGATCGGCGACGTGACCGCGGTCGAGCACCCCGCGGCCGACCGCGCGCCGGCCTACGGCATGGAGTCGATCATCGTCGACGGCAACGACGCCGATGCGGTCTACCGCGTCGCCCGGACCGCCTATGACAGGGCGCGGTCGGGCGGCGGGCCGTCGCTGATCGAGGCCAAGACCTATCGCCAGTGCGGGCATTCGCGGGCCGACCCGGGCGCCTACCGGCCGGACGAGGAGGTCGAGGAATGGCTCGCCCGCGACCCGGTCCCGGCCTATCGCCGGCGGCTGCTCGATTTCGGCTTCGCGGAGTCCGCGGTCGAGGGGATCGAGGCCGAGGTGCTGGCGGCGGTCGACGCCGCGACCGAGACCGCCCGGGCCTCGCCGCCGCCGCCGCCCGACATCCTGGAGACCGAGGTCTACGCCGATGGAGGCGCGGCATGGCGCAACTGACCTGCCGCGAGGCGGTCGCCGCGGCGATCGCCCAGGAGATGCGGCGCGACCCCTCGGTGGTGTTCCTCGGCGAGGACATCGGCGCGGCGGGCGGCGTGTTCAAGACCACGGTCGGGCTGTTCGAGGAGTTCGGCCCGGACCGGGTGCGCGACACGCCGATCTCGGAACAGGCGATCATCGGCGCCGCGATGGGCGCGGCGATGACCGGGCTGAGGCCGATCGCCGAGCTCATGTTCTCCGATTTCTTCGCCGTCTGCTGGGACCTGGTGGCCAACGAGATCGCCAAGTCGCGCTACATGACCAACGGCCAGGTCTCATTCCCGCTGGTGATCCGCAGCGCCAATGGCGGCGGCGCCCGGTTCGGCGCCCAGCACTCCCAGGCGATCGAGAACTGGGCGATGATGATCCCGGGGCTCAAGGTCGTCGCGCCCTCCAACCCGGCCGACATCGTGGGGCTGCTGGCGGCCTCGATCCGCGACCCCGACCCGGTGGTCTTCTTCGAGCAGAAATCGCTCTACGGCACCAGGGGGGAGGTCCCGGACGGCGAGCATGTCGATGCGCTCGGCACCGCGAAGGTGCTGCGCGAGGGGGGCGACGCCGCGATCGTCGCGCTCGCCGCGATGGTGCCGCGCGCCGTCGCAGCGGCCGAACGCCTCGCCGCGGAGGGGATCTCCTGCACGGTGATCGACGTGCGTTCGCTGGTGCCGCTCGACACGAGGACGATCCTGTCCGCCGTCTCGGAGACCGGCCGGCTGTTCACCGTGGAGGAGAACCCGAGGCTCTGCGGCTGGGGGGCGGAGATCGCCTCGATCGCCGGCGAGGAGTGCTTCTACGACCTCGACGGGCCGATCGTCCGCATCACCACGCCGCACATCCCGCTGCCGTCGGCCGACAATCTGGAAGACCTGGCGCTGCCCTCGGTCGAGCGGATCGCCGACACCGTGCGCGCCAGCATGGGCTGAAGGCGGTGGACGTCGTCATGCCCCAGCTCGGCGAGACCGTGACCGAGGGGACGGTCGTCGCCTGGCACAAGGCGGCGGGCGATCCGGTCAAGGCGAACGAGATCCTGTTCGAGGTCTCGACCGACAAGGTCGACACCGAGGTGCCGGCGCCCGCCGACGGCGTGCTGTCGGAAATCCTGGTCGCGGCGGGGGCGACGGTCCCGGTCGGCGCCAGGCTCGCGGTGATCGCCGGCCCCGGCGCCGACGCCGTTCCCGAGGCCCCGGTGCCCGCGGCGCCGGCGAGCGAGCCGCCCAGGGCGCGGGGCGCGGTCGCGCTCGAGCCGGTGCCGCGGCGCGACCCCCGGGGGAACCCGCTCTCCCCCGCCGTGCGCCGGCTGATCGCCGAGCACGGGCTGGACGCGGCGGAGATCGCCGGGACCGGACGGGACGGGCGGATCACCCGCCAGGACGTCGAGGCCCTGGTCGCGAGCGGGCCGGTGGAAACGGAGCTCGTCCCGCTCAGCCGGATGCGCAGGCAGATCGGCGAGCACATGCTGCGGTCCAGGGCAACCAGCCCCCATGTGCTCCAGGCCGTCGAGGTCGATTTCCACGCCGTCGAGCGGGCGCGCGACCGGCACGGCGGGGCGTGGAAGGCAAGCGAGGGCTTTTCGCTCAACTACCTGCCCTTCGTCGCATCCGCCGTGTGCCGGGCGATCCCCGACTTCCCGCATGTCAACGCCAGCATCGAGGGCGAGTCCCTGCGCATCCACGGCAAGGTCCATCTCGGCATCGCGGTCGATCTCGGCCCCGGCGGGCTGATGGCGCCGGTGATCCGCGACGCGCAGGATATGGACGTGGCGGGGCTCGCGCGCGCCATCCGCGGCGTGGCGGCGGCCGCGCGGGAGGGCAGGATCGGACCCGACGACCTGGCCGGGGGCACCTACACGATCTCCAACTCCGGCACCTTCGGCACGCTGATCACCGCGCCGATCATCAACCAGCCGCAGGTCGCGATCCTGTCGACCGACGGGGTGCGGAGGAAGCCCGCCGTGGTCGAGACCGGAGGCGGCGAGGCGATCGCCATCCGCCCGATCGGCGTGCTCGCGCAATCCTTCGACCACCGCGCGATAGACGGCGCCTACTCGGCCGGCTTCCTCGCCCGGCTGCGCGAGATCCTCGAAGCGACGGACTGGGAAGCGGCCCTGGGGTAGCCATGCGCGCGGCGGTCAAGGAGAGGTTCGGCGAGCCGGAAGTGTTCGAGCCTGCCGAGTTGCTGGCGCCCCGCCCGTCCTGCGATCCCAACCAGCGACCCGAACCAGCCTCTCGGCTCAAGGCATCTGCGCAATTTGCACGGGCGCATGGATGATTGGGATTCTCCGACTGTCCCTGTCGTGCTGTCTTGCGGCCGTCTTCCTGCTTGTCCCCGCCGCCGCTCCGAGGGCGGAAGTCCAGCACGGCACCCCCTCGGGCGAGGCGAACAGGCTTTGCACCTTCCGCGTGGTGTCCGGCGAAGCGGTGATGCACCGGATCGGGCGCTTCCCGGTCGTCATGCAGCTGGCGCCCGATCTGCCGCGCGCGATAGTCGACGCAGCGACCGAAGCGATGACACGGTGGAATCGCGGCTGGGCGGCCTATCTCGCGGACAAGTACGAGGGAGACCCGTTCGGCACAGGCAAGACGGATTCCGGCGTGGTTTCCCTGAAATTGTTCGAATGGCGGTCTTCCGAAAGCAATTTGAAGGCCGCGGACGACGGCGTGAATGCCATCGTCCTGTCAGAGGGCGCGCCGGCGAAGCGAATGGCGAGCACCTCGACTTCCTGGAGCACCGGGCCTCCGGCTTCCTCGTCACCGGGCGACCACCGGACCCGCAGCCCGATAACCGACGCCGACATCGAGATATACTTGCACAGGAGACCGCGCGTGCATTACGGCGAAGGGCTGCCGGGCTGGAGAGAAATGGACGCGCTGAGCGTCATGGCTCATGAACTGGGACATGTGCTGGGGCTGGGGCATCTGGATCTCGAGAAGGACACCCTGATGACGTTTCCGATCAGGGAAGGGGCAAGAATCCTGCCGTCGGCAAGGGATTACGACAATCTCATATGTGCCTACGGCGCGGGTTTGCGCCACCGCTACGGCGACGGCCGCCCGGCTCGCTGAATCCGGAGAAGCCCAGGCATGGCCCCATAACGAATGGCGTTTCCAACCATGCGCGCGGTGGTCATGGAGAGGTTCGGCGGGCCGGACGTGCTCCAGCCCGCCGAGGTACCGGCGCCCCGACCGGCGGCGGACGAGCTGGTGGTGGCGGTCGAGGCGGTCTCGATCAACCGCAGCTTCGACCTGCTGGTGCGGCGTGACGGCAACAACCGCAACGTCGTGCTGCCGCATGTGCTGGGCGCCGATCCGGCGGGCAGGGTCGTGGAGATCGGCGAGGCGGTCGAGGGTTTCGCGCCCGGCGACCGGGTCGCCGTGTCCTCCACCATCCGCTGCGGGCGCTGCCGCGAATGCGCCGAGGGGGACGAGGCCTCCTGCCGCGCGCCGGCGATGATGGGGGTCCACCGCTGGGGCGGCTATGCGGAACGGGTCGCCGCGCCCGCCGCGATCGTCCACCGCGTCCCGGACGGGATAACCGCGGCCGATGCCTGCGTGATCGTCCGTCACGCGCCGGCCGCCTACAACCAGCTCGTCGACAAGGCCGCGCTCGAACCCGGCGAGTGGGTGCTGGTGATGGGCGCGGCGGGCGCGCTCGGCAGCTTCTGCGTCCAGATCGGCAAGGCGCTCGGCGGGCGGGTGATCGCCGCGGCCGGCGCCGACAGCCGGGTCGAGGCGGCGCTTGCGCTCGGCGCCGATTACGGCGTCAACTACCGCAGCGAGGATCTGCGCGAGAGGGTCCGCGCGTTCACCGCAGGCGAGGGGGTAAACGTGGTGTGCGAGAACATCGGCGACCCGGAGCTCTGGGACGCCGCCTTCGACAGCATGGCCCAGCGCGGCAGGCTGGTCACCATGGGCGCGCATGGCGGCGGCCGGGTCGCGCTCGACATCCGCAAGCTCTACGGCCGGCGGCTGCGGGTGATCGGATCGGCCGGGGTGACGGGGCGGAACGTCGACGACGCGCTCGCCGCGGCGGCGCGAGGCGGGCTCACGGCGCTGATCGACTCGATCCACCCGCTGGAGGAGGCCGCGGCGCAGCACCGCCGGTTGGAAGAATCGGGCTCGGTCGTCGGCAAGGTGATCCTCGATCCCACCCTGGCGGCGTAGGAGATACGCATGTCCGTCGAACCCCTCCTCCCGGTCTCCCTCGGCAACGGCCGGGTCGACTACGCGCCGGGGATGCGCGCCGGGTCCTGGGTGTTCGCGAGCGGCCACATGGCGCAGGATTACGGTCGGGGCATCGCCGCCTCGGTGCTGCGCGAAGCCGCGCCCAACGCCGCCGGGCCCGGATCGGCCCGCGAGGCGGCGCGCGTGTTCGACAATGTCGAGGCGGTGCTCGCCGCCGGCGGGTCCGCGCTCGACCGCGTCGTTCGCACCGACCAGTACTACACCACCGTCGCCATGGTGCCGCCCTACCAGGCCGAGCGGCGTCGTCGCTTCGGCGCCCTGATCCCGCCCAGCACGTCGATCGTCCAGCAGGGGCTGCTGCTGCCGGGCGCCGCGCTCGACCTCCAGGTCATCGCCGTCGCCGCGGACGGCCCGCCGGTCGAGCATATCGACCACGCGACCCTGAGCGGCCAGCCGAGCTCGGGCTACTCGGCGGCGCTGACGGCGGGCGAGTTCGTCTTCGTGCCCGGAAACACGGCGACGGCGGTGGCCGGCGAAGAGGCGCGCAACGGCGTCGCCGCCGAAGCCCTGATCAAGGAGGGCCAGCTCTGGGGCGGCGAACGGCTCCGGCTGGAGGCCGGGTTCATCATCGAGCGCCGGCTGCTGCCCTCGCTCGACCTCGCGGGGCTCGGCCCGGCGGATGTCGTCAAGGCTCAGATCTATCTCACCGATCCCGAGGACTGCGCGGTCGTCCAGGACGTCTGGGCGGCGCATTTCGGCGCCGGAGCCGCGCTGTCGGTAGTCCCCTGCATCCCGCGCGGCCTGGTGATCGAGGACGGCAGGATCGAGATCAACATCCTCGCCCACCGCAACGGCGCGGCGGCCAAGACGGTGGTCGAGGCGGGCGTGGCGACCACCTTCGCCGACCAGGCGGAGGCGGTGCGCTGCGGCGACCTCGTGTTCGTCTCGGCGCTGATGGCGGCGGACGGGGAGGGGCCGCTCGCCGCGCCCGATCCGCGCCAGCCTCATTTCGGCGATCCCGCGGGCGAGCAGGCGGACGCGATCCTGGACGCGGCGGAGCGGATCTGCGCGGCGGCCGGCACGGCGCTGGAGAACGTCGTGCGGGTGCAGCAGTTCCACACCGACCTCGCCGATTTCCATGCCGTGCACCAGGCCTGGCGGCGCCGCCTCCCCGGCCGGCCGATCCCGTTCTCGGCGGTCGAGGTGCCGGGGCCCCTTCCGGTTCCCGGCTGTTCGGTGATGATGGATCTCTGGGTCTACGCAGCCTGACAACAAGGGAGGGCGTCGATGCGCCTCGCCGTACCGGATCTGATCTCGAACTCCTATTTCCCGTCGGTCTCCGCGGTCGAGCTCGGCGATTTCGCCGAACAGGGGCTCGACGTGAGCCACGAGCTGATCTTCCCCGTCGACAAGTGCTACCGGGCGCTGCGCGACGGCGAGGTCGATTTGATCGGCGGGTCGGCGCACGCGGTGCTGTCGGCCTTCCCCCGCTGGGAGGGGGCGAAGCTGCTCTGTTCGCTCTCCCAGGGGATGTACTGGTTCCTCGTCATGCGCGCCGACGAGGGCCATGCGCGCGGCGACCTCGGCGCGGTCAGGGGGAAGAAGATCGGCGCCGCGCCCTGGGTCGATATCGGCCTCAAGCGGATGCTGCGGGAGGGCGGGATCGACATCGAGCGCGACGGGGTCGACATCGCGCCGGTGCCGGGCACCACCGGACCGCGCGTGAGCTTCGGGGTGACCGCGGCGAAGGCGCTGGAGGACGGGCTGCTCGACGGGTTCTGGGCCAACGGGATGGGGGCCGAGATCGCGGTCACGCGGGGCGTCGGCACCGTGGTGGCCGACGTGCGCCGGGGCGACGGCCCGAAACCCGCCTTCAACTACACCCAGCCGGTGCTGGTCGCGACCGAACGGCTGGTCGCCGAGCGCCCCGACGATGCCGCCGCCGCGGTGCGCGCCATCGTCTCCACCCAGCAGAAGCTCAAGCAGGATGTCGGGCGCGCGACCGCGATCGGCGAGACGCTGTTCGCGCCCGACGAGGCGAAGCTGATCGCCCGGGTGGTCGAGCGCGACCTGCCGTTCTACGACCCGGCGATCGGCGAAGGCCTGGTCGAGGGCATGATCGCGTTCGCCCGCGACATGGGCATCCTCGACCGCGCGGTCGCTTACGACCGGGTGGTGGCGACCGAGTTCAGCGAGCTCTGGGCCTGAGCTACTTCACCGGCGAGAAGTCGGCGGCGAAGCAGATCTTGCATTCCTGGGTCAGGATCGGGTCGGGCCCGCCGCTGACATTCGCGGGCGGCCAGATGCCTTTCTCCCTGGCTTCGCTGCGCACCTCGCGGCGGTGCTCGAGGCTCTCATAGCCCCAGATGTGGACGAACTTGTTGAGCGCGCCGCATTCGGTGACCATCGCCATGACCAGCGGCGACATCGCGACCCGTTTTTCGATCGCCGACGACCAGTTCTCGACCAGCGCCGCCTGCCCGCCGGGGCGCATGGTGTATTCGCGCCATTCGAAGACCGGCCCGAGCTCGCCGCTACCCATCGTCGGGGTGAAGGAGAGCGGCGTGAAGATCTCCGACTGCATGGTCTCCTGCAAATGTGCCACCTTGGGCGGCCAGTTCGGGTCCTTCATGGCCACGCCGCGAATCCGTTCGCGCTCGCCCATATCGGCATAGGGCCAGATATGGATGACCTGGTTGAGCGGGCCGATCTCGGTATAGAGCATCGCGCTGATCTGCGAGTGCTCGCTGCGCGTCCGGTAGCCTTCCGCGAAGGCGTCGAGGAAATCGGGCACCTTGCCGCGCGAGATGCGGTAGCTCCTGGCTTCGTAGATCATCACCGGTCCCTTTCCGTTCGGTGTCAGATGAGGCTGTTGCCGGCGAACCGCCGGCGCCACAGCGGGATCGCATCGGGGTTGACGACGTTGTCGGGGATCTCGCCGCGGATCGCGGCGAAGATCGCCTTCTCGACCCAGGGCACCGCCATCCGCAGGCCGGTGCCGACATTGTTGGAGACCATGTGCGGCGACAGCAGCACCTTGTCGCCGAGCCCGAGCAGCGGGGTCTGCGGGTCGGGCGGCTCTTCCGGCAGCACGTCGAGCGCGGCGGCGGCGAGCCGGTCCGATTGCAGCGCGTCGAACAGCGCGTCGATGTCGACGATCGGGCCGCGCGCGGTGTTGACCAGAATTGCGCCGGGCTTCATCAGCGCGAGCTCGCGCGCCCCCATCAGCCTCGCGGTCTCCGGGGTGAGGTTGCAGTGGATCGTCACCACGTCGGCTTCCGACAGCAGCGTGTCCAGCGGCGTGCGGCGGACGTTGTGGGTGGCGAACCGGGCGTCTTCGACATGGGGGTCGTGGCCCAGGAGGCGCACCCGCCACGGCGCCAGCAGGTCGGCGACGCGCGAGCCGATGCGCCCCAGCCCGACGATGCCGACCGCGATTCCGGGGTAGTCGTCGATCTGCCGCGCGCCGAGATAGGTGCCCATCAGCGACGGGTCGCGCCAGCGCCCCTCCTTCACGCTGCGGTCGCGCTCGCGCACCTTCTTGAGCAGCGCCAGGACGAAGGTGACCGCCCCTTCCGCGACCCCGCCCCAGTTGCTCTCCGTCGGGCTGTTGACGACCAGGATGCCGAGCTCGGTCGCCGCCGCCTCGTCGACATTGTCGTAGCCCACCGAGTACTTGGCGATCAGCCGCAGCCCGGGCGCGGATTCGAGGGTGCGGCGGGTCAGCGCGTTGAGCCGGTTGGCGACCCCGGCGGCAGCGACCGTGGAGGGGGCGAAGACCAGCTCGGTCGTGTCGCCCGACCGGTTCGCCGTCTGCGACCACGGCTCGTCGGGGATCTCGACGTCCAGACCCGCCGCGCGCAGGCGCTCATAGGACCCGCCGGCCGCGTCGACGGCCGCGTAGATGTGGACTTTGGGCTGCACGGCTGGCCTGGTCCCGGCGGTCGACGCTACGACTCGTCCGGGATGTCGGAGACGTGGGCGGAGACGATCCGCCAGCCTTCCTCCATGCGGACCCAGCACTGGCTCTGGCGGCCGACGATGCCGCCCGCCCGCGTCGCCTCGGTATCGGCCATCGCGAAATCCCGGCCGAAGGTCTTGATCACCGTGTTGCGCAGCACCCGCTCGACGCCCGGGATATTCCGGTTGCGGCGAAACTGGTCGATCGCGCGGTGGCCGAGCAGCGTCCCGTTGGGGCCGTAGCGCAGCGTGAGCGGGCTGTCCCAGAACAGCTCCGCCAGCGTGTCGAGGTCGTTCGAGCCGAGCGCCTTCTCGTAACGCTCGAACGCCGCCGTCACCTCCGCCACCACCTCGGGGATGTTGACCTCCCGCATCTCAGCCACGACGCCCCTCCGCCTCTGCCGGCCCGGCGCAAGGATGTCGCGGCAGCCCCGCCAGTTCAACCGGGCGGTCGCTTGTCAGGGCGGCGCCACGGCTTCATGCTCCACGCCGCATCGGAATCGGGGATCGGCGGGGCGGTGGAAGAGCAGACTCTGAGAGGCTTCATCGACAAGGTGGAGAAGGCGGCGCCGGAGGAAATCCTGCGCGTCGCCGAGCCGGTTCGCCGCGAGCTCGACATCACGTCTGCCGTCTTCGAGCTCGAACGCGCCGGGCGCAGCCCGGTGGTGGTCTTCGAGAACGTCGAGGGCTTTGACATGCCGGTCGTCACCAACGTGGCCGGCAACCGGAAGCTGCTCGGGCTCGCCCTCGGCGTCGCGCCGGAGGATCTGCCGGGCGCCTATCGCGAGCGCTGCCAGAACTACCTGGCGGTGGAGCGCGTGGCGGACGCGCCGTGGCAGGAGGTGGTGCTCGAAGGCGACGCGGTGGACCTCACCAGGCTGCCCATCCCGCTCCATTTCGGGGTGGACGCCGCGCCCTACATCACCGCCGGGCAGATCGCCGCGCGCGATCCCGAGACCGGAATCGACACCACCGGGTTCCACCGCCTGATGCTGCGCGGCCGCGACCGGCTCGGGCTGTCGCTCCACTCGCGGCGCCGCATGTACGAGTACCACCGCCGCGCGGAGGAGCGCGGGCAGGATCTGCCGGCCGCCATCACGCTGGGCATCCACCCGGTGCATTACATGGGCTCGATGGCCTATCACTACCCGCCCGGCGTGCGGAAGGTGGAGATCGTCGGCGCCCTGTTCGGCGCGCCCTACCGCGTCGCAAGCTGCGGGACGGCCGAGCTCGACATTCCCTGGGGGGCGGAGATCGTCATCGAGGGCAGCATCCTCGCCGGCGTCCACGAGCCCGAGGGCCCGTTCGGCGAGTTCACCGGATACGCCTCCTACCGCTCGACCGAGAACGTGTTCGTCGCCGAGCGGATCCAGATGCGCGGCGACGCGATGTTCCATTCGGTCGCCTCGGGCACCGCCGCGGACCACATCCTGATTTCCAGCATCTCGCGCGAGGCGGAGATCCTGAACGCGCTTCGCCGCAACCTCCCCAACGTGCGCGCGGTGCACGTGCCGACGACCACCGTCGGCGCGCTGATGGCCATCGTCTCGATGAAGAAGACCGCCGAGGGCCAGCCGCGCCAGGCGATCATGAGCGCGCTCGGGACCGAGTTCTACGTCAAATGCGTCGTCGTGGTGGACGACGATGTCGACGTCTTCGATCTCTCCGACGTGATGTGGGCGGTGATCACGCGGACCCGGGCGGAGAGCGACGTGATCTACATCCCGGGCGCGATGGGCGCGATCCTCGACCCGACCTCCGACCCGGAAGACCACACCGTCACCAAGGTCGGGATCGACGCGACCAAGCCGTCGGGGCGCGACTTCGCGGAGAGGCTGACCATCGCCGACGAGCAGCGCGCCCGGGTGCGCAAAATTCTCGCGCGCGCCGGCATGCGCATCTGACCCCGCGCGAGTCCCCCCCGGCTTGCACCCACAAGCGGCGCAAGCCATCCTCGCTGGTTCCGGACCCCGCAAGAGGACAAGTCGTGCGTGCCAGGTTCAAGTCGCGGACGGACGCCAGGACCGTCCCCATCGTCCCGATCGAGAAGGATGTCTTCGACGCCTGGCTCGCGGACCAGCCGGCCGCCACCCGCATCTGGGTGGAGAGCACCGGCTTCAAGGCCGCGCCGCGCAGCCTGAGCCTCGTCGCGGGCGAGGACGGCGCGCTCGGCAGCGTCCTGTTCGGGGTCGAGACGCATGACGATTTCTGGGCCTATGCCGACCTTCCCGGAAGGCTGCCCGCCGGCAGCTACCGGATCGACGCGCGGATGGAGCGCGCGGCCGCGACCGGGGCGGCGCTCGGCTGGGCGCTCGGCTGCTACGCCTACGACCGCTACGCCGCCAAACGCTCGGCGCCGGTGCCGGCGCTGGTCTGGCCGGCCGGCGCCGACCGCGCCCATGTGCGCAGCGCGGCGGAGGCGACGACCACGATTCGCGATCTGATCAACACCCCGGCCAGCGATATGGGCCCGGCCGAGCTCGCCGCCTCGGTCCGCCGCGTCGGCGAGGCGAAGGGCGCGGAGGTCGCCGAGATCAAGGGCGCCGCGCTGCTCCGCCGGGGCTATCCGACGATCCACGCGGTGGGGCGGGCGAGCGCCAACGCGCCCCGGCTCGTCGATCTGCGCTGGGGCCGCGCCGACGCGCCCAGGGTGACGCTGGTCGGCAAGGGGGTGTGTTTCGATTCCGGCGGCCTCGACATCAAGCCCGCACGGGGCATGCTGCGCATGAAGAAGGACATGGGCGGCGCGGCGCACATGCTGGGGCTCGCCGAGATGATCATGGCGGCCGGCCTCGATGTCAGGTTGCGCGTGCTGGTTCCCGCCGTGGAGAACAGCGTTTCGGGCAACGCGCTGCGCCCGCTCGACGTCGTCAGGACGCGCAGCGGGATCGCCGTCGAGGTCGGCAATACCGACGCCGAAGGCCGGCTCATCCTGTGCGACGCCATCACCGAGGCGGAGAGCGAGGGGCCGGACCTGCTGGTCGATTGCGCCACGCTGACCGGCGCGGCGAGGGTCGCGCTGGGGCCGGAGCTGCCGGCCTTCTTCTGCAACGACGACGGGCTCGCCGGCGAGCTGTCGAGCGCCGGTGAGACGGTCTCCGATCCGCTCTGGCGCCTGCCGCTGTGGCGGCCCTACCGGCGGATGCTGGACAGCAAGACCGCCGACATCAACAACGTGTCGGATGGCGGCATGGCCGGTGCGATCACCGCGGCGCTCTATTTGCAGGAGTTCGTGAACGGGACCACGCCGTGGATCCATCTCGACATCATGGCGTGGAACCTCACCGCCCGTCCCGGCCGCCCGGTCGGCGGCGAGGCGCAGGGCATGCGCGCGCTCTTCGCCCTGATCGAATCCCGCTTCGGCAGGAAGGCGGGGACGGGCTGACCGGTCAGGTCGCCACCGCGTCGGTCTCGACCGCCTCGATGTCGAAGGCGGCGGCGATCAGCGCCCTGGTATAGGGCTCGGCCGGGGTCTCGAAGATGCGCTGCGTGCTGCCCTGCTCCACGACGCGGCCGTGGCGCATGACGATCACCTCGTCGGCCAGCGCGCGGACCACCTTGAGATCGTGGCTGATGAACAGATAGGCGAGCCCGTGGCGCTCCTGCAGCGCGCGCAGGAGGTCGACGATCTGCGCCTGGATCGACATGTCGAGCGCCGATGTCGGCTCGTCCAGCACGATGAAGCGCGGCTTGAGCGCGATGGCCCGGGCGATGGCGATCCTCTGGCGCTGCCCGCCGGAGAATTCGTGCGGATAGCGGTCCTGGGAAGCGGGATCGAGCCCGACCTCGGCGAGCGCCTCGGCGATCGACGCCCGGCGCTCGCCGTAATCGCCCGCCATGCCGTGGACGACCAGGCCTTCCTCGATGATCTGGCCGACCGAGAACCGCGGCGACAGCGAGCTGTACGGGTCCTGGAAGACGATCTGCATCTCGCGCCGGAGCGGGCGGAGCTCGGACCAGCCCATGCCGCTGATGTCGCGCCCCTGGAAGCGGATCGGCCCGATGCTCTTCTCGAGCCGGAGCAGCCCGAGGGCGAGCGTCGTCTTGCCCGACCCGCTCTCGCCGACGACCCCGAGCGTGCGGCCCTCGCGCACCGCGACCGAGACCCCGTCCACCGCCTTGATGTGGCCGACGACGCGGCGAAGGATGCCGCGCTTGACCGGGAACCACACCTTCAGGTCGTCGGCCGTCATCACCGCCCTGGCCTCGCCGTCGTCGGCGACCGGCCTGCCCTTCGGCTCGGCGGCCAGCAAATGGCGGGTATAGCTGTGCCGCGGGTTCTCGAAGATCTCCGCGGTCGGGCCGGTCTCGACGATCTCGCCCTCGGTCATCACCGCGACGCGGTGCGCCACCTTGCGGACGATCCCGATGTCGTGGGTGATCAGCAGGATCGCCATGCCGCGCTCGCGTTGCAAATCGGCGAGCAGCTTGAGGATCTGCGCCTGGATGGTGACGTCGAGCGCCGTGGTCGGCTCGTCGGCGATCAGCAGCTCGGGATCGTTGGCCAGCGCCATCGCGATCATCACCCGCTGGCGCTGCCCGCCCGAGAGCTGGTGGGGGTAGGCGTGCAGCCGGCTCTCCGCCTCCGGCAGTCCGACCTGGTTCAACAAATCGACGATCCGCGAGCGCGCCTCCGCCGGAGGGAGCCCCTTGTGGATCTTGAGGATCTCGCCGATCTGCTTCTCGATCGTGTGCAGCGGGTTCAGCGAGGTCATCGGCTCCTGGAAGATCATCGCGATCCGGTTGCCGCGGACGCTCCGCAGCACCGGCTCGGGACAGCCGATCAGCTCCTCCCCGGCGAAGCGGATGCTGCCGCCCGGGTGACGGGCGAGCGGGTAGGGCAGGAGCTGGAGGATCGACAGCGCCGAGACCGACTTGCCCGAGCCGCTCTCGCCCACCAGGGCGAAGGTCTCGCCGCGGCCGATGGCGAAGGAGATGTTGCGGACCGCGCGGACCTCGCGCTCGCCCGAGCCGAAGGACACCGAGAGGTCGTCTGCCGTGAGCAGGGTCTGGTCCATCGCCCGGCCTACTCGTTCACCGTCTTGCGCGGGTCGAAGGCGTCGCGCACCCCCTCGCCGACGAAGATCAGCAGCGACAGCGTGACGATGATCGTCAGGCTCGCGGTGACCGCGAGCCACGGCGCCTGGAGGTTGGCCTTGCCCTGCGCCAGCAGCTCGCCCAGCGAGGGCGAGCCGGGCGGCAGTCCGAAGCCGAGGAAATCGAGCGCGGTCAGGCTGGTGATCGAGCCGGTCAGGATGATCGGCAGGAAGGTCAGCGTGGCCACCATCGCGTTGGGCAGCACGTGCCGGCGCATGATGGTGAGGTTGCTCACCCCGAGCGCGCGCGCCGCCCGGACATAGTCGAAATTGCGCGCGCGCAGGAATTCCGCCCGCACCACGCCTTCGAGCGCGGTCCAGCCGAACAGAACCATGATGCCGAGCAGCCACCAGAAATTGGGGGTCACGATGCTGGCCAGGATGATCAGCAGGAACAGCGTGGGCAGCCCCTGCCAGACCTCGATGAAGCGCTGGAAGGCGAGATCGGTCCAGCCGCCGAAATAGCCTTGCGCCGCGCCCACCGCCACGCCGATGATCGACCCCAGCACGGTGAGCGAGATGCCGAACAGGACGGAGATGCGGAAGCCGTAGATCGCGCGCGCCAGCACGTCGCGCGCCTGGTCGTCGGTGCCGAGCCAGTTGTCGTCCGACGGCGGCGACGGCGCGGGGACCTTGAGGTCGTAATTCACCGTGCGGTAGCTGTAGGGAATCAGCGGCCAGACCATCCAGCCGTCCCTGTCGCGGATGAGCTGCTGGACGTCGGGTTCGCGGTACTCCGCCTCGGTCTCGAAATCGCCGCCGAAATCGGTCTCCGGGTAGGCCGCGAAGACCGGGAAGTAGTAGCCCCCGTCGTACTGGATCAGCAGCGGCTTGTCGTTGGCGAGGAACTCGGCCGGCAGGGTGAGCGCGAACAGCACGAGAAATACCCAGAGCGAGACGAAGGCGCGGCGGTTGTTGCGGAAATTCCTCAGCCGCCGCCTCGTGAGCGGCGTCAGCCGCACGCCGAAGACCCGGTTTGCGCCGCCGTCAGCCACCGCGCACCTCGAAATCGATGCGCGGGTCGACGATCGTGTAGGTGAGGTCGCCGACCAGCCGCAGGACCAGCCCGAGCAGGGTGAAGAAATAGGTGGTCGCGAAGACGATCGGGTAGTCGCGCTTGATCAGCGCCTCGAAGCCGAGCAGGCCGAGCCCGTCGAGCGAGAAGATCACCTCGATCAGCAGCGAGCCGGTGAACAGGATGCCGACGAAGACCCCGGGGAAGCTCGCAATCACGATCAGCATCGCGTTGCGGAACACGTGGCCGTAGAGCACGCGGCGCTCGGTCAGCCCCTTGGCCCGGGCGGTCAGCACGTATTGCATGTTGATCTGGTCGAGATAGGAATTCTTGGTCAGCAGGGTGAGCGCGAGAAAGCCGCCGGCCACCAGCGAGACCAGCGGCAAGGCGAGGTGCCAAAAATAGTCGGCGAGCTGGCCGAAGAAGCCGAGCTCGTCGAAATTCTCCGAGGTCAGGCCGCGCAGCGGGAACCAGTCGAGGAAGCTGCCGCCGGCGAAGAAGACGATCAGCAGCACCGCCAGCACGAAGGACGGCGTGGCGAAGCCGATGGTCATGACGATCGTCGTCCACAAATCGAAGCGGGTCCCGTCCTTCACCGCCTTGCGGATGCCGAGCGGGATGCAGACCAGATAGAGGATCAGCGTCGACCACAGCCCGAGCGAGATCGAGACCGGCATCTTCTCCAGCACCAGCTTGACCACCGTCTCGTCGCGGAAATAGCTGGTGCCGAAGTCGAAGGTGACGAAGTTCCCCATCATCAGCGCGAACCGCTCGTGCATCGGCTTGTCGAAGCCGAACTGCTGTTCGAGCTGGGCGATGAACTCGGGGTCGAGCCCGCGCGCGCCGCGATACTTGCTGGTCACCGCCGAGGACGCCGCGTCGGCCTGCGCGGCGGAGGGCGAGGCGCCGGTCTCGCTGCCCCCGCCCCCGCCGAAGCGGCTGGTCGGCGCGACGCTGGTGCCGGTCACCTGGGCGATGATCTGCTCGACCGGCCCGCCCGGCGCGACCTGGATGATCAGGAAGTTGATGACCATGATCCCGACCAGCGTCGGGATCATCAGCAGCAGCCGCCGGACGATATAGCTCAGCATCCCGAGAGGCGTCCGCCGGACCCTGCCGTCACGGGCCGGGCGGGGCCTTCCCCGCCGCGATCATCGCCGCCTTCTCCGGGCTGTACCACCAGGTGTCGACCACGCCGCGGGCGAAGCGGGGCTTGGTCGCCGGGCGGTCGAACTTGTTCCAGTAGGCGATGTGGTGCACGCCCTTGAACCATTGCGGCACGGTGTAGCTGTTCCACATCAGCACGCGGTCGAGCGCGTGCACGGCGGTGGTCAGTTCCGGGCGCGAGCGCGCGCCGATGACCTTTTCGACCAGCGCATCGACGGCCGGGTCGTCGATGCCGCCGACATTGAACGACCCGGGCACGCCGGCGCTCGCCGAGCCGAAGAAGTTGCGCTGTTCGAGCCCCGGGGTCAGCGGCTGGATAAAGCGCTGGATGACGACGTCGAAGTCGTGCGTGTCGGTGCGGTACTTGAAGTTCGCCGCGTCGGCGATGCGGATCGTCGCCTCGATTCCCAGACGCCTGAGATTGGCGATGTAAGGCGAGACGATCCGCGCGAACGAAGCCTCCAGCAGCAGGAACTCGATCGTCATGGGCGCGCCCGAAGGATCCCGCAGCACACCGTCGACGACCCGGTATCCGGCCTCGCGCAGCAGACCCGCGGCCTTGCGCAGTTCGCGCCGGATCTTGCCGCTGCCGTCCGTCACGCTGGCCGCGTAGGGCCGGGCGAAGACCTCTTCGGGGATCTTGCCCCGGAACGGCTCGAGAAGGGCGAGCTCCGCCTCGCTGGGCGGCGCGTGGGCGGCGAGCGGGGAATTCTCGAACATCGAGTTGGTCCGCTCGTAGAGCCCGAAGAACAGGTTCTTGTTGGTCCACTCGAAATCGAAGGCGAGGTCGAGCGCGCGCCGCACGCGGCGGTCCTTGAACTTGTCGCGCCTGAGGTTGAAGAAGAATGCCTGCACGCCGGACGGGGTCTCGTCGGGCAGCGTCTCGCGCACCATGAGCCGCTTGCGCACCGGCGGCTTGTCGTACTGGGTTACCCAGCTCCGGGAGGTGAACTCCTCGCGGAAATCGTACTGGCCGGCGAAGATCGCCTCGAAGGCGATGTCGCGGTCGCGGTAGTAGTCGACCTTGATCCGGTCGAAATTGTAGCGCCCGCGATTGACCGGCAGGTCGCGCGCCCAGTAGCCGGTCACCCGCTCATAGGTCACCGACCGTCCGGGCTCCGCCCGGGCGACGCGGTAGGGCCCGCTGGAGAGCGGCGGGGTGAAGGTCGTCCGGTCGAACGCGACGGTGGCGTAGTACGCCTTCGACAGCACCGGCAGCGCCGCGAGCTGGACCGGAAGGTCGCGGTGCCGCCCGGGCTTGAAGGCGAACCGGACCTTGTGGCGGTCGACGACCTCCACCCCGGCCACGTCGCGGAACAGGATGCGGAACTGCGGATGGCCCTTCTCCACCAGGGTCCGATAGGTGAAGGCGACGTCGTCGGCCGTGACCGGCGTGCCGTCGTGGAACCGGGCCTCGGGCCTGAGCCGGAAGGCGACCCAGCCGCCCGCCTCGGGGAGCTCGACCGCCTCGGCGATCAGGCCGTAGAGCGCATCCGGCTCGTCGAAGGCGCGCGCCATCAGCGTGTCGAACAGGAGCGCGTTCCACGCCTCCTTGCGGCCCTTGAGGATGAAGGGGTTGAGGGTCTCGAAGGTGTCGAGCCCCCACAGCCTGAGCGTCCCGCCCTTGGGCGCGTCCGGGTTGACGTAGTCGAAATGGGCGAACTCCGCGCCGTATTTGAGGTCGCCGAACACCGAGACGCCGTGGCTGACCTTGACCGTCCCGGCGGGCGCCTGGGACGCCAGCAGGGCCAGCAGCAGCGCGCCGGCGTGGCGGAGCAACGCCGTCCTCACCGCGCGCGCCCCAGCCTGCGCTTGCGCTCTTCGAGGCTCCCCGCCTTGTCCGCATCGACCCACCAGCTCATCAGGTCGTTGCCGAATTTGGGGCTCTTGGCCGGCTTGCCGAACTTGTCCCAATAGGCGATCCGGTCGAAGCGGATATGCCATTGCGGGATGACGTAGTGGTTCCACAGCAGCACGCGGTCGAGCGCGCGCGTCGCGGCGACCAGCCGGGCGCGGTCGGGCGCGACGATCAGCTTTTCGATCAGCGCGTCGACCACCGGGTTCCGGATGCCGACGAGGTTGCGGCTGCCCTGGCGGCCGGCGGCGTCCGAGCTCCAGAAGTCGCGCTGCTCGTTGCCCGGCGAATCGGACTGGCCCCAGCTCGCGACCACCATGTCGAAGTCGAAGGCGTTCAGGCGGTTGATGTATTGCGACGAATCGACCACCCGGATGCGGCTCTCGATGCCGAGCCGCTTGAGGTTGCGGATGAACGGGGCGACCACGCGTTCGAAGAGCGGGCTGACCAGCAGGAACTCGATCTCCATCCGCTCCCCCGTCGCCGCATGGATCAGCCGGCCGTCCTCGATCGTCCAGGACGCGGCCTTGAGCAGGCGGACGGCGCGGCGCAGGTTGCGCCGGACATTGCCCGACCCGTCGGTCTCGGGCGGCTCGAACGCCCTGGTGAAGACGGAATCGGGGACCTGGCCGCGGAACGGTTCGAGCAACGCCTTCTCGGCATCTCCGGGCGGCCCGGCGGAGGCGAGCTCGGAATTGGAGAAGAAGCTCGTCGTCCGGCTGTACTGGCCATGGAACAGGTTCCGGTTCGACCAGTTGAAATCGAAGGCGAGCCCGATCGCCTCGCGCACCCGGATGTCGCGGAACTTCGCCCGCCTGAGGTTGAAGGCGAAGGACTGCATCCCGGTGGGCCGCGAATGGCGCAGCTGCTCGGCATGCACCAGACCCGCCTCGGCCGCGGGGAATTTGTAGCCGGTCGCCCAGTCCTTCGACGAGTTTTCCGAGCGGTAGTCGTACTCGTTCGCCTTGAAGGCTTCGAGCGCGACCGTCTGGTCGCGGTAATAGTCGATCCGGATGCGGTCGAAATTGTTCATGCCGAGATTGATCGGCAGGCCTTCGCCCCAGTAGTCCTTCACCCGTTCGAACTCGACGAACCGCCCCGGCTCGAAGCGGGCGATCCGGTAGGGCCCGCTGCCGAGCGGCGGCTCCAGCGTCGTCTGGTCGAAGGCGCGGCCCTCCCAGTAATGCCTCGGCAGGACCGGCAGCTGGCCGGTGATCTGCGGCAGCTCGCGGTTGGGCGGCCCGGTGAAATGGAACTTGACCCGGTGCCGGCCGAGTCGTTCGGCCTTGACGATGTTGCGGTAGTAGTAGCGGTAGAAGGGCTGGCCCTTCTCGCTGAGGGCGTTGAAGCTGAAGATGACGTCGTCCGCCGTCACCGGCTTTCCGTCGTGGAAGCGCGCCTCGGGCCGAAGATTGTAGATCACGTAGGAGAGGTCGTCGGGCACCTCGACGGTCTCGGCGACCAGCCCGTACTCGGCCGAAATCTCGTCGCGCGGCGACGTCATCAGGGTATCGACGACGAAGGCGAGGCTCGCGGAATCGCCCTTGACGATATAGGGGTTGAAGCTGTCGAACGAGCCGATCGCGTGCAGCTTGATCGTGCCGCCCTTGGGCGCGTGCGGATCGACGTAGCCGCGATGCGCGAAATCGGCGGGGTATCCGAGCTTGCCCACCAGGGTGAGGCCGTGGCGCTTGACGGCTTCGGCAGCGGCGGACCCGCCGCCGAGGACAAGCGCGGCAACGGCAAGGATCCCGGCTGCCCGGGCTCCGGCGCTCTGGAAACTCTTCATGCCTCCCCTCCGGGCGGTGTCCGCGCGGAATGCGATTCTGTGCGCAATGCCGGGCGCGTTCAAGCGCGCCCATGACGCCCTAGTTGGTGCCGCCGGCGAGCAATTCCAAGGCTTCTTCGTGAATCCGGGGATCGCCGGCCGCGATCACCCGGCCGTCCGAGCGGGGGCCGAGCGCCTCGCCCCGCCAGTCGGTGATGCGTCCGCCGGCGCCCTCGACCACCGGGACCAGCGCGCAGAAATCGTAGGTCTTGAGCCCGGCCTCCACCACGAGGTCGATATGGCCCGAGGCGAGCAACCCGTAGGCGTAGCAGTCCCCGCCATAGCCCGTGCTCCGCACGCTGCGGGAAAGGCGGCCGAAGGCGTCCCGGTCGGCACCCTGGAAGAGCTCCGGCGACGTCGTGTTGAGGATGGCGCGGGCGATATCGGCACAGCCCCGCGTGGCGACGGCCTGGCCGCAAAACCGCGACCCGGCCCCGGCCGCGCCGACCCAGCGTTCGCCGAGGACCGGCTGGTCGACGATGCCGAGGACGGGCCTGGCGTCCCGGAGCAGCGCGATCAGCGTGCCGAATATGGGCTTGCCGGCGACGAACGCCCTGGTGCCGTCGATCGGGTCCAGCACCCAGACTTCGGGGGAATCCGGACGCTCGTTGCCGAATTCCTCGCCGACGATGCCGTGCCGGGGGTAGCGGTCTGCGATCATCGCCCGCATCGCCCGCTCGGCCTCGCGGTCGGCGACCGTGACCGGCGAGGCATCGGGCTTGTCCTCGACCGCGAACGGCGTCCTGAAATGTCCGCGGATTATCCCGCCGCTGGCGTCCGCGAGCGCGTGAGCGAAGTCGATATAGGCCTGCGGGCAGGCGGTGGGCATCGTGCGCCGCTAGGGAAGCGGTGCGGGGGAATCGCTCAACGTCCGCAGATAGGCGATCACGGCGGCTCGGTCCCTCGCCTTCTTGAGCCCGGCGAAGGCCATCTTGGTGCCCGGCAGCCAGGCCTTGGGCTTGGCGAGGAAGGCGCCGAGATTGTCGTAGCTCCACGTCCCGCCCTTGGCCAGCATCGCCTTGGAGTAGGAGAAGCCGGTCCGCTTGCCCGACTCCGAATTCACCACATCCCACAGGTTGGGGCCGATCTTGTTCTTGCCGCCCTTTGCCACCGTGTGACAGGCCTTGCATTTCTTGAAGACTTTCACGCCCCGGCCGGTGTCCGCGTCGGCCAGCAGGGAGGCGATCGGGACCGGCGGGGCGGCTTCGGCGGGCGCCTTGGCCTCCGGCTCCGGCGTCGCCAGGGCGGCGACCGCCACCTCGCCCGTGCCGCTGTCGCGCGGGTGGACGAGCGCGTTGCCGATCGTGCTGATCGCGACCAGCGCCAGGGCGAGCATCAATACCGCGCCTGCGATCTTGTTGGCGAGCATCTGCGACATGATTCGTCTTCCCTCGGACGGCCCGGCGCTCCTCCGTCTGCCGCAACGCCGGCGCAGGCGTCATTAGCAGAACCGGTTTCCCCTTTGCAAGCCGGCAGCGGGCCGGGCACGGCGGGCGGGCGGTTTGACAGGAGACCGGGCGAACTCGATACTCCGCCGCCGTCGCCGCGGCGCCGACCGAACGCCATGACCGGATCCAGCAAACCCCGCAACACCATCGCCTTCCAGGGCCTGCCGGGCGCCTATTCGGAGCTCGCCTGCCGGTCGATATTCCCCAAGATGGCGACCTTGCCCTCGGCCGCTTTCGAAGACGCCTTCGCGGCGGTGCGCGACGGGCAGGCCCGCTATGCGATGATCCCGATCGAGAACTCGGTCGCGGGCCGCGTCGCCGACATCCACCGCATAATGCCCGAATCCGAGCTGTTCATCGTCGCCGAGCACTTCGTGCGGGTGAACCATCACCTGCTGGCGCCGGTCGGCGCGACGCTCGAGACGATCCGCAGCGTGCACAGCCATGTCCACGCGCTGGGCCAGTGCCGCAAGCTGATCCGCAAGCTGAATGTCCGACCCGTGGTCCATGCCGACACCGCGGGCGCCGCCGCCGAGATCGCCGAACGCGGCGATCCCAGCGAGGCGGCGATCGGCTCGGCGCTCGCCGGCAAGGTCTACGGGCTCGCCTCGCTGGCCGCCAATATCGAGGATGCCGAACACAACACGACCCGGTTCCTGGTGCTCTCCAGGACGCCCCGCCGGCGCAGCAGAAACGACCTCACGCTGGTGACCACCTTCGTCTTCCAGGTGCGCAACGTGCCGGCGGCGCTCTACAAGGCGCTCGGCGGTTTCGCGACCAACGGGGTCAACATGACCAAGCTGGAGAGCTACATGATGGGCGGCGATTTCACCGCGACCCAGTTCTACGCCGACATCGAGGGCGACCCGCGCGACCGCAATGTCAGCCTGGCGATGGAGGAGCTCGCCTTCTTCTCGCACCGGGTGAAGGTGCTCGGCACCTACCCGGCCGACGCGTTCCGCGCCACCAACCGGCCGCTCGATCCGGACTGAGCGGGGTCGTCAGCGCTCGTATACCCAGTCGTTGATCAGCCGGCGCGCGATCGAGTCCGAACGCGCCCGGCGCACCAGCCCGGCGGCGCCCTGCCTGAGCTCTTCCCGCGTGAACCAGCGGGCATCCTCGAGCTCTTCCGGGTCGAAGGCGATCTCGCCCGACAGCGCATCGGCGGAGAACCCCAGCATCAGCGAGGCCGGGAAGGGCCAGGGCTGGGAGGAGTGGTAGCGGATATTGGCGACGTCGATCGCCACCTCCTCCTTCACCTCGCGGGCGACCGCCTCTTCGAGGCTCTCGCCGGGCTCGACGAAGCCGGCCAGCGCGGAGTACATGCCGTCCGGCCATTCCGCCTTGCGGCCGAGCACCGCGCGGTCGCCCTCGGCGATCAGCATGATGACCGCGGGGTCGGTGCGCGGGAAATGGGACACGCCGCAGGCGCGGTCGGTGCAGATGCGGAGATGGCCGGCCTCCCGGCTCTCCGTGGGCTGGCCGCAATTGCCGCAGAACCGGTGCCGTTCGTGCCAGTGCAGGATGCCCTTGGCGTAGGCCAGCAGCCCGCCCTGGTCGGGTGGCAGCAGCGCGCCGACGCTCCTCAAATCGACGAAGGTGCCGCGCCGTGCGAAGGGCGGGCGCGCTTCCGGGTCCTCGACATGGGACAGGTCGAAGGCGAAATGCGCCCGGCCGCCCTTGAGGCCCAGAAATACCGCATCCCGCCTCTCGTTGAGGAAAGGGCGGATTTCGCCGGGCTCGAAACAGACCGCGCGCGGCGTTTCGACGGACCGCACGAAGGGCCGGGAGCGCCACACCGCGAGCACGCAGGCCGCGTTGTCGAACCGGGCGTCCAGCCAGCCTTCGTCCGCCCGCCGTTCGGCATGGCGCTCCAGCCCGTAATCGGCGTAGTGGTTGGGCGCTCTCATCGCAGCACGGCAGGGTCCTTGCGCACGGCCGGCAAACTGCCACAGCGCTCCGTGGCACGCAATTTCGATCGCTGGTATAGTGGGTTGGGAGGCCGGTTGCGGACGGAGCGCTCGCCAACCCGGTCAGGTCCGGAAGGAAGCAGCCGTAACGAGAAGGCTCCGGGTCGCGTGCCGGCCTTCCGCTGTTTCGACCGGTCCCCATCGTGTGACATCGTCGGCAGGGCAGCACGGTTTGCGCGAGGCATGAACGGCTCATCGGAAACCCGGCCCTACCGGGTGCTCGCGCGCACCTACCGACCGAGCCGCTTCTCCGACCTCGTCGGCCAGGACGCGACGGTGCGGACGCTCGCCAACGCGATCTCCTCGGGCCGGCTGGCGCATGCCTTCATCCTGACCGGCATCCGCGGCGTCGGAAAGACCACCACCGCCCGGATCATCGCGCGGGCGCTGAACTGCGTCGGGGCCGACGGCGGCGGCGGGCCGACGCCAGAACCCTGCGGCACCTGCGAGCACTGCACGGCGATCGGCGAGGATCGCCATGTCGACGTGATCGAGATGGACGCGGCCAGCCGCACCGGGGTCGACGACATCCGCGAGCTGATCGAGGGGGTGCGCTACCGCCCGGTCTCGGCGCGTTTCAAGATCTACATCATCGACGAAGTGCACATGCTGTCGCGCAACGCCTTCAACGCGCTGCTGAAGACGCTCGAAGAGCCGCCCGAGCATGTGAAGTTCATTTTCGCCACGACCGAGATCCGCCGGGTTCCGGTGACCGTGCTGTCGCGCTGCCAGCGTTTCGACCTGCGCCGGGTCGACGGCGACACCCTGTTCGGGCATCTCGCGGCGGTCGCCGGGCGCGAGGGGGTCCAAGCCGCGGAGGATGCGCTGCGCCAGATCGTCCGCGCCGCCGAGGGCTCGGTGCGCGATGCGCTCTCGCTGCTCGACCAGGCGATCGCCCATGCCGCGGGGGGGCAGATCGACGGCGACCGGGTGCGCGCCATGCTCGGTCTCGCCGACCGCATGCGCACAGCGGATCTGCTGGAGGCGCTGGCAAGCGGGCGGATCGCGCCCGCTCTCGCCATATTCGATTCGCTTTACGAAGCGGGCGCCGATCCGATCGCGGTGCTCCAGGACCTGCTGGAGTTCACCCACTGGCTCACCCGGCTCAACGCGGCGCCCGGGGATACCCAGGCCGGCGGCGCGGTGTCCGATCTGGAGCTCGAGCGCGGCCGCGCGCTGGCCGCCGGTTTGACGATCCCCGTGCTGACGCGGTGCTGGCAGATCCTGCTCAAGGGGGCGTCGGAGACCCAGCTTGCGGCGGACCCGCGGCAGGCCGCGGAGATGGTGTTGATCCGGCTTGCCTACGCCGCCGACCTGCCGACCCCGGCGGAGATCGTCCGCGCGGTGGGCGGCGGGGCGCGGGGAGAGGCGCAACCGCCGGCGACGGCCGCGCGAGCGGAAGCGCCGGAAGCGGCGCAGCCGGTCCCGGAAGACTTCGAGGCGCTGGTGGAATTGTTCAAGAGCCGGAAGGAGATGGTGCTGCACGCCCATCTCGCCAACGACGTGGGTCTCGTCGACTACGCGCCCGGGCGGCTGCGCTACCGGCGCGGTCCGCACGCGCCCGAAGGGCTGGAAAGCCGGGTTCGCCGCGCTCTCGACGAGTGGACCGGGCGGCGTTGGTCGGTCGAGGCGGTCGACGGCCAGGACGCGGCCCCGAGCCTTCGCCAACAGGACGAGGAACGCGAGGCGATGGAGCACCGGCGGGCGCTCGACCATCCCGCGGTGCAGGCCGCGCTCGAAATGTTCCCGGGCGCCACGGTCGAGGGCGTGCGCAGCGTCGAAGCCGCCCCGATCCTCGGCGAAGCCCCGCAGGAGCCGCCGACCGAAGCCGATGACGATCCCGATGGCGAAGGGACACAGGGAGAACCGCCGCGATGAAGAATTTCGGCCAATTGATGAAACAGGCCCAGGAAATGCAGTCCAAGATCCAGGACATGCAGTCCCGGCTGGCGGAGATCGAGGTCACCGGGCAGTCCGGCGCCGGGCTCGTCACGGTGATCATGAACGCGCGCAACGAAGTCAGGCGCGTCAGCATCGATCCCTCGCTGTTCAACGCCGAGGACGCGTCCGTGGTCGAGGATCTGATCGTCGCCGCCTTCACCGACGCCAAGGGCAAGGCGGAGAGCAGGGCGGCGGAGGAAATGCAGAAGATCGCGGGCGGCCTCAACTTGCCGCCCGGCCTCAACCTGCCGTTCTGAGGGTCGCCGGCCCCGCGCCCGATGGCCCTCTCCGAAATCGACCGGCTGATCCAGCTCCTGGCCAAGCTTCCGGGTCTCGGCCCGCGCTCGGCGCGGCGCGCGGCGCTGCACCTGATCAAGCGGCGGGCCGGGTTGCTCGAACCGCTCGCCCAGGCGCTGGCCGCGGCCGCGCAATCGATCCGCCAATGCGGCGTTTGCGGCAATGTCGACACCGCCGATCCCTGCGCGATCTGTGCCCAGGAGGCGCGCGACGGCTCGGCGATCTGCGTCGTCGAGGACGTGGCGGATCTGTGGGCGCTGGAGCGCACGGCCGCCTTCGACGGGCGCTACCACGTGCTCGGCGGCACGCTGTCGGCGCTCGACGGGCGCGGACCGGACGAGCTCAACATCGATGCGCTGGTGCGGCGCGCCGGCGAAGAGACGGTGCGCGAGGTGATCCTCGCCACCTCGGCGACGGTCGAGGGACAGACCACGGCGCATTACCTGACCGACCGGCTGGCGGGGTGCGGCGTGACCGTCTCGCGGCTCGCGCACGGCGTCCCGGTGGGGGGCGAGCTCGACTATCTCGACGACGGCACCCTGTCGGCGGCGCTGAGGGCACGCCGCCCCGTCGAATCGTAATGCGCCGCGGTTGACGGCGACGCGGGCTCGTCATACCTAGCCCGCTGCGCGCAAACGACGGCGAGACCCGCGATTCCGATGGCGAAGCTGCCCATCATCACCGCGCCCGATCCACGCCTCAGGCGCAAATGCGCGCCGGTCGAGGCGGTGGACAAGACGGTGCGCAGGCTGATGGACGACATGCTGGAGACCATGTATGCGGCGCCCGGAATCGGCCTCGCCGCTCCGCAGGTGGGGATCGCCAGGCGGGTCGTCGTCGTCGATATCGCCCGCGAGGACGAGGAGCGCGCGCCCTACCGCATGGCCAACCCCGAGGTGGTCGAGGCGTCCGACACCCTCGCCGAGTACGAGGAGGGCTGCCTGTCGCTGCCGCAGTACTACGAGGAGGTGATGCGCCCCGACCGCGCCCGGATCCGCTATCTCGACGAGACCGGCGAGCCGCGCGAAGTCGAGGTCGAAGGCATGCTCGCGACCTGTATCCAGCACGAGATCGACCACCTCGACGGAATCCTCTTCGTCGACCACATCTCGAAGCTCAAGCGCGACATGATTCTGCGGAAGCTCGCCAAGGCCAAGCGCGCGGAGGCCATGGCCGGCGCCTGAGCATGACGGCGCTCCGCATCGTCTTCATGGGCACCCCGGGCTTCGCCGTGCCGGCCCTCGATGCGCTGATTGCCGCCGGGCACGACATCGCCTGCGCCTATACCCGGCCGCCGCGCCGCGCCGGGCGCGGCCAGCGCGAGCGCCTCTCGGCGGTGCACGAAGCGGCGAACCGGCACGCTCTGCCGGTGCGCCACCCGGCGCGGCTGGACGATCTGGCGGATTTCGCCGCCCTAGCCGCCGATATCGCCGTGGTCGCGGCCTACGGGCTGATCCTGCCCGCCGCGCTGCTGGAGGCGCCGCGTTTCGGCTGCGTCAACATCCACGCCTCCCTGCTGCCGCGCTGGCGCGGCGCGGCGCCGATCCAGCGCGCGCTGCTCGCCGGCGACGACGAGACCGGGATCACCGTCATGCAGATGGACGAGGGCCTCGATACCGGCGCGATCCTCGCCCGGAGGCGGCTTCCCATCGGGCCGCGCGACGACGCCGGGGCGGTGCACGACGCGCTCGCATCGATGGGCGCGGAATTGCTGCTGGAGACGCTTGCCGAAATCGCCGGCGGCCGCTGCCGGGCGCGGCCGCAGCCCGACCGGGGCGTGACCTACGCCGCCAAGATCGAACGCGGCGAGACCGCGATCGACTGGCGCGAGCCCGCCGCCGCGGTCGATCGCCGGATCCGCGCCTTCAGCCCGGCCCCGGGGGCGTGGTTCGAGGCGCGCGGCACCCGTGTCCGCGTGCTCGCCGCCCGTCCGGTTCCCGAGATCGCGGCCCCGCCGGGCACGGTGGTCGACGACGACGGCGCGATCGCCTGCGGCGAGGGCGGGCTCCGGCTGGAGCGGCTCCAGCGCGCCGGGAAGGGCGCGGTGGACGCGCGGGCCTTCCTCCGGGGCTTTCCCCTGCCGGACGTGCTGGCGTGACCCGCTGGCGCATCACCGTCGAGTATGACGGCACCGGCTTCGTCGGCTGGCAGCGCCAGGACAACGGGTTGTCGATCCAGGAGGCGCTGGAATCCGCCATCGCCCGGTTCTCCGGGGAGACGCCGCGGGTCTTCGGCGCCGGGCGGACCGATGCCGGGGTCCACGCGCTCGGCCAGGTCGCCCATTTCGACCTCGCGAGGACGACGACCGCCCACACCGTCGCCGATGCGCTCAACGCCCATCTGAGGCCGCAACCGGTCGCCGTGCTCGATGCGGCGGAGGTCGGTTCCGGCTTCGATGCCAGGCTGTCCGCGCGCGAGCGCGCCTACCGCTACCGCATCCTCAACCGCCGCGCGCCGCTGACTGTCGAGCGCGACCGCGCCTGGCTGGTGCAGACCCCGCTCGATGCGGCGGCGATGCGGGAGGCGGCGTCCCGGCTGGTCGGCAGGCACGATTTCTCGACCTTCCGGGCGAGCCTGTGCCAGGCGCGCTCGCCGGTGAAGACGCTCGACACGCTCGAAGTCGCCCGCGAGGGGCGCGAGATCCGCATCGAGGCCCGCGCCCGGTCCTTCCTGCACCACCAGATGCGGAATATCGCCGGCACGCTCCGCCTGGTGGGCGAGGGCAAGTGGAGCGCGGACGACGTGACGGCCGCGCTCGAGGCCCGCGACCGCAGCCGGGGCGGCCCCACCGCGCCGGCGCGCGGGCTGTACCTGACCGAAGTGCTGTACTGAGCGGGCTACAGGAAGCGGTTGGACACCAGGTTGATCAGGACGCTGATCATCAGGTCAAGCCCGACGATCGCCGCCGCGCCGCCGCCGGTGATCTCCAGCGCGGTGCGCGCGATGAACCACTGGTAGAACAGGATCGCGGCGGTCGCCGCGAGCCCCAGAAGCACCGAATGCGCGCCGCCGAGCAACCCCTTGGATACGATCGTCACGACGAGGAACAGCCCTACCTGGATCACGTTCGACCAGTTGTGGGCGACGATGTAGCGCAGATAGCGGTCGAAGCGCCCGATGCGGTCGCAGACATAGATCATGATCAGGGGAAAGGCGACCCAGCCGATGATATAGGCGAGGGTCTCCACGGCGACGACGGCGAACCATCCCGCCCTGGCGTCGAACTCGGCCAGCCTGAGGATCAGCAGGAACGCGTAGGCGGGCGCCACGATCACCGCGGCGTTGAAGGATTTCCAGTAGGCCTCGATCGTCGAATCGAAACAGTCGAGCCCCTTGCGGTCGAGCAGCGCGAGCCGCCAGGCGCCGTAGACAGCACGCATGAGTTCGCCGCCGGTGACCATCCCGCCTCACCCCGGGAAGTAGTTGTCGATGACGCGCTCGTATATGTCGCCGAGGGCGGCGAGGTCGGCCAGCGCGATCCGCTCGTCGACCTTGTGCATGGTCTGGCCGACGGCGCCGAATTCGGCGACCCCGCAGTAATCCTTTATGAAACGGGCATCCGACGTGCCGCCGGTCGTGCTGAGCGCGGCCTCGCTCCCGACCACCGATCCGATCGAATGCTGGATCAGCGCGCTCAACCGCCCCGGCGGGGTGAGAAACGATTCGCCGGTCAGATGGGTCTCCAGCTCGTACCCGCCTCCCGCCGCATCCAGGCGTTCCCGGACCCAGGCGAGCATGCTGTCGCCGCTATGCAGGTCGTTGAAGCGGATGTTGAAGGCCGCGCGCGCGATGCCCGGGATGACATTGGTCGCGGCGTTGCCGACATCGACGGTGGTGAGCTGGAGGTTGCTCGGCTGGAAATGCTCGGTCCCGTCGTCGATGGGAGTCTCGGCGAGAGCCGTGAGCATGCGCGCCAGCCTCGGCAGCGGGTTGTCGGCGAGCTGCGGGTAGGCGGTATGGCCCTGTACGCCGCGCACGGTGATCCAGCCCGAGAGAGCGCCGCGGCGGCCGATCTTGATCATCTCGCCGAGCTGCGTCGGGTTGGTCGGCTCGCCGACCAGGCAATCGTCGATCCGCTCGCCGCGCCCCGCCACCCAGCGCAGCAGCTTGACGGTGCCGTTGACCGCCGGACCCTCCTCGTCGCCGGTGATCAGCAGGCTGATCGATCCGTCGAACGCGCCGCCGCGCCGTTCGAGGAAGCGGGACACCGCGCCGACGAAGGCGGCGATCGCCCCCTTCATGTCGGCGGCCCCGCGGCCGTACAGGACGCCGTCATGGATCTCTGCCGCGAACGGGTCGACCGTCCATGACCCGCGATCCCCGATCGGGACCACATCGGTATGTCCGGCGAAGCAGAAATTGGGCGAACCGGTGCCGAGGCGGGCGTAGAGGTTCTTCACGTCCGGCGTTCCCGGCGCGCTGAAGGTCACAGGGTGGCAGGTGAAGCCGAGCCGCTCCAGCGCGCCTGCGAGCGTCGCCTGCGATCCGCCGTCTTCCGGCGTAACGCTGGGGCAGCGGATCAGCGCCCGCGCCAGCTCAACGGCATCGACGACGGCGTTCAATCGCGCAACAGGTCGTTGATCGAGGTTTTGGCCCGGGTCCCTTCATCGACCCGCTTGACGATGACCGCGCAGTAGAGGCTGGGGCCGGGCGCGCCGTCGGCCAGCGCGCGCCCCGGCAGGGAGCCCGGCACCACGACCGAATATTCCGGTACGCGGCCGTAATGCACCTCGCCGGTGGTCCGGTCGACGATCCGGGTCGACGCACCGATGAACACGCCCATCGACAACACCGAGCCGCGCTCGACCAGGACGCCCTCGGCCACCTCGGACCGCGCGCCGATGAAGCAATCGTCCTCGACGATGACCGGGTCCGCCTGGAGCGGTTCCAGCACGCCGCCGATCCCCGCCCCGCCGGATATATGGCAGTTCCGTCCGATCTGGGCGCAGGAGCCGACCGTCGCCCAGGTATCGATCATGGTGCCGCGGTCGACATAGGCGCCGAGATTGACGAAGCTCGGCATCAGGACGACGCCGGGCGCGATATAGGCCGAGCGCCGGACGACGCAGTTGGGCACCGCGCGGAACCCGGCCTCGCGGAAGCGCGCCTCGTCCCAGCCGGCGAATTTGGGCGCGACCTTGTCGAACCAGGGCGTCGCGCCGCGATGGGGATCGTCCGGGCCGCCCGGCATCGGGGCGGTGTCGTAGAGCCGGAAGGACAAGAGGACGGCCTTCTTGAGCCACTGATTGACGCGCCATTCTCCGTCGATCTTTTCGGCCACCCTGAGCGAGCCGGAATCGAGCCCGTCGAGCGCGGCCTCGATGGCTGCGCGCAAATCCCCGCCGGTCGCGGGGGAGATCGTGTCGCGGTCTTCCCACGCGGCGTCGATCGTGGATCGAAGCGAGTCTTCGTTCATGCGTCCTGGAACCTCAGGCGGGTGCGGATGCGCAGAAAATCACCGCCCGGCGCGTCCTGTCAACATGGCGATGCGACGCGCCGGAGCCAACCGGCGATGTCGTGGGTCTGATGGTGGATATGCGGCCCGGCCGCGTCGTCATCGTCCCAGGCGGCGCCGGTCCGCACCCAGATCGTGGTCATGCCCATCCTGGCCGCGGGTTCGAGGTTGTGCGGGATATCGTCGACCATCGCCGCCCGTTCCGCGTCGATGCCGTGCAGGTCGCAGAGATGGCGGTAGCTCTCGATCTCCGGCTTGGGGCGATAGCCCGCGGCCTCGATGTCGTACACCGCATCGAAATGCTCTGCGAGCGCCAGCAGGTCGAGGACCAGCCGAGCGTGGCTGGCGAAGGCGTTGGTGTAGATCACCTTGCGTCCCTCGAGCGCCGCGATGGCGTCCCGCAGGCGGCGGTCCGGCTTGAGCCCGGAGTAATCGAGCCCGCCCCCCATGTGGCTCTCATAGACCCGGGGATCGAGGCCGTGATTGACCATGAGCCCGCGCAGCGTCAGCCCGTATTTGCGGAAATAGTCCTTCTGGATGGCGTAGGCGGTCTCCGGATCGACGCCGAGAAACTCGGAAACGAAGCGCCGCATGCGCGTATCCAGCTCGGCATGCATGGGCGGCGGCACCCGATAGAGCGTGTTGTCGAGATCGAACACCCAGGTGCGCACCTTGGGTGCCAACTCGTTGACAGAAGGTCGTTTTTTCTCGCTCATCACGTTGCCGCAGGACCGGTTGGGCAGGTGTCGGTTCCCCGGCTGCAATTGCAACCGGGAGCAAGGGCATGCCCGGAATCACCCTCGCCGACGAGAAGCTGGCCGCGATCCGCCGGGGGGAAGCTGTGCCGTGCCGGCCCCACGAAACCCTCTTCGAGGCGGTCGCCTCGATCGTATTCCGTGATTGCGAACGGGTCTGGAAGGCGGAAACCCTCTATGTGAACCGCGGCTACCTGCGGAACCGGATCCTGGCGCATTGCGCCGGACGCCCCGTCGCCGACATCGACCGGCAGGACGAACCGCAGCGGACGAGCCGGTGGGTAGTCCCGGCGCCGCGTGGGGAGAAGCCGCGCGCCCCGGTCGGGCCGGACCGCTTCCGGGATGTAGGTCTTCACGATCTCCGTCACACCCAGGTGAGTATCGCCCCGCGGCAGGGCGAGACCGTCCTCGCCATCGCCCGTCTCCGGCCCCGCGAGCGGGAATATACCGTCCGGGACAACCGCGTGCCCAGCCTCGGCCGGGTCCGGCGGTCCGGCGGCAAGCGCTATCCGCTGCTGGAAGAGACCGGCGGGCGCTCGAAACGGGTCTCCCCCGGTCCGGTCTCGACCCGGAGCGTTGAAGAGGCGAGGACGGAATGCCATGAGCGCCAGGCGAACCCGGAACCGGAGATTCGCGCCGTCCCGCCCCGCTTCGGGGGGCCTTCGGCGGCAAGGGCCCGCCCGAGGAACCGACCGCTCTCTACGCCATGGTCCGGACGCGCGGCTTGCGCGTGCTCCCGCTCACCAGCGCGCGGAGCCCCTCAATTGCAGCGCATGGTCGTTGCCGCCCTCGAACCGGTGACGGCTGGTTACGCCCAGAGAGAGGTTTCCGCCCAGCCTCAGCCTGACCCCGGTGCCATAGCGCCGCGTACCGGCATCGTCCACTTCCACCCCCGCATGGGGCGTCAGAACGCCCGTCCCGAACGCACCCAGCCCATACCCCATCTCGAACCTGACCTTGCCCGACGGCTTCCGGTCATTCTCGATTCCTGCGAAGCCTTGCTCCGGCATGAGCTGTCCGCCACGCTCCGCCCCGCCCGTGTCGTAGGACGGCTGCAGCGACAGGAACAGGCCCCTGCCATCGGCCTCGGGATCGAGGCGGAACGACCCGGACACACTCCAGTCCCGGTAATCGCTGTCCGAATGCATCACCAGCAGGCGGCCGCTTGCTTCCACGCTCACGCCACGGGCGGGGTCGCGGAACTCGAGCCCGCCGCCAAGCTCGAGACCGGCGCCCGTCTCCGCATCGCCACCGTCGTAGCGCAGCCCCGCCTCGAGCGACGGACGCAGCGTGGTGCCGTTCCCGACCGCAAGCTCATGCCCGGCCTCCGCCCCCGCCCGAATGCGGAAGACGTCGCCCTCGACCGCGAGCAGGCCCGGCGCGCTCTTCGATCCGATGTGGGTCCCGAAAGCGTCGCCGCGCAGCTTCAGATCGAATCCGCCGTCGCGCAGAAGCTGCCTGCTCGCCCCCACGGCCCCCATCAACATCTCGATATCGCTGTCGTAGCTGCCGCGCGGATCCTTCACGGACATCGAACCCTGGCTGAAACCGAATGTTCCCCAGAACCTCGTCCGTTCGTCCGGCGAAATCCGCACATAGGGATGAACGCCGGTCAGATGCGCAACGATGTCATACTTCGAGGCCGGCCGTCGCAGCAGCCGGTGTTCGTAGCCCCCCCCCGCCGCGGCCGTGGATGACCGCGATACCGCCAAGCGAGTCCAGCCCGGCATATTCGAGGCCCGCGGCAGCCGAGACGACTTCCCCGAACAATGAGAGCGAACCCTCCTCGCCCGAGAACCGGCCTCCGGACCCCTGCCCCCAGATCGACCAGCCGGAGCCGTTTTCGCTCCCTTGCGAGAAGGCGAATCCGCTCGCCGACAGCAAGGTATCGAGCGGGACTTCTCCCGCGCTTCCATGGTCGTCCGCCCGATCCCGGGAGGCATCGTCGAATGCGGCCGCGATCGGCGGCGTCGCAGAGCCGTCGCCCGCCGGAACCGGCACCGCCCTGCCCGCGATCGTCAGACGGTCGCCCTTCGGCCCCTGCTCGCTCATACGACTGCCCAGGGTCTCGCTGACCATAGCGGTGACGGTCCGGCCAAACCGGACTAGCCACTCGCGCGCCCCGGAAATGCGCTGCGCCATTCCAACGTCGGGCGCGTCGTTGTCCGTTACCGTCACCGTCGCGGCGGCCGGCGTTCCCGGCGCATAGGTGATCGGATCGGCGCTGTCGGCGACGACCGTGACCGTCACCGCGCTGTTCGCCTCGTCCGCCGTATCGTCCTCGGTCGCCAGGCTCAGCGTCGCCGTCGCCGAGCTGCGCGCGAAGGTCACGCTGGCGGGCGCGGCGCCGGCCAGCATGTCGCCGTCCTCCGACACCGTGACGCCGACCGTCAGCGGGTCCGTCACGACCCCCGTCCGCGTCAGGGTGAACGAAGCCGCGGTGCCTTCCGTTACGGAAGGCGCATCCGCCGCGACGGTGATCGCGGGAAGATCGTTGTCGTGCACCGTCACCGTCGCGGTGGCCGGCGTTCCGGGCGCGTAGGTCACCGGATCGGCGCTGTCGGCATCGACCGTGACCATCACCACGCTGTCGGCCTCGCTCGCCGCATCGTCCACGGTCGCCAGGCTCAGCTCCACCGTCGCCGAGCCGTCCTCGAAGGTGACGCTGGCGGGCGCGGTGCCGGCCAGCATGTCGCCATCCTCCGACACCCTGACGCCGACCGTCAGCGCCGCCGTCATAACCCCCGTCCGGGTCAGGGTGAACGAAGCCGCCATGCCTTCCGTGACGGAAGCCGCATCCGCAGCAATGGAGATCGCCGGCACGATGGGTACGCCGGGAACATCGTTATCGTTCACCGTCACCGTCGCGGTGGCCGTCGTTCCGGGCACGTAGGTCGCCGGGTCGGCGGTGTCGGCATCGACCGTGACCGTCACCACGCTGTCGGCCTCGTCCGCCGCGTCGTCCTGGGTCGCCACGCTCAGCGTCGCCGTCGCCGAGTTGGCGGTGAACATCACGCTTCTCTGGCCCTCCTCCGTTGCCGCCAGCACATCGCCGGTCTCCGTCACCGTGACGCCGACCGTCAGCGGATCCGTCAGGATCCCCGCCCGGGTCAGGGTGAACGCCGCCGCGTTGCCTTCCGTCACGGAAGCCGCAACCGCCGCGATGGTGATCGCGGGAAGATCGTCATCGTTCACCGTCACCGTCGCGGTGGCCGGCGTTCCGAGCAAATAGGCCGGCGGATCGGCGGTGTCGGCGACAACTTCGACCGTCACCACGCCGTCGGCCTCGTCCGCCGCGTCGCCCACGGTCGGCAGGCGCAGCTCCGCCGTCAACGAGGTGCCGGTGAAGTCCACGCTGGTGGGCGCGGTGCCGGACAGCATATCGCCGCCGGTCGCCGTCACATTGACGGCGACCGTCAGATCCTCCGTCACGATCCGCGTCCGCGTCAGGGTGAACACGGCATCCGTGCCTTCAGTCACGGAAGCCGCAACCGCCGCGATGGTGATCGAGAGAACTTCGTTATCGTTCACTGTCACCGTCGCGGCGGCCGGCGTTCCGCGCACGTAGGTCGCCGGGTCGGCGATGTCGGCTTTGACCGTGACCGTCACCGCGCTGTGGGCCTCCTCCGCCGCGTCGTCCTGCGTCTCGACGATCAGCGTCTTCGCCGCCGAGCCGGCCTCGAAAGTGACGCTTTTCTCGCCCTCGTCCGCAGCCGCCAGCATGTCGCCATCCTCCTCGACCGTGACGACGACCGTCAGCTCTCCCGTCAGGATCCCCGCCCGGGTCAGGGTGAACGCCGCCGCCTCGCCTTCCGTCACGGAAGCCGAATCCGCCGCGACGGTGACCGCGGGAAGATCGTTGTCGTTCACCGTCACGGAGGCGGTGGCCGTCGTTCCAAGCTCGTAGGTCGCCGGGCTGGTGGTGTCGGCAACGACCGTGACCGTCACCACGCTGTCGACCTCGTCCGCCGCATCGTCCGCGGTCGGCAGGCTCAGCGCCACCGTCGCCGAGTTGGCGGCGAAGGTGACGCTGGTGGGCGCGGTGCCGGACAGCATGTCGCCGTCCTCCTCGACCGTGACGCCGACCGTCAGCTCCTCCGTCAGGAGCCCCGTCCGGGTCAGGGTGAACGCCGCCGCCTCGCTTTCCGGCACGGAAGCCGTATCCGCCGCGACGGTGATCGCGGGAACATCGTTATCGTTCACCGTCACGGAGGCGGTGGCCGGCGTTCCCGGCGCATAGGTGATCGGATTGGCGATGTCGGTATTGACCGTGACCGTCACCACGCTGTCGGTCTCGTCCACCGCATCGTCCACGGTCGCCAGGCTCAGCGTCGCGGTCGCCGAGCCGGCGGCGAAGCTGAAGCCGGACTGCCCGCCGTGCAGCATGTCGCCGGTCTCCTCGACAATGACGCCGATTTCGAGAGGCTCATCCGTCGCGCCCGTCCGCGTCAGGGTGAACTCCGCCGCCATGCCTTCCGTCACGGGGCTTGTCCCCGCGGCAATGGAGACCACCGGCACCGGCTGATCGTTGGTCCGGATGGTGATCGTCCCCTCGGTGCCGACGACGGCATGTCCTTCATTGAACGCCGTTACGAGCCCGAGCTTGATCGTGAAGCTCTCGCCGACTTCCGCGATCTCGTCGTCGACGATATCGACCTCGTAAACGAACTCGTGGAAAAATCCCGCCCCTCCCGATACGGCGGTAAAGTCGCTGGCATCCACTTGAATCAGTCGCGGCGCTATGACTTCGAAATCCGAACCCGCCTCGGCCGTTCCAGGCGTTTGGAAAATCCGGAAACTGACATGCTCCGTTGGCAGCTTGTCCACCGCCAACCGGATCGTCACGTGTGCCGTCGCGCCTTCGTCGACAATCGGCGTCTCCGGGATAACGCTCCAGGTCAATTCAAGGGGACCGTCATCGTCGCTTACCGTCACCGACGCCGCCGCCGGCGTTCCCGGCGCATAGGTGATCGGATCGCCGATGCCGGGGGCAACGACCGTGACCGTCACCACGCTGTCGGCCTCGTCGGCCGTATCGTCCTCGGTCGCGACGCTCAGCGCCGCCGTCGGAGACTCGGCCGCGAACGTCACCGTCCGCGCCCCTTGCTCCGAAGGGGCCAATACGCCGTCGTTCTCAAATTCGCTGTTGCCCCTGCTCTCCGACACCGTGACGCCGACCGTCAGCGCCTCCGTCAAAATCCCCGCCCGCGTCAGGGTGAACGCCGCCACGGTGCCTTCCGTCACGGAAGCCGCATCCGCCGCGACGGTGATCGCGGGAAGATCGTCATCGGTCACCGTCACGGAGGCGGTGGCCGTCGTTCCGGGCTCGTAGGTCGCCGGATCGGTGGTGTCGGCAACGACGGTGACCGTCACCACGCTGTCGGCCTCGTCGGCCATATCGTCGTCGGTCGCCAGGCTCAGCGTCGCCGTCGCCGCGTTGGCGGCGAACATCACGCTTCTCTGGCCCTCGTCCGCAGCCGCCAGCATGTCGCCGCCGGTCTCCGTGACCGTGACGCCGACCGTCAGCGGCGCCGTCACGATCCCCGTCCGGGTCAGGATGAATGCCGCCGGCTCGCCTTCCGTCACGGTCGAGTCTTCCGGCACGAAAGCCGGATCCGCCATGACGGTGATCGCGGGAAGATCGTCGTCGTTCACCGTCACCGTCGCGGTGGCCGGCGTTCCGAGCTCGTAGGTCGCCGGGTTGGTGGTGTCGGCATCGACCGTGACCGTCACCACGCTGTCGGCCTCGTCCGTCGCGTCACCCTGCGTATCGACGCTCAGCGGCGCCGTCGCCATGCCGGCCGCGAAGGTCACGCTTTTCTGGCCCTCGTCCGCAGCCGCCAGCATGTCGCCGCCGGTCTCCGACACCGTGACGCCGACCGTCAGCGTCCCCGTCATAACCCCCGTCCGGGTCAGGGTGAACGCCGCCGCCGTGCCTTCCGTCACGGAAGCCGCATCCGCCGCGATGGAGATCGCGGGAAGTTCGTTGTCGGTCACCGTCACCGTCGCGGTGGCCGGCGTTCCGGGCACGTAGGTCGCCGTGCTGGCGGTGTCGGCATCGACCGTGACCGTCACCACGCTGTCGGCCTCGCTCGCCGCATCGTCCACGGTCGGCAGGCTCAGCGCCACCGTCGCCGAGCCGGCCTCGAACATCACGCTTTTCTGGCCCTCGTCCGCAGCCGCCAGCATGTCGCCGCCGGTCTCCGTGACCGTGACGCCGACCGTCAGCTCCGCCGTCAGAACCCCCGCCCGCGTCAGGGTGAACGCCGCCGCCTCGCCTTCCGTCACGGAAGCCGCATCCGCCGCGACGGTGATCGCGGGAAGATCGTCATCGGTCACCGTCACCGTCGCGGTGGCCGGCGTTCCGGGCTCGTAGGTCGCCGGGTTGGTGCTGTCGGCTTCGACCGTGACCGTCACCACGCTGTCGGCCTCGTCGGCCATATCGTTGTCGGTCGCCACGCTCAGCGCCGCCGTCGCCGAGCCGATCTCGAAGGTGACGCTGCTGTCCGGGGTGCCGGCCAGCATGTCGCCGGTCGCCATCACCGAGACTTCGACCGCCAGCTCTTCCGTCAAAATCCCCGTCCGCCTCAGGGTGAATGCCGCCGCGTTGCCTTCCGTCACGGAAGCCGCATCCGCCGCGACCGTGACCGCGGGAAGATCGTCATCGGCAATGGTCACGGTCACCTGGATGTCCGTTCCCAGTGTGGCGCCGTCGGACGAATGCGTGGCGACGGGAGAAGTCAGCCGAAGTTCGAAGGTCTCCGCCCCCTCGTAATTCGAATCGTCGTTAATGGGGATAGACACCTCAAGCGTGGCGCGGCCGCTTGCATCGAAATCGCCCGGCTGCACGCCAACCGACATAAACTGAGACGTGTAATCGTTGTCCGACACCGCGGTAAACCCCGATGTCGAGCTATACCCCAGTGTCGAAAGGAACACCGAGACCGGTCCGACCGGAGGTTGACCGACGGCGCTTACGAACCGGATCCCGATGGTCAGGGGGCCTGCGTCCTCGTCCACCGAATAGGACGATTGCGAGAATTGGATGTTGATTTCATTCACGTCGTCATTGTTCACCGTCACCGTCGCGGCGGCCGGCGTTCCGGGCATGTAGGTCGCCGGGCTGGCGGTGTCGGCATTGACCGTGACCGTCACCGCGCTGTGCGCCTCGCTCACCGTATCGTTCTGCGTCGTGACGCTCAGCTCCGCGGTCGCCGAGTTGGCGGTGAACATCACGCTTTTCTGGCCCTCGTCCGCAGCCGCCAGCACATCGCCGTCCTCCGAGACCGTGACGCCGACCGTCAGCGCCGCCGTCAGGAGCCCCGTCCGGGTCAGGGTGAACGCCGCCGCGTTGCCTTCCGTCACGGGGCTTGTCCCCGCAGCAATGGTGATCGCGGGAAGATCGTTGTCGCTCACCGTCACCGTCGCGGTGGCCGTCGTTCCGGGCTCGTAGTTGATCGGATCGGCGGTGTCGGCATTGACCGTGACCGTCACCACGCTGTCGGCCTCGTCCGCCGCATCGTTCTGGGTCGTGACGCTCAGCGTCGCCGTCGCGGCGCCGTCCGCGAACATCACGCTTTTCTCGCCCTCGTCCGCAGCCGCCAGCATGTCGCCGCCGGTCTCCGTGACCGTGACGCCGACCGTCAGCGTCCCCGTCATACTCCCCGTCCGCGTCAGGGTGAACGAAGCCGCCATGCCTTCCGTCACGGGGCTTGTCCCCGCGGCAATGGTGACCGCCGGCACGCTGGGCGCGCCGTCGTCATCGTTCACCGTCACGGAGGCCGTGGGCGGCGTGCCCGGCGCATAGGTAATCGGATCGGCGGTGTCGGCATTGACCGTGACCGTCACCACGCTGTCGGCCTCGTCCGCCGCATCGTCCTCGGTCGGCAGGCTCAGCGTCACCGTCGCCGAGCCGGCGGCGAAGGTCACGCTGGTGGGCGCGGTGCCAGACAGCATGTCGCCGTCCTCCTCGACCGTGACGCCGATTTCGAGAGCCGCACCCGTCGCGCCCGTCCGGGTCAGGGTGAACGCCGCCGCGTTGCCTTCCGTCACGGGGCTTGTCCCCGCGGCAATGGAGATCACCGGCACCGGCTGATCGTTGGTCCGGATGGTGATCGTCCCCTCGGTGCCGGTAACGGCATGCCCTTCATTGAACACCGTTACGAGCCCAAGCTCGATCGTGAAGCTCTCGCCGAGTTCCGCGATCTCGTCGTCGACGATATCGACCTCGTAAACGAACTCGTGGACATATCCCCCTCCCATAGCGGCGGTAAAGGCGCTGGCATCCACTTGAATCAGTCGCGGCGCTATGACTTCGAAATCCGAACCCGCCTCGGCCAATAGGGGGTCTCGGTCGACCTGGAAAATCCGGAAACTGACATGTTCCGTTGGGCGCTTGTCCGCCGCCAACCGGATCGTCACCTGTGCCGTCGCGCCTTCATCGACAAACTGCGTCTCCGGGAGAACGCTCCAGGTCAATTCAAGGGGATCGTCATCGTCGCTTACCGTCACCGACGCCGCCGCCGTCGTTCCAGGCTCGTAGGTCGCCGGGCTGGTGGTGTCGGCAACGACCGTGACCGTCACCACGCTGTCGGCCTCGTCGGCCGTGTCACCATGCGTCGCGACGCTCAGCGCCGCCGTCGAAGACCCGATTGCGAACCTCACCGTCCGCGCCCCTTGCTCCGAGGGGGCCAATACGCCGTCGTTCTCAAATTCGCTGTTGCCCCTGCTCTCCGACACCGTGACGCCGACTTCGAGAGCCACATCCGTCGCGCCCGCCCGCGTCAGGGTGAACGCCGCCGCGGTGCCTTCCGTCACGGAAGCCGCATCCGCCGCGACGGTGATCGCGGGAAGATCGTCATCGGTCACCGTCACGGTCGCGGTGGCCGTCGTTCCCGGCGCATAGGTGATCGGATCGGCGGTGTCGGCAACGACCGTGACCGTCACCACGCTGTCGGCCTCGTCCGCCGCATCGTCCTGGGTCGTCAGGCTCAGCGTCACCGTCGCCGCGTTGGCGGCGAACATCACGCTTTTCTGGCCCTCGTCCGCAGCCGCCAGCATGTCGCCGCCAGTCTCCGACACCGTGACGCCGACCGTCAGCGCCGCCGTCATAACCCCCGTCCGGGTCAGGGTGAACGCCGCCGCCGTGCCTTCCGTGACGGAAGCCGCATCCGCGGCAATGGAGATCGCCGGCACGCTGGGCACGCCGGGAACATCGTTATCGTTCACCGTCACCGTCGCGGTGGCCGCCGTTCCGGGCTCGTAGGTCGCCGGGTCGGCGGTGTCGGCATTGACCGTGACCGTCACCACGCTGTCGGCCTCGTCCGCCGTATCGTCCTCGGTCGCCAGGCTCAGCGCCACCGTCGGCGAGTTGGCGGCGAAGGTCACACTGGTGGGCGCGGCGGCGGACAGCATGTTGCCGACCTCCGTGACCGTGACGCCGACCGTCAGCGGATCCGTCAGGATCCCCGCCCGGGTCAGGGTGAACGCCGCCGCGGTGCCTTCCGTCACGGAAGCCGCATCCGCCGCGACGGTGACCGCGGGAAGATCGTCATCGGTCACCGTCACGGTCGCGGTGGCCGTCGTTCCGGGCGCGTAGGTGATCGGATCGGCGGTGTCGGGATTGACCCAGACAATCACCACGCTGTCGGCCTCGTCCACCGCATCGTCCTCGGTCGTCAGGCTCAGCGTCGCCGTCGCCGAGTTGGCGGCGAAGGTCGCGCTGGTGGCCGAGGAGGACAGCATGGCGCCGCTCTCCCCGGCCGTGACGCCGACCGTCAGCGGCTCCGTCAGATTCCCCGTCCGGGTCAGGGTGAACGAAGCCGCCATGCCTTCCGTCACGGGGCTTGTCCCCGCGGTAATGGTGATCGCGGGAAGATCGTTGTCGTTCACCGTCACCGTCGCGGTGGCCGTCGTTCCGGGCTCGTAGTTCGCCGGGTCGGCGGTGTCGGCATCGACCGTGACCGTCACCACGCTGGCGGCCTCCAACGCCGCATCGTCGTCGGTCGGCAGGCTCAGCGTCGCCGTCGCCATGCCGGCGGCGAAGGTCACGCTTTTCTGGCCCTCGTCCGCAGCCGCCAGCATGTCGCCGCCGGTCTCCGACACCGTGACGCCGACCGTCAGCGCCGCCGCCGGACTCCGCGTCCGCGTCAGGGTGAACGAAGCCGGCGTGCCTTCCGTCACGGAAGCCGCACCCGCCGCGACGGTGATCACCGGAAGATCGTCATCGGCAATGGTCACGGTCACCTGGAACGGCGTTCCCAGACTGGCGCCGTCGGACGAATGCCTGGTGTCGGGATCAGCCAGGTCGAGACGGAGGGTCTCCGCCCCCTCGTAAATCGAATCGTTGAAAATTGGGATACTCACCTCAAGCGTGGCGCGGCCGCTTGCATCGAAATCGCCCGGCTGCACGCTAACCGTCATAAAATGAGTCCCGTAATCGACAGCCGACTGCGCGGTAAACCCCGGTGTCGCGGACCCCCGTGTCGTAAGGAACACCGAGACCGGTCCGACCGGAGGTTGATTGATGGCGCTTTCGAACACGATCACGAAGGTCAGGGGGCCTGCGTCCTCGGCCACCGAATAGGACGGTTGCGCGAATGCGATCGTGAATTGATTCACGTCGTCATTGTTCACCGTCACCGTCGCGGCGGCCGGCGTTCCGGGCATGTAGTTGATCGGATCGGCGCTGTCGGCATTGACCGTGACCGTCACCGCGCTGTGCGCCTCGCTCACCGTATCGTTCTGGGTCGTGACGCTCAGCGTCGCGGTCGCCGAGTTGGCGGTGAACATCACGCTTTTCTGGCCCTCGTCCGCAGCCGCCAGCACATCGCCATCCTCCGAGACCGTGACGCCGACCGTCAGCGGCGCCGTCAGGAGCCCCGTCCGGGTCAGGGTGAACGCCGCCGCCGTGCCTTCCGTCACGGAATCCGCATCCGCCACGACGGTGATCGCGGGAATATCGTTGTCGATCACCGTCACCGTCGCGGTGGCCGGCGTTCCCGGCGCATAGGTGATCGGATTGGCGGTGTCGGCATCGACCGTGACCGTCACCACGCTGTTGGCCTCCGTCGCCGCATCGTCCTCGGTCGCCAGGCTCAGCATCACCGTCGCCGAGCCGATCCCGAAGGTGACGCTGTCGGGCGCGGTGCCGGACAGCATGCCGCCGGTCTCCTCGACCGAGACGCCGACTTCGAGAGTCTCATCCGTCGCGCCCGTCCGGGTCAGGGTGAACGCCGCCGCGTTGCCTTCCGTCACGGAAGCCGATTGCGCCACGACGGTGACCGCGGGAACTTCGTCATCGTTCACCGTCACCGTCGCGGTGGCCGGCGTTCCGGGCACGTAGGTCACCGGATCGGCGCTGTCGGCGTTGACCGTGACCCTCACCACGCTGTCGGCCTCGCTCGCCGCATCGTCCACGGTCGCCAGGCTCAGCTCCGCCGTCAACGAACCGGCCCCGAAGGTCACGCTGGTGGGCGCGGTGCCGGACAGCATCTCGCCGCTCTCCGTCACCGTGACGGCGACCGTCAGCGTGTCCGTCACGATCCGCGTCCGGGTCAGGGTGAATACCGCCGCCATGCCTTCCGTCACGGAAGCCGATTGCGCCGCGACGGTGATCCCGGGAGGTTCGTTGTCGGTAATGGTCACGGTCGCGGTGGCCGCCGTTCCCAGAATTGCGCTGTCGGACGAATCCGCCGCCATGGGAGCAGACAGCACAACCTCAAAGGTCTCCTCCGCCTCGGATGCCGAATCGTCGAGAATAGGGATATAGAGCGTGGTCGTGGCGCGGCCGGTCGCATCGAAATCGGTTCGCTGCGTTGTCAATATTGCGGACGGGGACGTGGACGAGAAATCCCGCCCGGCCTCCGCGCTGCCTTCCCGTGTACCAGCCGTCACCGAGAGAACTCCCTCCGGAGGCCGACCGCTGCTGCTGACGAACTCGACCCCAACGCTCAGAATGCCTCCGTCCTCGGTCACGGAATAGGACGATTGCGCGAATGCGATCGTGAATTGATTCGCGTCGTTATCGTTCACCGTCACCGTCGCGGCGGCCGGCGTTCCGAGCGCGTAGGTCGCCGGGTCGGCGGTGTCGGCAGCGACCGTGAACGTCACCGTGCTGTCGTCCTCGTCCGCCGCATCGTCCACGGTCGGCAGGCTCAGCGTCGCCGTCAACGCGCCGGCCGCGAAGGTCACGCTGGTGGGCGCGGTGCCGGACAGCATGGCGCCGGTCTCCTCGACCGTGATGCCGACCGTCAGCGTCTCCGTCACGATCCGCGTCCGCGTCAGGGTGAACGAAGCCGCCATGCCTTCCGTCACCGAAGCCGCATCCGCCGCGACGGTGATCCCGGGAATTTCGTTATCGGTAATGGTCACGGTCGTGCTGGCCGGCGTTCCCAGACTTGCGCTGTCGGACGAATCCGTGGCTTCGGGTGAAGACAGCTCGACCAGAAAGGTCTCCGCCGGCTCGGATGCCGAATCGTCGCTAATGGGGATATACAACGTGTGCGTGGCGCGGCCCGATGCGTCGAAATGGTCTCCCGGCCGCACTGTAAATACTGAGCTTTGACCCGCGAAATCCTGTCCGGACTGCGCGCTCACTCCCCGTGTCTTGACCGTCACCGAGAGATTTCCGACCGGAGGCCGATTGCTGCTGCTGGTGAACGCGACCTCGACTAGCAGGCGGACTCCGTTCTCGGCCACCGAATAGGACTCTTCCGCGAATGCGATCGTGAATCGATTCACGTCGTCGTCGATCACCGTCACGGAGGCGGCGGCCGGACTTCCGCGCACATAGGTCGCCGGGCTCATGCTGTCGTTATCGACCGTGACCGTCACCGTGCTGTCGTCCTCGTCCGCCGAATCGGCCTGGGTCGGCAGGAACAGCGTCGCCGTCCTCCCGCCGGCCCCGAAGATGACGCTTTTCTGGCCCTCTTGCGTCGCCGCCAGCACATCGCCGGTCTCCGACACCGTGACGCCGACCGTCAGCGGCTCCGTCACGATCCCCGTCCGCCTCAGGGTGAACACCGCGGTGGTGCCTTCCGTCACGGAAGCCGTATCCGCCGTGACGGTGATCTCGGGACGATCGTCATCGGTAATGGTCGCGGTCGCGGTGGCCGTCGTTCCCAGACTGGCGCTGTCGGACGAATCCGTGGCGCCGGGAGAAGACAGGACAAGCTCGAAGGTCTCCGGCCCCTCGTAGTCTCCATCGTTGGAAATGGGGACGGAAATCCGGTGCGTAACAGTGCCGCTTCCAGAGAACCTGGATCGCGGCACAGAAATCGTCTCCGTCGTAGTCGTGAAATCCTGCCCGGCCAGCGCGCTGCCGGCCCGTGTCGCGACGTTCACCGAGACCGCTCCGGCCGGAGGCCGGCCGCTCGCGCTGCGGAACCGGATAAAGGCACTCAGATCGTCCCCGTTCTCGGCCTCCGAATAGGACGCTTGCGTGAATGCGATCGTGAATTGATTCACGTCGTCATCGTTCACCGTCACGGAGGCATCGGCCGGCGATCCGGGCTCGTAGGTCGCCGGAACGGCGCTGTCGGCATCGACCGTGACCGTCACCACGCTGTCGTCCTCGTCCGCCGTATCGGCCACGGTCGGCAGGCTCAGCGTCGCCGTCGCCATGCCGGCCGCGAAGGTGACGCTTTTCTGGCCCTTGTCCGCAGTCGCCAGCACATCGCCGGTCTCCGTGACCGTGACGCCGACCGTCAGCGCCTCCGTCGCACTCCGCGTCCGCGTCAGGATGAACGCCGCGGCCGTGCCCTCCGTAACGGAAGCCGTATCCGCCGTGACGGTGATCACCGGAAGATCGTCATCGGCAATGGTCACGGTCGCCTGGATCGGCGTTCCCAGACTGGCGCTGTCGGACGAATGCGTGGCGCCGGGAGAAGACAGGTCGAGACGGAAGGTCTCCGCCCCCTCGTAATTCGAATCGTCGTTAATAGGGATACTCACCTCAAGCGTGGCGCGGCCGCTTGCATCGAAATCGCTCGGCTGCACGTCAACCGTCATAGACTGAGACGTGTAATCGTTGTCCGACAGCGCGGTAAGCTCCACTGTCGCAAGGGCCACCGAGACCGGTCCGACCGGAGCTTGACCGATGGCGCTTTCGAACACGATCCCGACGGTCAGGGGGCCTGCGTTCTCGTCCACCGAATAGGACGATTGCGCGAATGCGATCGTGAATTGATTCACGTCGTCATTGTTCACCGTCACCGTCGCGGCGGCCGGCGTCCCGGGCTCGTAGGTGATCGGATCGGCGCTGTCGGCATTGACCGTGACCGTCACCGCGCTGTGCGCCTCGCTCACCGTATCGTCCTCGGTCGCCAGGCTCACCCTCGCCGTCTCCGAGCCGGCGGCGAAGGTGACGCTGGTGGGCGCGGTGCCGGCCAGCATGTCGCCGGTCTCCGAGACCGTGACGCCGACCGTCAGCGACTGCACCACACTCCGCGTCCGCGTCAGGATGAACGAAGCCGCCGTGCCTTCCGTCACGGAAGCCGCAACCGCCGCGACGGTGACCGCGGGCACGGCGCCCTCGCCCTCCAGGCTGATCTCGACCTCCGGCTCCCGGAGCAGGTCGTTGGCCACCGCCAGCGTCGCCGTGGCGGTTCGCTCGCCCGGCACGGCGGCGTCGAAGGCCAGGGTGAAGGTGGTGGTCTCCCCCGGCTCCACGGTCGCGGCGGGCTGGGTCACGACGGTGAAATCCGCGTCGCCCTCGATGGTGACCGCATTGTCGCCCAACGCCAGCGGATAGCGACCGGTATTGGCGACGGTGACGACCTGCTGCGTCGCCGCGGCGGGGAGTTCCAGCTCCCCGAAATCGACCGTCCCGGTGGGGATCAGATTTTCGCCGGCCCAGGTCAACCCCATCCGCGCCGTCACGCCGCGGCCGCCGACGCGGAACCGGAACGGGTTCTCGTCCGCATCGTCACTGGCGATGTGGACGAAAACACTATGGACCTTCGCACTCGCCGGGTCGAAGGCGATGGTGAAGGTGGTGGTCCCCGCGGCCGCCACCGTCTCGGCGGGCTGGGTCTTCACCCGCCACCCGCCCGGCCGCACTCCCGGCGGGTAGACCAGGCTCACGGCGTCGGCGCCCAGCGTCAGCGTGCCGGTGCCCCCGTTGGAAATGGTGAAGGTACGCTCGACGACCGCATTCTCCCCGCTCTCGTCCAGCAGCGCCGCATCCCCGAAATTGGTGTGATCGGTCGCGCTCGGGCGCGTCGCGCCGTTGGTGATGTCGACCCCGTTGCCCGACACCGCGATCTCGGGCGCCTGCGGCATCTGCGCCGCGGCGGGCTGCAGCCAGATACACGACAGCGCCGCCAGCAAGGCGGTCAGCCGAACTGTCGCCGCGGAGGCGAAAACGAAGCCGGCGGCCCGCGCCGCGGAAGAAAACAGAAAGCGGTCCGATCCCGTGTGGTTTCCGCTGCGGCCTCTCTTCGACGGTACCAAGGCGACATCTCCTCAAGCTGAACTCGAACACTCTCGCGATGCCGCCTTCAGCGTGGCCGGGGCAGACTCCGGCCCGGGCTGAAGCTCCTGCACCGCGCGTTTGCGGCCAATCGAGCTATATCATATATGATCTTTTCAATTTCAAAAGAGATATCGATAGAAGCCGACGGCCCGGTGCCTTCCGGTCACGGACGGGCGTCTGGCTCCGAAGGCGTGCGATGGACGAGAAAGGGGCGGTGCTTCGGTCGCGTCTTCCGCCGGACCGCGAAGAGTCGGGGCGCGAGCCGCCTCGACGCCGCGGAACGCAACGGAACACGCGCTTAATTGACGAAGGGGGCCCTCTGGCGGCCGAAGCCCCTACGGACCCCCCGCATGGGGCAGGACGTCCCGGCCGAAGATCTCCGGCGGGCGCATGATCCCGACCCGGGGCGCGGAGCCGAAATCGACCGGCATACCGATCCGGGTGGTGACGATATCGGAAAGCGCATGGATGCGCTCGATCGCCTGCCCGGGCCGGCCCGTCAGCACGCGCCCCGGGAAGCAGGTCTGGAAGGTGAACCGGCGCCGGCCGGCGTCGCGCTGCCCGCAGCCCTTGCGGGGACGCGATCGGCGGGATTGCGGGGTGTCAGCGGCGGCGGAATGTCGCTCCACGCGGAGCGTCCGGCCGGGCCATGCCGAGCTCGGCTTCGGCGGGGCTTACGCGCCCTCCGACCGGATCAGCGTTCCCACGCCGCGCTCGGTAAACACCTCGAGCAGGATCGCGTGCGGCACCCGCCCGTCGAGGATGATCGCGGCGTCGACCGCGTTCTCGACGGCGTGGAGGCAGGTCTCGATCTTCGGGATCATGCCGCCGGTGATCGTCCCGTCGGCGATGGCCGAGCGCGCCTGGCCGGCGCCCATCTCGCCGATCAACCTGCCCTCGCGGTCGAGCACGCCTTCGACGTCGGTGAGCAGGAAGAGCCGCGCCGCCCCCATGGCGGCGGCGATGGCGCCGGCCACGGTGTCGCCGTTGATGTTGTAGGTGGTGCCGTCCTCGCCCACGCCGATCGGCGCGACGACGGGGATGATCGAGGACCGCTCGAGAGTCTCCAGGACCTGCGCGTTGATCGCCATCGGCTCGCCGACGAAGCCGAGATCGAGCACCTTCTCGATGTTCGAATCCGAGCGCCGGGCGGTCTGGCGCAGCTTGCGCGCGCGCACCAGATCCCCGTCCTTGCCCGACAGCCCGACGGCGAGGCCGCCGGCCCGGTTGATCGCGGTGACGATCTGCTTGTTGATCGAGCCGCTGAGCACCATCTCGACGATCTCGACGGTGGCCCGGTCGGTCACCCGCAGCCCGTCGACGAAATCGCTCTTGATCTTGAGCCGCTGCAGCATCTCGCCGATCTGCGGGCCGCCGCCATGGACCACGATCGGGTTGATGCCGATCCGCTTCAGCAGCACGATATCGTGGGCGAACTGGTCGGCCAGCGCGGGATCGCCCATCGCATGCCCGCCGAACTTCACCACGAAAATCCGCCCGGCATAGACCTGCATATAGGGCAGCGCCTCGGACAGCGTGGCGGCCTTCTCCAGCCACCTCGCGAGGTCGCCGCCGCCCGGCCCGGCCGTGGTATTCGCGGAGTCCGTCATGACGCGGCAATCTAGCCCAGCGGGGTGGCCCTCGCCAACGCGGCGATCTCGGCGCGGAGCTCGGCGATACCGGCCTGGGTGCGCGCGCTGGTGACGATCAGCCGCGGGTGCGCCGCGACATGGCCCTGGAGGATCGCGCGCACCCCGTCCCCTTCCGCCTGCAAGCCGCCGCCGTCCACCTTGTCGGCCTTGGTGAGGACGCCCTGGAACGACACCCCGGCCTCGTCCAGCATGTCCATCAGCGCGCGGTCGCTGTCATGCGTGCCGTGCCGGGCGTCGATCAGCAGGCACAGCCGCTTGAGCGCCGCCCGGCCCTTGAGATAGGCGCGGAACAGGCGGTTCCACTGGCCGATCTCCCGCTTGGACGCCCGCGCGTAGCCGTAGCCCGGCAAATCGACCAGCATCAGCCGGCCGCCGAGATCGAAGAAGTTGAGCTGGCGCGTGCGCCCCGGGGTGCGCGAAATGCGGGCCAGCGACCGGCGCCCGGTGAGCGCGTTGATCAGCGTCGACTTGCCGACATTCGAGCGCCCGGCGAAGGCGATCTCGGGCAGGGTGGCCGGGGGCAGCCCCTCCATCGAGGCGATGCCGGCGACGAAGTCGCAGGGGCCCGCGAACAGGCGGCGGCCATGCTCGATGGCCGCCCGCGCCTCGGCGTCGTCCTCCATCGCTGCCGACGGATCGCCGGTCTCGCCCACCGCGCGGCTCCCGTTCAGGACGCCTTGCGCCTCGGCCGTTTGCGCTTGTTGTTGCCGGGGCGGCGCTTGGGCGGGTTCGGCGGCGCCTCCTCGGCGGAAGCCTTCTTGCGCCGCTTCGCCCGGGCCGGTCCCGAAGCCGGCTTGGCGCCCGAGGGCGTGCCGGAATCGGGCTTGGTCTTGCCCCCCGGGAGCGCGACGGTCTGGCCCGAAATGGTCACCCCCATCTGGCGCATGATGATCCATTGCTGGGCGATCGAGAGCAGGTTGTTCCACGCCCAGTAAACCACCAGCCCGGCCGGGAACTGCCCCAGCATGAAGGTGAACACGATGGGCAGCATCAGGAAGATCTTGGCCTGGGTGGGATCGGCCGGCTGCGGGTTCAGCTTCTGCTGCAAATACATGGTGCCGCCCATGATGAGCGGCCAGATGCCGATATTGGCGATCTGCAGAAGTTCCGGTATCGACCAGTCGATCAGCCCGAAAGCGGTGAGGATGCCGAGCGGGTCGGGGGCGGACAGGTCCTGGATCCAGCCGAAGAACGGCGCGTGGCGCATCTCGATGGAGACGAACAGCACCTTGTAGAGCGCGAAGAAGACCGGGATCTGGATCAGGATGGGGAAGCAGCCGCTGACCGGGTTGGCGTTCTCCTTCTTGTAGAGCGCCATCATCTCCTGGTTCTGGCGCTGGCGGTCCTCCTTGAAGCGGTCGCGGATCTTCATCATCTCGGGCTGGAGCTTCTTGAGCCGGCTCATCGCCCGGTAGGACTTGTTGGCCAGCGGGAAGAACGCGATCTTGATCAGCACGGTGAGCAGCAGGATCGCGACGCCGAAATTGCCGATCAGGCGGTTGAAGTATTCCAGCACGTAGAAGATCGGCTTGGTCAGGAAGTAGAACCAGCCGAAATCGACCGCGAGGTCGAAATTCACGATGCCGAGTTCCTCTTCGTAGGCATCGAGCAGGCGGACCTCCTTGGCGCCGGCGAACAGGCGCTTGGTCACCTCGACCGTCGCGCCGGGCTGAACGATCAGCTGGGGCCCGAGCACGTCCACCTGGTACTTGTCGGTGCGCTCCTGGAGGGTATGGACGAACCGGCTGGCGATGGGCGTTTCCTGGTCGGGGATCAGCGCGGCGAGCCAGAACTTGTCGGTGATGCCGATCCAGCCGCCCGTGCTGTCCTGCGCGATCATGCCGTCGTCGGCGTCGGACACGTCGTCGTAGTCGACCTCCTTCAACGTGTCCCCGAACACGCCGAGCAGCCCCTCGTGCAGGATCCAGAAGCCCAGCGTGTCCGGCTCGCCGGTGCGCGAAACCAGCCCGTAGGGTCTGAGCCCGACCGAGCTCTCGCCGCGGTTGGTCACGCGCTGGGTGACCTTGAACATGTAGTCCCGGTCGAGCGTGATCTCCTGGGTGAAGACGAGCCCGGCGCCGTTGTTCCACGAGAGCGCGAGCGGTCGCTCGGGCTCGAGCGTGTTGCTCGGGCTGGCCCACACCGTCTCCGGGGTCGGCGTTGCGACGCCCGTATCCGTCGCCACCCAGCCGAACTGCGCGAAATAGGGCGACTCCGACCCCGGCGGCGCGAACAGCGTGATCTGCGGGCTGTCCTCTTCGATGGTTTCCCGGTAATCGGTCAGCAGCAGGTCGTCGATGCGGGCGCCCTTGAGGGAGAGCGAACCCTTGAGCCGGCTGGAGACGATCTGCACCCTGGGCTCGTTCGCGGCCGGCGGCGCCGGGGCGGCGACCCCGGGCGCCTGCGGCAGCCCGACCGTGCCGCCCGGCAGCCCGGGGACCACCGCGCCGCCGGCGGGCGGGCTCGCGGGCGGGCTTGCGGTCTCGCCCGTCTCGACGGTCTCGCCCGCCGCCCGGCGCTCCGCCTCGGCGGCCTGTTGCGCCGCCCGCTCCCGTTCGATGCGCGGCTGCTCGAACAGGAACTGGTAGCCCAGCAGGACCGAGACCGAGAAGACGATCGCGAGCAGGAGGTTGCGCTGTTCCATCATGCGACGGCCGCCTAGCGCGCGCGCGTCCAGGGCAGGCCGACGCGCTCCGGCACCGGGTCCGGACCGCCTCCGCCCCAGGGGTGGCATCTGAGAATTCGGCACAGGGCGAGCCAGACGCCGAGCACCGGGCCGTGCCGGTCGATCGCCTGGATCGCGTAGCCCGAGCAGGTCGGGTGGAACCGGCAGGTCTGCGGCAGCACCGGCGAGACCAGCCGGCGATAGGCCCAGATGGGCGCCTTCAGGAGGCCGGAGATCGCCTTGTCGATCACGGCCTGTCCCGCCCTCGCCTTCCGTCCGCCAGCGCGGCATCGGCGCGCGCAACCGCCTTTTCGAGGTCTTCCATCAACGCTCCGAACGGACGGGTCACCGTCCCCCGCCTGCCGATCAGCACATAGTCCCGGCCGCGCCGCGCGCGCTCGCCGAGGACGCGTTCGGCGACCGCCCGAAGCCGTCGACGCGCCCGGTTGCGCGCCACCGCGTTGCCGACCTTGCGGCTTACCGTGAACCCGACCCGGATTCCGCCGGCCGTCGCTTCGGCTTCGCCGTTGGGGCGCACCTGGAGGACGAGCCCCGGGGTCACGGACTTGACGCCGGCCGCCGCCGCGCGCAGGAAGTCGCGCCGCTTCTTGAGCGTTGGGAGCACCGCCGCGCGCTCAGGCCGAGAGACGCTTGCGACCCTTCGCCCGGCGGTTCGACAATATCCTGCGACCGCCCACGGTTGCGCGTCGGGCACGAAATCCGTGACGCCGCTTGCGCACCAGGACGCTCGGCTGAAAAGTGCGTTTCAAGGCGAGAAACTCCAGGCTCGGACGCGGTCCGAAACGAGCCACGCTGTATAGGGTTTCACGCCGGGCGAGTCAATGCGCGCGCCGGGCGCGCGCCGGGCGGCGGTCAGGACGACCGCCTGACCTCGACGCCCGGCGGGTAGAGGGACGCGACCCGCGCGCCGCCGAAGGTCTGCCAGCCCACCAGCTCGTGGGGATCCTCGAGGTGGAGCTCGAAGACAACCTCGCGCGAAGCGTCGCGCTTCATTTCCCGGACCCTGGTCCAGTAGGGCATGTCGTTGGGGTGCCATTCCTCGCGCTTCCACTCGTTCCAGGTGAGGTCCCTGACGTGGCAGCTCGGCGTGAGTTGTTCGCGCATCGGCAGGCAGATCGAATCGACGATCAGCATGTTGTCGTTGGCCAGGCGGTGGGCGTCGCCCATCGCCCACGAGATCACCCGTTCCGGGTCGTCGTCGTGCGACGACGTCCAGACCTCGCGCACGCTGCGCGCGGCCTCGTCGACCTCGTATTCGACCGCCCGGGCGAAGCACTCATGCGGCGCCGCCTGCGGGTCGTAGGGCTGGGCGCGGCAGATGCCGTTGTCGTACATCAGGATCGTGCCGTCGACCGTCACCCGGGGGTTGTGCCCGTGATAGTGCCAGCGCAAATCATGCGCCGGCTCCAGCAGCTTCTCCTTCTGCGGGCTCTTCCAGTTCCCGTGATCGCCCAGGATCCACCGGATCTCGCCGGACGCCCTGTCGATCTTGACGAGCGCATCCTGGTGGCGCAGCGAGACGATCACGCTGTCGTCGGCCGGGTCGTAGGTGATGCCGTTCCCGTGCGTCCAGTCGAGATGGTGCGGAAAGCCGCGGTTGTGCCAGTAGACCTCGAGCAGGTGGTAGGACCAGCGATAGACGTCGAGATGGTCGAACGTGTCCCAGCTCCAGACGATCTCGCCCTCCGGCGTGAACTCCACGAAGCGGTCGCCGACCACGGGCTGGGTCCTGCGCGGCGCGTCCGGGTCGGTCTCGCTGGTGAAATAGTTCTCGATCATCCGCGCGTTCGCGGTCATCGCCAGGAAGTTGCCGTCGGGCATCTGGTGCGGCTGGTGGTGCAGGCTCGCCGCCTCGATCGGGATCGCGCCCTCGACCGGCCCGGCGGGCCGGCCCGAGGCGTAGAACATGCGGATCACCGTCCCGGTCATGTCCATCTCGACCGAGCGGAAATCGACGTGATGGAAGAACAGGTTGCCGTTCGCCAGCTGGGTGACGCCGGCGATCCGGGCGTCCGAGCGGTAGTACCAGACGACCTCGCCCTCTTCGTCGACGGCGATCAGCATCCCCCAGCGCGTGGTGAAGCGGATTTGGGCCGGCGTCATGAAGGTCTGACGGATATTCGCCGTGCGGCGCACGCTCAGCAGCGTGAAGCCGGGCTGCATGTCGGACGGTCTCGCGATCCTGGCGGCGATCGTCGGCCATTCCGCGCTGTCGGCCGGAAGCGGCGGCGTGCGGTAGGCCAGCGTGACCGGCGCGATGTCGCCGGCGGCGACGGTAATGCGATGGTCGGTGTCGGCCCGCATGCCGACGATCGGCAGCCCGTCCTGGGGACGGTGCGATGCGTCGTACACCACCGAGCGCATCCGCCTGCCGTCGTCGACGGCGATCCGGGTCGCGACGGGAGCGTCGGTCCCGAACCGCACCACGGAGACGAGGGGGACGTTGTCGTTGGGGTTTCTTTCGACCGTCGGTGCGGTCACGAAGCCGGTCATGCCACAGTCTCTCCAGCCGGGCGGTCGCCCGGCATCACAGGATCAGCCAGCCCGGCAGCCAACCGGGAAGGTCGGCGGCGACCAGGGCATGCGCGAGCGAGTCGTGAAAGGTCAGCCTGATGATGCGGTCGTAGAAGCCGACCAGCAGACCCCACACGGCGAGCGCGTAGCCGGTGCAGACCGCAAGCCGCATCCGGCCCCAGGTCAGCAGATAGGCGAAAACGAAGATCGGCAGCGCGATCTTTATCCCGACGAGCAGGGTCGCGAGGATCGTCGCCGCGAGCCATGCGAGGAACAGCGCGGACCGGGCCAGCACCGCCTCGCGCGCGCCCTCGGCGATCGACGCCCGCCCGGCGGTCAGGGACCGGGTGTCCCTGAACAGGGCTGCGGCCGCGAGCAAGGCGCCGGGCGCCGCCATGATCAGGGGAAACTGGCCGACTTCCGCCTCCCACCCCGTCGCGGTCCACGCCGCCGCCGCGAACGCGCCGAAGAACAGGAGCGAGACCGGGAACGACATCGCCGGGTTTCTCGCCCGCCCCTCGCCGGCCCGCGGGGTGTCCGCCCGGGCGTTGGACCGGATGGTGCTGCGCGTCGACAGGACGATGGTGAGGATGCCGAGCGCCAGCACGATGAGCACGATCGGGTTGGCGAGCCAGCCGACGCCGTCATAGGTCTTCATGCTGAGCAGGAACCGGTTCTCCACGATGGTCCCGAGGATCAGGCCTAGGATCAGCGGCGGCCTCGCCCAGCCCCCCGCCTTCATCAGGTATCCGACGACGCCGAACAGGAAGCAGGTCAGCCAGGCTTCGATGGTCGAAAGACCGCCGAGCCACGAGCCCATGAACACGAACACGATGACGCCGGGAACCAGAAAATGCCCCGGCACGAAGGCGAGCCGCGCGACCTGCCGGCTCCACATCATCAGCAGCCCGGCGGCGACCACGTTGGCGATCACCAGCATCCACACCATCGAGAAGGTGATGTGGAGCTCCGTCGTCAGCATGTCGGGGCCGGGGCGGATGTCCTGCAGGATCAGGGCGCTCAGCAGGATCGCGGTGCCGAGGCTGCCCGGGATGGCGAACGCCACGGCGGGGATCAGCGCGCCGCCCTTGGTCGCGTTGTTGGCCGCCTCCGGCGCGATCACGCCGCGAATATCCCCCTCGCCGAAGCGGCTCTTGTCGCGCGCCGACTGGACGGCGTGACCGTAGGCGACCCAGTCCACGATGGCCGCGCCGAGGCCCGGCAGCATCCCGACATAGGTTCCGATGGCCGCGCAGCGGGTCGCCAGCCAGCCATGCCGGACGGCGTCGCGCACCCCGTCCCCGATGGTGCTGCGGGAGTTCTGGCCGGCGGTCTCCCGCGCGATCGAGATATTGCGGGTGGCGAGCTCCATCAGCTCGGGGATCGCGAAGATCCCGAGCACCACGGGGATCAGGGGCAGATCGTCGACGAGATATTCCAGACCCATCGAATAGCGCTCTTCGGCCACGGTCTGGGCCGCGCCCACGGTCGAGAGCAGCAGCCCCATCGCCGCGGCGGCGAGCCCCTTGACCATCGATCCGCCGCTCAGCGCGCCCACCATGGCGAGCCCGAGCAGGGCGAGGGCGAATATCTCGGGCGAACCGAAGGCGAGGATCAGGGGCTGGACGATGGGGAGCGAGATCGCCAGCGCGACCGCGCCGAACACCCCGCCATAGGCCGATACCGCGAAGGCCGCGCCGAAGGCGCGCGGCGCCTCTCCGCGCTTGGCGAGCGGGTATCCGTCGAGGATGGTCGCCTGGGACGCCGCGGTGCCGGGGATCCCGAGCATCACCGAGGCGATGGTGTCGCTGGTCGTGGTGACCGCGAACAGCCCGAGCAGCAGCGCGATCGCGCTCAGCGGCTCCATGTCGAAGGTGAAGGGCAGCAGCAGCAGCATGCCGATGATGCCGCCCAGCCCGGGAACCGCGCCGAGCCAGATGCCGATGAAGATCCCGAGCCCGAGGAACAGAAGGACCTTGAGCTCGAAGATCGAGTCCAGACCGGTGAGCAGGGCCTCAACCATGCGCTACCCTCGGCCGGCCGGGTGCCGGGGTCTCAAACCGCCCGGCACCCGGTCGGACCCCGCCCGCGGCGGGGCCGGAGCCCGTCGATCAGCGGATGATCGACTTCAGGTATTCCTTCGCCTGCGCGCCGATCTTGGTGTAGCCGCTGAGCAAGACGCTGGCCTTCTCCCCGGCCAGCCAGAACGGTTCCGATTTCGTCGCCTTCGAGAAATTCGCCACCGTGCGCTTGTCGGCCCAGTTCGCCGCATAGGCCTTGCGCATCGCGGCCACCACATCGGCCGGCGTGCCGGGCGGCAGCATCAGCCACATGGCCCAGATCTGGTGCGCGGCGAACCACTTGTAGGCTTCGAACATCGGCCCCGACGGCGCCTTGCCCGTCGCCTTCTTGTAGAAGGCCACGAAGTTGGGCACGTCGCCGAAGGACTTGCCGTGGTCTTCCGGCGTGTCGGAGCCGATCGGGAATGCCGAGTGGTAGAACAGATCGACGGCCTCGCCCTTCTTCACCAGGTCGTGCTTGTAGAACACCCAGTAGCCGATATCGCCGGTCGAGATCGCCTGGATCTCGTTCTGCATCAGCCCCGCCTTGAGCTTCGGCTGGTTCTTGTAGCCGATGGCGAAACGGTAGGGGATGCCCAGCATGTCGAAGGAGAAGCGCGAAAACAGGCCCAGCGAGCCGCCGGGGATACGCGCGCCGACATTGAAGTCCTTGGCCTTGAGGATATCCGCGCGGCTCTTGAGTCCGCCGGCGAGGTCCGACCGCACCACGGTCACGAAGTTGACGCCGATGACGCCGACCGGGTTGAACTCCGCCGGCACGTATTTGACGCCCTTGAGGCCGAGCAGCAGGCCGGGGAAGTTCATCGGCCCCCACAGCATCTGGGTGCCGTCCTTCTTGGCCCGGTTGAAGACGAAATTGATTCCCTTCTGACCGCCGCCGCCGACGATGTTGCGCACCTTGATGCTGGGCTTGCCGGGGACGTGGTCGGAGAAGGTCTTGGCGAAACGCTGCGCCTGGCGGCTCAGCCCGCCGCCGGCGCCCGCCGGCACGATGAACTCGATCGTCTTGCCGGAAAAATCCTGCGCACCGGCGGGCAGGGCGCCCATCAACAGCCCCAGACCGGCAAGTCCGGCCGCCGCGCAAATCGAGCCTCTCATCATCGTCTTGCTCCCTGTTCCTGTTCGGCCACCGTAGTTCGGTCGCGCGGCGCAAGGCAAGCCGGTCCGGCGGCGCGAAGAATGAATCGAACACGCGGGCATCGACAGAGGCCCCGCCCCACCCTAAGTCTTGGGTGCGTAACGGGTTCGAGGTCGGAGAACATGTCTGAGAGCGAAACGCGCGCCGGCGGGTTGAACGTCAAGCGCCTGCTGCCCATCGCTGTCCTGGTCGCCGGCCTGGTCGCCTTCTTCGCTTTCGATCTCGACGAGTTTGTCACCCTCGATGCGCTCAAGACCCATCGGACGGTGCTGCAGGGCTGGGTCGAATCGCAAGGCGCGGTGGCGTGGCTGATCTACGCCGCCATCTACATGGCGGCGGTGGCGTTTTCGGTGCCGGGCGGCTCGATCCTCACCATCGCGGGCGGCTTCCTGTTCGGCCCCTATGTCGCGACCTCGGTCGTGGTGATCGGCGCGACCTGCGGCGCGACCATCCTCTTCCTCGCCGCGCGCTACGCCTTCGCCGACTATCTGCGCGGGAAGGCGGGCGGGGCGATGCGCAGGATGGAGGCCGGGTTCAACGAGAACCCGGTCAGCTACATGCTCATCCTCCGCCTGGTGCCGCTGTTCCCGTTCTGGCTGGTCAACCTGGTGCCGGCCTTCCTCGGGGTGAAGATCAGGACCTACTTCCTGTGCACGCTGTTCGGCATCATTCCGGGCACGTTCGTCTATTCGCTGGTCGGCGATGGCGCCGGCGCGGTGCTCGACGCCGGGGGCGAGCTCGATCTGGGGATCATTTTCGAGCCGCGCATTCTCGCCCCGATCGTGGGGCTCGCCGTGCTCGCCTGCATCCCGATCGTCTACAAGCGCTTCCGGGCGCGGCGCGGCGGGCGCGGATGAAACGCCACCGGGTCGATCTCTGCGTCATCGGAGCCGGCTCGGGCGGGCTCAGCGTCGCCGCCGGCGCCTCCCAGATGGGCGCTTCGGTGGTGCTTGTCGAGCGCGACCGGATGGGCGGGGACTGCCTCAATGTCGGCTGCGTGCCGTCGAAGGCGCTGATCGCCGCCGCCGGTGCGGCCGAGTCCGCCCGTGGCGCCGGCAGGTTCGGCGTCCGCGTGGCCCCGCCCGAGATCGATTTCGCCGCCGTCCACGACCATGTTCACGGCGTGATCGCGGCGATCGCGCCGCACGACTCGGTGGAGCGTTTCGAGGCGCTCGGCGTCACCGTCATCCAGGAGCATGGCCGGTTTGCCGGGCCGCGAACCGTGGTCGCCGGCGCGCACGAGATCGAGGCGCGGCGCTTCGTCATCGCCACCGGCTCGCGTCCCGCCGCACCGCCGATCCCGGGGCTGGACGAGGTTGCCTATCTCACCAACGAGACGGTGTTCGAGCGCACCCGCCTGCCGTCCCCGCTGATCGTCGTCGGCGGCGGCCCGATCGGGCTGGAGCTCGCCCAGGCGCACCGCCGGCTCGGCGCCGAGGTCACCGTGCTGGAGATGTTCGCGGCGCTCGGCAAGGACGATCCGGAGCTCGCCGGGATCGTGACCGCGCGGCTGCGCCAGGAAGGCGTGGTCCTGCGCGAAGGAGTCGGGGTCACCGGAGTTTCCGCCGCCGGGGACGGGGTCGCCGTGGAAATCGAGGACGGAGGGCGCGTCGAAAGACTGGCCGCCGCCGAGATCCTGGTCGCGGCGGGTCGGCAGCCGAATATCGACGATCTCGGGCTGGAGGAGGCGGGGATCGAGCGAAACCGGGCAGGCGTCGTGGTGGATGACCGGCTGAGGACCACGAACCGGCGGGTGTTTGCCGCGGGCGACGCGGCGGGCAAGTTCCAGTTCACCCATGTCGCCGCCTACCACGCCGGCATCATCATCCGTAACGCGCTGTTTCGCATTCCGGCGAAGGCCGACGACCGCGCCGTGCCCTGGGTCACCTATACCGACCCGGAACTCGCGCATGTCGGGATGACCGAGGCGGTCGCTCGCGAGCGTGCGGGCGATATCCGCGTGCTGCGGTTCCCGTTCGCCGAGAACGACCGCGCCTGGGCGGAGCGCGCGACCGAGGGTCTCGTCAAGGTGATCGCGTCCAAAAAGGGCAAGGTGCTCGGGGCGAGCATCGTCGGCACCCATGCCGGCGAGCTGATCCAGACCTGGATCCTGCCGGTCGCCCAGGGGATGAACATCAAGCACGTCGCCGGGCTCATCCTGCCCTATCCGACGCTGGGCGAGGCCAGCAAGCGGGCGGCGGGTTCGTTCTACGCGCCCACGCTGTTCGGCCCGCGGGTCAGGCGCGTCGTCCGGCTGCTCGCCCGCCTGGGGTGAGCGGGACCTTGCGAGACCCGCCCGGTGCCGCGTCGGCGCCGGCATGTGTGTGTCGACTTGCGGAAGCCCGACTTGCGACCTTGGCATTGATATACCATTAGTGATATGCATCGGCGACCGGATCGCGATGTCGCCAGCTGCATGGAGCGTGTCCCCTAGAATGAAGCCCGCCGTCAAAGGTGGAGGCTCGAGGCTCTCGATGGGGCTGTCGGCGCGCCTGCTCGTGTTGACGATCTTCTTCGTGATGCTGAGCGAATTCCTGATCTATGCGCCTTCGATCGGCCGCTACCGTCTGGTCTACATGCAGGAACGGATCGCGGCCGCCCATCTCGCCTCGATGGCGGCGAGCGCCCCGGTGAGCGGTACCCTGTCCCGGCGGTTTACCGCGGAACTGCTCGATCGCGCGCGCTCGCGGCGCATCGTCATCCGCGGCGCGTCCGAGACCGTGACGCTTGCCGGCGACGCGCCGCCCGCGATCGAGGCCGTGTACGATCTGCGGGAAGCGGCGTTCTTCCCCCTCATCTGGGAAGCGTTCATGATCCTCGGGCGGGACAGGAACCGGACCATCGAGGTGGTCGCCCCGTCTTCCAAGTCGACCGGCAACATGATCAGAACGGCGATCGACGAAGCGCCGATGCGGATCGAAATGTTCGACTATTCGGAGCGGATCCTGGCGCTCTCGATCATCATTTCGCTGATCACCGCGACGCTCGTCTATTTCAGCCTCCAGTGGCTCTTCGTCCGCCCGATGCTGAGCATCACCGAGAGCATGATCGCGTTCCGCGCCGATCCGGAGGATGCGAGGCGCGTCGTCACGCCCGGCTCGCGGTCCGACGAGATCGGGCGTGCGCGTCGCGAACTGGCGTCGATGCAGGGCGCGATGCGGCAGGCGCTGCGGCAGCGCTCGCGTCTTGCCGCGCTCGGCACGGCGGTCGCCAAGATCAACCACGACCTGCGCAACATCCTGGCGAGCGCCCAGCTGGTGTCCGACCATATCCGCGTCAGCCCCGACCCCGGGGTGCGCAAGATCGCGCCGACGCTGCTCGGTGCTCTCGACCGGGCGATCAAGCTGTGCGGCGAGACCGTCGCCTTCGCGCATGAAGGCGACGTGCCGCCCTCCTATTCCCATTTCGATCTGCGCGCGCTGGTGTCGGAGGTCGGCACGGACCTGGCCGAGAGCACACCGCCCGGCGCGGGCTTCGCCTGCCATGTGCCGCGGGGCCTGGCCGTCGGAGCCGACCGCGAACAGCTCCGCCGCGCGCTCACCAACCTCACGCTGAACGCCTTTCAGGCAAAGGCGGGGACCGTCGGGATCGATGCCCGCCAGGACGACGGCTCGGTCCTGATCACCGTCACGGACGACGGGCCCGGGCTGTCCGAAGCGGCCCGCGAGCACCTGTTCCAGCCCTTCACGGGATCGGGCCGGGCCGGCGGCACCGGGCTGGGGCTGTCGATCGCGCGCGATCTCATGCGCGGCCACGGCGGCGACATTCGCCTGGTCGAGACCGGGGAGACCGGAACGGTCTTCGAGATCGAGCTGCCCGCGGAGACGTCCGGGCGATGCTGAAGCGGATGCCGGGCGAGCGCTGCGGGTCTCGCTTCGAGGCCGGTCAGGCGATCTGCCGACGGACCAGAGTCCGGAACACGCCTTCCGCCGCCACCAATTCCTCGAATGACCCGCTCTGCACGACCCGTCCGGCGCGCATGACATAAATCCGGTCGGCTTGCTGCAGGGTGGAAAGCCGGTGGGCAATGACGATCCGCGTCGATGTCAGGGCCGCGAGGTTTTCCATGACCTTCGCCTGATTCTCGTTGTCCAGCCAATTCGTCGCTTCGTCGAGCAGCATGATCCGGGGGCTCCGGATCAGCGCCCGGGCGATGGTTATGCGCTGGCTCTCGCCGCCCGAGACAACGGCCGCGCTGGCGCCCACCGGGGTCAGCATTCCCATCGGCATCGCCTTGATCTCGCCGTCGACGCCGGCGGCGGCGGCCGCCCGCCAGGCTTCCTCGGACGTCACGCCTTCGTGGTGGGCGACGATGTTGTCCCACAAATCCTGCGGATGGAGCTGCACCGCCTGGGGAACCGCGCCGATCTTCCGGCGCAGTTGCTTGACGTTGAGGTGCCGGAGGTCGCGCCCGTCGTAATACACCGCGCCGCCCGACGGCTGGTCGAGGCCGAGGGCGAGCCGGAACAGGGTGCTCTTGCCGGCCCCCGACTCGCCGGCGATGGCGATGAATTCGCCCGGCCGGGCACGGATCGTCACATCGTCGAGAATCAGCGGGCCGTCGGGGTCGTAGCGGAACGAGACATGATCGAACAGCACGTCGCCGCCGAGATTCTCGACCGGCTCGCCTTCCGTGCTGGCCTCCGGCGGTTCGGCGAGGAAGGGCCGGAACTGCTCGAAGGCGGGCAGGGCGGCGGCGACCGCTCCGAAAGATTCTCCAAGCCGGGCGACCGCCGTCTGAAACACCATGAACACGGTGTAGACGACGAGAAAGTCGCCAACGCCGATTGCAGCCCGCCCCGGCAGCGCGGCCGCGAACAGCAGCGCCGCCCCGGCAAGGAACGGCAGCGCCGCGCCGAAGGCCCGCAAATGCTCTTCCAGAGCGCCGAGTTCGAGCTCCGCTTGCTTCTGGCTGCGATAATCCCGTGCCCAGACGGCAAAGGCAGATCCTTCGGCGCAATCGATGCGCAGTTTGGAAATACCGTTGACGATCTGGAACAACCGGCCCGCCACCTGGCGGACGCCGCCGATCACCCGGCCATGCGGCGATACCTGCCGCAACCCGAGGATCGCCGTCACGATCAGGGACAGAAGGCTGAAGGCGACGGCCACGCCGCCCAGCGCGGCATCGTAAACGAAGATGACCAGAAAGGCGGGTAGCAGGAAAAGGATCGACAGAATTGCGTTGGCGACGACGCCCTGCAAGGCGTTGCGAAGATTTTGGAAGGTCATGCCCCGCATCGCCAGGTCGCCGGCCGGGTAGCGATGCAACATGCCCGGCGGCAGCCGGAGCAGCCGATCCCAGAACGCGGCTTCGAGCCGGGCTGTCGTGCGCCCTTCGAGCCGCATCAGCGCCATGCCCTGAAGGACGTGCAGCATCACCCCGATCAGCGCAAGCGCCGCCAGCGCAGCGGTCGCCGCGTAGAGCAGGCCGGTGTCGCCGTCCGGAATGATGTCGTCTGCGACCAGGCCCAGCACCAGGGCCGGCAGCAGCATGATCAGCCCGCCGGGCAGGCCGGCCAGCACGAGGCGCGCGAGATCGGCGGTCAACCCCTTTCCGGCAATCCTGAACAGGTCGGCGGGTCCGGCGCTGGCCGACGGCAGGGGCCGGTAGAAGAGCCAGGCCTGGTCCCGGAATTCGCCGGCGCGGCTTGCCGTGACGCCGCTGCTGCGCCCACCGGCGGGATCGATTTCCCGGTATCGCCCGAACAGCCCCGGCAACAGCGCCACCGGCCGGCCGTCTTCCTCCCGGAACGCCAGCATCGCGTTGCTGTCGCCCAGCCACCATTTGTCCCCGGCCTTGAGCTTGACCCGCCGGGCGCGCACGCCCGATGCGTCCAGGATGTCGTCAAGACCGACCGGCGCCTCGGAGGCGCCTGATCGGGCGGGTATTCTGAAGTCGAGCCCTTCCCGTCGGCCGATGATCTCCAGGACGTCCGGTAGCGCGGCGTCGCCCGCGGCGGTACCGCCATCCTCCGGCGATCCGTAAAGGTTGAACAACCGCCGCCGGGCGCCCTCTTCGTCGGCGCGGCGGCTGGTCGACCGTACCCGCTCCAGATTTGCCTGATCGACGACGCCCAATTTCCGGTTGAGCCTCTCGAGGGCGAAGGCGACCGCGTGGAAAGACGACAGGGCGGACAGCAATTCTCCGTCTTCAGCCAGCATCTCCGATGACCTGACGGACAGCCGTACCGAAGTCAGCAGGGTCAGCCAGCTCGTCGGTGCGAGCGGAAACAGTCCGGTGGCGGTGTGGGTGGCGAATTCCGCCGGGTCGACGAGGTCCAGGAACAGGCCCGCGCCCGGCACGATTCCGGACAGCCACACCACCCCGCGCCGCGCCGAAAGGGTGCCCTGGATTGCCGGCAGGGCGTGTCCCGATTCGGCGAGAACGTCCGGCCGTGGCCGGTTGATCACGTGCCGCGCCAACATGGCGGCAACGTCGGAGAGCCAGCCATCGACCTGCTTCGCCAGATCGACGGGGCTGGCTTCGGCGAGGCCGGCAACCGGCAGGCGGCGCAGCACCGTGCCGGGCAGGCCCTTGGCGACCAGGCAGAGAGTCGTCTCTCCTTCGTCGGGCGCGACCCCCGGCAGCAACCGTCCGGCATCGGCGCGCAGCAGGTGCTGCGGCGCCGATTGCGTCTCGCCGTCGCGTATCTCGATCAGGAACAGATCGACCGCGCCTTCTTCGATGAACCAGAAATACTCGGGATCGTTGAGGTCGATCGGCAGATTGCCGGCGCAGGGGACCGGCGACCCGGACCGGGCTGCCAGATCGGCGAGCGAGGGACGTTCGGACGGAGTCATCGGCTCAGCCCGCCCGAACCAGCTTGAAGTAGATGCCGTTCGCGTCGGCGATCAGCTCTTCGTGGGTGCCGCGCTGCACCTCCCCGCCCTTGTCGAGCACGATGATCTCGTCGCAATCCCGCACCGTGCTGAGACGGTGGGCAACGATCAGGCAGGACACGCCCCGGCGACGCAGCGCGTCGTCGACCAGCTCTTCGGTCTCGGCGTCGAGCGCACTGGTCGCCTCGTCCAGGACCAGCACTGTCGGGTTGCCGACCAGCGCCCGGGCGATTTCGATCCGTTGACGCTGGCCGCCGCTGAAATTGGTGCCGCCTTCGTCGACCGGCGTCGCATAGCCGAGCGGCCGGCTGAGGATGACGTCGTGGATGGAGGCGTCCCGCGCCGCCGAAATGATCGCCTCGTCGGGTATCGCCGGGTTCCACAGGGTAATGTTCTCGCGCAGGGTCGCGGAAAAGAGCACGACTTCCTGATCGACCATCGAAATCGAGCGCCGCAGCACCTCCTCCGGAATCTCGTGCCGCGGATGGCCGTCGAACAGGATCTCGCCGGACCAGGGCTGGTAGACGCCGGAAACGAGGCGCGACAGGGTCGACTTGCCCGAGCCGCTGGGGCCGACCACGCCGACGCGCTGACCCGGCCTGATGGTCAGGCTGAAATTCTCGATCAGCGGCGGCCGGCCCCGGTTGTAACCGAAGGTGACGTTGCGCAGTTCGACCTGACCGGCCAGCTGCAGCTGCCCGTTGAAGGTGGGAATCGAGTCCACTTCCGGGCTGCGGCGCGCAAGCCCGGGGTCTTCGGCGGATTTCGAGATGTCTTCCAGGCGGTTCATATCCACTTCGAGCGCCTGGCGCTGGTCGGCGAACTCGACGAAACGCCCGACCGGCGCGAGGAACATGGCCGCCACGATGTAGAACCCGACCAGCGTGCCGAGGGAAATCTCGCCGGCCATGACCTGGGTCGCCCCGACAGCCAGGACCGCCGCGTTGCCCAGTACCGTGAGCAGACCCGGCAAAGCGGTGTTGAGATGCCCGAATTCGGAATAGCGCTGGTATGCGTCGAGCTCCCTGGCCTGCTGGCCGGCCCAGCGCGAATAGAAGCGATCGTCCGCAGCGGTTATCCGCAAATTGTCGGCGTATTGCAGCATCAGCATGCAGACACCGTGCAACAGCCCCTGTTCGCGCCCCAGGGCATGGCTCTTCTCGATCCTGAGATGGGCGATGGCGCGCACCAGCACCCCGTTGAGCACCGCGAGACCCAGCACGATCAGCCCCAGCGCGGGGTCGTAGGCCAGCATGACGGCCAGGAAGACGACGCTCATCACCAGTTCGACGAGGAGGCCCAGAACATGGTCCGACAATCTCCTGGCGATGCTGTCGATGGAGAGGATCCGGTTGGTCAGCTCGCCGACCAGCCGATGGCTGAAATATTCCACCGGCAGGCGCAGCAATTGCGAGACGCATCGATTCCCGGCAATCACCGAAATGCGGACAGCCATGCGGTTCAGACACCGTTGCTTGAACCAGGTGAGGCCGTATACCAGGACGGCCGCCGCGGCCAGGACGCCGGCCACGAGCCCGCCCCACGGCTCGCCGTCTCCCAGCACCCGATCGACGAACACGCTCAGGATTCCCGGAAGGACCAGCGCCAGCAGGGCCAGCAGCAATCCGCAGGCGACCGCGTTGGCCAGCACGCCCCTCGCGTCGCCGAGCCAGACCGGCAGTTGCCGCAGCATGGTCGGTCGCGTGCCGCCGCCCGCGAAATCCGCCCCCACCTCGAACTGCAGCGCGATGCTCGAAAAGCTCTTGGCGAATTCTTCTGCCGAGAGCGTGCGGCGTCCCGTGGCGGGATCGTTGAGGAAGTAGCGGCCGCGGTCGTAGCCTTCGAGTATGAGGAAGTGGTTGTACTCCCAGAACAGGACGAGCGGCAGCGGCAGCTTCTTGATCTGGTTGGTCTGGACGCTCCGCCCCGTGCATTTGAGGCCGTAGTGCCGGGCCGCGCGCAGAATCCCCGCCGCGGTCGAGCCGTCCCGGCTGACCTCGCATTTCTCGCGCAGCTCGGTGAGCGGCACCCAGCGCCCGAAATAGGCCAGCACGCTACCGAGGCACGCGGCACCGCATTCCGTCACATGCATTTGCAGCAGGAGCGGTGTCGTCACCCGCCGCTGGGACGGCTCGTCGACGGGTCTTGTCGCCGGATTGGCGGGCGCGTTCGGCGCGCGCGAATTCATTCAGGACCGTCCCGAACCGAAGAGCGCGGCGGGCGCATACCTTCCCAGTTCGATCCGTGAACGGCACGGCGCGCCGTCCGCCGCGCCGAGGCCCGGCGCCCCGTCGAGGACGATATCGACCCTGTAGGAGGCGTGCGGAACGGCGGGCGGCAGCCGCG